>Ga0302319_10021467_pt1 | contig 11631 bp, 10 predicted proteins | sample Bog_T0_2_FD_203319 | JGI IMG/M metagenome (GOLD analysis project Ga0302319, IMG submission 203319) | Peat permafrost microbial communities from Stordalen Mire near Abisko, Sweden - Bog_T0_2 | ecosystem: Environmental > Terrestrial > Soil > Wetlands > Peat | place: Sweden: Abisko, Stordalen Mire...
CTCCACAGCAGACGGCCCGTGAGCGCCTGCTCATTCGAGGAGTCTGCCTGCCACGGCACGACCGCGGTCGCGGCCGGGGTCACGATTGTCGCAACACCCTGCGCCAAGGCCGACCGGACGTGGTGGCGGAGTTTGTGCGTCACCCGCGCCGCCGGTGTGCGGGCGGCGGGCAGGCGCCGGGCCAAGGTTGTGATCACCGGCGCGGGCGACTGGGCGGACGCACCGCCGAGCGCGAACACCTGCAGTTGCGTCGCCAGGCCGCCACCGGATGAGGTCGGCGTGCCGCCGACGGTGATCGCGACGTACTCCGTGCCGTTGACGGAGTAGATCGAGGCGCCGGCGGCGATCTGGTGCCCGGTCTGGAACGTCCACAGGATCTTGCCCGTTTGGGCGTCGAACACCCGCAGAACGCCGTCCCCCCCGCCATCGAACCCAAGGCCGCTCGCGGTGGTCGTCACGCCGCCGCGCTCCGGCTGCGGCGTCATGTCCTTCCAGACCGGGGCGCCGGTGGCAAGGCTGACGGCACTGATCGACCCGTAGTCCTTCCAGCCCGGCGGAGTCGTGCCATAGTCGCCGTTGGCAAGGCCGAGGAACACGTCGCCGAGCGTCAACTCCTCCTTCTCCTGCGCCAGTGTCAGCACCGCCTGCTCCTCCACCGACGCCGTCTCGGCGGCCGCCTCATAGACGTACCCCGTGTTCGGATCGAAGGACGCGGGCGAATAGTTGAACCCGCCGATCGAGCTGGGGTACACGGTGACCGGCTGCCCCGGCACCAGATTCGGGTGCTCGGTGTGGTCGAGCAGCTTGACCTGCTGGTAGATCGGCCGGCCCGTCTTCGCGTCGTAGACGAACCAGAGGCCCTCCATCGTCGCGACCGAGACAACGCGCTCGGCCTTGCCATTGATCTTGGCGGTGTAGACGAGCGGCGGCTGGGCGGTGTCATACGACCATTCGTTGAACGACATCTGCTGCTGCCACCAGTCCATCCGTCCCGTTTTCAGGTTGACCGCGATCAGCGAGTCGCCGCGGGGATCGGAGCCGGGACGGAGGGACGGGAAGTACAGCGGCGTCGCGGAGCCCGTGCCGAAGTAGAGGGTGTCGGTCGTCGGGTCGATCGTGACCGGCGTCCAGACGACTCCGCCGCCCGCCAGGGGGTCGTACTTGCGCCACTCGGTTCCCTCCGGCGGGACGGTCCAGAAGGGGTTTGGCCAGGCGGGCTCGAGATTGCTCGTGTGGTAGGCCATCACAAAGCCGCGCACGCCATATTCCGAGCCGGCGGCGCCGAAGACCAGGAGGTGGTCCCAGCAGATCGGAGCACTGGTCTCCGAGTAGCCGTAGTCGGTCTCGGCGTCGGGCACGGCCTGCGAGATCGGCACCTGACGCTGGAGAGCGCCGGTGGCAGGGTCGAGCGAGACGACGTCCATGTTGAGCGTCAGCACGAACACATGGCCGTCGCAGAGAGCGACACCGCGGTTGGCGACCTGCCCGTAATCGCTGAAGACGGCGACATCGCTTGGTGACCAGTGCCACAAGACCTGGCCGGTGGTGGCGTTGAGGGCCCAGACGTTGTCGTTGTTGGTCGTCATGTAGAGCGTCCCGTTCGCCTCGACGGGATAGGACTGCTCGCCGTGACGCACGGTCGGGCTGAGCTTCGTGAAGTCGACGGTGAAGAGCCTGCCGAGGCTGCCGACATTGCCCGGGTCGATCTGCGTGAGCGGCGAGTAGCGGTTCTCGTCCGGGGTGTTCCCGAATCCCGCCCAGCCGACATTGGCGTTGGACGACGACTGAGCCCCGGCCGTCCCAAGACCCAGCCCCGCCAGCCCCAACGCGGCCAGCACAACCGCCGCTGCGCGTCGCCCTCTCATCACCGCGACGCGAGTATACGCTGACGAATCGCGCCTGGCGGCAGCACCCCGGCCAGCAGCAGCGCGAGCGCCAAGCCTGCCACGTAGGGTGCCAGGGCGTGCTGCCCGAGGACACGTCGCGCGCGGCTGGTGGGACCGCGGCCGACGATCTGGCGCAGGTATGACGCTGCGGCCCCGCTCTGGCTCTCCTCGAACGAGCGTCCCCCGAGTGCGGCAGCGAGCTGCGAGAGCAACACGCTCCCCGTGGGATCGGGGTGGTAGGCCGGCTCGGGCCGTCCATTCGCGTCGAAGACCGCCTCGGTGGCGCTCCAAAAGCGGATCGCGAGGAAGCGGTATCCCTGCTTGACGCCGACCTCGCGTCCGAGGGCGCCCGCGTCGAAGGGGTTGCTCTCGCCGTCCGTTAGGAACACGATCACGCGGCGCGTGACGTGCGGCTCGAAGTAGTTGCCGGTGGCGATGTCGTCGAGCGCCGCGTAGGTGGTGGCCCGCACGGCCTTCGCGACCGGCGGCGGGTTCTCGATCGCGACGGCGTGCTCGAGCACCGCGTCGAAGCCTGCAACGTCGGGCACCGGCAGCATGTCGGGCAGGACGCGGTCGGTGAGGGTGGCCACGCCGGCCGGCACCTCTTCGATCGCGGCGCGCAGCGCCACGGCCGCCTTGATCGCTCGAGCCAGCCGCGTTGGCGAGGTCGGCGTGAGTGAGGCCGCCATCGATCGCGAGGTGTCAAGCACGAATAGCACCGCTACGTCGGTTCGCGTCCGCACGAGCGCCTGGTCGCTCAGCGCGGGTTGTGTCGCCGCCAGGCCAAGCAACGCGACCGCGGCCGCTGCGGCCCCGCTGCGCCGCCCCAGTGACCAGCGCGGGGGCGGATCGAGCCCGAGTGTCCGCGCCAGCGCGGCGGTGCGGATCCGGCCGTGCGCCGCGGCCCCGAGGGGGAGGAGCACCGCGAGCGCGGCAAGCCCTCCGAGCGGCGTAAGGAACGTCATCAGTAGCCGCTGCCGGGTACGCCGGCAGAGGCGCCGAGCTGCCCTGTCCTGCCGAAGCCGTTGGCGAGCCCGGTTCCGCGCCGCTTCCCGTGAGGCACGCTGAGGCGCAGCAACAACTCGAGGTCGAACTTCGCCGCGGTGTCGCCGGGGTCGACCCGAATCGCGTCGGTGAAGTCCGCGATCGCGGTGTCCGTCTGTGAGACCCCGCCGCCCTCAGCTGACTCGGTGAAAGCGAGGATTCCGACCAGCGTCCGCGCCTGCGCGGCCACCTGCGAATCGGCTGAGTCAGCTGGACCCGCGAGTGCGTTGATCGCCGCCACCTGCTGGGTCTGGATCCCGAGCGCGTCGTTCAGCTGCTCCTGGAGTCCGGCCACCTGGCGATAGTCCTGGAGCGCCCTGCGCGCCGCCACGTCGCCGGCGGTCCCCACGAGCGTTTCGGCGAGACCGCCGAGACGCGTCGTTGGGATCCAGCGTGCGCGCCCCGGGGCGATCGCGTATACGGCGTCGCCGCGGTCGAGGGCGACCGGCCACGCCCGCACGTCGGCGGCAAGCAGGGCGGCGAGGACAGCGAGCGCTGCGAGAACCGTGATCGCAGCGAGTCGCAGGGCCGTCACGATGACCGCCTCCAGGCCAGTCGAGGCGCCCAGCCCTCGCGCAGGGCGAGCGCGATAGCGGCGGCGACGGCGAGCGCTACGAGCGTCCACGGGAACGGCGTCTGCTCCCGCGGGGCGGCCTGTTCGAGAGTCGGCGCCTCGACGATCGGCGCGCCGCGCCCGAAGATGGTGCGGAAATACGCAATGTCCGCCGGTAGCGCGCTCAGCCCGACGATCCGGATCGGCACCCTGTCGTGCTTCGCAACCTCGGCAACCGCCGAGAGGGCGGGCAGGTCGTTGGGATCGTCGTCGAGGTCGCTGACGAGCATCACCGTGGCCTGCGGTCGCTGTGCCACAGCGATGTCGATCGCGAGCTCCATGCCCGCGGAGATGACCGTGCCGCCCGTGAACGCTTTCGCCCAGGGATTGGCGGGAAACGAAGGCATGAAGCCGGGCACCTTCTGCGGCGGCAGCGTGAAGTAACGGACCAGGGGCGCGAGGTCGGCCGCGGGCGTGCCGGGCGGGAGCGCCTCGTACGCGTCGTCGGAGAAGACCACGAGGCCGACGCGCCGGCCGGTTTGCGAGAGCGCCCTGAGCGTGCCGCCGATGCGCGAGAAGCTGTCGGAGGAGATGCTTGCCGAGAGGTCGAGCACGATCACGACGTTCGCCTTCGACGGCAGCGGCACCAGCGTCTGCGAGTGGGGGGAGCGGGAGCTGAGCAGGACCCCCACGGCAGCCAGCGCGGCGCACGCCGCGAGCACTGCGAGCGCAGTGCGAGTGACGATCGCGCGCGCGCGGAACGCGCGAGCGTCGGCGAGCGGGATGCCCGAGCTCACCGCGGCCTCTCCTGCTCGATGTCACCGACGAGCTGCTCGAGCTCGTGGGGCTCGGGGACGGGCTCCGACCAGGCGAGCCGGCCGACTGCGCCGGAGCGCTGATCGCGGCCGAGTGCACGGCCGAGCAGCGCGAGCGCGCGGCGCCGATCGGGGGCGGGCCGGCGCTCGGCCTCGCGGGTGAGCTGGAGCGCGCGCTCGAGCTCACCGGGCTCCGGTCCTCGGCGCCGGAGGCGCAGGTTGATCTGCCAGCCGGCGATAGCGACCGCCGCGAGCGCGCAGAGCGCGGCGAGCACGTCGAGCAGCGTGGCCAGTGTCCCCGGGGCGATCCGGTAGGTCGCGGCCGGTGGCGCCGTATCGGCCTCGAACGCCGGCGAGCTTGCGGCGAGATCCGACTTTGTCACGCGACCTCGCACCGAGAGCGTTGGCCACAGCGCCGAGGCGCGCGCGATCCGCCCGTTTCGCGCAGTGACCGACGCGCGAATGAGCGGCAGGCCTAGGCGCGCCACCCCGCTGGGCGCGACGCATGGAGCCGTTAGACACGAGAGGGGGATGGTGACTGTCACCAGCTCGAGGCCGCCCTGCGTCGAGCTGGACGTGCGCGCCGGACCGAGCTGCGTGAGCGGCGCGAGATCGTCGGTGAACCGCAGTGTCCGCGGCTGGACGAGGCGCGCGTCGAGCGCCACCACCACGCGGGCGAGGATCCGGTCGCCGAACTGAGCGACCGGGGGATCGAAGCTCGCCGCGACCTCGACCGGCACGGTTGGCGCGATCGCAGGGCCGGACGCGGAATCGCCGAGGACGAGGAGGCCCACGACGGCGCCCGCGCCCGCAAGCACGCAGACGGCGGCGATCCGGACCCAGGTGAGCGCCGCGATGCGGGTCAACGCGCCCATGCGCTGCTCCTGCGCTGCTCCGCCCACGCGATGAACGCCGCGTCGACGCGGTCGGGCTCGCTCGTCCCGAGCACGATCGGCTGAAGTCCGAGCGCCTCGCAGTCCGCGATCAGCCGAGCGAACCGCAGCTCATTCGCCTCACCCCGCTTGGCCGCCTGGCGGCGGCTCAGCCGGACCAGGGCGACGGCACCGGTACTCGGGTCGGCGATCGGGACACCGACGCCGCCCACCGCAGGGAAGGCCTGCTCCCAGACTGGATCCTGGATCACGACCGGCACGAGGTCCCACCCGCAGCCGATCCCGCGCAGCCACGTCTGCGCCCGCGGCGGCGCGAGGAAGTCGGAGAGCACGAACACGAAGCTTCCGGGCGGCAGGTCGCGGCGGTGCTCTGTCAGGAAATCGAGCGACCGCTCGAGCACGTCGGGCGGCGCCGCGAAGGGGGTGTCGCCGCCCTCCCGCTGCTCGATCAGCGAGCGGCGGTCGCGCCGCGCGGGCGCCAGCCACCACGCCTCGCCGTCGCCGAAGTCGAGCGCGGCCATGTCCGCCCGCGCGGCCTCGGCGCTGCCGGCGATGGCGGCCACCGCCTCCCGCACCGCGGCGTGCTTGTGGAGCCACGGCAACGGGTCGCGGTAGAGGTCCATCGCCGGCCGGCGGTCGACGACGATCACGACCCGCGGCGCCTCATCGGCGGCATGCTGGCGTACGACGAAGGTGTCCTCTCCGCTCGTGGCGGCAAGCCGCGCCGATGCAAACCAGTCGATCGTTGCGACCGGATCACCCGGCTCGTAAAGGCGATGCCCGATGATGTCGCCGCCGTGACCGCGGCGTCGGCTCGCCGCCTCTCCGAACGGCAGGCCGGTCAACCGCCGCCGTGGCACGAGCGGGAACGTGTGCCGCGCGCCTGACGGCGAGCTCACGGATCCCAGGCGGGGGCCGGCGGCGGCGCCAGCTCCAGGCAGCGCTTGCGGATCAGCTCGAGCGCCTCGTCGCGGGCGAGCGCGCGCGTCTCCGCAAGGAAGGAGGCGGTCAGCAGCAGGCGATGGCCGAGCACCGGCAGGAACAGCCGCTCGATGTCCTCGGGAACGGCGTAGTCGCGGCCATCCAGGAGGGCCAAGGCCCGCGCGCTGCGCTCGAGTGTGAGGCTCCCGCGCACGGAGGCGCCGATCGCGACCCCCTCGACCTCGCGCGTCGCGCGCACGAGCTGCACCGTCCAACGGAGCATCAGCTCGTCAACGTAGACGTCCTCGACCGCTCGTTGCAGCGCCCGCAACTCTTCGGCGCTCACGACCGGCTCGATGTGGTCGATCGGATGCCCGTGACGCTGAGCGAGGACGATCGCGACCTCCTCGTCCTCACGCGGGTATCCCAGGCGCACGCGCATCGCAAAGCGATCCAGTTGCGCCTCGGGCAGCGGGAAAGTGCCCTCCTGGTCGATCGGGTTCTCGGACGCGATGACGAGGAAGGGCGACGGCAGTTGGCGCGTGACCCCGTCGACTGTGACCTGACCTTCGGCCATCGCCTCGAGCAGCGCTGACTGCGTGCGCGGCATCGCCCGGTTGGTCTCGTCGACGAGCACGACGTTGGCGAACACGGGGCCGGGTCTGAACTCGAACTCGCGCGTCCGCTGGTCGAAGATCGAGAGCCCTGTGATGTCCGTCGGCTGAAGGTCAGGCGTACATTGGATCCTCGCGAAGGTTGTTCCGCCGATCGACTGCGCGATCGCGCGTGCCAGGATCGTCTTAGCCGTGCCGGGGACGTCCTCGAGCAGCACGTGCCCGCCGGAGATCAGCGCCGCAAGAACGAGCGTGATCTCGTCGTGCTTGCCGACGACCACCTGCTCGACGTTGGCGAGGATCCGGGCCGCCGCGCCGCCCGGCGCCTGGGTTTGCGCAGGCATCACGGCAGGATAGGCTAGCTCCCTCATTCGCGTGATCGCCCGGTAGTCAGCCAGGCGGCGTGGGGCGGTCGTGTCCAAGTCGCCCGCGCGCGTCGGGTACGCCGGTGAGTCGCCGTTGGACATCAGCGAGCGCGGGCTACTGACCGGCACCGCGGCGATCCACGAACGCGCACCCTGGGCGCGATCGACGGCTACGGCCGGCAGACGCTCCGAGTTGCCGACGCGCACACCTGGGTGTTGCCGTCGACATCCGGTGCGGCCGGCGGTTTCTGGGACATCGAGGGGTGGCGCGCACTAGCAGCTGCGATCGACTCACGTCTGCCGCTACCTCCGGCGGAGTCGCTCCGCGGTGAAACCGGGCGCCTCGAGCGTGGGTAATCCTGCTGCTCTTCGTCGATTGCGTGCGTCTCGCAGACGCGTCTGGCACGCTCAGTCTGGCGGTGAGTTGGTGAAGTAGCCGGGGGCGTCGAAGTGGGTGGGGATTCGGATCCCAAGGTCGGAGAGGGCTTCTTCGAGGCGTTCGAGCTCCGCGACGCCGATGCGTTCGGCCCATTGTGCGCGGAGTTCGTCGAAGACCTGTTCGCCGGTGCGAAGTAGGGCGTAGCCCTTTTCGGTGACCGTGAAGCGGCGGCGGCGGCTGTCGCGCGGATCGACCTCGCCGGAGACGTAGCCTCGATCCTCGAGAAATCCGATCGTCTTGGCTGCAGCTTGTTTTGAGACGCCGAGTTGGCGGCCAAGCTCTGAAGCGGTGTCCGCTCCGGCGTCGATCGCGCGGATGGCGAAGTCGTGGACCGGGCGGATCTTTTCGTGCCCTCGTTCGGACAGCTCTGCGCTTGCGGCGTCCGCGAGAGCCCGGAACCCGCCGAGCAGCAGCAATGCGAGATCAGCGCCGGAGCGAGCGATAACGGCAGCATAGACAATCAAGTTGACGTACCGACAACCAAGTTGCTAGTATATGGACAACCTAGTTGTCGAACCTTGGTTCGAAAGGAGCACCATGCCTCCGACCACCGACCGCGCCACGATCCCTGAAGTCACCCACCACCGCACCACGCTCAACGACCGGACCCTGCACTACGTCACGGCTGGCACTGCTGGCACTCCGATCCTGCTCGTTCACGGGTTCCCGGAGAGCTGGTGGGCGTTCCGCAAGCTCATCCCGCTGATCGCCCCGAATCACCGCGTCATCGCCGTCGACCTCCCCGGCTTCGGCGACTCCGGTCACGAGCCGGGCGACTACACGAGCTCCTTCGCCGCGGAAAGCCTGCGGCAACTGATCGAGTACCTCGAGCTCGAACCGGTGCATCTCACCGGCCAGGACATCGCCGGAGTCGCCACGTTCCGGCTCGCTGCTGGCCACCCCGAACTGATCCGCAGTTACGCCGCGATCGAGACCGGCCTGCCCGGCTTCGGACTAGAGATGCTGGCCGACGTCACCCACGGGGGCATGTGGCACATCGGCGTTCTCGCTGCTCCCGGCATCCCGGAAATGCTGCTCACCGGACGCGAGCGCGACTTCCTTTTCGGGTACGCCTACCCCACGATGAGCGCCACCGAAGGGGCGATCTCCAAGCAGGACATCGACGAGTTCACACGGGTCTACTCCCGCCGCAACGGCTTCGCCGGCGCCACAGGCCTCTACCGATCGATGCTCGAAGAGGGCGAGGAGATTAAGCAGATCGTCGCCCAGCAGCAGCTCACGATGCCCGTCCTCGCCGTCGGCGCAGGCACTGGGCAGTTCACCTACACCACGATGGCCCAGGTCGCGCATAACGTCACCGAAGCCAAGCTCGGCGGCATCGGCCACCTCGCCGCGATCGAAGACCCCGAGGCGCTCGCGCAGACACTGCTGGGCTTCTACCGAACGCTCGACGCCTAGCTGTAGTTCCTGAGTAGGTTGGTCCATCCGGGCCTCCTTGGAGTCTGAGAGCTGCCAAGCAACTCAGACAAGGAGGACACAGGATGAAGCTTCACGCTAACGTTGCGCTCAGACTGAATGGGCGACGGCAGCTCGCGCGGCGGGTTGTCGATCAGGGATGGACGCTCGTTGACGCCGCGGCAGCGGCCGAGGTCAGTGTGCGTTGTGCTCGCTGCGGGCAAAACCTGATCAAGCACCGGTAAGGCGAAGGTCCCTCCTCCCGCCCCGACAGGGCGAGTCTGCACCCAGGAGGCGATCGCGACACGGAGGTTCGGGCAGTTGGGGCGTTAGAACTGCCAAAACATCGATGCTTTTGAGTTGCACGTCGCCGAACTCCTCGCCCAACGAGGCAGATGATGACCGCTCGAAACGCCGTCTCCCCGGCGTGGTGTCTGACGTTTGCGCCACACGAGCTCGTCAAGGCTCACCTCGCTATCTTGAGGCCGTTCCTGCCGACGGTGTCGACAGAGACGACGCCGGTGTCGAGAAAGACGACGCCGGTGCCAGAAGTCTTAGGCGAACGCGGAGGATCAGCCATGAGTCAAGCTGCACCTTGGGCGGGATTGCTGGGAGGCAAGGTGGCCGTCGTCACCGGCGCTGCTCGCGGGATCGGCCGCGCAGCGGCGATCGCACTCGCTCGCGAGGGCGCGGACATCGCCGGCATCGACATCTGTGCTCCGGTCGACGCGCGCTCCGGCGTAAAGCCGTCGACTCGCGAGGACCTGGAGGAGACTGGCCGACTGATCGGGGAGACTGGCCGGCGATGGCTCGGCATCGAGCTTGACCAGCGCGACCTGCCGGCGCTGCGATCGGCCGCCGCCCGCTGCGAACAGGAACTCGGCGGCATCGACATCCTGTTCGCCAACGCCGGGATCCAGAGCTTCCATCCGCTGCTGGAGATGGAGGACGCGGACTGGCAGATCACGATCGACGTCAACCTGACGGGGACCGCGAACGCCGTCCGGGCCTTCGCGCCATACATCGTCCAGCGTGGTGGTGGTCGCATCGTCCTCACCTCCTCCACCCAGGGGCAGCACGGAACGAAGTACGGGGCAGCGTATTCCGCGTCGAAGTGGGGGATCGTTGGCCTCATGAAGTCGGCAGCATTGGAGCTCGGACCTCACAACATCACCGTGAACGCCCTCATTCCCGGCCTCATCGACACCGCCCTGACCCGCCATGAAGAGCGCTACGCGCAGGTACTCGAAGACGCCGGTAAGCAGCCGAGCGGAACAGCCAAGGACGAGCAGGACGCGCGCGAGATTCTCGCCACCAAGTCCCCGCTAGGCGTCCCCTGGATAGCGCCCGAGGATGTCGCACCCTTGGTCGTCTTCCTCGCCTCGGAGGCCGGAAGCATGGCTTCGGGCTCGACCTTCGAGATCACCGGTGGCGACAGCGCCCACAACACCGCGTAACAGGCAGAGTGATGCACGGGGACTTCTCACCGTCCTCGCCGAGACTGGCGCCTGAAGCGGCTGTCGTAGCATCGGTAGCTCGTGGACACCATTCCTGAGTCTGTGCGCAGGCTGGCCATGCACTCTTTCTGGGAGCTCCCGCCTATACCCGGCACCGAGATCGTTGAGCGTGAGCACTACCGTGCGTTCTTGCACAGGATGCCGATCCCGCAAGTCGTCGAGCCGCGCAGTCTCGGACCTGATGATGTGGAGGCCGCTGTCCTCGACAGCCGCGCTCTGGTCCGCGCGCACGGCGCGAAGCTGTTGGCGTGGTGGACGGGCGTCGACCACCCATGGCTCGGCATCCAGTTAGAGGCATTGGGGCTTCGCAACGAGGACGCCTCCGGATTCGAGTCGATTGAGAATGCAATGGCGTTGGTTGAGCCTCCGAGAGCGACGAGTCACCCCATGCATGACTTGGAGATCACGCAGGTCAGGACGATCGAGGATTTTGCGTCGGCTATCCGCGTTCGGTTCGATGCGTTCGGCGTGACCAAGCAGCTGCGGGCGGAGGCGGAGGCGGGAATGGCGGATCGATACGCGGAATACGCCGTCTCGGCTAACCCGCTACGTACCTTCATTGCGTCGCGCGACGGCCGTGTAGTCGGTGCGGCGAGCGGCGTCCTCGGCACGGTTGGCGTCAACCTGATCGGTGGCTGTGTGCTCGAACAGGCCCGCGGCCACGGTATCTACCGGGCACTGACGATCGCGCGCTGGGAACTAGCGGTCGCGCGCGGAACGCCGGCATTGACTATTCAGGCGGGACGGATGTCCCGCCCGATCGTCGAGGGACTCGGCTTCAAGTTCATCGCTGCGATCCCGACTTACATCGACCATCTCAGCAGCTGATGGTGATTCCGGCGGACGCCTCCTGCTCGACGAGCAGGAGGTCTGACGCGTCGCCTGAAGCGATATATCCCCGCTTCGAATCCCAAGGTTTTGCGTGCTAATCGACCGAAATTGTCGAGAAGAAGCAGGCAGTCATCGTTAAGGCCAACGAAAAGGCCAACGGCCTAGAGTGGACCCGCGTAGCCGCACTCGCGCGAACCAAAAACATGCGCTTTTGCAGGCTATTTCAGAGCCGGAGAGGGGACTCGAACCCCTGACCTATCGCTTACAAGGCGATTGCTCTACCAGCTGAGCTACTCCGGCGAATGGCGCAGAGGCTAATGGTTGCCGCGGCCCGGAC
>Ga0302319_10021469_pt1 | contig 11631 bp, 8 predicted proteins | sample Bog_T0_2_FD_203319 | JGI IMG/M metagenome (GOLD analysis project Ga0302319, IMG submission 203319) | Peat permafrost microbial communities from Stordalen Mire near Abisko, Sweden - Bog_T0_2 | ecosystem: Environmental > Terrestrial > Soil > Wetlands > Peat | place: Sweden: Abisko, Stordalen Mire...
GTGATCGAAGGTGGAAAGGGAGGGGACGAGCGCGCACTGGCCGCCACAGGGCTCGAACTCCCAGCCGTGATATTTGCAGGTGACACGGTTGCCGTCGAACCAGCCGTGGCTGAGTGGGATGCCGCGATGGGGGCAGCTGTCTCGCATGGCGAAGACCTTGCCGTCGACGCGGCGCCCGAGGACCAGGGGGATATCGAGGAGCATTGCTGTGGACATCTTGCCCGGACGCAGTGTGTCCGTTCGTAACGCCGGGTACCAGTCGTCGTAGAGGAGCGTGGCGGTGGGGCCCTGAATGGGAACGCCGGCTTCGGTAGTGGTGACTAAGGGCATTTGGGGTTCACCATAGCACTGTGGCTGGGGTGGATGCCAGCTTGGGTAGCTGAGCTGTCGAAGAAAAGGCCCGCAGCTGAAGCCGGAACCTTTTGAAGTGCGCATTTCAGGGGCATGAGTGCCCCTGCTCCCTCCGACCAAATGCACACCGAAAAGGATGTGTTAGCTGGGTGTCTTGGTGAGCTTGCCGTGTTTGAGCTCGAAGCGCTGGCCGCGCCAGACTATGGTGTTGCCGGCGAAGCCGAAGGCCCAGAGGAAAAGGGCGATCATGTCGCGCAGGGGCAGTAGCCAGAGAGTGGGCAGAACCTGGTGATCGCCGAGCACCTGGGCGCCGACGGTCATGGCCAGGGTGAGGCGGAGGAAGAAGCTGAGGGCTAATAGCCAGACACTGAGAGGGCTGAGGCCGCTGGCGAGGACGTTGAGGATGGCCCAGGCTAGTCCGTGGGTGAAGATGAGGCCGATGTATCCGCCTGGGCGGGCGTCGCGGACGGTGCGGGCCCAGCGGAGCTGGTGGTCGATGAAGCCGCGCCAGTGGTAGGCGGGGATGGCGGTTTCGACGACCTCGGCGCTGAGGGCGACGCGGTAGCCAGCCTTGTCAATGCGCGCGCCGAGCTCGTAGTCGTCGGCGAGGTGGTCGACGAGGGCCTCAAGGCCGCCGATCCTTTCGAGCGCCTCCCGGCTGACGGCGAGGGTGGAGCCGAGGCCGTAATGGAGGCCGCCTTCTAGCATTTTTGAGAGTAGGACGCCGGCCTGGAAGTCGGTGGCGATGCCGAGGGATTCGAGACGCGAGGGGAGCGTCTGGTGGGCGCGACCGCGGTAGAGGGCGGTGACGAGGCCTACGGGACGGGAGGGTTTGTTGTTTTCCCCGGTCTCAGAATCGAGACCGGAGGCACCCAGATTTTTTGGGGCGAAGTGAGACATAATGCGTTCGAGGTAGCGGGGGGAGACGGTGATGTCGGAGTCGTTGATGAGCAGGTAGTCGAAGCGGGCGTGGGGAACGAGTTGGACCAGCGTGCTGACCTTGCCGTTGGTCCCGAGGCTCAAGGGGCACTCGATGAGCTGGATGCTGTGGCCAGGAAACTCCTGCTGAAGTTGGTGGACGGCGGTGGTGGCGGGGTCGTCGAGAGACGAGACGCCGAAGAGAAGCTCGTATTCGCCGGCGTAGGTCTGATGACAGTGGGAGCGAAAGGCGTCGAGCATGCTGGGGTCAAGGCCTTTGAGGGACTTGAGGATACTGACGCCGGGGGAGAAGCCGGGAAGCGGTGCGCGGCGGGCACGGAGAAAGGCCTGAGCGGCGATGAGGGCGGCGAGAAAATATCCCATGCCGGCGAGGGTGAGCACCGTGGTGAGGATCTCCACGGATTGGGCCACGGTGTGGGGCATGCTTGGACTCAGTTTACCGGAGAGGCAGTGGGGCAGTGCGGTCACTCGTACCGCAGCGCCTCAATCGGATCCAGGTTGGCGGCTTTCCAGGCGGGGTAGATGCCGAAGATGAGGCCGATGCCGCAGGAGACGGTGAAGCCGGTGATGACCCAGATGGGAGAGAGCATCGCGGGGAGGCCAATGGGCAGGAAATAGACGATCCAGGTGATGATTGCGCCGACGCCGACACCGATGAGGCCGCCCATGGCGCTGAGGGTCACGGCCTCAGTGGTGAACTGGGTGAGGACGTTGCGCTTTGTGGCGCCGAGGGCTTTGCGGATCCCAATTTCTCGCGTCCGCTCGGTGACGGAGACCAACATGATGTTCATGACGCCGACGCCGCCGACCATGAGGCCGACGGAGGAGACGGCGATCATGAAAGCGACCAGGCCGCCAGTGAGTTCGCCCCACAGGCGCGTCAGGGAGTCAGGACTCATGATCTCGAAGTTGTCGGCTGCCTCCACCTTGACCTTGCGGCGGATGCGGAGCATTTCGCGAATTTCCTCTTCCACAATGTCCTTATTTTTGGCGTCGTCGTACTTGATGGCGATGTACATATCCTTGATTTCGGGATAGAGGTTGTGGAAGGTGCCGAAGGGGAAGTAGACGCCATTGTCGGCGGGGTTGCGGCCGGAGCCGAAGGGCTGTTTTCGCGGGCCGATGACTCCGATGACGGTGTAGAGGCTGGGGCCGACGGTGACCTCCTTGCCGATGGCGTCGGTGTCGCCGAAGAGCAGTTCGGCGGTGTCGTGGCCGACCAAGCAGACGTGGGCGTGGCGATCGTCTTCGGCGTCGTTCCAGACGCGGCCGGCGGCGATCTGAAGGTTTGAAACGAGCTGGATCTGATCGGTTGACCCGACGAGGAAGGCTCCGGAAACCTTCTTGCCGTTGTACTTTACGCTGACGTCGCCGACACGGAACTGCTCATTGACGTGGCGGACTTCGGGGTCGGCGGCGACAACATGGGGCAGCTTGCGCAGGGCCATGGCGTCGTCGAAGTTGAGCTTCTTGCGGGTGATCTGCTCGGTGGTGGGATTGATGCCAATCATGGGCATGTGAAAGCACCAGAAGACGTTGGAGCCGAGCGAGATTACCCAATCGGAGACGCGCGCATTGAGGCCGCTGATCACCGAAGAGATGACGATGACAGTGGTGACGCCGATGACGATGCCGAGCACAGTGAGCCCGGAGCGCAGCTTGTTGGTGCGCAGCGTATCGAGCGCCATTTTGACCGATTCGCGGGAGTTGGTGTGGAGCATAAAAGCCAGTGAAGAAGTGAAAGAGTGAAAGAGTTAAGAGTGTGCGACAGGTTAGGGTTCAATTCTTTGACTGTAATTCTAGGCCGAACTCCGCTTTTGGGCTGTGATGGGTGATTGTCTGATCTGGCGGAACGGCTGTTTTATGGGGGTCAAACACCGTTCCTCGTTCACTCTTTCACGTCTTCACTCTTTCACTTCTTCACTTGTCCCCTGCACACTGTCCACTCTCTTCACTCGTACCTGAGGGCTTCAATTGGGTCCAGGTTGGAGGCTTTCCAGGCGGGGTAGATGCCGAACATGAGGCCGATGCCGCAGGAGACACTAAAGCCGATAGTGACCCACATTGTGGACAAGGTTGCGGGCAAGCCAATGGGCAGGTAATAAACGATCCAGGTAAGTACGGCGCCAACGCCGACGCCGAAGAGGCCGCCCACTGCGCAGAGGGTTATTGCTTCCATGGTGAATTGGGTGAGGATGGTGCGCTTGGTGGCGCCAATGGCTTTGCGGACCCCAATTTCTCGCGTCCGCTCGGTGACGGAGACCAACATGATGTTCATCACGCCAACGCCGCCGACAAGCAGGCCGACCGAGGAGACCGCAATCATGAAGGCCACCAGGCCGCCGGTGATGTTGCCCCATAGACGCGTGAGCGAGTCGGGGCCGAAGATCTCGAAGTCGTCGGGCGCTTCGACTTTGACGTGGCGGCGGATGCGGAGCAATTCGCGAATCTCATCTTCGACGATGGCCTTGTTCTTGGGGTCGTCGTATTTGACGCTGACCCACAGGTCGAGGACCTCGGGGTGCAGGCTATGGAACGTGCCCATGGGAAAGATGATGGCGTTGTCGTTGGGATTCTTACCGCTGCCAAAGGGCTGCTTCTGCTTGTCGAGTACGCCGATCACGGTGTAGAGGCTGGTCTCCACACTGATCTCTTTGCCGATGGGGTCCTCACCGTTGACGAAGAGCATGTCCGCGGTATCGTGGCCAAGGACACAGACTTTGGCGTGTCTCTGATCTTCCCCGTCGGTAAAAATGCGGCCCTCGTGCAAGGTGAGGTTCGATACATCGGCGAACTGCGCCGTGTGAGCCCACAGGATGGCTCCGGCGACTTTGTGGCCCTGGTATTTGGCGCTCACGTCGCCAACGCCGAAAGCCTTGCTGTACTGGTGGCCGCCGTCGGCCGCCACGACATGGGGCAGGGTGCGCAGGGCAAAGACATCGTCCATGGTGAGCTTCTTGCGGGCAAGCTGCTCCATGGTGGGGCGTACCCCGATTACGGGCATATGGAATACCCAGAAGACGTTTGAGCCTAACGATTCGGCAAAGTCGGCAACGCGGTTGTTGAGGCCGTTGATGACCGACGAAATGACGATGACGGTGGTCACGCCGATGACGATGCCGAGGATGGTGAGCCCGGAGCGCAGCTTGTTGGTGCGCAGCGTATCGAGCGCCATCTTGATGGATTCTCTTGTTTGTCCCTGGGCCATGAATTCAGCTCCTAGCTGCCAGCTTTTAGCCTCTAGCCAAAAACTCTTCCTGCTCAAAATCTGTAAACTTCAACTGCTCTCAAGGAACGTTTCACCTGAAAGTTAAAAGCAAATAGCCAAAAGCTGCACTTCTACAGTTCCGCTCTCAGCGCTACAACCGGATCAAGCTTGGCGGCTTTGCTGGCGGGGTAGACACCGAAGAAGATGCCGGTGGCCGTGGCCATGAACAGCCCGAGAACCACGCTCCACATCTGCACGCTGGTTGGGAAGCCGATGATCAGGGTGATCAGTTTGGCGACGATGACTCCGCAGGCTACGCCGATGCAGCCGCCGAGCAGGGCCATGGTTCCGCTCTCAATGAGAAATTGCATAAGGACATCGCGCTGGCGAGCGCCGAGAGCCTTGCGGACGCCGATTTCACGGGTGCGCTCGGTGACGGAGACGAGCATGATGTTCATGATGACGATGCCGCCGACGACCAATGAGATGGAGGCGATTCCGATGACTACGTCAAAGAAGATTGCTGAAAACTGCTTCCAGATGTCAAGGAAGGTGTCATTGGTTTCGATCTCGAAATCGTCCGGCTGGCCGACGGCATCGTGGCGGCGAGCCCGCATGATGACGCGCACCTCGTCCTTGGCTTCTTCCATCGATGCGGCGGTGAGGCCGCCGCGGGCGTAAATGTCGACGGAGTTGTTGTATCCGTAAGTTTGCTGGTAGGTCGCGACGGGCACGGCGACCCAGTTGTCCTGGGACTGGCCCAGCATTTTGCCCTGGCGGGCGCCGACGCCGACCACGGTATAGGGAATTCCGCCCACTCGGATTTCCTTGCCGATCGGGTCGACGCCGCCGAGCAGGTTGTCCACAATGTCGTAGCCGATGATGGCGTTGTGTGTCGCCTTGGCATCGTCTGCCGGAGTGAAGCCGCGGCCCTGATCGATGTCCAGATTGTCGAGCGAGACCATGGTCCAGGTGATGCCGCGCATGTCGGTGTCGGTGCTGGAGTGGGATCCGGCGACCACGCTGACATTCTGATCCAGCCGCACACCGACGTCGCCGCACTGGGTGCAACTGTCCTGAACGGCCTGGTAGTCCTCAATGCGCAGAATCTTCCGCTTGTTGTACTTGAAGTACTCTTCCGCTGAGAAGATGACGCCGGGCATCTGGCGAACGCTGAACACGTCTGCGCCGTGGCTGACGAGCTTGGTGCTCACGTATTTATTGGCCCCGTCGACCAGGGTGATGACCATGATGACCGAAGCCACGCCCATGACCACGCCAATGAGCGTGAGGATGGAGCGGAGCTTGTTGCCCCAGAGGGACTGCAGCGCGAGTTTGAAGGCTTCAGTGAATTGCATGGTTCCGCTTTCGTACAACCAGCTTTTAGCTGCTAGCTTTAAGCCGCTAGCAAGAGGCATCGAGTCCGACGGGCCTTCTTGTCCCCAGGTTTCAGAGCCACGCTCAGCTTCCGTAGCTAGTCCAGCTGCGGGTTAGTATGCAACTCCCCGACCGGGGAGCGTGGTTTGCGCAGTGGCCGGAGCCTGGAGTTTCCCGATGGCTATACCTATGGACGAGCGAGACGGCGATCTGGCCGCTTCCGTGATTCCGGAAGGCGATTAAAAGCCGGTTTTCCCCTTGGAAAGTGATACGCAGAGCAGGGTATTGCGGTTCCAGCGCCACATTTTCGGTCCTCCCGGGTCAAGTTCCCGAACTGCCAAAGCCCTTTTCGGCGCGGGACGAGTGCTCAAGCGAGTAGACGGTCTGGACGGGGCCGGTGAGCACGGGCACGGGGATCATCTGGGCGATTTTATCTCCGGCGCGGATTTCGAGGGGCGTATCGCCGAGGTTGGTCATGAGGATGAGAATCTCGCCGCGGTAGCCGGCGTCGATGACTCCGGCGGTGGTGGCGATACCTTTGGCGGCCATGGAAGACCGATCGCGGACCAGCAGGCCGAGCGGTGCGCCGGTGGTTGGATGGCGGGCTTCGACGGCGATGCCGGTGCGGACGCGGACAGTTATGCGAGGAGCGAGGACGGCGCCCTCAAGGGCGAAGAGGTCGTAGCCGAGGTCTTCGCCGGGGTGGGCAACCTGGGGAGCGCGGGCGGCGGGGTCGAGAAGCTTTACGCGGAGCATAGGTGAATGGTAGCGGAGTTCAGTGAGCGGCGCAGCCTGGCCAAGTGGTCAGCCCCGGCGGGTGGTTCCCGGCCGGGGCTGTCAGTGGTGGTTCACGAGGATTCGGCAAGAGGATCCTGTAAGCCGAATTCTGTCGTGTGCGGTCATTCCTCTAGACGCCGCGTTGCCGCGGACGTTCATCAGCGACCTACCCGGAGGTTTCAGGCATAGCATGCAGCAGCCATACACAGCGCTGCAGCATTAAGAGCACCCTTGCGGTGTCGGGCCGACGCCGTGCATGAGCTTTGCTCCGAGCTCACGCATCCCTCCCTATTTGGTCTTGCTCCGTGTGGGGTTTACCCTGCCCCCGGCGTTACCGCCGGAGCGGTGCGCTCTTACCGCACCTTTTCACCCTTACCCCAGCACTGAGGCAGCAAGCTGCTTCAGGGTCGTCCTCCCGAAGGAGGGTTGGCAGAGGCGGTATTTTTTCTGTGGCACTGGCCGTCTGCGGGCCTTGAAGCCCACATCCCGGACGTTATCCGGCACACTGCCCTGCGGAGTTCGGACTTTCCTCCCCCGTTCGGCTCAGGGTTGCCCCCGATCCTCACGGCAGCGACCGCCCGGTCCTCCTGCCAGTAGGTAGTTTACCGCGAATCAGGCCTAGCCGCTCCGCTTCGGGTGGGTGCGGACGGACTTTTCTATGGCGTTCCACTTGGCGCGGGTCTCTTTGGCTAGTCTGGGGTTGGTTTTGCGCTCGAGGTAGCTGAGTTCCTTTTGCATCTTCTGGAAGTTGGCGAGGCGGGCAGGGTCGATGCTTGCCGATGTGACGGCACAGCCGGGTTCGGCGTTGTGGGTGCAGTCGCGGAAGCGGCAGTTCTGGGCGAGGGCCTGGATGTCGTCGAAGCTGGCTTCGAGATTCTGTACGGGCTGGTCGGGGTTGGCCCAGAGCTGGACTTCGCGCAGGCCGGGCAGGTCCATGAGGAGCCAGTTGTTGGGCATCCGGAACAGCTGGCGGGTGGTGGTGGTGTGGCGTCCTCGGCTGTCTGAGTCGCGGACGGCGCTGGTGGCCTGGCGCTCGTCGCCGAGCAGGCGGTTGAGGATGGTGGACTTGCCCACACCACTGGAGCCGATGAGGGCTGCGGTCTGATTGGGTGAGAGTTGGGCGGGCAGCGTGTCGAGGTCCTCGTCGGATTTGGCGCTGATGGGGAGGACGGTGATGGCGGGGCTGAGGGCCTGCACGGAGGCCACGACTTCGGCGAGGTCGAGATTGAGCGAGGGGGCAAGGTCGGCCTTGTTGAGCAGGACCACCGGGCGTGCGCCGCTCTCATTGGCCATGACCAGGAAGCGCTCGATGCGGCGGGGGTTGTAGTCCCGATCGAGGCCGCTGACGATAAACAGGACATCGATGTTGGCGGCCAGCACCTGCTCGCGGATTTCGCGCTCGGGCTGCTTGCGGGAGACGCAGGTTTGACGGACGAGGACGTGGTCGATTACGGCTTCATCGGGGCGGAGCAGGACCCAGTCGCCGACGGCCGGCCAGAGGACGCCGGGTTTGCGCAGGAGCCCGCCGACACCGGCGTTGATCTCGGTGGGCTGCTCGGTGTCGGACGCGGTCCAGACGGTGAAGCGGCCGTGGTTGGCGGAGGCGACGCGGCCGGCAATGCCTGCGGGCGCGTTGGGAAGCTGGGCCAAGCTGGAAAGTTGAACCTGGAAAAACGGATTCCAACCAATTTGTTCTAGAAGCACGGAGACTATCCTCTCTTTTTGGATGCCAAGAGACACGCCGCCGCGAGCCTGAGACTGCGGGGCAGTGGGTGAGAGGACGAATTAGACAAGGTCGTTCAGCGGCACTCCGTGTAGGGACACTGTATCAAATTGGAGGGCGGGCCTGCCGCAAAGGAAGTGTACAGAATGATTTGAATCCCGGTGCGGCCCGCGGCTATCTTGGAGGAATGAGCGAACGCCGATGCTTCCCCGGGATGTGCTGTTTTGCCGGCACCGCTCTGCCAATAGCGGATTCTCAGATCAAGAAGGAGAGGTCACATGAAGATTGTTGGAGCAATTGCGCGGTATTTGCTGGGGATTGCGTTTCTGGTGTTTGGATCGAATAGCTTCTTTCAGTTCATCCCTCCGGGGCCTCCGCAGCCGGGGAATGTGGGCATCTTCTTGAAGGTGCTGATGGACTCGCATTTCTTCTATGGGGTTGGACTGGTGATGGGGGTGGCGGCCATACTGTTGCTCTTCAATCGCTTTGTTGCGCTGGGGCTGGTGCTGCTGGGTCCGATTCTGTTCAATATTCTCCTTACCCACATCACCATGGCGCCCAGCACGATTTTGCCGGGCGTGATTTGCACTTTGCTGTGGGCTTTGGTGTTTTGGCAGCACAGGGCGGCATTCGCTCCGCTGTTCAAGGCCAAGAGCTGACGAGTGATCCGATCCTGAAGGAGTGGTTGCGATTCCCACCCATTCCGCAGACAGCGCGGATTGGATGGGCACAGAGCCTGAGCGACTGCGGGCGGGTGGCTACAATCTAAGCAGCGATGATTCAGTATCTGTATCTCGGGCGGATGGATTACGCGGAGGGGCTGCGGCTGCAGGCGGAGATCGCCGCGCTGGTGGCTGAGGGGCGGCTGCAAAACGTGCTGCTGCTGCTGGAGCATCCGCCGGTGCTGACGCTGGGGCGAAATGCGAACCGGGCCAATGTGCTGGCCAGCGATGAACTGCTGGCTGGGCGCGGCGTGACGCTGCACGAGATAAACCGCGGCGGCGATGTGACCTACCACGGGCCGGGACAGCTGGTGGGGTATCCGATCTTTGATTTACGGAGCTTGAAAGGCCCGAGCGGCGGACGAATGGGGCCGGTGGATTTTGTGCGCGGGATGGAAGAGGCGCTGATAAGGGTTTGCCTGGAGTTTGGGGTGAGGACGGGACGGGTTGAGGGGCTGACCGGGGTGTGGGTAAAGGCAGGGACTAGGGACCAGGGACCAGAGACTAGGGATTCGGGACCTGACAGGAAGATTGGGGCGATTGGGATTCATGTTGCTAAGGGAATTACTTCGCATGGGTTTGCGCTGAATGTGATGACGGATTTGCGGGATTTTCAGCTGATTGTGCCTTGCGGGATTGCGGACCACGGGGTTACCAGCCTCGAGCTGGAGATGGCGGGGGGTGCGGAGCCTGTTCCTGAGCTTGAGCGGGTGGCGAATTTGGCGGCGCGGCAGTTTGGGCAGGTGTTTGGGGAGCAGGTGCTGGCGGTGGATGGGCTGGCGTCGCTGCGGGAGCAGGCGGCGACGCGGATGTTTCCGGCCGAGGATACGCCGATGCGGGTGCCGGCGGAGGTTGAGCGGTTGGCGGGCGTCCAGCGACAGGAACGGACGTAGGCAGATCGGAGACTGGGCGGGTAGAGAGGTGTTCTGTCCCCGGTCCCCAAATGCGAGGGACCGGGGCACCCGCGAGCTTAGGTAAACCGCCGCGATTTATAATCCGGCTGGATGCGGGTTGCCATTTCTTGTCCCGTAGGTCGAAGGAAGGGATGCATGCCAACCGACGTAGTGATGCCCCAGATGGGCGAATCAATCTTTGAGGGCACCATCACCAAGTGGCTGAAAAAGGCCGGCGACACGGTGGAAAAAGATGAGCCGCTGTTCGAGATTTCTACCGACAAGGTGGATGCGGAGATTCCTTCGCCCGCGGCTGGCGTGTTGAGCGAGATCAAGGTTCCGGAAGGCGAGACGGTCGGAATTAATACCGTGGTTGCGGTGGTTTTAGAACAGGGAACAGGGAATAGGGAACAGGGAATAGTTGAAGCAGTGGTGGTGCAGGCGGGTGAGGCTGGCACGGACGTCGTGATGCCCCAGATGGGGGAATCCATCTTTGAGGGCACCATCACCAAGTGGATGAAGCAGGTTGGGGATATCGTCGAGAAGGACGAGCCCCTGTTTGAGATTTCTACGGACAAGGTGGATGCGGAGATTCCCTCGCCTGCGGCCGGGGTGCTGAGCGAGATTCGGGCGGAAGCGGGGGCGACGGTGGAGGTTAATACCGTCGTTGCCGTTATTGGAGGCGCGGGGAAGCAGGGACTAGGGAAGGCGGCTGATGGGCCGACACCGTCGGCGGCTTTGCCGGAGGCGGCGGTTGGGGAGCCGGAATTTGCGCCGATTCAGAGCGATGGGCGGCCAGTGCGGTCCTCGCCGCTGGTGAGGCGGATTGCGCGCGAGAACCAGCTGGACCTGGGACGAGTGGCGGCTTCGGTTGGCGGGTCGGGAGCGGGCGGGCGGATTACAAAGGACGATGTGCTCGGATTTTTGAGCAAGTATGGGGCGGGTGGCGTTGGGCCGGCAGTGGTTGTGGCAGCGAAGCCGGCTGTTGCTGCGGCGCTGGTTCAGCCTCCGTCCACACTGCCTGGCACGGTTGTGCCGCTGAGCAGGATGCGGGCGATTATCGCGGACCGGATGGTGGAAAGTGTGGCGATTGCGCCGCATGTCTACTCGGTCTACAAGGTGGACATGACGCGGGTTGTGCGGCTGCGGGAACGGGAGCGGAGCCGGTTTGAGCAGAAGCACGGGGTGAAGCTGACGTTTATGCCGTTTATTGCGGCGGCGGCCATTGAGGCGCTGAAGCGGCATCCGATTGTGAATTCGTCGCTGAAAGACGGCAAGATTTCGTATCACCAGAACATTCATCTGGGCATTGCGGTGGCGCTGGAGTGGGGGCTGATTGTGCCGGTGGTTCGGCAGGCGGAGACGCTGAGCTTTGTGGAACTGGCGCGGACCATGGCCGACCTGGCGGAGCGTGCACGGGCCAAAAAGCTGAAGCCGGAAGAGGCGTCGGGGTCGACGTTTACGCTGACGAATTCGGGGGTGTTTGGCGGGGAGTTTGGGACGCCGATCATCAATCAGCCGGAGAGTGCGATTTTGGCGATTGGCGGGCTCAAGAAGGAAGCGGTAGTGATTACCGACGCCGAGGGCAGCGATGCGATTGCGATTCGTGCGATGCAGAGCTACTGCCTGGGATTTGACCAT
>Ga0302319_10021470_pt1 | contig 11631 bp, 9 predicted proteins | sample Bog_T0_2_FD_203319 | JGI IMG/M metagenome (GOLD analysis project Ga0302319, IMG submission 203319) | Peat permafrost microbial communities from Stordalen Mire near Abisko, Sweden - Bog_T0_2 | ecosystem: Environmental > Terrestrial > Soil > Wetlands > Peat | place: Sweden: Abisko, Stordalen Mire...
GCACGCCTTCGAAATCGAAGACATGGTCTTTCGGTCGCGGCCTGGTATCGAACTTGAACTGATAGCTCAGGCCCGAACAGCCGCCGCCTAAGACGCCCAGACGCAACCCGCCCTCGACGCCCATCTTCTGGAACGTCTGCCGGATCTTCTGGATCGCCTTAGGAGTAACCTGAATCTCCTGCGTTGTCGCGGGAGGCGCTACGGTCTCAACCATTAGGCCACCGTTTGCTCAACAGCCGTTGGAGTACGCGTCGCCTGCTTTTTCCGGTAATCCGAAATCGCAGCCTTGATCGCGTCTTCAGCCAGCACCGAGCAGTGAATCTTCACCGGCGGCAGCGCCAGCTCATTCACAATATCGGTGTTCTTGATCTGCAAAGCCTCGTCGACAGTCTTGCCCTTCAGCCACTCGGTGGCGAGCGACGAACTCGCGATCGCGCTGCCGCAGCCGAAGGTCTTGAACTTAGCTTCTTCGATGATGCCGCTCTCATCGTTGACCTTGATCTGCAGCTTCATCACGTCGCCGCACTCCGGCGCGCCCACCATGCCCGTACCCACGTTGCCGGCGCTCTTATCGAGAGAGCCCACGTTGCGCGGATTATTGTAGTGATCGAGAACCTTATCGGAATATGCCATTAGTAGTCTCCTGTAAAAACTAGTCGTGAACCCATTCGACCTTGCTCAGGTCGATGCCTTCTTTCGCCATCTCATAGAGCGGCGAAAGCTCGCGAAGCTTCGTCACCACGTCGACCAGCTTATCGGCCACGTAATCGATCTCCGCTTCCGTATTGAACCGCCCAATGCCGAACCGAATCGAAGAATGCGCCAGATCGTCGCCCAGGCCCAGCGCCTTCAGAACATAGCTCGGTTCGAGCGTCGCCGACGTACAAGCAGACCCGCTTGAAACCGCCACATCGTTAATGCCCATCAGCAGCGATTCGCCTTCCACATACAGAAAACTCATATTGAGATTCTGCGGCAGCCGGTGCTCCATCGAACCATTGATATAGACCTCATCGAGACCCGCTTCCAGCTTCGAACGCAGCCGGTCCCGCAGATAAGCCATTCGCTTCATCTCTTCCGGCATCTCGCGCTGCGCAATCGCACAGGCCTCGCCGAGACCGACAATTCCCGGCACGTTCAGCGTACCCGAACGCATGCCGCGCTCATGTCCGCCGCCATCCATCTGCGCCGTGATCTGCACGCGCGGGCTCTTGCGCCGAACATACAACGCGCCCACGCCCTTCGGCCCATAAAGCTTATGGCCGGTGATCGACATGATGTCGATGTTGTCCTTATTCACGTCGACCGGCACCTTGCCGATCGCCTGCACGCCGTCGGTGTGGAACAAAACGCCCCGCTCGCGGCAGATTTTGCCGATCTCCTGAACCGGCTGAATCACCCCGATCTCGTTATTCGCATACATGATCGAGACCAGAATCGTTTTATCCGTGATCGATTCGCGCAGCATGTCGAGATCGACGAGCCCATCGCCCTTCACGGGCAAATAGGTCACGCGATAGCCATGCTTCTCCAGTTTCTTGCAGGTATCGAGCACCGCTTTATGTTCGGTAGCGGCCGTGATGATGTGATTGCCTTTCTCGGCATACATCTCAGCCACGCCTTTGATGGCGAGGTTGTCGGACTCCGTCGCGCCGCTGGTGAAAATCACTTCGCGGGCATTGCAGCCGATCAGATCGGCGATTTGTTTCCGGCCTTTCTCGACCGCCTGCTCGGCTTCCCAGCCGAATGCATGATTGCGGCTTGCCGCGTTGCCGAAATGATCGGTGAAATAAGGCAGCATCGCGTCGAGTACGCGCGGATCCATCCTCGTCGTCGCGTGATTATCAAGATAAATGGGTGGCTTCATGGGTATCCCTTATAGTGAGCGGAGCCGGGAGCTTTGCCGGCACAGTCGCCGGCATATTCAAAGACAAAGGCGTGAGCTTCATCGCCGGAGGTTCCGCAAGATCTGTGATGGTGAATCCGTTCAAAAGATCCAGAATCGCTTCATGGACCCGCCGCAAGGGCTCGCGAACCGTACAGTTATCCGACTGGTCGCACGTGCCGTGTTCGGTAAAACAGTGCGTCAGAATCACCGGACCGTCGATCGCACGAATCACCTCAAGCGCACTGATCGACTGCGGATTGCGCGCCAGGCCATAGCCGCCGTTGGTCCCCGAAACCGACCGTAAAATCCGCGCTTTTGTCAGCTTTTGCAATACTTTAGCAAGCAGCGGGACCGGCAGATGATACGCATCCGCAATGTCTTTAGCACTGGCCGTCGAATCGATCGAAGCCAGGTGCCGGAGAGCGATCAGACCGTAGTCTGCTTTTTTGGTGAGCTTGAGCAAATCCGAACTCGGACCTTTTTTGTCCTGAATCGATCATACCGCCATGGCAGCCTCGCGTCAAATACCCCCGCGGTCGGCAATACACAAATCCGGCCCCACGGCCTCGGCAGCTGCAATGTATACAACAGAAGTAAACTTGGTGAATGCCAGAGCGGCCGGAAACTTCCGAAACCCCTCAGCTTTCAGCGAAAACCATCCCATCGCTCGATGGACTACGCGCTGTTTCCATTGGGCTCGTATTGCTCGGACACGGAATAGGGCTTGGTGAGCATTCGTTCTGGTTCCGCGCTGCCTTTTATCACGCCAGGCTGGGTGTAGATGTCTTCTTCGTCATCTCCGGCTATCTGATCACAAGCCTCCTGCTCAAAGAGAAGGCGAACTTCGGGTCCCTCTCGCTGCGGTTGTTCTACATCCGCAGGTCCCTGCGCATATTGCCCGCGTTCGTGGTATTTGTGGGTTCCGTTTTCGCGTTGAATGCCCTGGGCTGGACCAATATCCCTTCTCGCCAGTGGATCTTCGTTCTCACATACACGATTAACTTCGCGTTACCCGTTGCATGGGATGTCGGCCATTTGTGGTCGCTTTCTGTCGAAGAGCATTTTTATCTCCTGTGGCCTCTTGCGGTGCGCTTTGCAGGCATTCGGACGTGCGTAGCGCTCGCCGTTACGGCAATTTTTGCCGGCATTTTCATCCGCATGCTGTACGTCATCACCGGTTACGAACTGGTCAGCTCAAAACTGCAGTTCGCCACGCCGTACGTCGTGGGCCCGATCGCAATGGGATGTCTTCTTGCTATAGCCGGGCCCGCGGTGCCACGGACCATACTCGGCGCCCGCCGCTGGATGGGCCCGGCGACGCTGACAGCGATCATCGCGATTCTCCTGATGGACGCAGTCACTCCGGGATCCGCTCATCGCTTGCGAGAGATCGTTATCAACTTGCTGCTGACGTTCGTCGTCGCCCGGTTTGTTTTCCTGCCGACTGGCCTTGCGGCCGCCTGCCTGAACAGCCGCCCATTTAGTTTCGTCGGGAAACTCAGCTACTCCCTCTATCTATGGCAGGAACTGTTCATGAACCCTTATTCCACCGCCATGATCTGCAGATTCCCGTGGAACGTGATGGGTTCTTGCGGACTCGCCTGCGCATCCTATTTCATGATCGAAACTCCATTCCTGAAGCTTCGAAAAGACTTTCGGCGCACACCATTTCCGGCTGCCAACGCGGTTATGCCCTCTTTAGCCTGAACGGCGTGGGCCCATCTTTTCGGCAAACGGCTGCGAAGCTTCGCCGGATCACCGCAACCGCGCCAGTTCCTCTTTATACAAACGATTCAGAGGAAACTCCTTCGCCAGCCACTGCAGCCGTGCTTTCGCCTGTTCCGGCTTATGATCCCGCAAATCCGAAACCGCCAGCAAAAGCCGCGCATAAGGCAGCAGATAATGTCCCTTCTCCGCGGTCAGCCCGAGTTTGGCGATCCCGGTCTGCTTATCCGTCTGAGCGCCTCCCGCATGCAGAATCCATCGCACCGGAGCCGCCTTCATGCTGAGCATATAATTCTCCAGCCCGATCGCAATATAGGCGTCGTAGTAATCGGGATGCCGCGCCAGCAGCTTCTCGGCCATGATCCTGCTCTGCTTCACCTCGGACAGAGCCGCAATGTTGCGCTTTTCAATCAGCGCCAGATAATCCGAATGAAGCCCTAATCGCAGCGAGTCCGCCAGCATCGCGTTCCCATCGCCCGGCGATCGCCGCAACTCCGCCTCAGAAAGCTGCTGCGCCCGCGCAAGCGCCGCATCGAACTGCGCCTTCACTTTCGGGTCCGCATCCGGCTTGTGGAAGTCGAAGAAATTATCGTCGTTCGTCAGGAACTCGGACTGGAGAATGCGCAGCCGGTCGAACTCATCGAACAAGTATGCCGCCGCGTCCGAAACCGGCCCCATCGGATCCGCCGGACTTTGCCGGCTGTACTCGGCAAACGTCTTGTGCGCCTCGGCGAACTGCAGATTGTACATCTGCCGGTAGCCTTCATCCAGCAGCGGCGCGGCCTGCGCCGAGCCCGCCATCAACACAACGGCCCACACCTTCATCATCTTCACTATGATGCCTGAGACGACTTGTTAACCTGGAGGGTTGCGCAGACCGCTTCAGTCGTTTATCGTCCTGATCGCCATATACTGCGCCGTCGTTTTCCTGATACCCCGGCCCGACTCGATTAAACCCGAAAGCTGGCGCCTGCTCGGCATCTTCGTCGCGACGATTGCCGGACTGATCCTCCAGCCCATCGCGGGCGGCGCACTTGTCCTGATCGCCATCACGCTCGCGGCGCTCTTCGGCGGACTCACCATCCAGCGCGCCCTCACCGGTTATTCCGATCCCGTGGTGTGGCTGGTACTTGCGGCGTTCTTCATCTCGATCGCGCTGCTGAAGACCGGTCTCGCGCGCCGCATCGCTTTGCTTTTTGTCAGGACTTTCGGTTCCACATCCCTCGGCGTCTGCTACTCGCTCGGCCTGACCGATTTTGTCCTCGCCGCCATCATCCCTTCGAGCGGCGCCCGCTCCGGCGGAGTCGTGCTTCCGATCGTCCGTTCCGTCGCCGAACTCTACGGCTCTGAACCCGGCGAAACGGCCAGGAAGCTCGGCGCATTCCTGATGGTCGGCGTCTATCAAACCATCTGCGTCGTCTCGGCAACCCTGCTCACCGGCCAGGCCAGCAACGCCGTCGCCGCCCGCATGGCCGGACAATTCCTGCATTACCCCATCACCTGGCTCAGTTGGCTGCGTGCCGGAATCGTCCCTGGGGCCATCTGCATGGCGCTCGTGCCATGGCTCGTCTACCGCCTTTATCCGCCCACCCTGAAGCGGACCCCGGAAGCGCCCGAATTCGCCCGCCGGGAACTCGCCGCCATGGGCCGTATGGCAACCCCCGAACGAATCGTCTGCGCGGTATTCGCCGGCGTCTGCGGCCTCTGGATCTTCGCCCCGCTCGATGCGGCTGTCCCGGCTCTTCTCGGCTCCGGTGTCCTGCTCGCCACAGGCATTCTCAAATGGACGGACGTCACCGGCGAACGTGCTGCATGGGATGTCTTTATCTGGTACGGAGGCCTGTTCGGTAGCTCGGGCGCTCGGCGAAGCCGGGCTCACCGAAGTATTCGCACGCGGCATCGGCTCCGCGCTCGCCGGATACAGCGTCACAGTACTTTTTATTACCGCTTTATTGATCTATTTCTACGCCCATTACGGTTTCGCCAGTATTACGGCCCACACCGTTGCGATGTACCCCGCATTCGGCGCCGTGATGCTGGCCAAAGGTGTCCCGCCGGGTCTCGCCGCTTTCTCGCTCGCCTGTTTCGGCAACCTCTGTGCCGCGCTCACGAATTACGGAACCACCCCCGCGCCCATGTTTTTCGCCTGCGGCTATGTTCCGTTCGCCGCCTGGTGGAAAATTGGGTTCGTAGTGTCACTGGCGACGATTCTCGTCTGGGGAACGGTCGGGTTCGCCTGGTGGAAGTATCTCGGGATCTGGTAATCCGGGATCTGGTGAATTATGATTAAAACCGTTATATTCGACCTCGGCCGGGTGATTGTCCCGTTCGACTTTCGCCGCGGCTACCTTCAGCTCGAAGCCCTCTGCGGCATTCCCGCCGCCGAGATTCCGAAGCGCATCGCACCCACTGGCCTGGTCCAGCTTTTTGAGTCCGGACAAATCGAAGCCAAACCCTTCGTGGCGCAACTCGCCGCCCACCTCGGCCTCGACATTTCTTACCAGCGTTTCTGTGAAATCTGGATGTCCATCTTCCTTCCCGACACCCTGATTCCGGAAGACTTACTCGAAACCATTGCAAAGACCCACCGGCTGGTGCTGCTGAGCAATACAAACTCTATTCATTTCGAAGGAATTCGCGCCCAATATCCTCTGCTTCGTCATTTTCATGGCTTCGTTCTGTCGTATCAAGTGGGCGCGATGAAACCCTCGCCGGCCATTTACCGAAAAGCTATTGAAGTCGCCAAATGTGCCCCGAATGAGTGCTTTTTCACGGACGATATTGCGGAATACGTGGAAGGCGCCAAAAGGATGGGGATCGATGCGGTGCAGTTCGAATCGGCGGCGCAGATTCGGGAGGAATTGCGCCGCCGGGGTGTCGTCAGGGCTTAAAGCGGCACGGAACTGAGGTGCTTAACCGGCTTGCTCAACTAAGCAGGCCGCCGTGCCCAAGGCAGGCCAGTTCCCAGGTCGATACCCGGTACCTGGCCATGAGTGGGGGCATTAAAAGATCGACAACGTTCGGCTTCAGCGAACGGAAACAGCCGGGCGCCGCAAGGATTGGCACATCGTCCTTGTACGCCATCAGCAGGAGATTACCCGGTTCCACCGGTGCCAGAAAACGCTCGATCTGGCAGCCGATTTTTTCCATCGCGCGGCCGACCACGTCGCCAGGCCCCGCCGGCGCGGTGGTCGACGCCACCAGCACGGCCGAGGGCTTCGCGCGCAGCAACTGCTGAATGCCGCGCGAGACGTGCTCTTCATTTTCAAGAACCGCGAGAGTGTTCTGGGCGCGCAGTCCGAAGCGCTCCAGTTTCTGCCGAACCACCGATTCGAAAAGCGTCTTCGCACGGTCCCCATTGATCGGGTCGCAGAAAAGGACCGCGATCGAGGCGCCGCGCGTCGGCCTTGCCTGCATAATCGGTCCGCGCTCGCGGAGCATGTTACGAGACCCTTCAAAATCGGACTTCGCGACCGCGAATGGGGCGCTCTTTACCGTCGCAATTCTCTGGCCCGCCGTCGCGTAGCTGAAATTCAGCGTCGTAGCGATCACCACGCCTGAGGTGCAGTTCACCTGACGAAGCAGTTCCTCGTCCACCAGCACGCAACAGTTTTCCGTCGCAATCAGATTGGCGCGGCCGCCCGGCGCGAGCTGTATTTCGTAGCTCCCGCAGGCCATTTCGCCCGCAATACCGCAAACGGCCTCGTCTTCGGAAACCTCGTCTTCATCGAGCTCAGCCACCCAAATGTGGTCCATGCCCTCGGACTGCAGGATTCGAATATCTTCCTCGCGGAGGATATGGCCTTTCGCAAGCAGCTTCTTTCCGCCGGGACGGAAGATGGCGGATGAGAGAATCCGCCCTGTGCACTCCTGGATGTCGATCGTCTGAGCTTTCATATTGAAATATTCTCCGATTTTCCAGATAGGCCCTCAGGCCCCATAGCGATATATAACCACAATTACACAAGTAATGTTAGTTCTGAGACAAAAATTCTCTTAAAAATTTCATCAGGAATATACTGACATTCGGCCGGACCCTGCTGGACCGGCCGTTCGAGCGGGGATTAACGGGCGAGGATTTCGACGGGCTCTTCCGGAATCGCTTCCGGCACAACTTCAACGGGAGGCATTTCTTTCTTGTATTTACAGCCGGCGGCGGGGCACTCCAGGAAGTTCCCGGCCTTGAGGAATTTCTCCACCAGGTAAGGGTTCCCGCAGTCCGGGCACTGTTCCGCCACTGGCCTCGCCCACGCCACAAAATCGCAGTCCGGATACCGGTTGCACCCGAAAAACGTCTTCCCGCGCTTCGACCGGCGCTCCACGACGTCGCCTTCCGTACATTGCGGGCACTTTACCCCGATAGTTTTCTGTTTAACGTATTTACAGCCAGGATAATTACTGCACGCGGTGAATTCACCGAACCGGCCGTACTTCTGGACCATGTTGTTCCCGCACTGCGGGCACTTCTCGTCCAGCACCACGTCCTGCTTCTTCTGCGTTCCGCCAATCTGCTTGGTCGTCTTGCAGTCCGGATAGCCGGAACAGGCATAGAAAGTGCCAAAGCGGCCCTTCTTTAATACCATCGGCCTGCCGCAATTCTGACAATATTCCTCGTCGCCCTGTTCGCCGAGGCCGGCGCTGTCGATGTCCGGCAGGTCCACCGTCAATTCCCGGGTGTAGGTGCAAAGGTTTTCTTTTCGGCGCCAGGATAAGGCCACGCCCTCCGGAGCGTCCTGAAGGTCAATCTCATAAAATTCCTTCATCTGCGGATACCGGGCGAGAATCGTTGCCAAACGACCCTCAATTCCACCTCGATCGTTTATCCGCCGTTCGGTGATTCGGCTCTGGAGCTTTTCCAGATCGTCAATATGCCGGACGTTGATCTTCCTTCGACGCTCAGCCGCTTCGCCGTCCCTCAAGCCGCCCTCGATAATTCGCTTCTCGAGCTTGTCCAGGTCGGCCTCATAGCGGGCTCGCATCTTGCCGCGTCGCGTTTCTATATCTTTGCGGGTTCGCTCCCGGCGGAGGGCAATCTCCTTCTCCAGATTCTCCAGGTCGCCTTCGGTGCTCCTGGGGGAGAAGTCGGGATAGCCGGAGCAGGCGAGAAAGCTGCCGTGCTGGCCCCATTTGACCACCAGCGGTTTGCCGCATTTCTCGCAGGTCAAGTCGGTTGGTTTTTCCAGCCGCTTGATGTTGGTCATGTTGGTTTCGGCGTTCTCGAGGTCTTTGGTGAAGCGCTCGTAGAATTCGCCCATGGCTTCGCGCCAGTCGAGAGTGCCTTCTTCGATTTCGTCGAGCTCCTGCTCCATCCGGGCGGTGTAGCGGACGTCGAAAATGTCGTTGAAGCTTTCGAGAAGCAGGTCCGTCACCACCATGCCGAGTTCGGTGGGTTTGAATTTGCCGCCCTCTTTGGTTACGTATTCGCGCTCCTGGATGGTTGAGAGGATCGATGCATAAGTGGAAGGCCGGCCCACGCCGTCGGCTTCCAGCTTTTTCACCAGCGTGGCTTCCGTATAGCGCGGAGGCGGCTCGGTGAAGTGTTGCTCGGGCTTGAGTTCCCGCAGCTTCAACTCCTCGCCCTCGGTAACGGCGGGCAGTTTATGCTTCAGCTCATCGTCTTCTTCGTCCTTCTGGTCCTTGCCTTCCTCATAGACAGCAAGGAAACCGTCGAACTTCATGACGGATCCCGTGGCGCGGAACGTGTATTCCATCGCGCTCCTGCCGGTGGCGATCGTGTCGATGGTCGTCTGGTCCATCAGCGCCGGATTCATCTGCGAAGCCACAAACCGCATCCAGATCAGCTTGTAAAGCTTGAGCTGGTCCTCGGCCAAATACTTCGCCATGTCCTCGGGAGTTCGTAAAGCTGAACTCGGACGAATCGCTTCGTGCGCATCCTGCGCGTCCTTCTTCGATTTATAAACGTTCGGCTTTTCCGGTAAATACTGCGGACCGTACTTCGTCCCGATAAATTCCCGCAGTTCCGTCACCGCGTCGTCGCTCACTCGCGTCGAATCGGTACGCATATAAGTGATGAGACCGACCGACCCCTCTTCGCCGATATCCACGCCTTCATATAACTGCTGGGCCAGCATCATGGTGCGCTTCACGCTGAAACGCAGCTTGCGCGACGCATCCTGCTGGAGCGTGGACGTAATAAAGGGCGCCACCGCATTGCGCTTCTTCTCTTTGGTCCCCACCGAACGCACCGAAAACGTTGTGCCTTCGAGATCTGCGATCAGGGCATCGGCTTCGGCCTGATTGGCGATCTCCGCTGTCGCCTCGCCCTTGCGCCATAGCCTCGCGTCGAAATACGGAGTCTTCTTCGCCGCCAGATTCACGTCCAGCGTCCAGTATTCTTCCTTAATGAACGCGCGGATCTCGCGCTCACGGTCCACGATGACGCGAACGGCGACTGTCTGGACGCGGCCTGCCGACAAACCGCGGCGAACCTTATCCCACAGCAGCGGGGAAATCTTGTAGCCCACCAGGCGATCGAGCACACGGCGGGCCTGCTGGGCGTCCACCAGGTTGATATTCACCATGGCGGGATTCTCGAAAGCCTTCTCGATCGACTTCTTCGTGATCTCGTTAAACATCACGCGGAAGAACTTCGGGCCGCCTTCTTCAATCGTCTTCTTCGACTTCAGTTCTTCCTGCAGATGCCAGCAGATCGCTTCGCCTTCGCGATCCGGATCGGCCGCCAGATAGATCAAATCGACCTTCTTCGCCGCGTCTTTCAGTTCCTGTATGAGCTTCTTCTTGCCTTCGATGACTTCGTACTTCGGCTTGAAGCCGTTCTCCACATCAACCGCGAGGTCGCGCTTGGGCAGATCCTTGATGTGACCCAGGGATGCCTTCACGATGAAGTTCTTCCCGAGGTACTTATTGATCGTTTTCGCCTTCGCCGGTGACTCGACGATTACCAGAGCTTTTGCCATATGTCCAGACTGCCTCTCAGAATAAACCACGGTCTTCACGCGGACGGTCTTCCGCCGGAGCGTTCCGTGGACTGACGGGCTACCACACTTTAACAAACATGCGACCGGGCTGTTGGCGGACCAAACCAAGAATCTCCAGTTCAAACAGCGCCGCGATGATCTCCGAAGTCGAAACATCCTCAAGAGATTCGACCAGAGTATCGAGCTGCGTTGCCGCGTCGATCTTCAGCTTTTCCATCACCCGCCGGGCCGCCAGGCCTTGTGGAGCCGATTCGCTTGCTTGAGATGCGGGCGTTTCGGCGGAAGATTCAGAGGTACCTGCAAGTCCCTGATTCATAATGCGTTGCCGGCCCTCGTCGATCAGACGCCTTTGCGTCGGCTGTGGCAGATCGACCACCACATCGTTCCAGTCCTGCACCAGTTTCGCTCCCTGCTTGATCAGCAGGTTCGGCCCCCAGCTCATTTTCGATGTGATGTTGCCCGGCACCGCGAACACCTCGCGCCCCTGGTCCATCGCAAGGCGCGCCGTAATTGCCGACCCGCTGTATTGCGCTCCCTCCACCACCAGCAACCCGCAGCTCAGCCCGCTCACGATGCGGTTGCGAATCGGGAAATTCTGCGGGAAGGCCGTCGCGCCCATCGGGAATTCGGAAATAATTAAGCCGCGCACCGCCAGTTCCGCCGCCAGCTTCTTGTTTTCGGATGGATATACCACGTCCACGCCACACCCCAGAACGGCAATGGTGTTTCCGCCCGCTGCGAGGCACGCCTTGTGCGACGCGGTATCGATTCCGCGAGCCATCCCCGAAACAATGGTAAGACCGGCTCGCGCCAGGTCGCCCGCCAGCCGCTCGGCCGCCGCGTTGCCATAAGGCGTGGGATGCCGTGTCCCCACCACCCCTATACATATAGAGGAGAGCAACTCGATTCGTCCCTTCGCGAAAAGAACCGGTGGGGGATCGTATATTTTGCGCAAAGGTTCGGGATACCGGGCATCGCCCAGCGGCACCAGCGCCGCGCCCGCCTCCTTCATTAATTGTTGCTGGGTGGCGGCATCTTCAAAACTGCTTCCGCTTGCCA
>Ga0302319_10021472_pt1 | contig 11630 bp, 8 predicted proteins | sample Bog_T0_2_FD_203319 | JGI IMG/M metagenome (GOLD analysis project Ga0302319, IMG submission 203319) | Peat permafrost microbial communities from Stordalen Mire near Abisko, Sweden - Bog_T0_2 | ecosystem: Environmental > Terrestrial > Soil > Wetlands > Peat | place: Sweden: Abisko, Stordalen Mire...
CCGCAAGTCACGGCGCCAAGCGCGAACGAGCGGCAGCGTAGGTTCGCGCGCGGCAGTTTGCGGGTGGCCGCAAGTCACGGCGCCAAGCGCGAAGGAGCGGCAGCGTAGGTTCGCGCGCGGCAGTTTGCGGGTGGCCGCAAGTCACGGCGCCAAGCGCGAACGAGCGGTAGCGTAGGTTCGCGCGCGGCAGTTTGCGGGTGGCCGCAAGTCGCGGCGCCAAGCGCGAAGGAGCGGCAGCTTCGCTTCGCGTGCCGCAGGTCCGCGCCAACGGGTTGATATTGCTGCAATAAACTTGAAGTTTAGCTAGCATATGCGGAAATCTTTATATCCTTCTTGCCGGGCTCTGACCCGGCTGCTATAGCCAGCCCGCAATTTTCGGGAATCCGCACATGGCCGCCGGCAACGACTATATCGTCAAGGACATCAGCCTGGCCGAATGGGGCCGCAAGGAACTGACGATTGCCGAGATCGAGATGCCGGGGCTGATGGCAACCCGCGCCGAATACGGCCCAAGGCAGATCCTGAAGGGCGCCCGCATCGCCGGCTCGCTGCACATGACCATCCAGACCGGGGTGCTGATCGAAACCCTGAAGGCGCTGGGCGCCGACATTCGCTGGGCCTCGTGCAACATCTATTCGACCCAGGACCATGCCGCCGCCGCCATCGCTGCCGCCGGCATTCCGGTGTTCGCCATCAAGGGCGAAAGCCTCAAGGATTACTGGGACTATACCCGCAAGATCCTGGAATGGGGTGACGGGGGCCTGCCCAACATGATCCTGGATGACGGCGGCGACGCCACCATGCTGGTGCATCATGGCCTGCGCGCCGAAAAGGGCGACACCAAGTTCCTGGATGGCGCCACCAACGAGGAAGAGGAAGTCTTTTTCGCCCTGATCAAGCGCACGCTGAAGGAAAAGCCGGGCTGGTTCGCCGCCCTGGCTGCCAGCATCAAGGGCGTATCGGAGGAAACCACCACCGGCGTGCATCGCCTTTACCAGATGGAAAAGGAAGGCAAGCTGCTGTTCCCCGCCATCAACGTCAATGACAGCGTCACCAAATCCAAATTCGACAATCTCTATGGCTGCCGCGAGTCGCTGGTGGACGGCATCCGCCGCGGCACCGATGTGATGATGGCGGGCAAGGTGGCGATGGTCGCCGGCTTCGGCGATGTCGGCAAAGGCTCGGCCGCATCGCTGCGCCAGGCCGGCTGCCGCGTGCTGGTGTCGGAAATCGATCCGATCTGCGCCCTGCAAGCCGCGATGGAAGGCTATGAGGTTGTGACCATGGAAGATGCCGCCCCCCGGGCCGACATCTTCGTCACCGCCACCGGCAATCTGGACGTGATCACGGTGGAGCATATGCGGGCGATGAAGGACCGCGCCATCGTCTGCAATATCGGCCATTTCGACTCGGAAATTCAGGTCGCGGGCCTGAAAAATCTGAAATGGTTCAACGTCAAGCCGCAGGTCGATGAGATCGAATTTCCCGACGGCAAGCGCATCATCCTGTTGTCCGAAGGCCGGCTGGTCAATCTGGGCAACGCCATGGGCCATCCGTCTTTCGTGATGTCAGCGTCCTTCACCAACCAGACCCTGGCGCAGATCGAGTTGTTCGGGAACACCGGCAAGTATGAGAAAAAGGTCTATACCCTGCCCAAGCGGCTGGACGAGAAAGTCGCCCGCCTGCATCTGGCCAAGATCGGCGTCAAGCTGACCGAGCTTTCCGACAAACAGTCCGATTACATCTCGATCCCGAAGGCGGGTCCTTATAAGCCCGATACTTATAGATATTGATCGCTTGATCCGGTGAGACAGGGCGCGCTACTTAAACCTATGCGCGCCCTTTTTCTTGTCCTGACTTTACCGCTCCTGGCCGGCTGCGATGCCATCGTCCGGCACAATGGCGATTATTTCGAGGCGGGCACGGATGTCGGCCGCTTCACGCTTGATGATCAGGCCTGTGGCGTCATCGCCGATACCGAGAGCTCCTATACCCTGCGCGGGCTGGACGGCACCGGCTATGACCGCAACCGGGTCTTCAATGACGTTTACAGCCGCTGCATGACAGGACGCGGCTATGTCCCCCGTCCCTATTCCAAGAATTGGCTGCCGCAAGGCTGAATCCGCTGGTTTGGCGCAGGCCCGAATAGCCGCTCCGCCGCAATCCTTAACGCCATGATTTGACTCATTAATTATCCACAGGCCCCTACATTTAGGCCTGTTAGCCGCATATAGATTTTCATAATTTCTTAACCACAATAGCTATGCGGACTCGCCCCCTGAAGCTATGTTGTTGATTCAACAGTGATTCGCCGTTTGCGGCAGGGTTAACAGGGGCGGCCGGAATGGGTCCCATCGGGGACGGGGTTAAGGATTCGAGGGTCCAGGGGGGCATCGCCCGCCTGCCGGCTCTTGCCTTATTTCTCCTGGTCCCCCTTCCCGCCCTCGCCGCAGCCCCTGAAAACAGCTTCGACAATGGCCGCCTTATCGTGCTGTCCGCCCTGGCCGCGGGCGCGGTAGCACTGGCCATCGCCGCCTCGCTCTGGGCCCTGGCCGAGCAGCGCGCCGCCCAGCGCATGCGCCGCGCCCTGAAAGGCGCCGGCGCGCGGACACGGGCGGCGGTGGGCGAGCGCGATGCGCTGCTCGGCGCGGGGCGCGAGGCACTGGTGGTATGGGGCCGCGACGGCAGCGGGCCATTCTCGTATGGCGGTGGCGATGCGCTGCTGGAGTCCTGCCTCAAGGGCCCCCAAGTGCTGGCGCTGTCGCAGGCGCTGGATGCGCTGTCCGACAAGGGCACCCAATTCCAGATTGATGTGCAGGATGCCCATGGCCGCAAACTGGTGGCGCGCGGCCGCGCCGTCGGTTCGATGGCGGCGGTATGGCTCGAGGAACCGGCTATCGCCGCTGCGGCCGCGGACTTCCGCGCCATCCTCGACGCCCTGCCGATCCCGGTCTGGCTGCGCGACAAGGCCCTGGCGCTGACCTGGGCCAATCACGCCTTCCTTAGCGCCACATCGACCACCGATCTGGACGCGGCGCGCCGCGATCAGGTATCGCTGGACAAGACCGAGCGCGACCTGGCCGCCAGCGCCCGAAGCCAGAATGTGATGGTGGAAACCAAGCGCTTTGCCGTGGTGGCGGGCCAGCGCCGCGCCATTACCTTCACCGAAATTCCGCTGGGCGATGCCGGCATTATCGGCACCGCCATGGACGTCACAGAAGTCGCGGCGGCGGAAGCGCGGCTGCAGCAGCATGTCGATGCCCATGCCGACACACTCGATAAGCTTCAGACCGCAGTGGCGATCTTCGGCAAGGACCAGAAGCTGACTTTCTACAATCGCGCCTTTGTGAAGCTGTGGGGCTTTCCCGAAGCGTGGCTGGATCGTCATCCCAGCGACGGGGAAATTCTGGACCGGCTTCGCGAGATGCGCAAATTGCCGGAACAGCGCGATTACCAGGCCTGGAAGCGTCAGCGCCTGGCGTTGTATCAGGGCAGCCCGGAAGAAAAGCTTAAAGGGGGCGCCCAGGAAGAGGTCTGGCACATTCCCGGCGGCCAGACCATGCGGGTGGTGGCCCAGCCGCATCCCTTTGGCGGTCTCAGTTTCCTCTATGAAGACGTCAGTGAAAAGCTGGCGCTGGAATCGAGCTACAACACGTCGATCAAAGTGCAGTCCGCCACCCTCGACACTTTGGTCGAAGGTGTCGCGGTGTTCGGGCCCGACGGGCGCATGAAGCTGCACAATGCCGCCTTCGGACGCATCTGGGACATGAGCGAGGCCGAACTGGAAGGCGAGCCGCATATCCGCGGCATCGCGGAAAGCGCCACCCGCAAATTCGGTGACGGCGAGATGTGGGACCGGTTGATCCAGCAGATCGTTTCCGGCGCGGCGCAGCAGCGCGATATGGGCGAAATCGAGCGCAATGACCGCTCCATCCTGTCACTGACGCTGTCGCCGCTGCCCGACGGGGCCACGCTGGTCACATTCGCCGACATCACCGATCGTTTCCGCATCGAAAGCGCGCTGCGCGACCGCGGCGATGCCCTGGAAGCCGCCGACAAGCTGAAATCCGATTTCATCAAGCATGTCAGTTATGAATTGCGCACCCCGCTCAACACCATTCTGGGCTTCTCGGAACATCTGGCCAGCGGCGTGCCGGGAGCGCTCAATCCGCGCCAGAGCGAATATGTTAACGCCATCGTCAGCGGCGCCGGCACACTGAAAGAGCTGGTGAACGACATCCTCGACCTGGCGCTCGTGGAATCGGGCGCGCTGCGGCTGGAACTGGAGCGGATAGATCTTTACGGCCTGCTGGCCGATGTCGCGGCCCATGCCGGTGAATGGGCCGCCAAGGTGGAATTGAAGCTGGAGCTGGATTGCACGCCCGGTGCCGGCGTCTTCCTGGCCGACCAGCGGCGGATGCGCCAGATCGTGTTCAATCTTCTTTCCAATGCCTTCAAATTCACGCCGCGGGGCGGCAAGATCGTCCTGTCAGGCCGTATTGTCGGCGAGGATGTGCAGATTTCGGTGCGCGACAACGGCCCCGGCCTGGCGCCGGAGGTAAAGGCCAATGTGTTCGAGCGTTTCTCGGCCCGCAGCCAGGGCGGCCAGCGCGCCGGCGCGGGGCTCGGGCTGGCGCTGGTCAACCGTTTCCTGGAACTGCATGACGGCTGGGTGGAAATCGAGAGCAACGACAAGGCCGGCGGCACCTGGGTGCGATGCCATATTCCGCGCCGTATCCATGACACGCCGCGCCCGGATGAGCGTAATGAAGGCGGGCAGAGAGTTGCGTACCTCTAATGCTGGCTGGCTGGTAGGCGGACGATCAGCCCATCCATGTCACTTGTGACCCGGATCTGGCACGACAGCCGCGAGTTGGGCGCGGTCACCAGCGCGAAATCCAGCATCGCCTCTTCCGTGTCGGCTATGGGCGGCAGCGAAGCAGTCCAGGCCGGGTCGACATAGACATGACAGGTGGCACAGGCACAGGCGCCGCCGCAATCGGCGTCAATGCCGGGAATGCCGTTCTTGACCGCGCCTTCCATCAGCGACCAGCCCTCGGCGATGTCCACAACATGCTCCTTGCCGTCATGCGCGATGAAGGTGACTTTCGCCATCACGTCATTTGCTTTAAGGGGACAGACAGATCGGCGAGTTTTTCCGGCGCGATGCGGGCGCCTGCGGCTATCCATTTCCTGGCGGCGAGATATTCCGGCGCCGCATTGACCGCCTCCACCGCCGCGACGATGCCATCGCGCAAATGGAATACCGCGAATTTGCGCGCGGCAGGATCGCCGCGCAGCACGATCCGGTCGCCGGACCGCGCCAGGCCGGCAATCTGGAGCTTCAAATCATACTGGTCGGACCAGAACCACGGCACTTCGCTGTAGGTCGCCGGTTTTCCGCTGATCGCCAGGGCGCAATGTTTGGCCTGATCAATGGCGTTCTGCACGCATTCCAGGCGAATGGCGTTGCCTTCGCGGCCAATATGGCGGGTGCAATCGCCCGCCGCGAATATGGACGGATCTTCTGTCATTCCGCTTCTGTTCACCACAATGCCGTCTTCGCAGAAAAGGCCGGACTGCAACGCCAATTCGTCATTCGGCAGCACGCCGATGCCCACCAGCATGATATCGGCGGCATAGTTGTGGCCACCCGCCCGCACCCGTTCAACCTTGCCCTGGCCTGCAATCGCTTCGACGCCAGTGCGCAGCTTCAGGATCACGCCGGCCTTTTCATGTTCGGCGGCAAAGAATTCCGACATCGGGACAGAGACGGCGCGGGCCATCAGCCGGTCCATCGCCTCGAACACCGTGACGTCCAGACCGCGCTTGGCCGCCACAGCCGCCACTTCCAATCCGATATAACCGCCGCCGACGATTGCCAGGCGCGCGCCAGGACGGAAATGCGCCTGCAGACCGTCCACATCGGCAATGCTGCGCAGATAATGCACCCCCGCAAGGTCAGCGCCGGGGCATGTCAGCTCGCGCACCCGCGTGCCGGTGGTCAGCAGCAATTTGTCGTAAGGCAGCCTCTGCCCGTCCGGCAGCTCCACGGTCTTTTCGGCGCGATGGATGGCCCGGACCCTGGTATTCAGAATCAGGCTGCAATCCGACTCGCGGTAAAATGTGTCGGGTTTCAGGAATAGCCGCTCGCGGGCAAACGTGCCCAGCAGATAGGCCTTGGACAATGGCGGGCGCTGATAGGGTGCATAGGCTTCATCGCCGATCAGAGTGATGGGGCCGCTGAAACCTTCGGTACGCAGGCTTTGCACGGCCTGCGCCGCCGCCTGGCCGGCGCCGATGATGATCAGTCTTTCGGACATGGCGCGGGGGCTAGCACGGCCCGGAACAGGGCGCAATCGACCGCCTTTCCTTCCGGCCAAACCGCGCGCTAGAACAGCCAGATGACGGATCAGAGCAGATTTTTTCAGGCGGTTTTTCCGCTGCCCGACCTGGGCGCAACGCAGATGCTGGGCGCCCGAATCGCCGGCGCGCTTCGGCCCGGCGACACCGTGGCGCTGTCCGGTGATCTCGGGGCGGGAAAGACCACCCTGGCCCGCGCCATTCTCGCCAGCCTGGGTGTGACCGAGGCGGTGCCCAGCCCCACTTTCACGCTGGTGCAGAGCTATGACACCCCACACCTGAGCGTCAGTCATTACGACCTCTATCGCCTGAAAAGCGAAGGAGAAATGGACGAGCTGGGTCTGGAGGACGCGTTGGAACTGGGCGCGGCGCTGATCGAATGGCCGGAGCGGGCAGGAAACCGCCTGCCGCGCGAGCGCCTGACGGTGACGCTGCGCGCCGCGCCGGAGGGACGCCGGGCCGATCTTTCCGGGCCGTCCCGCTGGCGGGAGCTGGCGCATGCCTGAACGCAACGCAACGGAATTTCTTCGCCGATCCGGCTGGGGCGATGCCAGCATCTCGCCCTTGCCCGGTGACGCTTCGAGCCGGCGCTATGCGCGGCTGAAACTGGGCGGCCGGGGCGCGCTGCTGATGGATCAGCCGCCGGGAATTGAAACGCCGCCTGTGCTGGAACATGCCGGCGCGGCCGAGCGCGAGGCGCTGGGTTACAATGCGGTGGCGCGGCTGGCGGGCGCCGACACGAGCCGTTTTCAGGCGGTGGCCGAGCATTTGCAGGCACGCGGATTGGCGGCACCGCAAATCCACGCCGCCGATCATGCCGGGGGATTTATCATTCTGGAGGATTTCGGCGACAGGCTGTTCGCCGATGTGCTTGCCGATGGCAGCGGGGAAGAAGAACTTTATAAAGCCGCCGTCGAAGTGCTGGCGAAACTTCACGCCGAAACTGCGCCCGTCCGTCTGGCTGCGGGCATGCCGCTATATGACTATGATGAAGCGGCGCTGCTGGCAGAAACCGATCTTCTCACCGAATGGTTTTTGCCATTGGCCCTGGGCCGCCCCGCGACGGCGGCGGAACGCGCTGACCATCGCGCCTTGTGGCGGACGGCGCTGGACCACATCGCCGATCACACCAAGGTGCTGGTGCACCGCGACTATCACGCCCAGAATCTGGTCTGGATGCCGGAGCGCGCCGGCCTTGGCCGGGTGGGACTGATCGATTTCCAGGATGCGGTGGCGGGAAGCCGCGCCTATGACCTGGTGTCCCTGATTGAAGATGCCCGGCGCGATGTTTCGCCGGCGCTGGCTGAACTCGCCACGGCGCATTATCTGGCGGCAATGCGGGCGCAGGGCCTTGCGCTGGACGAAGTCCAATTCCGCACCGAAATGGCGGTGATGGCGGCCCAGCGCAATGCCAAGATCGTGGGCATCTTTGCGCGGCTCTATAAACGGGATGGCAAACCGCGCTATCTGGCGCTGCTGCCGCGGGTCTGGGGCCATCTGGAGCGCGACCTCGCCCATCCGGCGCTGGCGGAATTGCGCGCATGGTATGACAGGGTCATTCCGAAACAGCTTCGTTTGCCGGTGGCGGAAAAGGAATTGCTTTGAGTGACGTCAAGCGCGCAATGATTATGGCGGCGGGCTTCGGCACCCGCATGCGGCCCTTGACCGACGACCGGCCCAAGCCGCTGGTCCAGGTAGCAGGCCGCACCCTGCTCGACCATGCGCTGGACCGGCTGGTAGCGGCGGGCGTCAGCATGGTGGTGATCAATTTGCATTACCGTGCCCAGATGGTGAAAGACCATCTTGCCCGGCGCGGCGATATCGAAATCCATTATTCGATGGAAGATGAGATATTGGGTACCGGCGGCGGCGTCGCCAAGGCCCTGCCGCTCTTCAAAGGCGAGCCGTTCTTTATCCTCAATTCAGATTCGGTCTGGGTGGAAGGCGCCAGCCCGGCGCTGACCGCCATGCAGCGCCTATGGGAGGCGCAGCGGATGGACGGCCTCTTGCTGCTGGCGGCGATGACCACGGCGATGGGTTATGAGGGGCGCGGCGATTTCCTGCTCGATGTCCATGGCCAAATCGCGCGGGTGCCAGAGTTGACCTCGTCGCCCTATGCCTATCCGGGCGTGCAGATCGTGCATCCGCGCCTGTTCGAGGGCGCGCCGGAGGGCGCTTTCTCCACCAACATCATGTGGGACCGCGCCATCGCCAAAGGCCGGTTATTCGGCACCAGACTGGAGGGTGTGTGGATTCATGTCGGCACACCCGAGGCGCGGGATGAAGCCGAGGCCTATCTCGCCCGGCTGACGCCCGCGTGACGTTATCCGACAGGAAGATGGGACCACGTCTTTTCACCATCGCAGCAGGGGCGAATTTCGCCGCGAGCCTGGCCGATGGCCTGATCGCGCGGCTGGGCACCCCGTCTGAGTTAAAAAAGAACCCCTTGGCCTTGTCGCGCTGCATTATCTATCTGCCCACCCGGCGCGCGGCGCGCAGTTTTGGTGAGACATTCGCCAAGCGGCTGGGCGGTGCAGCGTTGCTGCCCCAATTCCGCGCGCTGGGTGACAGCGAGGAAGACGATCTGCTGTTCGACACCGCCAGCGAAGGCGCCCCCCTGCCCCCCGCTATCACCCCCATCCGCCGCCAGCTTTTGCTGGCAGCGCTGATCCGGCGCTGGGACGAACAAGCGCGCGGCGGCCTGCTCAATTTTGCCCAGGCCAGCCATCTGGCGGACAGTCTGGCCACCGTGATGGATGAGGTCGAACGCCAGGGCGCTGACCTTGGCAAGCTGCCGGAGCTGGCGCCCCCCGCACTGGCGGCGCATTGGCAGGATGTCACCGGCTTTCTGGACCTGATCCGTACCTTTTGGCCCGAGGTGCTGAAAGAGGAAGGCCGCATGAACCCGGCGGCGCGGCGCAACGCAGCGATGAACCTGTTGAGAGAAAGGCTGGGGCGCACGCCGGTGGGCGGCTTGGTGATTGCGGCGGGCTCGACCGGTTCCATTCCCGCCACGGCGCGGCTGCTGGCCGCCATCGCCGGTCTGCCCAACGGCGCGGTGGTGTTGCCAGGGCTGGACCGCGTGCTGGATGAGAAAAGCTGGGGCGCGCTTGATCCCGGCCATCCCCAGTTCGGCATGCGGCAATTGCTGGAACAGATCGGCGGCACGCGCGAGGCTGTGGCCGACTGGGACGGCGTCGCGCCCAATGCGGGACGAGAGGCATTGCTGCGGGAAACGCTGCGTCCCGCCCCCACCACCGATGCCTGGCGCGCCATCGCGGAACGAGGCGCGGGCGAAATCGCCGACGGACTGAAAGGGATGTCGCTGATCGAAGCCAATGATCCGGCGGAAGAGGCACTGGTGATTGCCCTGGCGCTGCGCCACGCGCTGGAAACCGATGCCCGCAGCGCCGCGCTGGTGACGCCCGATCGTACCCTGGCGCGCCGAGTCGCCGCCGAACTGACGCGCTGGGACGTGGCCATCGACGATTCCGCAGGCCGGCCGTTGGCCCATACCAGCGCCGGAGCATTTCTGTCACTGGTCGCCGAAGCCGCCGATGCGGGTTTCGCACCGGTGTCGCTGCTGGCGCTGCTCAAGCACCCCTTCGCCACCTTGGGAGAAGACCCCGCGCCGTTCCGGGCGCAGGCGCGGCTGCTGGATAAATATGTGCTGCGCGGGCCGCGTCCCGATCCGGGTCTTGCCGGCATCACCAGGGCCATTGCGGCCGCACGGGCGGAAATACGAAACCCGGCCGAAAAACTGGCGGCCCTGGCGGATTGGTGGGACGGCATTGCCGAGCTTCTGGCGCCGCTGGAACAGGGTTTCGCAAGAACCACTATAGCGCTGGGCGAGCTGGCGGGAATTCACCTGGCGGCGGCGGAGAAATTGTCCTGCAGTGATGCCAAGGCCTGTCCGCTGTGGCGCGGACCGGATGGCGAGGCGGCGGCGGAATTGTTCAATGCCTTGCTGGATGCGGCGGACGGTCTGCCGGAGATCGAGCCCGGTTCCTATCCTGCCCTGCTGCATACGCTGGCGATGGGCATCCCGGTGCGGCCGCAATTCGGCCGTAGCCGCGCCATCGCTATTCTGGGTCCGCTGGAAGCCAGGCTGCAGCGTTTCGATCTCACCATTCTGGGCGGACTCAACGAAGGATCCTGGCCGGCGGCGACACCGGCCGATCCCTGGTTCTCGCGCCCCATGCGCGCGGCCCTGGGGCTGGATCAGCCGGAACGGCGCATCGGCTTGGCGGCGCATGACTTCGCCACGTTAGGTGCCGGGCCGGAGGTTCTACTCACCCGCGCCCTGAAGGCGGACGGCACGCCCACCATTGCCTCGCGCTGGCTGCAACGGCTGATGCAACTGACGCATGGATTGGGACTGGAAGAGAAGTTGATTCCACCGGTGGATTACCTTGGTCTGGCGCGGGCGCTTTCCAATGTTACACCGGGCCCGCGCCTGGCCCGTCCGGCGCCCACGCCGCCGGTGGCGGCGCGTCCCCGCCGAATGTCGGTGACGGAAATCGAAACCTGGCTGCGCGATCCTTATGCCATCTATGCCCGGCATGTTTTGAAGCTGCGGCCGCTGGACGCTCTGGACGAAGAGGTAGGGCCGCTGGAACGCGGCAATGTCTTTCACCGGGCGCTCGAGCTTTTTGTCGGTCGCTTCCCCGGCCCCTTGCCCGCCGATGCGCTGGAAAAACTGACGGCGATCGCCGAGGAGGTTTTTGCCCAGGCGCAGATTCCGGCGGCGCAGCGCGCCATCTGGCGGCCGCGTTTCTTCAGCGCCGCGGCGTGGTTCGTGCGCAAGGAGCGGGAGCGGCGCGCTGGCATCACCAAATCTTATCTGGAAGTCCCTGGCCGCATGACATTCGCGGCCCCCGCCGGACCCTTCCTGCTGACCTGCAAGGCCGACCGCATAGACCTGCTATCGGGCGGCGGCGCCGCAATCCTGGATTACAAGACCGGCGGCCTGCCGGAGAAAAAATGGATGGTGAGTTTTCTCACGCCGCAATTGCCGCTGGAAGGGGCGATATTGGTGGCGGGCGGCTTTGACGGCTTGCCGGTCACCGAGCCACAGGAGCTGATTTACCTGCGCCTCTCCGGCGGCGCCAAAGGCGGTGAAGTGAAATATTTTGAAGGCGCCATGGCGGCGGACGCCAAGGACCGGCTGGCCCAGCGCATCGCCTGGTTCGACGAAACGGCGACGCCGTATTATTCGCGGGTCGCGCCGCAGAGCGCCAAATATGTGGGCGATTACGACCATCTGG
>Ga0302319_10021473_pt1 | contig 11630 bp, 8 predicted proteins | sample Bog_T0_2_FD_203319 | JGI IMG/M metagenome (GOLD analysis project Ga0302319, IMG submission 203319) | Peat permafrost microbial communities from Stordalen Mire near Abisko, Sweden - Bog_T0_2 | ecosystem: Environmental > Terrestrial > Soil > Wetlands > Peat | place: Sweden: Abisko, Stordalen Mire...
CCCGGATCACAGCGCGAACGCTGATCAGCAAACAGTCGCGCTGCACATGAATCAACTCATCGAAATCGCTCGGTATCGGCTTCGGCACATCGCCGTGGTGAAGCAGGGTCACGGTTTCGGCCATCACAAAGACGCGGAAGCTGTCCGCGGTTGTTCCCTTCACCAGGACCCGGTCACCAGGAACCAGCACGGCATCTGAGGGCGCCCGCAGATAGATGCCGGCTCCGTTGTCCTGGACGAACAGCATCTCTTCATAACCGCGGTAGAAGGTGACTGTCGCCTCAAAAGCGACGGGCAGTTTGAGGCCGGCCTGTGCGTGGCTGAGGGCGTGAATGGCGCGCAGGCTGGTCAGCGTTGGCGGCGCGGCGGCCAGCGAGGGCGAGGCCCATCCCAAAAGGAGGGCGAAAGCGAGGATGGATCTCTTCATGCAGGCCATTCCGATGCTGCCAGTCGTGTGCTCCGGCCCTTGAAAATTCTCATCGGCGGAAATCCCCGAAAGATTTAATTGGGCGTTGAAAAGCCTATATTTGTTGGCCCTTCGGTGTCCGGCTCAATTTGATCACTCTGCGGCTTCAAGGCTGGCCGCGGTTGGAGGATGGCAGGAGTGGAAGGAGCAAAAGCCGGCATGCGTATCGCTTATGCCCGGTCTATGGGTGAGAGGGGAGTGTCCTCTTGATCGGAAGTGACCTTGGCGGTATTTTTCTTGATGTGCTTCGACACGTACATGGCGGCGTCAGAGGCGCTGAGGAGGCTGTCGCGGGTGGCGCCATCCTCCGGGAAAAGGGCGAGGCCCACGCTTGCTGCGCCATGCAGGACGTAGCCCTCGACCGGAAACGGCTCATCGAAGCAGCGTTCAAGGCGGAGGGCGATCTCTTCCGCGGCTGCGCGGTTGTGCACTGCTGGGACAAGAACGGCAAATTCGTCGCCGCCTAGCCGGGCTAGAAAGTCGATACTGCGGAGTTGTCGCTTCATGCGCAGCGCCACTTCCTGCAGGTAGAGGTCCCCGACCTGGTGACCGTAAAGGTCGTTCACCTGCTTGAACTCATCGAGGTCGATGTAGATCAAGCCGAAGATTCCGGCATTGTTGCGGGCGTAATCAATCTCCGCGTCTAAATGCTTGTCGAGCGAGAATCGGTTGTGGATGTCGGTGAGCAGGTCGAATTCCGAGCGGTGGAGCAGATCAGAATAGAGACGCCGGGTCTCAATCGCCAGGGCTGCAAGAGCGGCCGCGCTGGAGAGCGCCTCCGACTCGTTGTCTGCAGGTTTGGTAAGGGAATGAAACGCCGCAAAAACCGTGCCGAGCGGAGACCCATTGTGAGCGGGAATTTCGCTGCGGACAACGCGCAGGCTGGCCAGCTCCTCTGGGCAATTGCCTAGTTGTGCTCCATCGGCGACCTGGCACCAGCAGGGAGCACCTTTGAGCGCGAAAGAGACGAGGGCCGCGATCTGCTCAATGATCTCAGTCAGAGGGCGAGAGCCGTTGATGTCCTCAAGGATGCGACTGCGCTGCTGCTCCATATTCGCCAGCGCGGCGGTCTGGCGGCGCGCCTTGCGCTCGGCGGCCCAGCCCCAGGCGCCGATGGTGAACACGAGGATGACCATCAAGGCGAGGAGAGCCATGAGGTTACGGATGCTGAGCCAGGGGGCCCCCGCGATGACCGCAATATCGTCGGTGGAACGAAGCAGCATGTCGGAATCCAGCGGGCCGTTGAACGGATCGGAGCTGTAATACATGCTGATGCCGGTGATGCGAACTTTGGAGCCCAGGGGAACCGGCTTCAAGGGCGGGGGGACGAGCATCGCCGAGGGATTCGGAAGCCGGTAAATGGCGGAGAGAAGGTGGCCGTCGGAGACAAGGACGTACTCGTCCTGAGATGCCTCGCGAACCGCAAACAGCAACCGCCCTTCGACGGAAACCAGGTCGAATGCCCTGCTGCCCGCGCCAACCTCACGCCATGTGACGGGGTGGGGCACAACAGGGGCCTTTACCTGAAGGTCCCGGACTTCGCTGTGCGTAAGAGTCAGAAATCCATTGCGGGCGTCGGGGAAGCCCGTGACATCGGCCAGGTCGCCGACCTGCATGGGGATGTCCGTGAGGGTACTGATCCACAGGCTCTTCTCGCCGCTCTGGAGCGCCAGCGAGGAGCCAGGCTGGTAGTAGGTAATGGTTCCCTGGACCCGAACCCTTTGCGTGAGATCGTGGACATGCGATGCGGAAAGAACCTGGTCCAGAGGGGTGAGCGGCAAGGATTCAGGACCCGCGGCGGCTGGCTGCAGGATCTTCACATCCGCAATGTTCTGGACCCAGATGGCAACGCCGACCCCCTGCTTTTTCCCATCGAACTTGGTCGCCACCACCCCTGTGACCTCAACCTGGGCATCAAGCAGACCCTTCAAGGAGTTCGCATCCTCGTTGTTGACCTCGGCGTCAATGTAACCGCCATCCACGAGCATCTGGAGGAAGATGTGCTGCGCAGATTTACCCCACACCAGGTCCGCGCTGTGCACCACCGCATGCACGACGACGCGCCTGCACACGAGTTGCTGTTGGATCAATTGATCGAAGGTGGCGGCAACGGGCCGCGGTGGGTTGCCGTGCCCGAGCAAGGTAACGCTTGTGGCGATGACGACGGGGCGAAAGCTGCCTTGGGTACGGCCTTCTACGAGGACCCGATCTCCGGGAACCAGGCCAGCGAATTGTTTGAAATACACGTAGATGGCTTCGTCATTCTGCTGAACAAACAGGTCGGAATCGGGATTGCGGTAGTAGGTAACTGTGGATTCAAAGGCGACAGGCAGTGCGTGTGCAGCTTCGTCGTTGCTGAGAGCATGAATGGCGTGCAGGGTGGTCAGCTTCGCCGGCGCAGCGGCCCGCGCCACGGAAACACTTCCCAGGAGGAAGGTGAATGCGACGATCAACATTTTCATGCAGGCCATTCCCATGCTGCCAGGCGTGCGCTCCGGCCCCTTGAAGGTTCTCATCGGCAGTAATCCCTCAAAAATTCAATTGAGCGCTGAAGGAGCCTACACTTGCGGTGCCTTCAATGTCCGGCTCAATCTGGCCACTTCGCGGATTCAAAGTTGGCCTTGAGTCGGAGGATACCCGGAGTGGATGGAGCCAAAGCCAGCCCGCAGGTTGCTCATCCCCGGTCTTTCGGCGCGAGCGGGATGTCCTCCCGATCGGCGGCGACCCTGGTGGTGTTTTTCCTGACGTGCTTTGACACGTACATGGCTGCGTCGGAGGCGCTGAGGAGGCTATCTCTGGTGGCGCCGTCCTCCGGGTAGATGGCAAGTCCCACGCTGGCCGAACCATGCAGGACGTACCCTTCGATTGGAAACGGCTCATCGAAACAATGCTCTATGCGCAGGGCGATCTCTTCAACAGCGGCGCGGTTGCGCACCACCGACACCAGAACGGCAAACTCGTCGCCGCCAAGACGCGCCAGCGTGTCGTGAACACGGAGCTGATGTTTCATGCGCACGGCCACTTCCTGCAAATAGAGGTCTCCAACGCGGTGGCCGTAGATGTCGTTGACCTGCTTGAACTCATCGAGGTCGATGTAAATCAAGCCGAAGATTCCAGCGTTGCGGCGGGCATCGTCAATCAGGGCGTCCATATGCTTCTCCAGGGAGAAGCGATTGTTGATGTCGGTGAGCTGGTCGAATTCCGAGCGATGGAGCAGGTCAGAGTAAAGCCGGCGTGTTTCGATGGCCAGGCTGGCGAGACGGACGCCGATGGAGATGGCCTCGGTCTCCTGTGCGTCCGGCAGACTCCCGCGAGGGAAGCCGGCAAAGACGGTACCCAGGATCGGGCCCACCCGGGCGGGAATTTGCTCGGAGACGACGCGCAGGGTTTCCGGTGCCGGCGGATAATTTCCCAGCCGCGCTCCATCGGCCACTTCGCACCAGCACCGGGAGCCGTCCAGGCGGAAGGACACCATTGCCGTAATCTCTTCAAGAATTTCAGCAAGGGGCCGGACGCCGTTGATGTCTTCAAGGACGCGGCTGCGCCGCTGCTCGAGTTGGGCAAGGCGCCTCTCTCGCATGGCCTCGGCGTCACTGCGGGCCGCGAGAACGGCGTTCTGGCGGCGAACTTTGTTGTTCAGGAGCGCAGCCCAGACGCTCACCCCGGCCACCGTCAGCAGTAGAACGAAGATGAGACGGATCAGGTTTTGATTATTCATCCACGAAGGCTCGGCTACCACCGCAACGTCGTCGAAGGAACGGAGCAGAATATTGAAGGGAACCTCTTCGCCGGGATTGATTGAGCTGGTTTCCACAGTCACGCAGATGCCGGTGACTCGAATTGTGGTGCCCAGGGGAATCTGCTTCATGGGGGGTAGTGCGTTTATTGGCGGATGGCGATAGATGGCGGTAAACAGCCGGCCATCGGAAGAAACGACATACTCGTCCTGCGAGGCTTCACGAACCTCGGTCACCACCTGCCCTTCGATTGACACCAGGTCGTACAGATGTCCATCCGGCGAGTTGCTGCTCCAGTAGCCCAGTTGGTGCCAGGTGGTTGGTTGCGGTGTGATCGGCGCGCGGATATGGCTGTCGTGGATTTCGCCGTCTGTCAGGGTCAGCAGGCGCTCGTGGGCGTCAGGAAATCCAGTTGCATCGGCTTGATCGCCAATTTGCAGTGGGTCGCGGGTATGAGTTTCAACCCACAGGCTCCTGGGTCCGTCCTGAAGCACAACCGCGGCGCCGGGCTGGTAGTAGGTGATGATTCCCTGGATGCGGACCCTGGGAGTGAGGTCGCGTATATGGTAAACGGCGAGCACCTGGTCCATAGGCGTAACCGGAAGGACCCAGGGATTCGCAGTGGCACGCTTGAGCACCTTCACATTGGCCAGGGAAGAAACATAGAGAATGATCCCGGTCTGCTGCATTTTGTCGTCGAATTTCCCGGCTGCGGCGCCGGTGATTTCAACATCAGCATCCAGCAGATCGGCGAGGGCGTTGGCATCGTCGCTGTCGATATTGGCCTCGAAATGGCCGCCCTCGGTAATCATCTGCAGGCGCGCGCTGCGGACCAGGTTGGGTCCGCTCGCCAGGATGTCTGCGGCACGCACGAGCGCATGTACCGTGACCAGCTGAGAGTCGTGCTGTGCGCGAATCAGCTCGTCGAAGGTCACCGGCAGGGGCTTTGGCTGGGCATCGTGGCGGAGCAGGGTCACGCTATCGGCCATCACCAGGGGACGAAAGCTTGCCAGCAGCTTTCCGCGGATCAGGATGCGATCTCCAGGAAGGAGCTGGGTGCCCTCGGGGGCGCGGACAAAAATTGCAGCATCGCCGTCCTGGACGAACAAAAGATTCTCATACCCGCGCGAGTAACCGACGGAGGCCTGGAAGTTGACGGGAATGACCTGGTGCATGGCCTCGGCATTGGTTACGCCGCGGATGGCGCCGAGCGTGGTGAGGGGAGCGGGCGCCGCTGCCCAGGCAGACGAGAGGCATCCGAGAATGATTGCGAGCGCTGGGAGCAGCCTGCCTATCGGAAGAATTCGGTCATGCCCGGGTTCTTTCATTACGATGCAGGCTACCTCAAGGCGAAGCTCAACTCACCCTTGACCCCGGCAGAAATAGCTCTCCGGGCGCTTACAAGTAAGCGGGACTCTTCTTAACTTCGTTTCATGTCAATCTTACTCTTTTGCAAATCTGCTCTAATGAGCCTTTTGGGTCATGTTGCCGCATCGATTTTCCAGTTTGCCGGGGGGCGCCGGGTTGGTCTATTTTGGGAAGCTGCCAGGAAGCACATGCGGAGCTCCGAGCTAACCGGAGCTTGCTGCAAGGAGGCGATTGTATGTCGAGGGATGCCGAGGATATGAAAGATGTGGCGTCGTTCTCACGTGGCGGCACGCAGGCGCAGCCCACACGGCGCATTCGGGTGATCGGGGTACCACTGGACATGGGCGCCAGCCGGCGTGGGGTGGATATGGGGCCATCGGCGATGCGTGTGGCGGGCCTGGAGGCGCGGCTGGAGAAGCTGGGTCACGTGGTGACGGATGGCGGCAATGTCCGCGTGGAGATTGCCGAAACCCGGGCCTCGGGCGACAAGTCTGCGCGGTATTTGACAGAGATTGCGGAGACCTGCACACGGACTGCCGAGGCCGTGTTGAAGACGCTCGAAGAAGGCATCACGCCGCTGGTGCTGGGAGGCGATCACTCGCTGGCGGCCGGGTCGGTGTCAGGCGTGGCGGAGTTCTACCGGCGGAAGGGCGAGAAGATCGGCGTGATCTGGATCGATGCGCACACGGACATCAACACGCCGGAGACTTCGCCGTCGGGAAATGTGCACGGGATGCCGCTGGCAGCACTGCTGGGCCTGGGGCCGGAGCCGCTGGGAAAGATTTTTGGTTATTCGCCGAAGATTGCGGCGGAGAACACGGTGCTCGTGGGTATTCGAGACATTGACGCGGCAGAACGCGAAAACCTGCGAAGAGCCGGGGTGACTGAGGTCTACACCATGCGGGATATCGACGAGCGCGGGATGCGGACCGTAATGGAAGAGGCGCTGCGAGCCGCGGGGAACGGGACGGCGGGTTACCATGTGTCTCTCGATATGGACTGGATTGATCCGGAAGACGCGCCGGGGGTGGGGACGCCGGTGCGGGGTGGGGCAACGTATCGCGAGGCGCACCTGGCGATGGAGATTCTGGCGGACCACGGACGGTTGCTGAGCTTCGAGATTGTGGAGGTGAATCCGGTAATCGATGAGCACAACCGGACGGCTGACCTGGCGGTGGAGCTGGCTTGCTCGGCGTTTGGGAAGAAGATACTTTGAGGGCTGGGCCAAAAAATGAACTCGCGAAGTTATAGATCCCCGCCCCGGCGAGAACAGCGTCTTACCAGAACTCCGATCCCGACAGTATGTACCTGATTTTTGGCAGGGGGCAGCTCGCACACTCTGCCCGGCGATAGCTAATCACCCTTCGCCCCGAGCGGACACAGTTGGAACTGGTCGACGATTGTTGGCGGCTTACAATCTAGTAGATATGGCAAAAAAACTGCGGGTTGGAGTTTTGTTCGGCGGTCGGAGCGGCGAGCACGAGGTCTCGCTGCTGTCGGCTGCTTCGGTATTGAAGGCGATCGACCGGAAAAAGTTCGACGTGGTGCCGATCGGGATCACCAAGGGAGGCCGTTGGCTGGCGGCCGGGGATGCGAACAACCTGCTGGAAGGCGACGAAAGCGCGGTGGTGCGCCGTCTACGCGCCGGTGACCCTGAGGCCACGCCGGGAGCGAAACTGCTGCAGGATGGGATGCCGACGCTGATGGCGCCCATGCCCGGTCCTCAAGGTCCGGCGGGAAAGGCAATCGACGTCGTCTTTCCGGTGCTGCATGGGACCTTTGGCGAGGACGGTACCATCCAGGGGCTGTTCGAGCTGGCGGGCATTGCATACGTGGGCTCGGGGGTACTGGGCTCGTCGGCAGGGATGGACAAGGATGTGATGAAGCGGCTGTTTGCCCAGGCGCGGCTGCCCATCGTGAAGCATGTGACGCTGCTGCGGGCAGAGTGGGAGAAGACACCGCGCAAGGCGGTTGCGCAGGTTGAGGCAGCGCTGAAGTACCCGGTGTTTGTGAAGCCGGCAAACCTGGGATCGTCTGTAGGCATCAGCAAGGTGCATGACCGGAAGGAGCTCGGTCCGGCGCTGACCCTGGCTGCTCGCTACGACCGCAAGCTGGTTGTGGAGCAGGGGGTTGGCGGCAAGGTTGGGCGCGGCCGGCAGGCGGCCAAGGCGCGAGAGCTGGAGGTTGCGGTACTGGGCAACGACGACCCGAAGGCAAGCGTGGTGGGCGAGATCATTCCCAGCAAGGAGTTCTACGACTACGAGGCGAAGTATCTCTCAGAAGGGTCCGTGCCGGTGATTCCCGCGAAGTTGAGCAAGGCGGAGACGAAGCAGGTGCGCGAGATGGCGCTGGCGGCGTTCAGGGCGTGCGATCTGTCTGGCCTGGCGCGCGTGGATTTTCTGATGGAGCCGGACGGGAAGCGGCGCATCTTTCTGAACGAAGTAAATACGATGCCGGGGTTCACGCAGATCAGCATGTATCCCAAGCTGTGGCAGGCTACCGGGCTGCCGTACACGGACCTGATTACCCGGCTGATTGAACTGGCTATGCAACGGCAGGCGGAAAAGGGCCGCACGATTTATAGCCGAGAGTGAAAAAGGCAGGGATCAGGGGTTAGAGATCAGGGACAGGGAACAGGAACCCGGTTCGCGGTGTCTAACAAACTGTAGGGCGCGAACAGCGAGGGATGCGGACGGCCCCGCGAAACGGCTGAGGGACATCGGATGGCACGAGCTGCATTTTCGTACCCCTGATCCCTGTTCCCTGGGTTCCTGCCGTATTCTTGCATTCGAGGAAATATCGCGATGACCTTGCTCGACGCTCCGAAGTTTGACGAAGCCCGCGACCGGCGACGGCATGCGATTGCCCTGAGTGCCGGCGGGCTGTTTCTGGTGCTGTTTGTGAGCTGGTGGCTGGTGGCCGGCCGGCCGATCGACTGGCCATGGAACTGGAACAACCATTTGTTCGGGCGGATGGCCATCAACAACTTTCTTGGGGCCGTGGAAAAGAACGACCTGCCCAAGGCCTACGGGATCTGGATCCACGACAAGGACTGGCAGCAGCATCCGAACAACAATGGGGCCTATCCCTTTACGCGGTTCCAGGCGGATTGGAGTCCGACCAGCCCGGACAACGAGTACGGGGTGATCCAGACCCACAAGATTGTGGCGGCGCGGATGTATGGGAACGTGCTGCTGGCGGCGATATTGATTAACGGACGCAAGAGCGGGGCGGTCGATCTGGATTACGATCCGAGGGCGCACACGCTGAACTTTTCACCGCCCGGGGTGGAGCTGTACCTGGGGCCATAAAGGCCTGGGAGTTGAGCAAGGCCGGCCTGCCATTGGCGGAGTTAGTTGGGAAGGTGCAGGCCCCATTCTCAATGCGGTAGACGCAAGGGGGATGGAGCCTTTGCACTTTCTGCGGGGCATCGGGAGAACTCGGCTGACGGCCTCCGCATGGCTCGTTTGCATCGAACAAGGCAGGAGAACACCATGCCCCAAAGTTCGCACGATCGAGCGGCGGAACTGCACAACCTGGCCGAACATGCCCATGCCAACGCCGCTGCTGCCCACGCCAAGGGAGATCATCTGACCGCCCATGAGCTGAGCAAGCAAGCCCTGGAACACTCTCAGAGCGCACACAGGCACTCCGAACAACTTGTCAAGGAAGCGGAAGCGCCCAAAAAGGCTTAAGCAAACGGTCCTTCACGGATAGCGCGCGGGAATTACACGCCCGAGTCTTCTCCGCCTGCCAGCTCCGCCAGTGTCTTTTCCAGGCTGGCCGGGTCTTCCACGTTGAGAGATTTCTGCGTCGGATCGATCTGCTTGAGCAGGCCGCAAAGGACTTTGCCGGGGCCGACCTCAATGAAGACGCTGGCGCCTGCCGCGACAAGCGAATGCATGCAGTCAACCCAGCGGACCGCGCCCGTGACCTGGCGGATGAGGGCGTCGCTGGCGGCTGCGGCGGTGGTGACCAGGGCGCCGGTCACGTTGGCGGCAACGGGGATGCGCGGATCGGCCAGCGAGAGAGCTGCGAGGACGCGGGCGACTTCTTGCTGCGCCGGCTGCATGAGCGCGCAGTGGAAGGGCGCGCTGACGGGAAGCATTACGGCGCGGCGGGCGCCCATCGTTTTCACGATAGCCGAGGCTCTTTCGACCGCGGCGAGGGCGCCGGAGATCACAGTCTGGCCAGGGGAGTTGAGGTTGGCGGCGGCTACGGTCAGGCCCGTTTCAGCTTCGGCTTCCCGGCAGGCTTCGGCCACCTGTGCGGGGTCCAATGAGAGGACCGCGGCCATGGCCCCCTGGCCGGCCGGTACGGCCAACTGCATGGCGCGGCCGCGGGCCTTTACGGCGCGGACTGCATCGGGAAAGCTGAATGTACCGGCAGCGACGTGCGCGGACCACTCGCCGAGCGAATGGCCGGCGGCCAGGGCTGGTTCCACTCCATGTGCGGCGAGGACGCGCCAGGCTGCAACGCTGACTGTGAGAATGGCGGGCTGAGTGTTCTCCGTGAGCCGGAGCTCCTCTTGAGGGCCTTCAAAGATGAGTTTAGAGAGCGGGAAACCGAGGGCTTCATCGGCTTCAGCAAAGGTCTGGGCGGCGAGCGGAAACTGCTCAGCGAGGGCGCGGCCCATGCCAACGGCCTGCGAACCCTGTCCCGGAAAGAGAAAGGCAATCTTGGTGGTCATTCCAGAGAGGATTGTATCCTCTCACCCCTGCGTGAAGGCTCGGTATCTGGCTGGAATCAGTTCCACCGCTTCTTGTCGTCGGGGTCATCGTGGATCTGGTTGCCGTTGCCGTCGAAGCGGACGGTGCGGCCCTGGGAGCGCATGTAGACCTCGAACTTGCGGGCGGCGCGGCGGCGCTTCCAGCGGTAGTAGCGATTGCGCAGGCCGTACCACCTCTCGCTGAAGACGAAGGTGAATCCGCGGCGCGGGGCGAGCTGTATAAAAAGCAGGCCGGCGAGCGCGCCGCCCAACTGCGCAAAGGCATACATCTTCAACTCGCCGAACAGCATGGCGATGGCGACCAGGGCATAGATCGCGGCCATGTAACGCGCCTTGATGCCGATGGTGAAGAAGAGCAGGAACTCCATGTCGCCGTAAAGGACGCCGATAGCGATGAGCAGGCCGAAGATGCCGCCAAAGCACCCGTAAAGAGCAACCTCCGGCAACGAATAGCCGAGCGTCGGGCTGGCCGCATAAATCGCCGATGCCGCCACCGCGGTGCCGAGTACGGAAGACGCGTAAAGCCCGGCGACCCAGCTTGAGCCGTGCAGACTCTCAAGAAAGCCGGCCAGAAACCACAGCGACAGCAATTCCAAAAGAGTTCCCAGGATCGCCGTCGACGGGTGGACGAAGCTGTAAGTAAACGGCTGCCAAAACCACCCGTGCAGAAATGCGCGGGGAATGAGCCCGAAGCGCTCGCCAAGCGAAATTGCGCCGCTCGGAACCAGAAACTGTCCCAGCAGCAACGCAAAGTAGGCGCCAAGGTTCAAGAGCACCAGGCGGCGGGTGACCCCGGTAAAGTCTGGGAACGAAAACGGACTGCTGCGCATGCGTGCCATCGTAAAGAACAGGGTAAACGGTAGAGTGGGCCGGTGTCATCGGCTTGGCCGCGTGAGCCGCTGGTCCCGGCACAGAGCTTTGCGGTGAATGCGGAAATCATCGACGAAAATCCCGCATTTCCCCTGGAACTCCAGCGCCCTCCTCCAGCGAATGGAAGCGACTCTAGAAATTAGACTTACCAGTATCAGAAAACGGAGGTACCTTGGTTATACCCCCGTGTTACCAATACATACTTCCGAGACGCCGAATAAGCATTTCGGAATTAGTGTTGTCCCGTACTCTGTCAGAGGACGGGGTATGTTCCACCAAAACGATTCAGCTCATTCCCGGCAGAATCGTCCGCCTTGTCCCAGGTCGATTCCCCCTCCATGTAGCCGGAACTCAGGAGGTTCTCCGGGTGCCAGCCACCTGGTCAACTCAACCAGCAAAAACCGCAGAAACCAAACATCGTTCCCCTGGCGTTGAAGACTGAGTCCATGACCTCATTTAT
>Ga0302319_10021476_pt1 | contig 11629 bp, 9 predicted proteins | sample Bog_T0_2_FD_203319 | JGI IMG/M metagenome (GOLD analysis project Ga0302319, IMG submission 203319) | Peat permafrost microbial communities from Stordalen Mire near Abisko, Sweden - Bog_T0_2 | ecosystem: Environmental > Terrestrial > Soil > Wetlands > Peat | place: Sweden: Abisko, Stordalen Mire...
ACCAGCAACTCCAGATTACGCCGGTTCAAATGCACCAGCTTGGCCACCCCGCCTGCCTTCCTGCTGTGCGTGGAACACATCACAATAGCGCCCAAACCCGTGCTGTCGATGTAGTCGACATGCATTAGGTTGAGAATCATTTTGGGATCCGGGTGGGCCACCGCTGCCTCGACGGCAGTGCGGAACAGGCCGGCTTCCGCCCCGGCTGTAATGCGCCCTTTAAAGTCCAGAATGGCGATCCCTTCCCGGTCCCGCGTGCTGTATTCCAGATGCATCGTAGCGTTCCTTTAAAGTGTAGCTCCCACAGCTTTTTTTGCAAGCCGGGTAACCGCCGGGTCGGCTGCGGGGAACTTCATCTTCAGACCTTCCAGCGTGCGAATAATTACCTCGGAAACCGCATAATTGCGAAACCACTTATGGTCCGACGGAATGGCGCACCAGGGAGCATTTTTGGTGGAACAGCGCTCCAGCGCTTCCTCGTAAGCGGACTGGTAGCTTTTCCAGTATCGGCGCTCCGCGAAATCGGCACCCGACGCCTTCCAGTTCTTATTCGGATTCTTCAGGCGTTCTTCAAATCGTTTCTTCTGCTCCGCCTTGCTCATATGCAGAAAGAATTTCACGATATGAACGCCGTTCTCGCCGAGCATCTTCTCGAATGCATTGATCTGCTCATAACGGCTTTCCCACGCTCGCTTCGGAACCAGCTTGTGAACGCGCGCGATCAGCACGTCTTCGTATTGGGACCGGTTAAAAATTCCGATCGCCCCTTTAGCCGGCACCGCCGCGTGGATCCGCCAAAGAAAATCGTGCGCCAGTTCCGCGGCGCTCGGCTGCTTGAATGAAGTGACAGCGCATCCCTGCGGGTTCACGCCGGACATCACGTGCTTGATGGTTCCGTCCTTGCCGGCCGCATCCATACCCTGAAGTACGATCAGCAGCGACCGTTTGTTCTCGGCATAGAGCAATTCGTGCAGCGCCTGAAGCTTGTCCACATGACGAGTCAACGCCTCCTCCGCGTGCTCTTTCGATACTTCGAAGGTGTCGTCGGTCGCACGATCTTTCAGCCTGAATTTGCGGCCGGGCGGAACAAGCAGTCTGCCGATATCCATTTCTTTGACGTATATTATTGATCGGATGCCGCGCCGAAGTTTTGTCCCCGCCTGCCTTCTCAGCGCGCTCTTCAGTGTTTCCGCCCAGGATCTTCCCATTCTCCCGCTTGGCCGAGGCGACGTCATCAACGTCGAAGTCGAAGGCGAATCCGACCTCACCAAACGCGTCACCATCTCCAGTAAAGGCGAAATCTCATTGCCTATGCTCAAAGACCATTTGCAGGTGCAGGGCCTTTTACCCGAAGTGATCGAGAAGGTGATCTCCGATGCGTACAAACACGCACAACTTCTGATCGATCCCACCGTCCATGTAACGCCCGCCGAATATCACAGCTATCTCGTGAGGGTGACAGGCGCGGTCGCGCGCCCCTATGAATTCCAGGCCACCGAACGGATAACCCTTCTCGACGTGATCGCGAAGGGTGGCGGGCCTTCAGCGGGTTCCAACGGAAAGATCGAAGTGATTCGGGTGAATCGCGAGACGGGTAAAGAAACGAAGCAGGTGATTCCGATTAAATCTCTCCTTGAGGATGACGACCCGAAAGACAACATCGCCCTGCACGGCGGCGAAGAAGTGCGCTTCCCCGCCATCGCCCCATAACCGGGACACGCAGCGAAAAGCTGCGTCGTTCGCCTGCGCCGCCTAACCCCATGCGATAAATTGAACTGACCATGCTCAGGAGCTTCTATGGCAAGTGGATTATCGCGGCCTGCTTCCTCACTTTCGGCATTGCAGTCGGCCTGCCCTACTACAACATGCCGTTTTTCTACGACTATTACGCGACAACCTACCATTGGCCCAAGAGCCAGATCACGTTCGGATTCCCACTTGCCGCCGTTCTTACTCTCTGGGTCGGCCCGGTTCTGGTTCCGCGCTTCAGCCAGCGAAAGCTGATCGTCTTCGGCACCGCCCTCACGCTCGTCTCATTCCTCGGCTTCAGCCATATGACGGGCAGCATTGCGGTCTATTACTTCCTCTGGTTCGTCTACACGTTCGGCTATATTGTCTCCGGACCCATCCCGCATCAGATCATCGTGTCGCACTGGTATCGCCGCAATCGGGGAATGGCCATGGGGATTGTGTACGTGGGCGTGGGCCTGGTCGGTGGCCTGGGCCCTAAACTGGTTCAGTTCGTAACCCGTGGATATGGGTTTCAAACCGCTCTGGTCGCCATCGGCTGCGTGATGGTTGCCGCATGGCCCATCGCTCTCTTCGTCATGAAAGACCGCCCCGGAGAAATGGGTCAGTTTCCCGATGGCGACGAGGCCCCTCCGCCCGATAATAAAATCACCGCTCGCAGTTTTGCCGAACTGCTTCGGGACTGGCCCTTCTGGCTGCTGCTGATCGGCAGTTTTTGCTCGATCGGGTCCATCGGCGCAATCAATCAGCACATGAAGTTCGTTTTCCAGGAACAGGGCTTTGCCGATCAGGCGATGCGCGACGAGGCGTGGAGCACGGCGTCGGTCTGGATTCTTTGTTCCAGCATTCTTGGCCGCCTTCTCATAGGTAAGCTGGCGGATATGTTTTCCATGAAGGTTGTGATGACAGCCACCTACTTCGTCGTCGCCGCCACCATTCCGCTTTTGCTGTCGGTGCATCCCTCGACGAACGTCTACACTTTTTCAGTTGTCTTTGGCTTCGCCATGGGTGCCGACTACATGTTGATTCCCCTGATGGCCGCCAGGCAGTTCGGCGTCAATTCCCTCTCGCGAGCGATGGCGATCATCCTGCCGGTCAATACTATCGGCCAAACCTGGGTGCCGAACGGCGTGGCTCGTTTGCAGGAGCGCTTTGGCAGCTATGCGATCCCCATGGACGTGGTGCTGGGAATTGCCCTGGTGGGAGCAATCGCGATTATGCTGATGCCGCGCGAAGGAAGTGCCCTCCGTTGAGGCAGTCCCCCCTGTGATCCCTTCGGGATCACCAACGAGGATGAAAATGAATACAGCGCTAAGTCAATGTGGGACAGGCGGTTCCGCCTGTCTGGCCGCGCCCGCGAAGCGGAGCGCACCCCGGAACGACCATTTTCACCATTGGGGCATTTTCGGAAGAGGCTGGCGCATACAGGACTCGGAACTGTGCTGTCTTCGGTCGTTCGCCTCAGATTGCTTCAACTGATGTCGCACACCGGTTCCCAACTCCGTTTTGAACCCGTCCAGCTATAATCAAAAAGTGAAATCCGCTGTCCTCCTGGCGATCCCACTCCTCGCCCTCATCGGTTGCGCCAGCCGCAATGTCGATACCCTCGAAGCTGTCAAACAAGGCGTCATCCGCGATATCGGCAAAAACCTCAACGTCGGCGCCATGGACGTGAACGTAGTATCCGTCTCCTTCCGCGATAAAGAAGCCGATGCCGTCGTCTCCTTCGCGCCCAAAGGCGGCACCGCCGCCCAGGGCCTCACCATGAATTACACAATGGAGCGCCAGGGCAGCGAATGGCACATCAAAGCCCGCGCCCAGTCCGATCTTCAGAAACACGCTGCGCAGGCGCAGCCTGGTTCCATGGGAGCACAGCCTGGTTCAATGGGCGCCGCTCCCGTGGATGGCATGCACGGCCAAACCCAACTCCCCGCCGGCCACCCGCCCATGGGCGACAACAATGGCGCAGGCAAAAATCTGCCGCCCGACCATCCCCCGATAGACAAATGAAAGTGGCCATCCTCGGCGGCGGTCCTTCCGGTGCCCTCGCTGCGGAACGCCTCGCCTCCGCCGGCGTTCAAACCGTTCTCTTCGACGAAAAACTCGCCTGGGAAAAACCCTGCGGCGGCGGCCTCACCTGGAAGGCATGGTCTCAATACCCGTTCCTCGCCGATTGCTCCACACCCCGCAAAACCATCACCGAAACCGTTCTCGCCGCCCCCAAAATCACCCCCGTCACACTCACCCTCGATCGCCCGCTCCTTATCTTCTCCCGCTACGACCTCAACGGCATGCTCCTCGACCGCGCCCAAAACGCCGGAGCCGCCATCGAGAAGACCCGCGTCCTCGGCGCCGACCGCACCGCATCCGGCTGGCGTCTCCGCACCAAATCCGGCTCCCTCGACGCCGATTACTGCATCGTCGCCACCGGCGCCCGCAACCCCCTTCGCGACTTCGGAACCGAACTCAAACCCGGCGACTCCATGTCCGCCCTTGGCTATTACATCCCCGGAAATCGCGAAAGAATTGACATTCAATTTCTGCCGAAACTCGAAGGATATATCTGGGTATTTCCCCGCTGCGGCCACCTCTGCGTAGGCATCTGCGGCAAAGGCGAGCCCGCCTCCGCACTCCGCGCCCGCCTCGAGCGCTACATGGATGAGCAGGGCCTTTCGAAAAACGGGGCCACTTTTTATTCCCACCTTCTGCCCGCGCTCGGTACCCCCGCCTGGAAACAAAATCGCGTCGCCGGCGATGGCTGGATGGCCACCGGCGATGCCGCCGGCCTGGTCGACCCCATCACCGGCGAAGGCATCTATTACGCTCTCCGCTCCGGCGACCTCGCTGCCCAGTCCATCCTCTCCGCCGCTGAAAACACGGGCCTCGAAGCCGCCGCCTCCGCCTATCGCAAACTCCTCCGCCGCGATTTTATGGGCGACCTCGAATTCGGCTCCCGCCTTGCCGGCCGCGTCTTCCACGGCCGCTTCCTTTGCGGAGCCGTCACCAGCCGCATGGTCCAGTTCGCCCGCCTCAGCCCGAAATTCCGCGACGTCATGCAGGATCTCTTCGCCGGCGCACAGCCCTATATCGGCCTCAAAAACCGTTTATTCCGCAATCTCAACGGAAGTCTCATAGAAATCGTCTGCAATCTTGGCCTCGGCCGCGTCGTTCCCAAACCCGACGCCGCTTGACGAAGTACCCTTCCGCCCGATACCCTGTTCCATTCAGCTCTAAATCGGGAGAAATCGAATGCGCCTCGCCGCCGTAACCGCCGCTATAGTCTTCCTGTCTGTTCCCGCGGCCCGCGCTGCTGAACCCGACCGTATCGCCGACCCTATCGATAACACCCGCCTCCGCGCAATCCCCGGCACCGTCCATCACCTCGCCCAATTGCAATTCGACCAGGGCACAGCCGCGCCGGGCCTCGCCCTCGACCACATCCAGATCTTCATCAAGACTTCGCCCGCCCAGCAAGCCGATCTCGACTCTCTTCTCCGCGATCGACAGAACCCCAATTCCCCGAATTACCACCAATGGCTGGCCCCGGCCCAGTTCGCCGACCGCTTCGGCCTCAGCCCCCGCGACCATGCGAAGATGGTCGCCTGGCTCAATTCCGAAGGCCTCCACGTCCAGGAGTCTTCCTCCGGCCGTAACTGGATCTCCTTCGCCGGCTCGGCTTCTCAGGTCTCGAAAGCCCTCCGCACTTCCATCCACACCTATAAGGTCAACGGAGAAACCCACTTCGCCAACTCCACCGAACCCCAGGTTCCCGAAGCCATAGCCGATCTCGTCGCAGGCTTCGCCGGTCTGGATAATTTCTACCCGAAATCCAATGCCCGCCTCGGCCCCCCTCCCGATTTCAACTCTGGCTCAAGCCATTACCTCAGCCCGGGAGATTTTTCCACCATCTACGACCTGGCGCCCCTCTACGCCGCCGGCATCGATGGCACCGGCCAGAGCATAGCCATAGTGGGCGAATCCGACGTCCTGGCCTCCGACATCAGCGGTTTCCGTTCTTACTTCGGCCTCCCCGCCAACAACCCTAAACTTGTCCTCTATGGAACCGATCCTGGCTTTACCGGCGCCCAGATAGAAGGCAATCTCGACCTCGAATGGTCCGGCGCCATTGCCCCCAAAGCCACTATCTATTACGTCTACGGCCAGAGCGCCTTCACCGCCATTTCCTACGCCGTCAGCCTCAATATCGCCCCCGTCATCAGCGCCAGCTACGGTTTATGTGAGAATGACGCAGCCCTCTCCGCCTGGCGCGCCGTCTTTCAGCAGGCCAACGCCCAGGGAATCACCGTCACCGTTTCTTCCGGCGACGCCGGCGGCGCAGGCTGCGACATTCAGGGCGTTCAGTCCGTCGCTACTCACGGTCGCGGCATCCAGTTCCCCGAAAACATGCCGGAGGTCACCTCCGTCGGCGGCACTCTGTTTAATGAAGGCGCCGGCGCTTACTGGAGCAGCGTAAACACCCCCGCCGGCACCGCCCTGTCATACATCCCTGAACTCGCCTGGAATGAAACCACCGCAGCCAACGGCCTCCTCGCCGGCGGAGGCGGAGCCAGCCGCTTCTTCGCCAAACCCGACTGGCAATCCGGTCCCGGCGTTCCCGCCGATGGCGCCCGCGACACCCCGGACATCGCCTTCAGCGCCGCCGCCGATCATGACGCGTATCTCATTACCCTCGACGGCGCGAACAGTCTGGAAGCGGTCGGCGGCACTTCCGCCGGCACTCCCTCCATGGCGGGCATCGTTGCCCTCCTCAATCAATACGTCGTCAAACAGGGTTTTCAAAAGGCCGCCGGTCTCGGCAATATCAACCCTCAGCTTTACCGCCTCGCTCAGGCCGCACCCACCGCCTTTCACGACATCGCCGGCGGAAATAACTCCGTCCCCTGTGAGCAGGGCACCAAAGACTGCCTCACCGGCTCCATCGGCTTCAACGCCGCCCCCGGCTATGATCAGGCCACCGGACTCGGCAGCCTCGACGCCAATATCTTCGTCACCTCCTGGAACACCGCCGTCAGCTCTTCGCTGGTCACACTCACCTCGAGCGCCTCCACCCCGTCTTTCAACGACACTGTCACCGTCACCGCAACCGTCGCCTCCGCCACCGGGAAAGGCACGCCCACCGGAACCGTCAGCTTCGATGCCTATGCCACGCCGCTCGGCTCCGCGGTCCTTGCGCCGGCCGGCGGAGTCCAGACCGCTTCGGTCGCTTTCCCCGCCTGGATGCTGGGCACCGGAACCGTGCCCGTCTACGCCGCTTATGCGGGTGACGCCGCCTTCAGCGGCGCTGGCTCTTCCGTGAAACTCCGCGTAACCCTGCCCACCGCTTCTTCGAACATTGCGGCCGTCTCCGCCGCGGTCCCAGGTCCGATCTGGGCCTTCCAATCCGGAACTCAGCTACCCACCTGGCAGGCCAATATCACTATTTCCGAACTCGCCGGCGTTTCCGCGCTTCTCACCGGCTTCACCCTCGATGGAACCGCCCAGTCTCTTTCTCAATACTTCCCCTCGGGCGATATCCCTGCCAGCGGCAAACTTACGGCTAATATAGTTCTCCGCAACCTCGCCGTCCCTGCCCTTCACGTCTTAGGCTTCACCGGCACCGACGCTGGAGGCAACCAATGGTCCCGCCAGGTCTCCGTCCAGTTCCTTGGCGCCATTCTCGAAGAACAGGTCAACTTCAACCTCTGGGCCAATCCGCTTGCCATGCAGCAGAACACCTCCGCGCCCGCCGGATGCCAGTGGTCGCAACAAATCACTCTGGACGAAACGACAGGCTACGCCCAGCGCATCATCGCCATGACGCGCGGCTCTGTTGACATCTCGACGACTATCGCGTCAGTCTTCGGAACCACTCGCCTCGCGCCGTTCGGGTCTCTTCAGGGAACAATCTGCTGGAGCAACGTCACCCCTCCGGCGACCGACCTCTTATTCATCGAAACCGAAGACGATTTCGGCGACCTCATCTTTCAGGAAGTGAACGTAACTTTCGCCGGCCCCCCCGCCGCGCCTGTCACGCTTTCCGCCGCGCCCGCCGCCATCACCCTCAAATCGGCCACCGCGCCCTCTTTCCCCACCACCGCCACGCTCAACATAGCGCTTTCCGATAAAACCCAACCCTGGACCGCGACTATCTACCCAGCCACCGCTCAAACCTCCTGGCTTACGCTTTCTCAGTACTCGGGCACCGGAACGCTCTTCACGAATCTCACGGCCAACGCCGCCGGCTTTGAACCGGGCGTCTACCGAGCCACCATCGTCGTCCAGTCCCCGCTCGCCGCGCCCGTCTCCATCCCGGTGATGTTTATCAACTCTACGTCGCCCGGACCGCAAATCACCTCCGCCGGCAACGCCTTCTCATTCACCCAAACCGCCAGCCCAGGCATGCTCATGGCTGTCTTCGGAACCCAGCTCGCCAACACCACGCAATCGACCCCCGGACTCCCGCTCACCACATCCCTCGCCGGAGTTTCCGCCACCGTCAACGGCTGGCCCGCCCCGTTGCTCTACGTCTCGCCGACCCAGATCAATTTGCAGGTTCCCTACGAAGCCGGCGCCGGACCCGCCACCCTCGGCATCAATAACAACGGCCAAATCGGAGGCTATCTTTTCAACGTGACCCCCTCCGCGCCCGGCATCGTTAACACCACCATCACCACGAAATCCGGAGCCTTCGCAACCGTCTACGTCACCGGCTATGGCGACGTAAATCAATCTATTCCCGATGGAAACGCAGTTGCGAAAGGCACGCCCGTTGCCTCTCTACCATCGGCCCTGCTGCCCCTCAGCGCCACCATCGGAGGCCAGCCCGCCCTCATCCAGTTCGCCGGCATCACGCCAGGAGTAATCGGGCTGATGCAGATCAACTTAGTAGTCCCCCAGGTAGCCCCTGGAACTCAACCCGTAGTCATAACCATAGGAGGAGTCCCAAGCCCGCCCCTCAACATAACCGTAACCCAGTGAGGCAGGCGCTATCGCCTGCCCTTGCTCATCACAGACCTATGATCGAAACCATTAGCGAACTCAACAAACTCATCCGTAACTACCTCTGAAGCCGGCATAACCCGCTTAATAATCCCGGCATCCGCCATCAACTGTATATAAGCCTGCATCCCTGCCAAAGAAATCGCCCCAATCCGCTTATTCAAAGGATCCGCCGCCGGCAAATCCTCCTCCCAAAACCGAAACTCCGCCGTCCGCCGTGCCAGATCCGCCTCCGTAAAACCCTTCCCATCCGCGGTCAACATAGCCTGAGCCGCAGCCCCAGGATCGGACCGAACCAACAAAGAAGCCTGCACAATCGCCCGCGAAAACCGCCGCAGCGCATCCCCCTTTTCCGCAATCACCGAAGGCGCCGCCGCATACCCCGCATTCGCATACTCCCCTAAACTCGGATGCCGCAAAATCCGCAGCTTCGTCCCCGCAATCATAAACGGAATCAACTCATAAAACGGCAAAGCCGCCGCCACCACCTGCCCCGACTTCAGCTTCCCCACCGCCTCATCCTCCATCCCGATCGTCACCAGCTCATAATCGCCCTTCTTCAACCCACCCACAGCCAGCGCCGATTCCGTCGTAAATACCGCCGAAGTCCCCGTCACCGAATGCACCCCGATCTTCTTCCCCTTCAGATCGGCAAGCGTCCGAATCCCGCTGTCCTCCGGCACCCCGATCACATACCCGAACTTCGAAGCCCGCGCCAGAAACATCTTCAGACGAATCCCCTCGTCATACCGCGAAACCAAAGGCTCAATCCCCACCGGACAAATCTCCCCCCGCCCGCTCGAGCAAATCTTCAATGCATCGAGCGCCGTCTCGCTCAGAACATTCGTCACCTTAAGATGCGCCTCTTTATAGAAACCCGCGCCCTCCGCGACCAGATTCAAAGCATTCATCAAAGGAGGAGTCTTGCTGTCCCGAACCACCGCCAGCGCATCGTCCGCCACTCCCGGACGCAACGCCATCAAAGCCAAAGCACACGCCACTAAGCCTGTTCGCATCGACCGCACAATATCACAGGAATGGACACGCAGCGAAAGCTGCGTAGTGGGAATGTCCCACTGTTGGGGAACGGATTTAAATAATCCTCTCGATTTCAGGCCGCGATACCCAGTTCCTGAAACAGGTCCCGCATGCCGTGCCTCAGGGCTGCGTAGGGCGCGTCAATCACGGCTCGGACGGCCAGGCGCATGCGCCGCAGGGCAGACTCGGGCAGCCCTTCCAGTCTTTCGTCTCCGATGAAGCGATAAATCGGCAAATTGGCGACTTGACCGATATCATTCCGCCGACTGTCAACGCTTTATGTCTAAGACGCATCCTGAAACGAGCTGGCATCCAGCCACATGCCACCCGAGTTCGACGCCATCGAACGCGCTCTCCGCGCCGCCATCGTCAGTTGGCCAGAAAAAGTTTGAAAGAGCTAATCGATGCCTGAAATCAAGCCGATTATCGCAGGAACACCTGAAGATCTTGCGGATGCACTGGGGCTTCCGCGCGCCGCCGCGGAGGAATGGCAGTTTCAACACGTTCTGTTCTCACGCCTGAAAGAGATCGCCCGGCGGCAACAACTCACGCACCTGGAAATTGCCAAGCGAGCCGGGACTTCGCGAACCAGGATAACCTCCATCCTGAACAACGATCTTGAGCATGTATCGAGTGACCTGTTAATTCGCATTCTCGCGTCGCTCGGATACCGCGTAAAGGTTTCGGTGGTCAGATCGAATTAAGCGGCTTAGAGGGCCGGCAATTCCGCGGGATAAGCGTTTCTCGTCAAGTTGACGTGAAGGAACGCCGACCAGGCTCCGCCGGCAAGCACCCCGATCAGGCGGCGGTAACAAATATCCGTGCCGGCCGGCGCGAACTCGGTTTAGTCCTGATCACAATTTCGACATCACGGCCCAACGCATTCAGGAAATGCATCAATCGCTCTACAGAGAATCCGCCGAGCCGGTAATTCGACAATGCTGAAACCTTCGGCTGATTAACGCCAAGTTTCAGCGCCGCTTCGGCCTGCGATAAACGCCGTTGCTCCAGGATTCGGTTGATGGCAAATGCCAGACGAACCTTCGTCTGGCGCTCATCGGCATCCGCCATTCCGAGATCCGCAAAAACATTTCCGGAGCTCGGAACAACCGCGGCATTCTCTGTTTCACTTTTTCGCATAGCGTTCCTCGTAATCACTGCGGGCCAGTTTCAAACGTTCGGAGACCAGATCCACATCGTGCTGCGCGGTCCTGATTCCTTTGCGGGACTTTTTCTGAAACGCATGCAGCACATAAAGGGCATTCTCAAAGCGAACGGTGTAGACCGCGCGCCATGTGTCACCCCGATGGTTTTCGACGACCTCGAGCACTCCCGTACCTTCGCCCTTCCATGGCTTTGCGGCGGGGTGCTTAGCGCCGAACTGAGCGACACTGAGCGCGACGCCGATATGATCCTGAACCGCATCCGGAAAAGTCATCAGATCCTTCTTTGCCGAACCCACCCAATACAGCGGTTTCTCTCCGGGAACCGCCCTCTCTCGCGCCATTTATCCCCGTTTCAGGATACAACCACGACCCTTATTCGAAATCGGGCAGCCGAATCTTGAATAAATACTCCTTGCCCTGTTCAATCCAGATGCCGATATACAAGCCATCGAGAAGAATCCATTTTGCGCGTGCCGGAACATTTGGCATTACTGATTCTACGTCTTTACGCCCTGTTATAGATAGCTTGGTCTCAAACCCGTAGCTCGCGAACAAGCTTTTGATCCCGATGCATCCGCGGGTGCTTAACCATTTTGGGGGTTCCAGCGGAAATCGGTCATTCCGAAGACTGTGTACCGCTTCCTTACGGTCGCGGCTCGGAATGTTGGTATTGATTT
>Ga0302319_10021477_pt1 | contig 11629 bp, 3 predicted proteins | sample Bog_T0_2_FD_203319 | JGI IMG/M metagenome (GOLD analysis project Ga0302319, IMG submission 203319) | Peat permafrost microbial communities from Stordalen Mire near Abisko, Sweden - Bog_T0_2 | ecosystem: Environmental > Terrestrial > Soil > Wetlands > Peat | place: Sweden: Abisko, Stordalen Mire...
CCCTGCAACCAGCGTAGGCGTCCAACTGCCCGACCATGTCTCCTTGATGACACGGTTGTTGTAGGTGTCGGAGATGTAAACGTTGCCGCTGGCATCAACCGCAACGGCATAGGGCGTGTTCAGCGCCGTGCCCAGAGGCGTGTCGGTGCTATCCACAACGATGCTCTGTTGATAGCTGCCATTGGCCTGCAATGTCTCCTTGAGAATCTGGTTGCCGCCGGAGTTGGCGACATACACATTGCCGGCCTGGTCTACCGCGACGCCATTGGAGGCGCTCAGGCCGCTGACCACCGCAGTGGGGTTCAGCACATAGCCCGAGCCTGAAGGCGTCGCCTGCAAGACCGCGCCGTTGCTCGAATCCGCAATATAGAGGTTGCCCGCGCCATCCACAGCCAGCATTCCGGGATGAATACCCGCCCCACCCGATAGATCGAGAATCTTCGTCGTCACTTTGCCCGGCGTGGTCTGCCAGATCGCGTGACTGAGATGATCGGCAATGTAGAGGTTGCCGTTGCCATCCAAAGCCGCGCCCAGGGGGCTGCCCAGGCCGTTGGCACTGGTAGTCAGCGTGCTTTCGGTGCCGGGCAGGAAGCCGATCTCGGACCCCGAGCCCACGCCGTAGATGTACTCCGTGGCCAGCGTGTGGCCCGCCGTATCCTTGAGCAGCACGGCGCCATTACGCATGCCCGGAACCTGCGGCGAGAAGCTGACATCGACCGTGCAGCTGTCGCCCGCGTTATAGCCGTAACTGCTTCCGTTATGCGTGGTGCATGTGCCGTCGCCCACGTCGGTAAAGTCTTTTCCGGTTGCGCCCTGGGTCACCACCACCGGCATGCCGATCGTGCCTGCCGCCGCGAAGGTGAAGGTCACCGTCTGGTTGGTCGAGCTGCCCAGATTGACGGATCCCAGGCTGACCGGGGCCGGGGCCGGAGCCGCGCCCGGAGACCAAGTCACGGTGGCCTGGTTGTTGCCGTCCGACTGGGCGGCGTTGTTGCTCATCAGGAAGGTTTCGGTCACGCCGGAGTAGGCGGCGGTGACGGTGTAGGTTCCTGCCGTGCCGAAGTTGACTCCGCTCACGGTGGCCACTCCGCCTGCAAGGGGGACGGGGTTTCCGCTGTTCAGGAATCCGCTGGCGCCGTTGAAGCTCGTGCCGGTGTCGTAGCCGCAGATGCCGCTGCACGACCAGCTGAACATCACGGTACCGGTCGGCTGGGTTGCGCGGACGCCGGTATCGCTCACGGTCGCCGTCACGGTCGCGGTCTGGCTGCTGGTCAACGAATTGGGGCTGATTGTGACCGAGGTCGTGGTGGTATCCGGCGGCGGGTTGCCGGTGCTGGCGACCGAGATCAATTGCTGCGCGCCCGGGTTGGCGGGTGCATTCAGATTGTTGTCGATCAGCGTCAGATTCTCGCTGAGCAGGCCGGTGCTTACCGGCACAAAGTCGATGGGCAGCGTGCAGAATGCATCCGCAGCCAGCATGGTCGAGGAGGAGCAGACGCTGCCGCCGCCGCTCAGCGTGAAGTCGGAGGGCATTTGCAGCGCCGAGAATTTCAACGACTGATTGCCGTCGTTCAAAACCACCACCGTCTGCGGGCTATCCGCGCTGGTGTAGTCAATCGAAGTTGTGGCGAAGGCGAGTGAGGGCGGATCGACGAAATCGAGCAGAGTGACCAGGTTCCGGCTTACATCGCTGACGTAGAGGTTGCCGCTGCCGTTCAGCGCCACGCTCCACGGAGCCGTGGGGCCGCTGCCGACCGTCAAAACGCAGCCTGAGCCCTGGCATCCGGCCGGTATCTCCATCACGCTGCCCTGGCCGAGATCGGCGACGAAGATGTTGCCGGCGGCGTCCAGCGCAAGGCTGATGGGCATCACGAAACCGCCGCCCAGCGCAGTGCCGCAGGCCGCATTGGCGCAGCCCGGCGCAATCTCCGTGACCGTGCTTCCGTGGTTATTGGCGACATAGACATTGCCGTAGCCGTCCAGCGCAATGCCTTGTGGCTGTGTGAAGCCGGTGGCCACCGTCGCCACACAGGCCGAAGTTGCGCAGCCCACCGGAATCTGACTCACTACGCCGGTCGAGTTATCGGCGACATAGACATTGCCGTTGCCGTCAACCTTCACGCCTTCAGGTAAGGTGAAGCCGCCGCCCACGGTCAGAACGCAACCGGAAAGGGTGCAGCCAACCGGAATCTCCTTCACTGCGTGGTTGCCGGTGTCGGCGACATAGATGTTCCCCGCCCCATCCACAGCCACGTCCATCGCGCTCGAGAAATTGCCGCTCAGCGTCGCCACGCAGCCTGCGTTGCTGCAACTGTAGGGAATTCTCTTTACCAGGTTATTGCCGTTGTCGGCGACATAGACGTTTCCCGCCCCGTCCACCGCGAGACCCTGCGGAAAACTGAGTCCGCCGCCCATGGCAGCCGCCGCGCCGGGAATGTAGTTCCCCGATGTGATGTCGGCAAATGTGATCTGCGGACTGGCGCCGATGCCATGGATGTAGCCGATGGCCAGCACCTTGCCCGAGTGATCTTCAAGCAGCACCGCTCCGTTGCGCGCCCCCGGATGCTGCGGCGCAAGGTTCACGTCCACCGTGCAGACATCGCCGATCTTGTAGAGATGCCCGGTTCCCTGGGTGGTGCAGCTTCCCGTGCCGGCGTCGCTGAAGTCGAGATTCGGTGCGCCCCCGGTCACCACCACGGGCGCGCCGATGCTTCCGGCACTGGTAAAGACAAAATTCAGAGTGCGCCTGGCCGCGGTGCTCGTAGCCACCGGAACCGTGCCAAAGTCCACGCCCTCTTGCCAGAACTTCTTCACCTGCCAGTTGCTGGTGTCGGCAACGTAGAAAGTACCGCCGGTTCCCACTGCCACGCCATACGGAGTGTCGAAGCCGCCGCCCAGTTGGACGACGCAGGAGGAGTTTGTGCAACCCGGAGGAATCTCCGAGACGGTTTCGTTGCCGGCGTCGGCGGCATACACGTTACCGCTCGCGTCCACCGCAACGCCATAGGGGGTATCGAAACCGCCGCCCAGCGTTACCACGCATGAATTGTTGTTGGCGCCGGCGATGCAGGCGGCCGGGACCTCACGGACGGTGCTGAAGCCGGCATCGGCGACAAAGACATTTCCATTGGTATCGACTGCGACACCGCTGGGGATGGCGAAGGCGCCCGGGGCCACGTTGCTGCTGGCCACGCACGGGATGCTGCCCGCATTCGCCACGCAACTGGCCGAGATCATCTTCACCGCGCTCTTGAAGGTATCGGCGACGTACACGTTGCCGCTTCCGTCCACCGCCACGCCATACGGCTCCTTGAAGCCGCTGCCCAGCGGCAGTACGCAGCTCGAGTCATTCGCGCCCGCGATGCAGCTTGCGGGAATCTCCTTGATCGCGTCATTGTCGGTATCGGCGACAAAAACGTTGCCGCTTGCGTCCACGGCTACGCCGAGCGGGTCGGAAAAGCCGCCGCCCAGCGTGAGCACACACGAATTGTTGTTGGCCCCATTGATGCAACTGACAGGGATCTTTTCCACCGCGCTCAGCGCGGGCATGGCGAGATACACGTTTCCACTCGCATCCACCGCAACCCCGGAGGGATAGGTCTGCTGGCCCCCGAGTACCTGAAACCCCTCCCTGTAACTGGCTGCCGTTTGCGCCCCGGCGGAGAGAACACATGCCGCTCCCAACACCAGAAACAGACTGGCAACGGAGCCTAGCCGGAGTGCGGACTGCGTGCAAATGGAGGCAAAGAACGAGCGGAGCAAACGAATTGATGCGGTCATGGAAGCGTTCATGGTGATGCGGTCCCCTTTGGGTCTCTGCAGGTTCATTCGTTCAAGGAGAATGGCTGCGCCATCGGCTGGCGCCGGCTCTCAAAAGTTCGCCGGTGAACAATGAGACTTGCCGGCGAAGAGCCACTCATTCGTGAACATGATCCTGCGGGTCTCGCTATCAGTATTCGGGTGTAGAGACGGAGATCGATTTGCGCGCATTAGAAATAAGCGAGGACTGTCCCAAAAGTGCACGGATGTGCAAGAAGGGGAATCGATAGAACAAGCCCGCGGCGAGAGCATCGCCGCCAACGCAAAGTCCCGACTATCTACGGCATAGAGGAACCTGGCGAGGCACAAGGCGGCAGCGAGGCGGCATTTCGCCGGAGGTGACGAGGCATCGCGGCAAGGCCGAATGGCCCGAAGGTCAAAACGTTCTGCCTGTTATATTGGACTCGAATGAGCGACACAGTCGAAAGACCCCTTTCGAATGCGCACAAACTGCGATTCACGCTGACAAGTTTCTCCATATTGCTGTTGTTCTGCGCCCTTCTTCAGTGGCGATCCGGCGCTTACTCCTCCGACCTGGCCGGCAATCCCGACGAACCTGCTCATGTTGTATCCGGATTGATGGTTCACGACTATCTACAGCACTTTCTTAGTCCACAGGGCTCGCATTGGCCACGGAACCCGCGAGCCTTTGCTGAGAGCTACTATGCGCATTTCCCGAAAGTTGCAATCGGCCACTGGCCTCCGCTGTTCTACCTGGTTCAAGCGATCTGGATGTTTGTTTTTGGCAGATCGAAGGTGGCTCTGCTTGCGCTGATGCAGGGTACAACTGCCGGAACGGCAACGCTGATTTCGCAACGGGCGCGAATTATCGATGGAGAAATTACAGCATGGGTCATGGCGACTGCGTTTCTCCTTTTGGAGATCTCGCAGGGGTCGCTCTATTCCGTAATGCCCGACGCGCCACTCGCCCTTCTTTGTTGCGCCGCAATGATCATTGGCGGCAAGGCTCTTGAGGGCAGGCGCAAGTGGTGGATACCATTTTGGATTCTCGTATTAGCGGCGATGTCAGTGAATGCGAGGGGCGCCGCGTTAGTGCCTGCCCCCTGGGTCGCGATGCTGCTGGCCGGGAAGAAAGATCTGTTGAAGCAACGCGCAATCTGGGTTCCCGCCGCGCTGGCGCTGCTTTTGAGCCTGCCGTGGTTCTTCTTCAGCCATCAAATCGGCCAGCTGAGTCTCCTGACTGTGACGGGTAAGGCATTGCTTTTTCCGATTCACGCATATCTGTGTCTCGGCCCGATGTTGTTCAGCCTGATGGTGCTGGGCGTCTTATTAGCACCCTATCGGGAAGAGCCTCATTTCGCTATGGTCACCGCGGTGTTGCTCGGGACGTGGATTCTTTCGAGCCTTGCAATCGTGCCCTGGGATGACCGCTATTTCATCTGTGCAGTTCCCGCATGTATCGTGCTGGCCGCACTCGGCATGCGTAAAGTCGCCAGCGTCGCCTCGCGCGCCTTTGGATGGCGGCTCCGGGCTACCGCAATCGCGCTGGCGACGCTCGTGATATTTGCGTCTCTAGTGCAAGCGATGCGCCTGAAAAAAGAGCCCCGTGTCGCCTACACGCCCTTTGCTGCCAGTATTCTTGCCGGCCAGGATGGAAACAGGGCTGTGTATTTGATCGCCGGCGACGCGAATTATGAGGGAGCATTTGTTGAGGACTTTGCGTTATTGGATCCCGCCGCCGATCACTTTATTCTTCGCGCGAGCAAAGAATTGATTCTCACAAATTGGTCGATGAACTATTATCAGCCGCTCTTCAAGAGCAGCGCGGAGATGGCCGCGTTCCTGGACCAGTCCTGGATCTCATTGGTTGTCATACAGAACGATTTCCAGCGTCCCGATGTTCAGATGCTGCGTGCCGCAATGCTTGAGTCGCATTGGCAGCAGGTAGCCGCGCCAGGCGGCACGCTCGCTTACCGAAGAATCACGCCTCTGCCACAGGGCGAAATGAGAATACGCATCAATATGCACGATTCGCTGGGAAGGTATATCGAAGCAACTCCCTGAAGCCGAGCGGGCGCCCGAAATGCTTTTCGCTCGCAGACAACGCAGAAAAGTTGAAAGGGCATTGCCAACAGCATCCACGCGAGCCCGCACGCCCTTACGCTTTAACGTTGCTTGGAACGGGCCTGGGTTGAATGCGGCGAGCAACATCATGACTTAGAACCATGAACGGTCGCTCCGTAACAAGAAAAAGTATTGCGGCTATCAGAAACAAAGGCGGCAGCACGAGCAGGATCTGCACGCCGGCGTCCAACCAGAGCGCGTGCGTTGGCGAAAAAAAAGGATTGTGAAGGGTAACAAAGTGCGAGCGACAAACGTGTGGTAAAGAAAGATGGTGTAGCACATGGTACCGGGAATGGTGAGCAGCCGCCACGCGAACAGACGCCTCGTCCAGCGTCCATGGAATACGGCAAAGAACATGGCAATCAGCAGCAGCGGCTCCATCCATGTGATTCCCGGCCGCCAATGCAGAACATACACCACAAGTGCTGCGCTCACGAGCGCCATTGCATCGGCCACGTGCGGCCCAAGCCGCAGCATTCGCGAAGGATCAAGGTAGACATCGGCAAGCAGAATACCTGCCAGGAAAAACTGCATCTGGCTAACAAAACTTAGCTCCAATCGCGGATTGTGGAGATTCGGCAGTACGAGCTGCACAAACAGCGAACTGATCACAACCGCCGAAAACAGAATTGCGCGGCGCAGACCGGTTCGCCGAATCCGAAACAGTTCAGCGATCACGGGAAGAAGCAAATAGAATTGGATTTCAATCTCGAGTGTCCAGGCTACCCCGTTGATCCAACTCCCCTCGCCGTAAATTGCGCCGTGAAGATACAACATTGAAGCCAGGTAGTGGAAGCCGAATGCATGGGTCATCTGCCAAAAATGTTCCCAAGTTGGGTGCGCCCCAATCAGCAGGCACAAAAACATGAGCGTCATACTTAGGAAGTATGGCGGCTCCATGCGAATCAGCCTGCGCAGCAGATAGAGTTTGCGCGAGGGAGGTGCATTGCCCTTCAAATATCTGCGGGCGAATGGGATCGCAAGAATGAAGCCACTGATGACGAAAAACATCGAAACGCCGATTGCCGTGTGCAACGCCCAATCGACGAGCCGGGACCGGGGAGCAATAAGCGCCCAGTCTCTCGGGAGGATCTGGGCGCCAAGGCGGTGCGTATCCACAAGATAGATGGCGAAGACATGATGTACTACGACCAGAAGGAGCGCCAGCGCGCGGAGGCCGTCAAGCTGCGGTATGAATGCGACACTTGTCGTCACGCGCGTAAAGCGCTGGCGCAAGAACGTTCGCAAGGCGGGCAAAGTCATCGGCCGGAACACCGGTGTTCTTGAAGCGCGATCAAGCTCATACGCGACATTTTTATCTCCCGAGAATAACATTCTCGTGCTGCCCGCCTTGACCATGACAATGCACTAGCCGGATTTTACGACCGCAAGAAGCTGCTGCTGCAGCTCGATGATCCTGCGATTCCAAGTGTTGGCCGCAGCGAACTGCTTGCGTCTTTCGATCTCTTGCGGTGAGTGATTGCGAGCGACTGCCCGTTCGAGGAGTTGAAAGGACTGCTGCTCCTCTTTGTAGACATCAATCAAACCCAAGTCCGCGAAAGGACGGGTCTCCGGCAAGTCTGGCACGATCACTGGTTTCCCCGCAGCAAGATACTCGTAGATCTTGACGGGATTCATGGATCGCGTGATGGGAAGATCGCGGAACGGCATGATGCACACGTCGAATCCAGCTAGATATCCAGCCAGGACCTCGGGTTTCACTTGCGACAACACCTGCACATTCGGTTCGTTCGCGATCGCCTGCCACTCCTTTCGCGATGTGGGGCGAGCAAAGCCTTCCCGTCCTATATAGATGAACGACCAATCGGGGAAGCGGCGCGCGGCTTTCAGAATCCATTCCCTGTCGAGCCACTCGGAGAACGCGCCGAAGAAACCCGCAACAGGACGGCGAACATTCTCCGGCAAGCCCCGCGGTGCAGCGGAAGAGAAAAGCTCGTAGTCGCATGCGTTCGGAAGCAGCACTACGTTCGAGTGGTCGCGACTAAGCCTTTCATACGGAATGCGGCCCGCGGCGATCAGCAGATCAGACGCAGCAGCCAGTGCGGGTTCGTAATGGGCATCGTTGTTGGGATGAAGGATTCCGAAGGCCTGCTGATCGTCGAGGCAGTCATAGATGACTGGCCACCCGATTGCGGATTGCAGCCGCTCGACCAGCGGCCACCACTTGGGAAAATTCACCAGCTGCACTGCCGAGGAAATTTGGAACTTCGACTTCAGAAAGCGCATCGCCGCTTCCATCGCCTCCAGCACCGCAGGGCTCCATTGCAATTGGTAGAGCTCTCCGCGAATGGCAGGTAATTCCACACGAAGCAGGTTCGGTTCCAATTGCCGCACAAGGTTGGCGGGGTCCATGGCATGGGGCGCCTGCAGTGTTACGTCGATCCAAAACACACGGTGTCCGGCTTGGGCAAGTCCCCTGGCAAAATGGTGCGGACGCTGCGTGAGTTGATCCCATGCGAGAATGCTGAAAAGCAAAACATCCGGCAGAGCATTGGAGACAGATGGCGCTGGCGTCTCCTCCACGGCGGCCGATTGAAGCCGCGCCGCACACAGCTCGAGTTCGCGGCGATTGCCGGTCAGCGGCCGTGGAGGAGCGAGCAAGGCGCGGGCACGGCGCTCAATTTCGTTCCGCTCCAGGAGCAGCGCGGACTCCCAGGCTCCGCGGGCCGCCGCACGGAGAAACAAACGCTGTTCTTCAGCGTGCCAGGCGCTCTTTGCGGGCGAGATCGATTGCAATATTCGCGAAGCTTCATCGACGGATTGCGCGATGGCACGTTTTCGGCAACTGATGCGGCGATTGTAAACAGGAGCAAACCGCGCGGCCATTTCCAGCGCGAATTGCCAGCCTGCAAAGTCGCGAAGAGTTTCGTCGAAGCGCGGCAGAGTCTTCGGTTCCCCGCAAATCCACGCGACAAGCGGAATCCAATCACCGGTGGTCAAGCGGTCGATCTCTGCCTGGTCGAACCGGACCGCACCCGTTCGGCTACCGCATAGAAAGCTCCAGGCGGTGTATGCCACGGCGGCTCCCTCGCGCAGCGAGTTCAGGAGAATCTCCAGATGAAATGGGAACCAGATGTCCCCAGCCGGACAAAATGCGACGCAATCGCCCGCCAACGCCTTCATCCCCACATTGAGCAGAGCTGCAAGACTGCTCCCCTCCTTTGCTGGCAAGAAGGTCGCTCCATCAGTCGCTGCAAGAGGCTCTGCGAGATCGACAGATGAGATCACCAATATTTCAAAGATGCCCACCGTTTGATTGAGAAGGCTGAGCAGAGAATCGCGAAGCAATGGAACTGTCTCTGGCAGCACTGGCACGAGCACCGACACCTTGCGGCTGGCCAAGGTCCAGGGCATCGCCAGCCGCCCAGGCTCACAAGACCATTTCGCGATCCGTGAAAGAAAGATTTCCTGATTGCGAGAGAACGCCTCGCCGTGCCTCAGTTGGTTGTCTTCAAAGGTCTTTCGTTCATGGTGGTAAACAAAGGAGGCAGGCACAACGGCGAGCTCGCATCCCAGCAGGCGCGCTCGCGCACAAAAATCGTCGTCTTCAAAATTCCCTTCCCGATAGATTTCATCGAGGCCGCCCAGTCGCTCCCATACGGCGCGGCGAATCATTGCGCAGAAGAAAACCAGACGTTGCGGCTCGGGGAGAATCTCTGTGCGCCGCCGAACTTGCTCTGCGTACGTTTGCGCTTCCTCGGGCTTTATTTCGCGGCTTTCAGGATCGACTTGAGCAGGATTTCCGGAGCGGTTCGTCACCGGACTCACCACGCCGAGTTCGGGCGAGTTGCGCATTGCTTCCAGAAGACGGTCCGCCCACCCATCTGTGACAATGGTGTCGCTGTTCAAAATGACGAGGAATTCACCTAGCGCCGCGCGCATTCCTTCATTCACCGCGCGGGAGAAACCCAGAGGCTCGTCGAAATGTATTATGCGTAACTCCGAATACCGTTGTGCGGCCTCCCGCAGCCAACCATCGAAATCAGGAGATGAGCCATTGTCCACGACGATGACCTCGAACGATACCGAGGGACGCACCGCAAATACGCTGTCAACGCAGGCTTTTGCAAACTCCAGCGCATTGTAGACCGGGATGACGATACTTAGGATCATGTCAGGGTGTGCGGTGGCCGGCTTTCTCCAGCATCTGGCGGACACGATTTTCCAGACGAATATTCCGGGGCGCTTCCGCTTCGAGCTCCAGGCAGCGGCGATTCAATGCGTGGACGAGACTGGCAAGTCCCTGCATCCCGGCCTCCGCGAGACGGCTCTCATAGGCGCCAGTGAGTCGTTGCTTGGCCAGAAAGTCTGAGCTGATGGCAGCCAGTCCTTCCGACAGTCTGCGAAAGTACAAAAGACATTCCGGAAACACATCGGTCCGGTAGCCCGCGAGCAACAGCCTGACCTGAAGTTCCCAGTCTTCGTGGCCTACACCGCGCATCTCGCGATATCCGCCGAGCGCTTCGAAGACGCGCCGCCGGATGAAGATCATGGGAAGACCAAACACAATGGGATCGACAAGTCCAGAAACCAAATTCGGCCCGAGAGGTAGATAGCGAGCGCCGGTTGCTCGATCGGGGTCATTGTCTTTGAGAAGGAAACCGCCGCTCAGAACGCAGTCATCCTGCGAATAGAGAGCCGCTTGAAGCAATCGTTCGACGGTATGCGGAGCAGGAATGTCGTCGGCGTCAATGAACAGCAGGTACTCTGCCTTTGAACGTGCGGCAGCGCGGTTCCTTGCGGCATCCACGAACTCATTGCTCTGGCGAAAGAATATCCAGCCGCGGTCCCGGTACCGCTCGGACATCTCGTCGAAGATGGCGATGGATTCCGGCTCCGTCGAACCGTCGTCGACAGCGATTACGCCGAATCCTTGCACGGTCTGGGCTTCCAACGCTTGCAGAAGCTGCGGTAAGTATGGGCCCTTGTTGAAGTATGTGATGCAGATGTCTACAGGCAGTTGCGCGCTCAGTGCCGGCAGCTGGCGCGGATTTCTTGGGCGCAGAGTCTCCCGGTGGAATTCAAGCCACCGCGCGTTGGCTTTTTCCGCATCATATGCGGGAAGTGCAGAGGGCCGCGGCGGCGCACCGAACCGCTGACGAATTTTGCTTGCCAGTGCCGCAGGATACGGGTCGAATAATCGGTCTGTTTTGGAGAAATCCAAAACCTCCGGAACCCCACCGCCATTCGAACAAGTCATTTCGATGCCCGGAATCCGCGATACTTCGATGACTGTGTAAGGGAAATTCTCCGCCGGGCTTGGAATCACAACCAGGGAATCGTGCACGACAGAGGCCAGGAATCTTCGCGCTCCCGCACTGTCCAGGTTTCCGATGTGAGTGAGTTTGAGCCGGGAGTCTGCAAGATCGTTGCGCACGGCTTCGACCGATCCGCGTTCCTTTTCTTCTCCGAGAAAAATGATTTCTTCGATGTCAGGCCAAAGATCGGGAATGCGCTGCACTGCCTGCGTAAATAGCGACAAGCCCTTGCGCTTCTCCATACGGCCGAAAAAAACCAGGCGCTTCAACTTGCCCGCAGGCCCTGCATTCGATCCGGTGTCCGCATCATCCGCAACAAATGGCAGTCCCAGCACTTGCGGCTCGCAATCAAACTGCCAGCCTTGTTTGAGCGTCCAATCGAGCATGTACCGGCTCGGCGCAACAACCGCATCACTGTGGCGCGCTGAATAGCGCTCCATGAATTC
>Ga0302319_10021478_pt1 | contig 11629 bp, 17 predicted proteins | sample Bog_T0_2_FD_203319 | JGI IMG/M metagenome (GOLD analysis project Ga0302319, IMG submission 203319) | Peat permafrost microbial communities from Stordalen Mire near Abisko, Sweden - Bog_T0_2 | ecosystem: Environmental > Terrestrial > Soil > Wetlands > Peat | place: Sweden: Abisko, Stordalen Mire...
CGGTCCGCCAATGGTCCACGCGGTCTGGCCAGCCTGAGTATCGACGGTGGTCCAGGTGGTTCCATCAGGGCTACCCTGCATCGTCCATGTATTCGGTTCCCGACCTGCGCTCGAATCCTGAATGACGATGCCGTACGATCCGAGCGTGTGGGCGGCGCCGAGGTCGATCTGGAGATACCACGGCCCGTAAATCCCGAGCCAGCCCGTCGCGGGATTACCGTCGAACGCCTGCCATTCGGGAGCGTAGGGAAAGGTGGTCGAGGCGCTCACCACGAACGGCGGGTGGCTGACGTCGGAGGTTAGATCGTGCGGACCGAGTTCAGTGGGCATATCAGCTCGTCTTCTCGGCGTACGCGATGTAGAGTCGGCCGAGCGCGTGACCGAGCACGACCGCATAGCAATCGGTCGAGTTGGAATTGTTGGCGGACCCCTGGAGTACCGAACCGGGCGGCGTCAGCGGGCCAAGGTTTGTAATTGCCTGGTTGAAAAGCGGCAGGATGTCGCCCGCGATCTGGTGCACCGCGTTCGTATCGAACAATTGCAGGCCGTTCGGCCCGACGAAGTAGTCGATGGCGCCCGCCGGCGCGAGCGCGAACGCGCTGACGAGGCCCATGCCCTCGTAGACCTGTTCGAGCGTCGCCGTCGTCGGGTCCGAGCCGATCATCATCCAGATGGTGCGCTCTTTGTAGATGACGATCAGGTTGCCGTGAATCGAGCACCAGACGATCTCTTCGGATTCGAGTCCGACTTCCACCCAATCCCCGACGGCATCGTCCGTATTCCAGTACTGCGGCAGGCCGGCCTGGGTGAAGTACAGCCGGTTCTTGTTCGTCACCGTCGACCACGCGTACAGCCGCGAGAAGTACGGCCCGATGATGCCCTTACAGGCGGGCGGCAGGCCGTTGACGATCGGCATGACGACGCCGTTGTTCGTCGCCTGCAGGTCGGAAATCGTATCGAGGAACGTCGTCGCCGGCGCCGCCACGGTCGAAGCCACCTGGCCCACGCGATACGCAGAGCCGAGCGTGCCCCCGGTCGCGTAGATGTTGATGAAGCCGATACGCAGATCCACCGGCGCGTCCGCGGCGGGAATGGTGATGGCGATATTGCCGCCGGCGACCGTCACGCTGCCCGAGACGGGCGATGGATTCGATTCGAGCGAAAGGTCGGCCGACTGAAACGTGATGTAGAACTGATAGGTGCCGTTCGGCAGGCTGGTGACGGCGCCGCTGGCGAGGTTCTTGTTTGGGTTGCCGTCCGAGCCTGAAACCTGAATCAGCGTGTTGGGAATGATCGGTGTAATCACGAGATTCTGGCTCACGCCGTCGTACGTCACTGAGCAATTGGAATCTCCGGACGCAATCAGTGAGAGGACAAGGGGAAGCTGCGGCGCCGAATAGCCGTTCTCGGGGATCGAGTACGTGACGCCCGCGATGGTCAGAAAGTGCACGTACGCCGGATCTCCCACCAGGTTGTACGTGTACGTGACGTTCGGATCGGGCGTAGGCGCACCGCCTGCAGCGGCGATCGGCGACGCCGGCGGCGGCGTGAGTGTCCACGTTTCCCAGCCGCCCGCCGCCGAGTGACGCCCCTGCATCCCCCGGTTCATGACGTACATGAAGAGATTCTGCGACGCGAAGCCGATACGTCCGCCGTCGAAGCCCGTCGCGATCGGTACGGGGTTTGAATTGTAGTAGAGGCCACTCGTGATCGGCGCCGTCACGTCCGAATTGCACCCGACATAGTACGGACTGGCCGCGCCGCCCATGTTCGCGGCCGAGTGCGCGATACCGGCGCCCGCGATCGAGAACAGGCCAGCGTAGCCGGCGCGCGAGACGAGCTTGCCCGACGCGTCCGATCGCCAGTTCTGGGCAAGCAGGTAGTTCGTAGCCGGAACCTTGTCGACGGGAAGGACGGCCGAATACGCGCCGCCGAGGATTTGGAGCTTCTTGCGTTCGTAACCCATTAGCGGCCTTCTCCCCAAAGAGACTGGATTACGGCGTCGATCAGCCCGAGCCGTTCCACCAGGTGCGCCGCGACCTCGGGACGCGCGCTATCGCTCTCTTTCGAGAGAGCGGCCGCCAGTATGGCGCTGCTGAAGTAAATCTCCATCACCGGCGACAGCGGGAGCGCGGTCGCACCCTCCGCCACGTCCGCCGGCGTCTGCTGCATGATCTGGGCGAGCGTTGCGTTCGCGGTCGGCGACGGGTAGAGGACGCACGACACGGCGTCCCGGGCATCGAGCGAGAGCCGCACAGGCGCGCCCGTCTTCGTTCCCCAGACCGCATCCAGCGCGAAAAGCTGGCCGACCGTCGTGAGCCGCAAAAGCTGGATGCCGCCCGAGGCGTAAACGAGCCATGCGCCTTCAGTGAAGATGTGGCCGGCCGGAAGTGCGTACGCCGCGGTTCCCGCTGATACTGCGATTGAATCGTCGAATGTGAGGAACAACGACGTCGCGCGCGCGATCGCCTTCACGGCATCGTCGGCGAATTGGTATAGTTCGCCCACGGTCAGCCAGTTGGCGGCGAGGAGATCGGCCTGGGACTGGAAGCCGAGGCGATACCACAAATCGGAATCGATGACGTTCTGGACGTCGCACCCGGGCAGAGGCATCTACTTCTTCTTCGACTTCCCGACCAGACGCGAGCGGTCGAACAGGGCAAGCTCGAACGGGAGCGTATCGTAGCCGGCGGCGACGTTGCGTGCCCGCATGTAGTCGCCATACTCCTGAGCGCCGGCGAGGAAGTGTTCGAGCAGTGGCAACGTGGCCGCGAATTCCGCTCCGCCCTCCACCATCCGGAGCCGATAAATGCCGTAGTTCACCAGCTCCTGGTGGTATTCGGGCGGGATGGCCGGGACGTCCGTGCCGACGACGAGCAGCGGCGGCGAGGCGGCGTACTGGAGCATCAGTTGAGCCGGCACGGCCGATTGGGCATACAGGGCCACCAGGTCGGCGCCTGCGGCGACGTAGCGCGTTAGCGGCCCGATCGTGGCAGGCCACGCCGCGTCGCGCGCCCAGAGTTCGGCGAACGTCGCCGGTCGCACCTTGGCTCCTGAACTGGTATCGGTCAGGCGGAGCGGAGCGAGGTAGTCCGGAACGGTCGGGAGCAGATGCAGGAACGTCGTGTTTGCCAGGATGAGCAGCGGGAATTGCTTTTCGAGCGCCAGGGTCAGGACGCAGAACAGGCGCTGGCCTTCGTTCACGGCCGCGAGGATCTCGGGATACGGGTAAAACGTGGGCGTACCGCCCTCGTTGAGACGGGAAGAAACGAGGCCGGAAATGGTTGCGGTATTCATGCGTTTCTGTCACCGTATTTCAGCATTTTGTTTCACGTGAAACCCCTGTATTTATTGGGTTCCGAAGCATGACAGCCCTACGGTTCGCTAGTGGGCGGACTGGGCATTCCACCCGGTCGCGCGTAGCCGCGCAAAACCCGTCCGAGGCGATGCCGCGTGAACCGATCCGCCATCCGTACCGGCGCCTTCACCCGACGTTGCGCGTGTTCGACCAGCAACATGCGCGCCAGTTCGCGCCCGAATGACGCCTCATATCGGAGCGTTTCCGCTCCGGTCGAGAGATCGGAGCGCACGCCTTCGAGCAGCACCTTGTCGGTGACGAACGGCAAGGGCGAGCGTGACGTGTTCGACCCGTCGAACGGGTAAGGGTTCCGGAGGTATTCGAGCGGATAGCCGCGCGCCCAGACGGGCGGTGGGTAGAGTTCAAGTTGCCGCAGGACGGGCGGCGCGTTCCCGGGCGGCGCCGGTTCGGCCGAGTCGTCCGTTTCGGCGTATACGCGCGGGTTGGCGACGAGCGTGCGCGGGCCTGCCGAGCGGTCGAGTTCGTCCTTCGTCATGCCTGTCATCGGCAGGTTCGAGATCGGATTGAGCAGCGTGACGATGGCATCGAGGTCCGCCGGAAGGTCGTAGACGTTCGTCATGAAGACGTACGGCGTTCCCGCGTAAACCGCCCCGGGTGGATACACCCCGAGGCCTTCGTACGGACGATCGAGCGTCAGCGCCACGGCGGAAACGTACGTCGCGACGTAGGTGGTGGTGTCTCCCGGCCGGTAGATGTTCTGGCCGGTGATGGCGTCCGTCCACGCCGTGCCGGCGCCCGCGACCACGTTCGAGCCGACCGTTAACGTAACGGTGTCGCCGCCGGCGATCGACTGGTAGGCGGCGACGGTCTGGATGGTTGCGTGGGCTTTGAGGCCGGTCCAGTCGGTAGCTTCGAGGACGCTGGTGTAGCGGCAGTTCAGGTGGGAATCGAGAAGATCGAGCGAGGCCTCGGGGAAGCCGGTCTGCAAGATCATCCGCAACTGGCCCCATGTGCTCATACGGGGTTATTCGACGGACGGCGGCTACTTCGAGACGACGCGATGACGGACGGAGCCGGTTGGCGCGACGTACGGAGCGAGGGAAAAGGCGGCTACTCCGTAAGTCTCCGGAACGGTCGTTGTCACGGTAACCAGCCCGCCGCAGGCGACGAAGAGAAGTAGAAGCCGATTCAGCATTTGGGTTCCTCGGTTTAAGGCAGCGTGGTCGCGTCCACTGTGACCGTCGCCGCGTTGCCCGCGCCCATCACGATCTGGACCGCCCAGAGTTCCGGCAGTTCGATGCCGGCAGCGCCAAGCAGCGCGCCGCCGGCGGCGAGCGTTGGCGGTAGCCACGCGCCCGGGTAGAAGTCCGCCACGTAGACGCCCGCTACGCTCAGAGAGTTCGCCGCGGCGAAACCGACGAGCGGCACGGCCGCGCCGCCTGCAGGCGGAACCGCACAGAGAAATATCGTATCGACGCCGCCGCCGGCCGTTGCGCCTGCGACCGTGATGTAGAAGCGAATGCCCTTCCCCCACGTCGACGTGTGAACGATCGACGTAAGCTTCCCGGCGAGCGCGATCGCCGTAGCCGGGATGACGTTCCGCTGTTGTGCCTTGTTCTGCATGGTCTAAGAGAACGTGATGCCGAGCGAAGCCGTCACCAGCCATTTGCCCTGGTAGGCCTTCAGCGTGAGGCCGGCGCCGGCGAATGCCGCGAACGTCGCCACGTTGACCGCGGCCGTGCCCGTCTGGAGCAGACCCGTCGCCGTGATCGTGTGCGCGAAAGCCGTCGCGCTAGCGATCGAGATCGTAAGTCCGTCCTGAGTGCCCGCTACGGGCGCCGCAAGCGTGAGAGCCGCGACGCCGGCATCAGTGATGACGTAAGACGCCGCGACAACGGGGATCGCTCCGGAGGCCGCGAGGGCGCCCAGCGACTTCGTAGCGCCGCCGTTGGCGTCGATCGAGTAGATGACCGTACCGTCGGGCTTCGTGATCTGGAAGCAGTTCGCGGTCTGGTTGACCGGAACCTGAACGTCGAGGCCGACGTCAGTGCCGGCGCCGACCGTAAGCGGATCGTGGCCACCCGAACCCGCGCCGCGCAGCGTGATGACGGTCGGACCCTTGAACCGCGTTGGCTTGATGGCAGGAGAGAGGGACATAGTTTCCTAGCTGGAGGGGACGCCGTACGTCCCGTAATAGCCGTTGAAACCGACCGCGAAACGCATCCAGCCCGCCGTCTTGACCGAGCGCGAATCGAACTCGATGTCGTGGACCGTGTTGAACTGCTCTCTCCAGTACCAGCGCAATTCGGTGTCGCCCGGGTCGGATTCGAGGAACCACGCGTGCGGATCGGTGAGATAGTCCCAGACCTGCCAGGAATCGAACGAGGGCATCCCCGAGCGCCGTTTGAACGCGTTGATTGCGCGGTTCGCGGTGTCCGGACGATCGTCGCCGCCGAGCAGCTCCGCCCCGATGAACTCCAACTGCTGAGGGAAAATCGCTTTCTTCGGCGGGATGCGCTGTTTCTTCCCGCGCTGGTCGACGGCGCCACGCATCCCGCTTAACGCAAGCTGGATCGAGGTAACGTCGGGATCGGTCGCATACGCGAGCCGGTTCGACTGGACGCCGCCGCCGATGAGCGGGTGAGCGGTCGAGAACAGCGGCACGCCATCCGGACCGTTCGCAAGCGTAAAGCCGTTGTTGAAGACGGATGCCGCGGCGACTTCCTTCGTTTCCGAAGCCGAGCGACCGAGTTCGGTCGAGAGCTTCTTGACTACGCCAAAGCGGTCGTCGTCCATCGCGACCTTGGTCACGCGGAAGCCCAGCGAATACTGGCCGTGGACGTAGGTCTTGTTGAAACCGGGCAGCGCTTCGTCGTAACGGGTGGGCTCGCCTTCGGGCACGATCGCGAACTCGCCGAAGCCGGTGACTTCGGTCGTTTGCTCGATCGAGCGCGAAGACGTCTCCATGCGGAACACTTCCGAGAATTCCTCGGGGAACCGAGCGTACTTCGTCATGACCACTTCGTCGATAGCCGGAAGCATCGACTGGAGGTAGAGGTCCGGAAAGATTGTCCGTATAAACATAGGGTTTTGCCTTTAACTTCCTGAAAACACGACGCCTAGGTTGCGGCGCTTGCCTGCGCGTTGGCGTGTTTGTTGATCGTGACTTCGACGATCGCGTTCGCGCCTTCCACGTTCGGCACGATCATCGCGATCCGTTGAATCCGAAGATCGAAACCCGCCGTCTGGGCGATGGTGGCCGAGTTGACCTGGTGGGCCGATTGCTTCGTCAGCGTATTGCCAGCCGTCAGCAGCGCGTTGGCGTTCTGGCCGGCCGCCGTCGCCGTCGTGATCGACGTCGCGCCCGAACACTGCGCGATGTAGATGACGTCGACCTCATCCGTCACCGGATGCACCGAACCCGTCAGAGGCGCGCCGTACGTCAGCGAGGAGCCGATGTAGAGCGACGTCCCAGGCGTAAGCAGCGAACCCGCCTGAACCCGCGACTGGTTGTAGGTCGGGTTTTCGGCGAGCGGCAGCGGCACGCCGCCGACGATGCGGCCGACGAGATCGAACATGAAAATCGCGGTTGCGTCCGCAGCGGCCTTCGCATACTGCGTGACTGCGTACGGTCCGCCGCCCAGGCGAACGATCGGACGAAAACCGAATGGGTTATTGGGGTTTAGTGTGGACATGGTTACCTTTGCCTCTCAAGATTTATGCCGGTGTCGCGCTCACGGCCCAGGTAGCTTCTGGTCAGTTCGGAGTCTTCGAGATCGCCCGCCGCGTTCGAGCGAACCGTGTCGCCGGGACGCAGCACCGACAGGCCTCGTTTGCCGGCGCGCGCGATTTGGTCGCCGGCGTCCTGCTCGAACGATTCCTGCATTCCCGCCATCTGGCTGTTCGACAGTTCGGCGTAGTGGCGCGTGCGCGCCTCCGCCATGCGAATCGGAATCTCGCCCATGATGAGCGTGCCGACCGTTACCGGGTCGCCGGTTTCGGTCTTTACGATTACGTAGCCCCGCAGCCCGAAGCGTCCGATACAGCGTTCCGAAAGGAACTTGGGCGCCATCCCGGGCGAGCCGTAACGCTTGACGGCCTCTTCCATCGGTTCGGTCATAATCATGGCGTCCGAGCGATCCGCTTCGATTTCGACCGTACGGACCGGAATCAGCATGATTCGCTTTTTGAACGCATCGGCCACGGCGACTACGCCGAAATGCGCGATTGCCGCCCGCAGGCCTTTTTGCATGACCGGGTCGGGTACGGCCTTCTCTTCCCGCAACAGGATCGTTTCCGCCGTCGCGTTCGAGTACTCTTCGAGTCCGAGCCTCTCGATGTCCTGTTTCATGGACGGGCAGGAGATCAGGAGTGGATCGGGACCGTACAGAATCCGCGTATACGTCGGGATCGCATCGCCGAACGTCTTGCGGTCCCACGCGTCCGCCAGAAACTCGGCTGCGGTGTTGCCGGTCGGTTCGGGTTCTTTGAGGTCGAGTCCGAGATCGGTGGCAAGGGCAGCTTCGTGTTCCTTCTGCTCGTTGCGCGCCGCGATATCGGCGAGAATTCTCTTGTTCAGAACGTCCGAAGGATCGTTCACCGGCGCCTTCTTGGGGAACTTGGCCATTTACCGGGTGCCTCCCATCTTCACGCCCGCTTTGGCGCGTTTCAGGTACGCTTCGTGGCTTACGCCCATCGCGTCCGCGATACGGATTTGTTCGGGTGACAACTCGTCGTCGTCCTCGGCCGCGGCGGCTGCGGCGCGACGTCCGCCGGGTTCGCCCGACTGTGCGGCGACGCGTGCGAGCCGCGTGGCTTCCTTTTCGGCTTTGGTCGGTTCGGCGCCCGCGAGCTTGATCTTGCCGGAACGCATGAAGTCGAGTTCGGCCTTCTCAGCGGCGAGTTCCATCGCGACGGGCTCCGGCGTGCCGGATTTCACGAGCGAGCCGTAGTGCGCTGCAGTCGCCTTGAAGAATTCGGAACCCTTCGTCTTCAGGTCGGGGTAACGCCCGATCAGTTCCTGCTCTTTGGTGAGCTGCGCGGCCTTCGAGTTGATGAGCGCTTCTACTTCGTCCTTCTGCACGAAGCCGCGTTTCTTTGCGAGCGCGTCGAAGCCCTTCGCTCCGCCCGTCGTGATCGCTTCGAGCACGTCCGGATCGTCTTCGGTTTCGGCGGCGGCGGCGGCAGGCGCGCCCGCTTTCGCTTTCAGGGCCCAGAACTCCGCAGTGCGCTGGTTCTCGGCGGCGCGTTCGGTGAGTTCGTCGATTTGGCGCTGGTAGTCCGCTGCTGCGGCAGTTGCGGCAGCGGCGGTAGCATCGGCGGCGGCTGTTTCTTCGGTAGTCATAGGGGTAGCGCGTTTACCGCAGCACCGAAGGCCGTCTCCCGGTACAGTTCCGCGCGCTTCGGGAGATATCCCCGCAAGCAGACCGCGCAAAGCACCTGGTAGATTCCGTCCTTCGGCACCACATACAGGCTGATTCGACTGCCGAGCGAGGAATCGCGTAAAAATTCCCACGACGCCAGGCACCCCTGACAGCCGGGTATCGCCTTCCCTGCCAACAGGGCAATCGCCTTGTTGTGCCAGTCGAGGCAGTCGTCGCAGATCGTTTGCGCCTCGCCCGCGAGCTTATGCACGCGCCACGCCGGAAGCGAGCGCGTGCAAAAGTTGCAGCGGGACGTTGCTACGATCCCGTTCATTTACTTCTTTGCGACTGCGGCCTTGACGGGCGCGGGCTTGCCGAGCAGACCCACGCTGTTGAGGCTGGCGACGGTCGTATCGATCAGCGTGGCGGTAGCCGTCATCAGCGCGGGCGTAACGGGCGCGCCGAGCACCTTCGCGGCGGTCGCTACCGACGTCAGCACGATTTGCTTCTTGGTAGATCCAGTTACGACCGGGACAGTCGTGGCGCTGGTGGCCGTTTTTGTTGGCGGTTTGAACGCCGCCTCGACGGCGATAATCGCCTGGAGGATCGACGGGAACAACGTCATCAGGGTTAGAAAGATACTCATGACCGGCTATTCGACGGAAGCGACCCTCACCGGCGTTTTCGGCGACGCGTTAGCGGCGACGACGGGAACCGTGGGAGCAGTTTGGGCTTCAGCCGGCGTTCTAGCCTGGTTGACTGGCGTCGGGACGGCGACGGGATCAGGCGCGGTTCCGACGGGCACGGCTGGCCCTTTCGGCGCGGCGGCGAAGAACGGTTCCGCGGCGGAGCCCTCGAACACGAGAACGTCGCGACCTATCGTGACGTGCGCGGAGCCGTCTCTGTTGAACTTGATATGGCTGATGGCCGCGGGGTTGATCGCGTGGCCCGGGACGAAGATGAAGTTTTGGAGATTCATACCGGTCAATTCGACCGGAACGAACCCGGGAGCCTAAAAGCGCCCGCGACCGAAGAAGAACAGCAGGACCAGGAGCACCAGCAGGACGCCGCCGATTCCTACGCCGCCGCCGTAGCCGTAGCGATTGTAGCCCCAATAGCCGCCGCCGCCGAAGATCAGAAACGCGAGAATGATGAGTAGAAGCATGTGTTTAGGCCTTTGAAGGGTTACGCTGCGAGAGCTTTACGAAGTCCGGTTTCGACGTCCGATTCGTCCACGTAGAACGGCTTGTCGAGGATGGTGACAGTCAGAACGCCCGCCGCGAAGACGGCCGACGCCTTTACGTGGCGATCTTCGATGGTGTAGGTGAGCGGCACGCCGCCGTTATCGGTGACAGTGCCGCCGTTGGCGCGCAATCTGGCGACCATCGCGGCGACCTGAGCGGGAGTGACGGAAGGAATGACGATTTGGCTCATGGCTTACATCATGCCTTTTTGAGATCGACGGCGAGCTGCGCCGCCGCTTGCGTCGTCTGCAGCTTACGGTTGGCGAGGGTATTGGTGAGTTCGGAGATTTTAATCCGCGTGGCGTCAATGACACCCTGCGTCTCCGCCGATGGCTGCTTTGATGCCGCGAGTTCGGTCAGCAGCGCTAGATTCGAGATACGCGCGTCCAACTGGTCCTGCATAGCGGCGGTGAGGTTCGAGTTGACGAGGGTATGAATCTGGTCGAGCTTCGCGCCGGTCACGATAGCGATGTCTTCCTGCTTCCTGTTCGAGACGACCAGCAGGCGAGCCGCTTCAGCAGCCTGCGCCGCCACTTCGGCCGCTTTCGATTCCGCTTCGTCCTGCCGTCGCATAAGCCGTGCGGCCACCAGGTCCTGCCGCGCGTAGTCGTCTTCCTTCATCCTCCGCGCGTTGCGGTTCGTGAGCCACGCCATGATGATCGGCGACACGATTCCGCCCGCCGCCACGATGGCCGCGACGACGAGCGTTGTCGGAGACTGCGAGACTGCGACCTGGAGCACTACCGAATCGCTCGTTTCGTCGTGGCGGACGCGTAACTGCCGGTCATGAAATCGCCCTTTGGACCGTCAAAGAAGTTGATCCACTGATAGAAGCCGTTCTGGTTGTGCCGTTCGAGCGCCTGGACGCCATCGACGACGGCGTGCGGGTCCGTGATGAGCGAGCGGCCGACGCGGGCGACGTCGAGCGCGTCGTCCGACTGCGCGATCCAGCGGGCTGGCACCCACGGGATCGCGGCAGAGACGACGCTTGGGACGCCTTTGGCAATGCCATCGGCAGTCACAATGTTGAAAGATTCTGTGTAGCTGACCTGAATCATCAGGTGCAGAGTTTCGAGGATGTCGAGGAAATCGGGCCACGCCGCCCAATTCAGGATTTTGAGCGTTACGTTCGGCTGCGAGTGGACGAGCGCCTTGATGGCGTGCTCAACCGAGCCGCCGCCGTCCGGACGTCCGCCGTTCATATAAAACTCCACCGGGACGCGTAGTTCCTTCGAGATCGCGCACGCCGCCGCCGCCGCCGTCAGGAAGTTCTTGAGCGGCCGGCACGCGCCGAACGCGCCGATACGAATCGTGCCGCCGTTATAGAGCGGGCGGTTGGCCATGACCGTGGAATCGAGGTTGTACAGGTTGGGCAGGAACTCGGCTTCGACCGAATAGACTTCGGTGAGCCAGTCCACGAATTCCTCGGAATTGCCGGATACGTGGAAGTTCAGGAGTTCTTTTTGCAGGTGGACGTACGAGCCCAGGAGTTTGACGCCGTTGGCGTCCGCCTGCAGGAAGCCCACATTGCTGTGGATGTTGACCGCGAACTCGATGCCCGGGTAGCGTACGACAAGGTGGCCCAGATCGAGCACCGGCAGCCACGCCGCTGAAATGACGACGTGCGTCGTATCGGGGTTGCTGCGCAGGAAGTTGTCGAGATCGACGATGGAATTGATGGCGAAGGCGCTGACGGGAACGCC
>Ga0302319_10021479_pt1 | contig 11628 bp, 10 predicted proteins | sample Bog_T0_2_FD_203319 | JGI IMG/M metagenome (GOLD analysis project Ga0302319, IMG submission 203319) | Peat permafrost microbial communities from Stordalen Mire near Abisko, Sweden - Bog_T0_2 | ecosystem: Environmental > Terrestrial > Soil > Wetlands > Peat | place: Sweden: Abisko, Stordalen Mire...
GCCTTGTAAATCAGGTCTGAGCGGCCACCCTCAGCCAGGGCATTGATCAAGAACTCGAGGCAGACCTCGCCGACCGTGGTCTGCTTTTGTACGAAATCGGACACCAGGTTCTCCAGCACGGCCGGACGCCCGGCGGGTTCGATCATGTGCATGGCCAGCGGGACGGCATTTGAGGCCTGGGAGCCGGTCGCAAAGCTGTTGGTCTCCACGTTAAAGAACTTTCGGTTAAAGGAATCGAGGATTTGCGCTGCCAATGACTTGTAGTCGGAAGCGTCCCCTGTCTTGCCCAGTATCGCGGCGATCTGGCTCATCATGCAGGCATCTTCGTAGTAGAAGGCAGTCGCGGTAAGGGCGATTGGCGTCAGCGTCGCGGCGCCGAAGCCGAGATTATCATACCAGTCGCCAAGGCCGAAGTTCACGATGTTCCCAATCGCCGACGCCTTGAGAAACGCCAGATAGCGCGTCATCGTATCGTAGTGGTCGCGGAAGATTCCGGTGTCGCCGTCGAATTGGTATTGCTGCCATGGCACAATGATGCAGGCGCTGCCCCATTCCGGGGGATTGGCAAACCGGTTCTTCTCCGGCAGGCGGAGATAATTGGGGCAGGTCGATGGGACGAGGCCACTGGGGCATTGGGAATCGGCCATGTCGCAGACCATCTTTGTAAGCAGTGTCGATAAGTCGAAGTTATAACGGAGCGCCGGCCCATTGAGATGATCCTCCTCGAGCCAACCCAGTTTCTCCCGGGTTGGGCAATCGGTCAGGACACTCATCATGTTATTCATCTGGGACCAGCGGATCAGCGAATAAATCTTGTTGTAGAGTTCATTCGAACAGGAGAACTGGCCGGCGGCCGGCGCATCCGCGCGAATGGTGTCGCCCTCGATGGATTCCAGGGTTGGCAATTCCTGGCTGCCGGGCGCGGTGCGGAGTTCGACCTTCAGGTAACGGCCTCCGCGATAGTAAAAATGAGAGAAGTAACTCTCGTCTCCCTTGCCACTCAACGTGTAGGTCCAGAAGGAGTTGCCCCGGCACATTGGGTCATCGATATCTCCATTCGGCTTCAGCGATTCCGAGGGGGTGACCTTGATATTCGACCCGGCGGGTCCCCTCGCCTTCAGACGGAGCATAATGGAGGCGTTTTGGCCAAGGTCGTACACCACAAATCCGAGGGCGGTACCCGTTTCCGCGGCATTACCAGCGGGTACCGGCTTGAGCACGTCAAAAGTCCGCACTGGCAGGCCGGCGGCGGAGAGTCCCTTCAAGACGCCGCCCGGACCGTTTGTGATCGCCGGGATCTGCCAGTTCAAATCGTTGAAGCCTGGACTGTCCCAGCCGTCCTGGTTGAGACGGGCGTCGTAATCCTCGCCGCCATAGATGGAGGAGAAGGTAATCGGTCCGGAAGCGGTCTTCCATTTGTCATCCGTGACGACGGTATCGACCGAGCCGTCCATGTATTCGAGCCGGATCAAGGCGATGGCCTTGACGGGCCCGAAGGATCCGGTGACCTTGGTATATCGGCCTTTGTGGATGTTATAGAAGCCATTCCCCAGGAATAACCCTGCGGCATTGGGGCCCTGCCTTAAGGCCGGGGTGATATCATAAGTATTGTAGAGACACGTTTTCGAGTACCACGTCCAACCGGGAGTAAAGAGGTCGTCGCCGAACTTGTGTCCATTGAGCGACATCTCATATTGACCGAGCCCACAGACGTGGACCAGGGCGCGCTGCAGGTTTGGTTTCACGGTAAATTCCCGGCGAAGCAATACGGTTTCGTAAGTGGGCTTGGAGCCCAGGCCATTATTCGGCTGGCTGGCATCCGGCGCGGCGATCCATTTGGCGGCGCTCCAATCGGCATCCGCCAGGACCCCCATGGTCCATTGCGCAGGAGGGCTCCACGCGGAGGCGACGCCATCCTGATCCCATACCCTGACCTTCCACCAGACCTGCTCGCTGGAGGTGAGGGGCTTGCCGGCATAGGGGATCTGGTTCATTTGATCCGATGTCACCTTGCCGGAGTCCCAGAGGTCGGCTTGATTTGCGGCAAGCCGCGCGGGGGATGACGATGCGATAATCTCGTAGGCGGTTTGCGCAAGGTCCCGGGCGGCGGGGTTTACGGGGAGGAGTAGCCAGTCCAGGCGTGGATTTTGGGAATCGATGCCGAGCGGGTTGGGGCGGTATTCGCAGCGGGTACGGGAAAGAATGACCGAAGAAGTGGCCGGGGCGGCGATGGCCGGGAGGGCCGCCAGGAAAAGAATGCAGGCGGCCAGAAGACGATGAAAGGGGGATTGCACTTGGGTCAGGCGGGGATAGGGCGTATAAGCGGAAAGGACATAAACTGATCCTTATGCGGACGCGAGTGCCCGAGAGAGAAAAAAAGTACCCGAAAATGGTTTGAATTGGTTTGAACAGGCTTGAATCTGGTTTGAATTTTCAAGGAATTTCAAGGTTTGGGGTTGGAGTTATTGAGGGGAGGCAGGTCGAGAGGTTCGAGGTCGGGGGGTATATCGGCGTATGTGCCGCTGAAGATGGCCTGGGTGCGGGCAAGACGCACGTCGTTGGTGAGGCCTTCGGGGCCGAAGACGAAGTTCCAACCGCCGGAAGCGCTGAGCCAATCCCTGAACTGGTGAAACATCTTTTTGTCGTCACGCGACCCGATGATGGCGAGGCGGGCCTGACCGAGCTTGAGGCGGGCGGAGCTGTGATCGCCGCTGCGGAGCCGCTCGATGGTCCGGGCCATCTGGGCGAGTGTGTCGATGGTATTGGCGAGGGCCTTGTTAGGCTGTCCGTCCCATTGACAAATGGCGACGGCAAGCCTGGTGGCGATGACGGCAGCAAGATGGTCGCAGGGAGAGCCCTGCAACTTCTCGGTGACTTCGCCGGCGTCGGAGGCAAGGACGTGGGTGTAAAGCAAAGCCTCCTGCTGGGCGAACCATTCGATGTAGCTGCCCTTCCGCCATTCGGAAAGGTTTTGATCGCTGATGGGCCGGCCTTCAAAAAGCTCGGCGAGGACTTGTCGGACTTCGGGAAGGGCGTTGAGCCAATCGAGGATGGATCGGCCGGACTCGCCATCGAGCAAACGGCGATTCATGAGGTCGAGTGTTTCGCGCGGGAGATGGGCAATTTTTCCGACCCGAGTCCTACGAGAATCGACCAGGCTGAATGTTGAAGGATTAGTTGGTTGCATATCCCATCCTGACCACATTTGATTGTGCGTGGGTTAATGTTTTCTTTTCCGTTGACTTTTTTGGAGGTGTTACAGTTTGTGCGCGCAATGTGGTGTCAAGTGTCTTGCAACTTTATTTTTGGGAGAGAAATCTTTGGGGGAAAATGGAGTGAAAAATGGGTATTTTTGATGAGCTGAATGTGGAAATGGGCGGGAAAGACGGCGCCGGATAACGCCCGGGGGAATAAACAAGCTGGCTGGGGCTCATATTGCCATGAACATCCGGTCTTTGTTGCATGTGGCAGGTCTATTGTTAATTGCGCGTACTGGCATTGCGGGGGACGTCGTTTTGCACAGCGGCCCGCAGCAGGTTCACCTGCTGGAGTTATTCACCTCCGAGGGGTGCAGCAGTTGCCCGCCGGCGGAAGCGCAGCTCTCGACGCTCAAGGATAACCCGGCGCTTTGGAAAGGAATTGTGCCGGTGGCCTTTCACGTCAATTACTGGGATTACCTCGGATGGCCGGACCGGTTCGCCTCGGCGGCTTATACCGAGCGGCAGCGGACGTATGCCAGCGCCTGGGGATCGGACTCGGTGTACACGCCGTCTTTCGTCCTGGATGGGAGGGAGTCGCACTGGGGCGATATTCCGGAAGCGTCGGGGTCCGGGGGAGAATTGATGGTGACACTGGGCAAGGGACGGGAGTTGAAGATTGCGTACCAGGCAGCGGGCCGGGGATGGCAGGCGCATGTCGCAACGCTGGGAATGGGACTGGAGACGGATGTGCGGGCGGGGGAGAACGGCGGCCGGAGGATTCGACATGATTTTATCGCGCTGGGGCTGGTCTCGACGCCGCTTGGCGGGGCGAATGTGGCGCAGTTGACGTTGCCACCGCGGAAGGAGGGGGAGCAGGCGATTGCGGTGTGGGTTACGCAGGGGGATCAGATTTTTCCGGTGCAGGCGGTGGGGGGGTGGGAGTGAGGTGGACGGCAGGCGGTTTCGAAGGATTTCATTTTAACCGCAGATTTACGCAGATTTACGAAGATTTTTCCGGGGACGTTTCTGCCTCCATCTGAGTTTACGGTAAATTGAAGAGGTATGAGCCCTGCGGGTTTCGTCAAGCCCCGGTTTGCGGCGGACCTTGTACGCGAGTTCGGCGGCAGGTATGGTATTAAATCTTATGAAGATCACGGTGCCGTGTTGCGTGAAATGGGTGCTGGCCGTTTTTGCCGGCTGTGTTTGCGCGGGGTTGGGGCGGGTTAGGACCATGGGCGCGGAGGAACCCGCGTGGATTGGGCAGTCCAATAATGCGTTTGCCGTGGACCTGTATGGGAAGGTCGCGGGCAAGATGACCGGGAACTTGTTTTTCTCGCCCTTTAGTATCCAGACGGCGCTGGCAATGACTTATGCCGGCGCACGGAGTGCGACGGCCGAGCAGATGGCGGCGGTCCTTCATTTGCCCGCGGAGAGCACGACGATACCCGGGGATTTTGGCGGGCTGATCAAGGGATTGGTTTCCACCGGTACCGATGAGGGGGAGACAGGCGGGGTCAACCTGTCGATAGCCAATGCGCTGTGGGGACAGGCGGGTTTTGACTTTCTTCCTGACTTTATCCAATTGCTCAAGACCGATTATGGGGCGGGAATTGAGGAGCTGGATTTTGGGCACAATGCCGAGGGGGCGCGGCAGACGATCAATGGGTGGGTGGAGGATCAAACGCATGACAAGATCAAGAATTTGATTGCCCCCGGCATCCTGCTGCCGAGCACCAAACTTGTGCTTACCAATGCGATTTACTTCAAGGGAACCTGGGTGGATCCGTTTAACAAGAGCGCGACGGAGTTGGAGCCATTCCACCAATCCGCATCAGCGGCATCACAGGTGAATATGATGCAGGCCCACGAGGAATGCGGTTATGCGGAGGGCGGCGATTTCCAGGCGCTTGAGTTGCCGTACCGAGGGGAACGGCTGGGGATGATCGTTCTGCTACCCAGCAAGGTGGATGGGATGCCGGCGCTGGAGAAGAAGCTAACGCCCGGGATGCTTTCCGGGGTGTTTGAAAAACTGAGGCCCAAGTTTCGGCGCGTAGCGGTGTTTCTTCCACGCTTCCAATTGACGGAACAACTGGAGTTGGCGGGGACGTTGCGCTCCATGGGGATGGAGGCGGCATTCGATCCGGCGCACGCGGACTTCTCGGGTATGACGGGCACGAAGCTTCTCTTCATATCCAATGTCATTCACAAGGCCTATGTCGGCGTGAATGAGGAAGGGACGGAAGCAGCCGCGGCCACCGCAGTGGTGATGGTCGGGGCCGCGATGCCAATGGGACCGCCGGTGGTTTTTCGGGCGGATCACCCGTTTTTATTCATGATCCGGGACGAGACTTCGGGCGCGATTTTGTTTATGGGACGCGTGACGAACCCGGGATAGTGGGACGGGCAGATGAACCGCGGATGGAAACGGTCATTTGGCAGTCGGCGGATCAGGATATCCGTGAAATCCGTGTCATCCCTGGCTCGAAAAGAGATTGACCACGGATGAGACGGATTTCACGGATGGGGAGATCGCCGAATCTTGGTTCTCGGCGGTTCGCCGGCCCGGCAGAGGGGCGTCTCCAGAGGATGTCCAATCTGCGGGGCTTAGCTCCGCTTCGCGAAGGTCTTCAGCTCCTGCGCGGCCTGATCGAGTTGATCGAGGGCGTCGAGCGTTTTCTGCTGCTTGTCGAGCGTGGCCTTGTTGGTGGCCTCGAGCGCTTGCAGGGCAGTGGTGACGCCGGATTCCGAGACCGGGGCCTGGGAGCGGACGACACCGGCCGAGAGGAAAAAGATGGCCAGGGGAAGGACGGTAAACTGTTGCATGGTCTTCATGGGGTGCGTCTCCTTTAAGGACTAGCGGGCGCGGGAGGAGTAGAGCCTCGCAACGCGGACGTTTTCGGTGATGTCGGCAAGCTTGGCGTCGATCTTGTCCTGATTGGCGCTGATGGCGGCTTCCTGGTCCTGGAGGGCCTGGATGGCGTCGGCGGTGGCCTTAATGTCGGCGGGGTTGGAGGTTTGGGCCTGTAAAGGGCCGTAAATCGTACCGCCCGCGAGGGCGAGAAGTGCGCAGATGCCGAGGTATTTGAGATTTCGCATGGGAACTAGGGAATTCAGATAATAATTTGGAGCATGTTCCTTGCCAATTTTGGACTTGGCTCGATTTTTGCTTGCTCTTGTCCCAGTCTCTCTCTACCCTTCTCACATATATGGCCCACGGAATGCAACAAGTTCAGTCCCTCTCCCAGCAGCAGGTACTGGCCCCACAGCTCCAACAGAGCCTCCAGATTCTCCAGGCTCCCATGCTGGAACTCCGGAATCTGATCCAGCAGGAAATCCAGACCAACCCAGTCGTCGAGGAGGAAATCACCGAGCCCTCCATCGAGGATCGCCAGCAGGAGGACAAGGAATTCGAGGAGGAATTCGAGCGCCTCGCAAAGCTGGATGAAGAATGGCGCGATTACATGGCGCAGAACTCCTCCTACTCCGCGAAGAGCCAGGAGGACGAGGAACGCCGGCAGTTTTTCTTCGATTCCATCGTCTCCAACGAGACCCTTCAGCAACACCTCCTCGAGCAGGTCCACAGCGGTGATCTCGAGGGCACGGACCAAAAAATTGCCGAGCTCATTATCGGCAACATCGACGATGTCGGCTTCCTCCAGACTTCACCCGAGGATATGGCGGCCAATACGGGCATCGCGATTGAGGACATCCGGCGGGTGCTCTCGACGATCCAGACTTTTCACCCGGTGGGCGTCGGCGCGAGGGATTTGCGCGATTGCCTGCTGATCCAGCTCCGGCGCATCGGCAAGGAAGGGGCACTCGAGTACAAGATCGTCGAGCGTCACATCGACGACCTGGGCAAGCGCCGCTTCCCGGAAATTGCCCGCCGGCTGGGCACCACCGTCGAGCAGGTGCAGCGGTGCGCGAATTTCATCGCGACCCTCGATCCGAAACCGGGCCAGATTTTCACCCCGGACCCGAATAACTACGTGCTCCCGGACGTGAACGTGGAGCCCATCGACGGCGATTACCAGATCACCCTCAATGGCGACCAGATCCCGCACTTGCGCATCTCGAATACCTACAAGGACCTGATGGCGCACGACCGGAGCAATACCGAGGTCAAGGACTACATCCGGGACAAGATTCGCAGCGGGAAATTTCTCATCAAGAGCATCCATCAGCGCCAGCAGACCATCTCGAACATCGCCCACGAGATCGTGAAGCGGCAGCGGGATTTCCTGGAGTTCGGCAGCTCGGCACTGCGCCCCATGACCATGGTGCAAATCGCGGAGGCTGTGGGTGTCCACGAAACCACGGTCAGCCGGGCGATTTCCGGCAAGTATATCTCCACGCCGCAAGGGGTGTTCGAGATGAAATATTTCTTCACGCCCGGCTACCAGACAGCCGAGGGCAATTCGATGAGCAACACCAGCGTCAAGGAGTCCATCGCCACGCTGGTGAAGGATGAGAACACGCACAATCCGCTCTCGGACAAGGAGATCGTCGAAATTCTCTCAAAGCGCGGCATCCCGATCGCCCGCCGCACTGTGGCAAAGTATCGGACCGAGCTGGGAATCCTGCCCAGCAACATGCGGAAGCGGTACTAGAGCGGCCTCACGCAAGATTGTTTGTTCATTTTCTGCCGTCCCCGGCGGGACTTTGCCGCTTGCGGCATTGAACCCCGGGCTAAAACTCGAGGCTATTTTAGGGCAGTCCATGCGGGGCTCAAGATTCAGAAACCAAGGGCGGAAGCGCCCTGATTATTGTCGGGTCGTCCCTGCGGGACCCAGCAGACTACTCCCCTCAGTTCTTCTCGTCGAGGGTGTTGACTTGCCCTTCACCGGGCGTCCCCCGTAGTTTTCCGCCTGAATGTCCGCCATTACAGAATCCCAGGTACTTGAAGTACTCAAGACCGTCCGCTACCCCGGCTTCAGCCGGGACATCGTTTCCTTCGGTCTCGTGAAGGGTGTCCGCATGGATGGGGGCTCGGTAGTGGTGCAGATGAGCATTGCGACGAATGACCCAAAGGTGCCCCAGGCCATCAAGGACGAAAGTGAGCGTGCGCTGCTTGGCATCCCCGGCGTGGGCGGCGTGCGGGTGCTCATCGATATCCAGGCCCCGCCGGCGGGAGCCCAGGGAGCCGCGGCGGCAAGCGCGGCGACGCAAATCGAAGGGGTCAAGCACGTGGTCGCCATCGCCAGCGGCAAGGGTGGGGTCGGCAAGAGCACCGTCGCGGCAAATCTCGCCGTCGCCCTGGATCAAACCGGGGCGCGGGTGGGCCTGTGCGATTGCGACATGTACGGCCCGAGCATCGGCCTCATGTTCGGCACCAACGAGCGGCCGATGGCGACCGAGCAAAATGTCATCATCCCGATCACGCGCCACGGCGTAAAATTGATGTCGATGAGTTTTCTTCTCGAGGACGATTCCCCGGCCATCCTCCGTGGCCCGATGGTGACGCGCTACACCCAGCAATTCCTACGGCAGGTGGATTGGGGCGGCCTCGACTTTCTCATCCTCGATCTCCCGCCCGGCACGGGCGATATCCAGCTCACCATCGTCCAGACTGTTGCGCTGGCGGGGGCGATCATCGTCACCACCCCGCAGGAAGTGGCCCTCATCGATGCGCGCAAGGCGGCGGCGATGTTCTCCCGGGTCAATGTCCCGGTCCTCGGCCTGATCGAGAACATGAGCTATTTCGTTTGCCCCAAGGACAATACCCGGTACGACATCTTTGGCCGCGGCGGCGGGGAGAAGGAGGCGCGCCGGCTCGGGGTACCGCTCCTGGGGCAGGTGCCAATCGACATCCCCACGCGTGAATGCGGCGACAGTGGCAGACCGATTGCTATCTCAGATACGAAGAATGCCGCCACGCGGGTATTCGCCCAGGTCGCCCGGACTTTGCGCGAGTTCTTGCCCCTTTGATATTAATCAGCATAATCGAATGAAACCCGCCCCGGTCACGTCTCATCCCATTGCGCGCCCGCGTCTCCAATATAAATTGACGTACCCCCCAAAAGTTTTGAAAGGTGTCTTCCCGCATGGACAAGCCGATTCCTGAAAATACGGATTTGGTAAAGAACTCCGTGCTTTACAAGGAGTTCCTCGCCGAGCGCGAGGAAATCCTGAAGCACAAGTGGATCGAGAGTGAAAAAGCCGGTCACGACATCGGCTTCGAGAAAGCTTTGCTTGATTGGATCGTGAAGCACCGTTCCGCCTGGCGGGAGAAACGCCAGCGCGTCCCGATGTCCGCCATCTCGTCCTCCTCCTGATCCACTTTCGGCCTTAATATTTTCCTTTAATTCGGTCCTGTGAGGCCGCGAAGGAACACAGTGACACCGCAACCGCCCATCCCGCCCTCGCCGGACGCCAGCCTCGTGCTGGACGCGCAGGCCATTGATCGCGCCCTCCGCCGCATCGCGCACGAGATTATCGAGCGCAACCCGGACCTCTCCCGCATCTGCATCGTTGGCGTGCCATCCCGGGGAATCGAGGTCTCCCGCCGGATAGCGTCGCATATCGAGGCCTTTGAACACATCCTTCCCGACCTGGGCGTCATCGACGTGGCCATGCACCGCGACGATATTCGCATCCGCCCGCGGCTTCCAACGGTGGCCGTCACCCATTTGCCGCCAGACCTTGAGGACCGCACCCTCATCCTCGCAGACGACGTGCTCTTCTCCGGCCGCACCTGCCGGGCGGCGATGGACTCGATCGCCTCCTTTGGCCGGCCACGGCGCATCCAGCTCGCGGTGCTCATCGATCGCGGCCATCGCGAGTTGCCGATCCGCCCGGATTACGTCGGCAAGAATCTTCCCACCTCCCCCGCGCAGCGTGTGTACGTGCGTTTTCAAAGCATCGACCAGGTCCCGGACTCCGTCTGGATGGACAAGGAATGACTCACAAATCAAAACTCCCCGGGGCTCTCCAGCCCGCCCCCGCCACCACCGCATGGACCCGCAAGGATCTGATCGCCATCCGGGATCTCTCGCCCGGGGAGCTGACACTGCTCCTGGACACGGCGGCCGGGTTCAAGCAGGTGGGCGTGCGCGAGATCAAAAAAGTGCCGGCACTGCGCGGCAAGACGCTGATCAACTTTTTCGTCGAGCCAAGCACGCGGACGCGCACCTCGTTCGAGCTGGCGGCCTTCCGGTTGAGCGCGGACGTGGTGAATATCTCCGCGAGCACCTCCAGCCTCTCGAAGGGAGAGACGCTGAAGGATACGGCCCGCAACCTCCAGGCGTTGCACGCGGATATCATCGTGCTGCGGCATTCCAGCGCGGGCGCGCCGCTCTTTCTCAGCCAGCGCCTCGCATCGAGCGTGATCAATGCCGGCGACGGCGCGCATGAGCATCCCACCCAGGCGCTGCTGGATGTATTCACGATCCGCGAGCGGCTGGGGCGGGTGGCCGGTCTGCATGTGGCGATCATCGGCGATATCCTGTTCTCCCGCGTGGCGCGCTCGGATATCGCAGCCCTGCTGAAGCTGGGGGCAAAGGTCACGCTCGTGGGACCGAGCACGCTGGTGCCGAGGGAATTCGAGCAGATGGGCGTCAGCGTGACGCACGACATTGACTCGATCCTGGAGGAGGTCGATGTCGTGAATCTCCTGCGCATCCAGCACGAACGCCAGCGCAAGGAGTACTTCCCAAGCCTGGGCGAATACACGGCACTCTTTGGGCTGACCAAGGAGCGTGCAGCACGACTCAAGCCGGAGGCGCTGATCATGCACCCGGGGCCGATCAACCGCGGGGTGGAGATCGACAGCGAGATCGCCGATTCCGCCCAGAGCGTCATCCTGGACCAGGTAACCAATGGCCTCGCGGTCCGAATGGCGGTCCTTTACCTCTGCTCCGGAAACGTCCCCGCACGATGACCTCCACTCTTTTCCGCAATGGCCGGATCATCGATCCCGCCAACAAACGCGACGAAACTGGCGACCTCGCCATTGTGGATGGGCGGATCGCGGCCAGCGTGCCGGCGGGTCACCCCTTTGAGTCGATTGACTGCAAGGGATTGGTGATCGCGCCGGGGTTGATCGACCTGCATGTGCATCTCCGGGAGCCTGGGCAATCGGCGAAAGAGACACTGGCGACAGGAGCGCGAGCGGCAGCCGCCGGGGGCTTCACGTCAGTGGTATGTATGCCGAATACATCACCGGCTGTGGACAATCCGAGCGTTGTTACGTGGATTAGGGAAAAAGCCGAACGAGAGGCATGTGTCAATGTTTTCACCACAGGGGCCATCACCAAGGGCATCGCGGGTGAGGAACTCGCCCCCATCGGCACGATGGCCCGAGCCGGGATCGTGGCGCTGACCGATGACGGCCATTGCGTCCAAAACCATGAGCTGATGCGCCGCGCGCTCGAGTACGCCCGCATGTTCCAACTCCCCGTCCTGGATCATTGCCAGGACTACGGGCTCG
>Ga0302319_10021482_pt1 | contig 11628 bp, 11 predicted proteins | sample Bog_T0_2_FD_203319 | JGI IMG/M metagenome (GOLD analysis project Ga0302319, IMG submission 203319) | Peat permafrost microbial communities from Stordalen Mire near Abisko, Sweden - Bog_T0_2 | ecosystem: Environmental > Terrestrial > Soil > Wetlands > Peat | place: Sweden: Abisko, Stordalen Mire...
GACTCCCCGCCCGTGGCTGCCCGCCTGGGGCTGCCCGCCCGGGACTACCCGCCTGGGGCTACCCGCCCGGGGCTGCCGCCTGGGGCTGCCCGCCTGGGGCGCGCAAAAATCTTTCTCTAATTCAGACCGTGCCGGCGAAACCGCCTTTGGCCCAGTTTACCCCCCATTCACCGGCCGCAAGCTAATCATCCCGCACAACATAACAGTTGACGGGCGGCGAATTGTATGTTTTACGATATCACGAAATCAATTTCGCAACAGCGAAGTCTAAACAGTCCAAGGGGTTCCCACACGCAAAGTTGTGGCGAACGAAGTCATTACGATACAGAGCATCCAGGATGCCACCAGGGGGAACCATGTCCAGTACGGCTGACCGGCTAAGCGCCAAAAGCACCACCGCCAGCGCCACGCCGCTGGAGGCCGCCACCATGCGCCACGTGCTGCGCCGCCTGCTGCCGTTTCTCATGCTCTGCTACGTGTTCTGCTGGCTCAACCGCATCAATCTCAGCTTCGCCGCCCTGCAGATGAACAAGCCGCTCGGCCTCACGGCCACGGATTACGGCCTCGCCGCAGGCCTGTTTTTCGTCACCTACGCCTTGCTGGAACTGCCTTCCAACCTGCTGCTGCACAAATTCGGCGCCCGCCGCTGGATCGCGCGCATCATGTTCACCTGGGGCATCATCGCCGCCGGCATGGCCCTCGTCGTCGGCCCCACCAGTTTTTACGTCATGCGCTTGGCTCTCGGTGCCGCCGAGGCCGGTTTTTACCCCGGCATCCTGTTCTACCTCACCCTGTGGATTCCCGCCGCCTACCGCGCCCGCACCTATTCCTACTTCCTCATCGCCATCCCCATCACCGGCATTTTGGGCGGCCCGCTCTCCGTCCACCTCCTCGGCCTCTCCGGCCTCGGCGGCCTGATGGGCTGGCAATGGATGTTCATTTGCGAAGGCTTGCCCTCGATCATCCTCGCCCCCATCGTGCTGTTCTACCTGCAGGACAAACCAGCCGACGCCGCCTGGCTCCCGCCCGACCAAAAAGCCTGGCTGACCGAAAAACTGGCGCACGAGGAAAAACGCATCGAGCACCGCAGCGCCCAATCCGTGCTCGCCGCGGTGACCAACCCCACGGTGGTGCTGATGGCGCTGATGTATTTCTCCAACGTCCTCCTGCTCAACAGCGTGCTCTTTTTCCTCCCCCAGATCGTCAAAGGTTTCGGCCTCACCATGCGCCAGGTCGGCGACTTCATGATCATCCCCAACGCGCTGGCTTTGGTCGCCATGATCATCTGGGGCTGGAACGCGGATCGCACGAAAGAACGCTTCGCGCACGCCGCCGCCGCCAACATGCTGGCCGCCCTCTCCCTCATCGCCGCGATGCTGGTGCAGGACCCGGTGCTGCGGGGCGCGGCCTTATCCATCGCCTTCGCCGCCACGCTCTGCATGGTGGTGCCGTTCTGGGCCATCCCCGGCAGCTTCCTCTCCGGCGCGTCGGCCGCCGGCGGGATCGCCGCCATCAGCGCCATGGGCGTCACCGGCGGCTTCGTCGCCCCCTACCTCATCGGCTACCTGAAAGACGCCACCGGCGGTTTCACCGTCGGCTTCCTCCTCATCGCCGCCTTCGGCGTCATCATCTCCGCGGTGTTCTATCTGGTCGGCACCACCCAACAAAAAGCCCGCGACGCCGCCAACGTGGTCGCGGACGCTCGGGCCTAAGTTAAGCCGATGGCCTTTCCCCGTTATTGCGAGCGCAGCGAAGCCATCCATCTTTTCAAGGGCAATGGCTTTGCAAGCAAGAAAGCAAGAACTTCTTTTTTAAAAAAAAGGCGCCCCGCCCGGGGAAGCAAAAAACTTTTACTAAACTGGGCCAATGGTGGTTTCACCAGCGCGGTCCAGATTACCAAAAGTTTTTTGCGCGCTTTTTTTCAAAAAAGCGCTGCTTTCTTCTCTTGTCTGATAGGGCGTTAACTCATGTACCTCACCGCCGAAAAATCCCAGGCGCGCCTGCCGGTCCTATTGCTCAGCGGCTTCCTCGGCAGCGGCAAGACCACGCTGGTCAACGCCCTCCTGCGCGACCCCCGCCTTGCCAACACCGCCGTCGCCGTCAACGAGTTCGGCGAAGTCCCGCTCGACGCCCATCTCATCGACCACGGCGCCGACAAGACCGTCGTCATGGCCAATGGCTGCCTGTGCTGCAACCTGGCCGGCGACATGGAGGACGCGGTCATGCGCCTGTTCTCCCGCCGCGAAGCCGGCGCGCTGCCGAATTTCGCGCGCCTGATCATCGAGCCTTCCGGCCTTTCCCACCCCGCCCCCATCGCCCAGGCGATTTTGCGCAACCCCGTCATGGCCCGCGCTTTTCGGCTCGAAGGCATCGTCACCACGGTGGACGCGATTTTCGGCCTGCGCCAAATCGACACCCACACCGAAACCGCCAAACAAATTTTCCTGGCCGACCGCCTCGTCATCACCAAGTCCGACATGGCCGAAGCCGCGGACGTCACCGCTTTGCACGCCGCCCTGAAAAACATGAATCCCGCCGCCGAAATTTTCGAAGCCGTCAACGGCGAGGTGGACCCTGCCGCCCTGCTCCCGCTTTCCTTCCTCGACCCCGCCGCCCCCGCCACCTTCGTCCGCGCCAGAAAATTCGCCGACTCGCCCAGCCACGAGACCGAAACCCTCGCCATCTCCCTCACCGCCGAAGCCCCGCTCAACTGGCGCCTGTTCGAAGCCTGGCTCCGCAAAATCCGCCTCACCCACGCCGCGCAACTTCTGCGTGTCAAAGCCATCCTCAACCTTTCCGATTCCGAACTGCCCGTGGTCATCCACGGCGTTCACCACGTCCTGCACACTCCAACGCAACTCCCGGCCTGGCCCGATGCAGACCGCCGTTCCAGAATCGTGTTAATCACCCGCGGCCTGCCCCGCGGACTCATCGAAGCTGACTGGCAAGACTCCTTGCCGGGCCTCCATGCCGCCCGGGCGGCGTGAGGGAGCCAAAATGCGCGCGATCGATATCCACGTCCACCCGATGAACCCCGAATATGTCGAGGCCAGCCTGCCGTTCATGGCCTCGGCGCAGCGCATGTTCCCCGGCAAATTCGACGGCTATTCCAACGACCACATCGCCGACGATTTCCGCCGCGACGACTGCCTGGCCATGCCCATCGCCTGGGACGCCGAGCACGGCGCCGCCGGCGGCCTGTTTTCCAACGAAGACCTCGCCAAACTCTGCGCCGCCTACCCGGACGTCTTTCTGCCAGGCTGGGGCATGGTCGATCCCTGGCGCGGCCGCAAGGGCCTCGAGGAAATCGAACACGCCATCAAAGTGCTCGGCCTCACCGGCATCAAATACCAACCCCCGGTGCAGGATTTCTCGCCCGCCGACAAACAATTTTATCCGATCTGGGATTTGCTCCAATCGCTCGACGCCCCCGTGCTGATTCACTGCGGCACCACCGCGATCGGCGCCGGCGAACCCGGCGGCCTCGGCTTCAAACTCCACCACGCCAGGCCCATCCCCAACATCGACAACGTTGCCGCCGATTTCCCGCGGCTAAGAATCGTCGCCGCCCATCCCGGCTGGCCCTGGACCGACGAACTCATCGCCGTCGCCCTGCACAAGAAAAACGTTTCCATCGACATCTCCGGCTGGGGCCCGAAATACGTGCCGGCGCAACTGAAATTCGACATGCAGCGCCGCCTGCAGGACAAGGTCATTTTCGGCTCGGACTATCCCGGCTGGAGCCCCGGCCAGTGCTGCGACGAATGGGAGATGGAAAATTTCCGCCCCGGCGTGATCGACAAATTGTTTCGCGACAACATCATCCGCATCCTCAATCTGCAACCCGCCATCGACAAAGCCCTCGCCGCAAAACCTCCATCACACTGAAAGTCGAACCATGAGTGATTCGCCAAAGTACCACATCATCCCATCGGAAATGCCGAGCTACAGCCCCGCGAATCACACCGGCACCAAAAACACCCGCCTGATCGGCCCGCGCGTCAACGGCGCCAAATATCTCGAAATCGCGCTCGGCGAAATCGAGCGTCACGAAGGCGCGCCGGCGCACGCGCACCCGGACCTGGAACAAGCCGTCTACATCCTCGAAGGCGAGGCGATGGCCAACATCAACGGCGTCCCGCACCACGTGAAAGCCGGCGAGATGATGTATTTTCCGGAAAAAGTTTTTCACGACATCAAGATTCTGTCCGAAAAAATCAAGATGCTCGTGATCTATGCCCCGCCATACAACGAAGACCAGGACAAGGTCATGCAACTGCCGGAGACAACCGCGCCCTAACCCAAAAAATCCCGCCTGGAAAGTTCAGCCCCATCGCCAACGCGATGGCATGGCAGAAGAATAACTATGCCGAAACTTCTCTAACATATACAAAAAGCCGGAGGTATCATCATGACTAGCCTGGGAAAACTAACACGTCTGTCCAGCACCGTCCTCATGCTCGCCGGCATGCTCGCAGGCACAGGCGCGCACGCGCAAGCGGTGCCGGACACGGTCAAACCCCCGGGCGGCGGCAATTACGGCAGCACCAGCTTTTATGACGGTTTCGGCCGCACCACCGCGGGCTTCACCCTGCTGCAATATTTTACCTGGGAAGCCATCAACACCATCGACAGCTATAACGGCAAGCCCCCGGTCGTCGATCTGCCGAATGGCCCGCACGACGTTTTTGTCGCCCCGCGCATCAACGCCTATGTCTCGCTCACGCAAGTTTCCTACACCACCAACTGGCACCCCTTCGGCGGCGACGGCGTCGGCTTCTCCATCGCCGTCCCGCTGGTCGATCTCAACTTCCACGAGGACCCCGGCTCGCTCGCGCACCTCAAAGCCAACGGCTTCGCGGTCGGCGACACAGTGTTCGGCCCCATCTATCAATCCCGCATCTACAAGGACCACGGCCGGCCGGAATTCGCCTGGCGCTTCCAGCTCATCATCCTCGCCCCCACCGGCGGCTTCAACCGCCATTCCGCCATCAACCAGGGCTGCGGCTACTGGGCCATCAACCCATACATCTCCACCACCTGGGCGCCCACGCCCTATGTCGAATTCTCTACCCGCTTCAACTACCAGTACAATTTCCGCACCGGCAATCTCGCCCTCGCGCCCGGCTTTACCAACGGCCAGGCCGGCCAGATGATCTACGACAATTTCGACGCCTCCTACAAAATCACCAAAAAATTCGAACTCGGCGTCAACGGCTACTTCATCGATGAACTCACCTACGACCAGACCGACGGCATCGTCGTCGCGCACTCTTTGGAAAACGACGTCTATGTCGGCCCCGGCTTCCGCTACGCCTTCAGCCCCACCAGCGCGCTCAACGTCAATGTCTATCTCCCGGTCGAAGCGCACAACGAATCCGTCGGCCCGAAATTCAACATGCAGTTCATCCACAGGTTTTGAGCCACGAAATTCGATGCGCCGCCATGTCCTCGCGAAGGGTGAAGCCAGCGCAAACTTCAGCTATAGAAGAAGTTAAGAAGCGCTTTTTAAGAAAAGGCTCCCCGCCTGGGGCGCGCAAAAACTCTTGCTCCCCTTTCGGGCGGGGCGCCTTTTTTTCAAAAAAAGTAACTTCTCACTTGCCTTTCTTTAGTTTGGAGACCTTTTCATGTCCTGGGCCCCCGATCCCCTCCCCGCCACCGGCCCCCTGGCCGGCGTGCGCGTGCTCGATCTCACCACCGTCGTCATGGGCCCCTCCGCCACGCAATTTCTTGGCGATCTCGGCGCCGACGTCGTGAAAATCGAAACCCCAGGCGGCGATTCCATGCGCTGGGTCGGCCCCTGGGAAACCCCCGGCATGGGCCCGTTATTCCTCTGGGCGAATCGCAACAAGCGCAGCCTGGCGCTGGACCTTAAAACACCGGATGGCAAAGCCGCGGCGATGTCGCTGGCCGCGGAAGCGGACATTCTGGTCTCCAATGTCCGCCCGCAAGGCCTCGCGCGCCTCGGCCTCGACTATCAATCCGTTCGTCAAACGAACGAAAAAATCATCTACTGCGCCGCCGTCGGCTACGGCAGCGGGGGTCCCAACGCCGGCAAGGCTGTGTACGACGACCTCATGCAAGCCGCCTCCGGCATTGCCGGCCTGTTCGGCGCGGTCGATGGCACGCCGCGCTACGCTCCCGTCAATCTGTGCGACCGCATCGTCGGCCTGTACGCCGCCAGCGCCATCACCGCCGCACTCTACCACCGCGAAAAAACCGGCCAGGGCCAGGAAATCGAAGTCCCGATGTTCGAAACGATGGCGCAATTTGTGCTCTCCGACCACATCGGCGGCGCCGCCTTCATCCCGCCCAAAGGTCCTATGGGCTACAAGCGCCTGCTCTCCCCCACCCGCGGCCCGTACCCCACGAAAGACGGTTTTCTCGCCATCGTCGTCTATACCGACAAGCACTGGCAAGCCTTCTCGGCCCTCATCGGCCAACCCGGCCTCATGCAAACCGATCCGCGTTTTTCCTCAATGGAATCGCGCACGCAAAACGCGCGAGCGATGGGCCAATTCCTCTCGGAGCAACTGCAGGCCCGCACCAACGCCGAATGGCTGACATTGCTGCACGACATCGACATCCCCGCCTGCCCGGTCAATTCCATCGAAGACCTGGCGAACGATCCGCATCTGCAGGCGGTGAATTTTTTCGAGGCACACACCCACCCGACGGAGGGCGCGTTGAACGTCGCCAAATTCCCCATCCGCTTCGCCGAATCCCCCGTCAACATCCGCCGCCTCGCCCCCAATCTCGGCGAGCACAACAGCGAATTTTCAAACCCGAAGGCTGCCTTATGACGGAGCAACCCATCCTCATCGAAACCCGTGGTGCTGCCCTCTGGCTCACCATCAACCGCGAAGACCGCCGCAACGCCATCAACAAACAGGTTCTGGCCGGCATCGAATCCGCCATAAGCGGCGCCGCGAACGGCAAAACCATCCGCGCCATCATCCTCACCGGCGCCGGCCGCAAAGCCTTCTGCGCCGGCGCCGACCTCTCCGGCGGCACCAACACCTTCACGCTGGGCGTGGAAGAACCGCAAACTGATTTCGGCAGACTCGCCCGCCTCGCGCGCGAATCGCAAATCCCTCTCATTGCCCGCGTCAACGGCGACTGCATCGCCGGCGGCATGGCGCTGATGTCCCTCTGCGACCTCGCGGTGGTCGCGGACCACGCCCGCTTCGGCCTGCCGGAAGCCAAGGTCGGCGTGTTTCCCATGCAAGTCCTGGTCTATCTCCGCAAAATGATCCCGCCGCGCATCGTCAACGAAATGTGTCTCACCGGCGAATTTTTATCCGCCACGCGCGCGAAAGAAATCGGCATCGCCAACCAGGTCGTCCCCTACGAAGACCTCGACGCCGCGATCGAAAAACTAACATCGAAACTAACCGAAATGTCCCCCATGGCGCTGCGCCGCGGTAAATACGCTATTGCCGCCATGGACTCCATGTCTTTCGCCGAAGCCCTGGCCTTCGCCGAACAACTCATCGCCATCACCTCGTTAACCCCAGACGCCGCCGAAGGTCTGGCGGCGTTCAACGAAAAGCGCGCCCCAGCCTGGAAAGAAACCAAATGACGGAAAAAAAAATCCGCATCGGCGGCGCCTCCGGCGCCTGGGGCGACAGCCCCGGCGCCTTCACCCAACTCATCGGCGCCGGCGTGGACTACCTCATGATGGACTACCTCGCGGAAGTCACCATGTCCCTGCTGGCGCGCGCCAAAATGAAAGATCCGGATGCCGGCTACCCGCCCGACGCGGTGGCCTACATCGGCGCCGTCCTGCCGGACCTGGCCGCCAAAAAAATCAAAATCGCCACGAATGCCGGCGGCGTCAATCCGGCCGGCTGCAAGCGCGCCCTCGAAGACCTCATCAGGAGCAAAAACCTGTCCTTGAAAGTCGCCATGGTCGAAGGCGACGCTGTCATGCCCCTCATCCCCTCGTTACGAGAGCAAGACATCCGCGAGCACGTCTCCGGCGAAAAACTCCCGCCCCGCCTGCTCACCGCCAACGCCTATCTCGGCGCGTTACCCATCGCCGCCGCCTTCGCCGCCGGCGCCGACATCGTCATCACCGGCCGCTGCGCCGACAGCGCGCTCGCCCTCGGCATCCTCATGCACGAATTCAACTGGTCTGAAACAGACTACGACCACCTCGCCGCCGGCTCCCTGGTGGGCCACATCCTCGAATGCGGCCCGCAAGCCACCGGCGGCAATTTTACCGACTGGGAAGCCGTCCCCGGCTGGCACAACATCGGCTACCCCATCGCCACCTGCCGCGCGGACGGTTCGTTCACCGTAACAAAACCCGCCAACACCGGCGGCCTCATCACCGTGGAAACCGTCGCCGAGCAGACGCTCTACGAAATCGGCGACCCCGCCGCCTATATTCTGCCCGACGTGGTGGCCGATTTCTCTCACGTCACCATCACCCAAATCGCCGAAAACGAAGTCGAAATAAAAGGCGCCAAAGGCCGCCCGCCAACCTCAACTTACAAAGTCTCCGCCACCTACCAGGATGGCTACCGTTCCGTCGCCTCCGTATCGATAGTCGGCCCCCACGCCGCCCAAAAAGCCGAGCGCATCGCCCAATCCCTCATCACCCGCTCCGAAGACATCTTTCGCGGCAAGAACCTCGCCCCTTTCAAAGCCACCCACATCGAAGCCCTCGGCGCCGAAGCCTCCTACGGCGAAAAATCCCGCACCCGCGCCACCCGCGAAGTTTTGCTCCGCCTGGCCGTGGTCCACGACTCCCGTGACGCGCTCGAAATCTTCGGCCGCGAACTCGGCTCCGTCGGCCTCTCGACCGCCCCCGGCGTCACCGGCATCTACTCCGGCCGCCCCAAACCCACCCCCGTCGTCAAACTCTTCACATTATTCCTCAACAAATCCGCACTCCCCCCGCCAACCCTCACCGTCGGCGAAAATCCGTCCACCCTCATAAAAATCTCCCTAACCGGCGGTTATACGCCCCCCAAACCCCTCCAAGGCGCCATCGCCGAAGACGCCGCGGATACCATAAAAATTCCGCTGGAAAAACTCGCCTACGCCCGCAGCGGCGACAAAGGCAATTCGGCCAACATCGCTATTTTTGCCCGCAAGCCGGAATACCTCCCGTGGCTCCGCAAAATCCTCACCCCCGAAACAATCACCGCCCAGCTCGGCCACCTCGTCACCGGCCCCACGGAACGCTTCGAAGCCCCCGGCCTCAACGCCCTCAACTTCCTCATCCAGAACGCCCTCGGCGGCGGCGGCATGGCCTCCTTGCGTATCGACCCGCAAGGCAAAGCCTACGCGCAGATGGTGCTGGAAATGGAAGTAAAGGCGCCAAGAAGTTACTTTTTTTGAAAAAAAAGTAACCAAAAAAACTTTTGCTAGCTGGGGGAGTTGGGCCTGGGATTGCCTTTAAGCGGCTCCATAGGAGCCGTTTAGGCGCCGCTCTCTTCACCCCTTCATCTCCAACTTCCGGCAAACCCCCATCACCATCTCCGCCAGCTCCTCAATCCGCCCATCCATCCGTGCCGACGGTCCCGCAATCGTGACAATAAACACCGATTTCTGCCACGAAAACGGCGCCGAGATCGTCGTCAGCCCATCAATCGTTTCGCCTTGGTTGACAAAATACCCGCGCGCCCGCCCGGTCTCGACCGCCGCCCGCAGCGCCGCCTTATCGGTCACCGTCCGCGGTGTGAACGCGGTGAATTCCATCCCCTCCAGCACCGCGTCCAGCGCCTTGTCATCCAGGCTCGCCAGAATCGTTTTGCCGCCGGAAGCCCCCCACAGGCTGCGTATCGGGTTCCCTACCTTCTGCTGAAAGCGCAACGGCTGCGAGCTGTCCAGGCACAGCAGATACGTGCCCCGCAGCCCCGTCACCTTCGCCAGCAACACCGATTCATCCAGCGAATCGCGCAGTTCCCGCAACAAAATTTCCGCCCGCAACGTCACCGGGTCATTTTCCGCGATCACTCTGCCGGCCTCATACAGCCGCAACGTCGGATAATACCCGCCGCGCGGCGAGACCTCGTAAATAAACCCGCGCTCCTGCAACGCCTGCAAAACGTCGTGGCAACTGGAAACCGGAATGGTCAGCAGCCGCGATATATCCGAAAGCGAAAGCGGCCGCTTCTGTTCCGCGAACAGTTCTAAAAAGTCCAACGTCCGCTCAACAATTTTCGACACGTTATTCCTTTGGCGCACAGGCCTGCCGCAACGCTACAATCAGCGTGCGTGTTAATCAACCCGGCCGTGTTAGCGCTCCTCGATCACCCAATGCTTGCGCATCGTCTGCAACACTTCCCAGGTCCCGGCAAACCCCGGCTCGATCACGAACGCGTCACCCGCGCCGGCCTCGATCCGGCTGCCGTCGTCGCCGGCAATCACGCAAGCCCCGAACACCACCACCACATACTCCCACTCCGCGTAGGCAATCCGCCATTTCCCCGGCGTCGCCTCCCACTGCCCGGCGGCCAGCCTGCCGCCCGCCTCCTCGTATTGCACCCAGGTCCGCGTCGCCGGCGCGCCGGCCACCACCTTCTCCGCCGGCACGGGCTCCCACGCCGCCGCATCCATTTCGCGCCCCAAACCATGCAATTTCATTGCGAAACCCCAGTGCCCGGCGCCGGCCCCACCGGCAGCGTGCCAAGCGGCAGCGTTCCCAGCGGCAAGCTGCCCGGCGGCAAGCTGCCCGGCGGCAATGTATTATTGGGCGCGCCCGCCGCGGGCGGCGGCGTCGGCGCCGGCGTGCTCGGCGTCAGCGGCGTCGCCACAATCCCGCCCGTCACCGCGCCGCCCGGGCTCACACCCGCCCCGCTCACGCCGCCAACCACCAGCCACTTCGCCAGATCATGCTGCACCTGGTATTGCAGCCGGTCGTTTAAATCCTCCACCAGACTTTTGGTCATCCCAAACAAGGCCGCCCGCACATCCTCCTGGCTCGCGTCGGAATCCGGCGCCGCCTCCGTGCTCGTCACGCTCGCCTCGGTAAACCCCGTTTGCTTGCCATCCGCGCTCGCCACATCCACCCGCACCGTCATCGTCCCGGTCAAATTCCCGCCGCTCTCATCCAGCGACGCCACCTCGATCGTCGCCGTCGCCGTGCCCGGCGCCCCGCTCGCCACCAGCCTGCGGTTCAGCAGATCCATCAGCGCATTCGCCGGCGCCTCCGGGTCCTCGCCGATCAGGGTCGCGTCGTCCGGGTCCGGCACGTAGGTATTCTGCACATTCACGTTCGCCACCCGCAACGTCATCGGCGGCAGATACGAAAAATCGATCGGCTTATAAACAATCGGCGGCGGTGGCGGCCCGCCGCACGACGCGAGAAGAAAAGTAAGTAAGCAAGCACTTCTTTTTTGAAAAAAAGGCGCCCCGCCTGGGGAAGCAAAAAACTTTTGCTCCCCAGACCTCCGCGCGTTGCCCATGCCCGTCCCATCTCCCACATTGATAAAAAGTTTTTTGCTTCTTTTTTTCAAAAAAGAAGTGCTTTCTTGCTTCTTCAAGCGTCTCTCCCGCCCACGCCGTCACGCGCAAACCGAAAATCATAATTACAAAACTCGCACGTCATCACGATATCCCCGTCCACGCTCATATGGTCCAAATCATCGCGCGAAAACCCTTCCAGCACCGCCG
>Ga0302319_10021485_pt1 | contig 11626 bp, 1 predicted proteins | sample Bog_T0_2_FD_203319 | JGI IMG/M metagenome (GOLD analysis project Ga0302319, IMG submission 203319) | Peat permafrost microbial communities from Stordalen Mire near Abisko, Sweden - Bog_T0_2 | ecosystem: Environmental > Terrestrial > Soil > Wetlands > Peat | place: Sweden: Abisko, Stordalen Mire...
CCAATTAGAGAATTGCCCTCAAACCCTCATGAATACAAGCGACCCTAACGGGATTCGAACCCGTGTTACCGCCGTGAAAGGGCAGTGTCCTAGGCCACTGGACGATAGGGTCTTTCCGGCTCCGGAGCCGCGCAATATCCGGGTTGGGAGGCTTCTGCGCAAGTTCTAAAATGCCGGGGTGCGCCACGTTGGGGCCGCCGGCATTTTCTGGCAATTTCCAAGGCGAATTTCGATCCGATTCCGACTCGAAGTCCCGGGTCGCCGAACGGGACCAAATACCCATGAAATCCTCCACCGAATTCCCCTTTCGGCTGACCGGGATTCTCCCCGCCCACTCTCCCAAGCAAAAACACCGCTTGACGATACCCTACTCCGGCAGTAGACACCCGCATGCGGAAGCAATATCATTTCGATAGACAATCGGCGAAATCCGAACCCCGGAGGCTTTTCCGGCTCGCTTGTCCCATGTCGGTCGCTCCACTCCTGCTCCAGATATTCACAGGCTTGAATCTGGCCTTGATCGCCATATGCCTCAACAGTTTCGGACCCGATTTGCTGCACGCCGAGGTGTCTGCGTTCGCTGGCAGCCATTCGTGGCTCGCAATTCACGCCGCACCGTGAAATGAAAGTCTATAGTCTGAGTATGGACACGAGGGCGGAGCCCCATCCTTTCCCGTTTTCGGCCTGATCCTACTGCCCCGATCGCCGCGTCTCGATTCCGGCCCTGCCAGGCACCTTCGATTTCACCCCCAATGTCCGCACCCATTCGTCACTCGCACAGCACCGGTGGGAGCTATTTTTTCATGCTCCTGAGCGGGGGCCTTATCCTCCTCACACTCGGGGCATCCGCCGTTGCGGGCGATCTGCTGCGCGGGGGCTATTGGTCGAATTCAGCTCATTCCTCCACCCCAGGCTCTTTTACAACGCCCGCCGTGAGCCAGGCGCGTGCAAATATGCAGGACGCCCTGGCGCGGGCAACCCAGTCGATCCAGGCGATCCAGAGGATGCAGAGCGCGGCTCGGAAAATTGCCTCGGGTTACAACGCCAATAACGCCGGGATCAACCCGAACAACCCGTCCCAGCAATTGCCAAACGTGCCCAACGGCCTTGGCATCGGCGGCCTAGACCCGGCCACGGGCGCCACTGCAGGATCCAGCCTCTGGTCGGGCGCCGGTCTGCCGGCCCAGTCCATCGTGAATGGCCGCACCCAGGTGACCGTTGACCAGACCAGCCCCGACGCCGTGCTCACCTGGCAGAGCTTCAGCATTGGAAGATCCACCACGCTCGACTTTGAACAGGCCAAAACCGGCGCCACCACGGGCGACTCCATCGTTTTCAACATCATTCAGGATCCCGGCGGCGTCCCCTCGCAAATCCTCGGCGTCATCCAGGCCCAAGGGCAAGTCTACGTCATCAACCAGAACGGGATCATCTTCGGCGGCGGATCCCAGGTCAATGTCCACACCCTGGTCGCCTCCTCGTTGCCCATCAATACGAACCTGATCAACCGCGGACTCCTGAACAATCCGGACGATCAGTTCCTCTTTTCCCAGCTCCCGATCCCCGCTGGGACCAACGGCCCGACACCTGCCTTTACACCACCCGCGCCAGTCAATGGCGTGGACGGGGATGTCACCGTACAGGCCGGGGCGCAAATCCAGGCGGCTGACACCTCGGACAATGTCGGGGGCAGGGTTGCGTTGATCGGCCCGAATGTGACGAACGCTGGCACTATCTCCACCCCTGACGGCCAGACCATCCTCGCGGCCGGCAATCAAGTGGGATTCCTCGCCAGCTCCAGCGCCTCCCTGCGCGGCCTGGACACTTACATCGGCGCCGTCGATGCATCCAGTGGCGATGCGACCAACACCGGACTCATCGAGGTACCGCGCGGTGACACGACTATCGCCGGAGAGGATGTGAACCAGCTTGGGGTCATTGCCAGCACCACCTCCGTCACGCTCAATGGACGGATCGATCTCGACGCCTCCTATGGCACCAAGGTGGTTGCTGCGGCAAGTAACACGGACCTCTTTGTCCCCACGGACTCCGGGAATGTGACGCTCGGCGCCAACAGCGAAACCCAGATCCTTCCGGAATGGGACAGCACCGAGACGGTCGTCGGCACCACCCTTGCTCTGCCGTCGGAGGTCGAGATCGAGGGAGAGACCATCCATCTCGAGACCAATTCCCAAATCCTTGCGCCAAGTGCAAATGTCGCCCTCTCGGCCGGCGACTGGTCTCAATCCGGCGATTCCCCGGCGCAATTCGTCCCGAGCAAGGGGCAGGTCTATCTCGATGCCGGCGCCTCCATCGATGTCGCCGGTTCCATCGTTTCCGCCCCGGTTTCGGAGAATATTGTCTCCGCGCAATTGCTCGGGCCGGAGCTTGCCAATTCTCCGCTCCAGCGGAACGGCGTACTCTATGGCCAGACCGTGGAAGTGGATGCCAGGGATATGGGCATCTACGACGGGATTGAGTGGGTAGGCACTCCGCTGGCAAATGTGTCCGGTTATGTTGATTTGATCCAGCGCCCGGTCGGTGAGCTTACGACCGCCGGCGGCTCGGTCAGTCTCACCGCGGGCGGCTCGGTGGTCATGCAGCACGGTTCGGACATTGACGTATCCGGCGGGGCGATCAATTACCAGGGAGGCACGGTGCAGACCACGGACCTGATTTACGACGGGCAGATTGTCAATATTGCGCAGGCGATCCCGGACGTCGCGTACCAGGGGATCCTGGGCTCATTCACTGTGGATTACGCCAAGTGGGGCATCCAGCAGACGTACAACATCCCGCTCCTTGGCGGTGCGCATTACGAGGACTCCTATGTCGAAGGCGGCAACGGGGGCTCGATCTCGATCGCAGCCCCTGCCGTGGCTCTGGACGGTGCGCTCCTCGGGCGGACCTACCCCGGCTCCCGCCAGTTGCAGGTCCCTCCCGCCCTGAGCAGCATCACGCTTTCGTTTCAAATGCAGAGCGCTGCAAGCGACACCTCCCTGAGCTCACCCACTCCGCCCCAGGTCCTTTTCGCGGATGACTCCGCTCTCCCCGCTGCGCCTGCATTTGCGCTCGATTCCTCCGGGGATCCTATCGCATTGCCCGCCGCACGGCAGGCGGAGGTGGTGCTTTCCCCGGACCTGCTCACCACCGATGGTTTCGGCTCGTTAACCGTGAATAACGGCGATGGCGACATCGCCCTGCCGGCAGGTGTAGCGCTCACCGCCCCAGCCTTCGGATCCATCACCCTGGTCGCGGCAAATCTGGACATCGAGGGAGCCATCAGCGCTCCCGACGGCTCCCTGGATTTCACGGTGTACGATTACTCCCCCTACGCATGGCTGAGTTATTCGCCCTTCAATCCCCCTCCCACGCCGGATTCTTCCCGCGGCCATTTCGTACTCGGCTCCGGCGCCAGTTTGAGCACGGCGGGGCTCATCATCGACGATGAATACCTCTCGCCCACCGCCTACACCCAACCCGTGGCTACCGGCGGCGGGAGCATCACCATCGCGAGTTATTCCGCGGACCTGGCCGTGGGCAGCACCATCAATGTCTCCGGCGGCGCGGTTGCCGGGCCCACGGACAAGCTCACGTACGGTAACGGCGGCACGATATCCATCGCTGCCGGCCAGGACCCCGAGAGCGCTGCGACGTTGGGCGGGACTTTGATCCTCGATGCCACGCTCAAAGGCTATTCCGGCGGCACCGGCGGCTCGCTCAGCATCCTGGCGCCGGCCATCCAGATTGGCGGGAGCGTCACGGCAAACGCGAACTCGCTGCTGCTGGACCCTTCATTCTTCAGCCAGGGCGGATTCGCCAGCTTTACCCTCACCGGGCTCGGTGGCACCACCGCGAATTCCGCTTCGACCTTCGACTATCTCCCGGCGATTTACATCGCACCCGGCACGGTGATCGCCCCCGTGGCGGAAAACTGGATCGGCTTCCCGAACTCGCAAAGCCCGGATGGAATTACGGAGATGCTTGAGGTCCTTCCGGAGGCCCAACGCACCCCGGTGAACCTTTCGTTCCTCGCTCCCGGCATAAAGGACCTGCAAGAGGATCAGATCATCCGGGGCGATTTCGTGATGGGCGCGGGAGCAACGATCACGACGGACGCGCTAGGCAGTGTCTCCATCAGCGCCCAAGCGGCTACCGTGCTCGGTTCGATCATCGTGCCGGGCGGCTCCATCACCATCAAGGGAGCGAGCAGTTCCGACCTGATTTTCGGCACCGCCGATAACGCACCGCTTGCCACCGTGTACATGGGACCCGGCGCACTGCTCTCGACTGCCGGGACCACGGTATTGACCCCGGATGTTTACGGCTATCCCACGGGATCGGTCCTGCCTGGCGGCTCCATCACGATCTCCGGCAATATCGTGGCCGCGGCGGGCGCCACCCTGGACGTCTCCGGGGCCAGCGGTCTCCTCTACCTACCCCAGTCGGAAACGACCTTGGTCGGGCAGGAGGAAGGCTCGTTTCTCGGCGCGCCGGTAGCGCCGTTTCAACTCCAGAGCAACGGCGGAACGATTACGCTCTCCGGCGCACAGGAATTATTTTCCGACGCCACGCTCGTCGGAAATGCTGGAGGGTCCGCGGCGGTCGGCGGCAGCCTGACGGTTTCCTCCGGCCTCTACTTCCCCCCGGGCGGCGACTCTACCCAGACTCCCACGGATCCCACGCTGGTCATTACGCAATCCGGCCGCACCATCCCCGGGGCAACCGGCATCGGCCAGGCAGTTCTTGGGTCGAATAATCAGACGCTCGCCCCGAACGGCGCCGGACACATCGCGGTGGACAGCTTCCAGGGTGGCGGCTTCGATAACGTCGCGCTTGCCGGCACCGTTCAGTTCGATGGCAATGTCTCGGTGACCGCCGGAGGCGAACTATCCGTGGCGAGCGGCGGGGTCATTATCGCCGATGGCGCCGTCAATCTCACCGCGCCTTACGTGGTGCTCGGCCTGCCATTTCAGGGGCCGTTGACGCCGGAGCAACAGGCACAGTCGCCTTTCAACGCCAACGGCTCGGCCGTTTCCCCTTTCGGTCCGACTTCCGGCGCCGGCAGCCTTACGGTCACGGCCGATCTCATCGATGTCGGGAATCTGTCGCTTCAAGGAATCTCCAACGTCAACCTCATCGCCTTAAATGGCGACATCCGGGGCGACGGCACCCTGGATCTTGCCGGGCATATCACCCTCACCGCCGGGCAGGTTTACCCCGCTTCCGACGTGACTTTCGAGATCGCCGCTTACGATGAAAATATTGTGGTCGCTTCCAGCCAGTCCGGCGGCACCCAGGTCACACTCGCCTCGGCCGCGCTGCCACCGGGTTTCGGCGTCGGGTCGCCCCTGCTTGGGTCCACGGTACAGAGCATCGATGGCACGACGGTAACCCTGGCCTCGGGCGCTAATATCAGCATCGGGACCGCGACCGCGGAAGTGTTCGCCCCCGGCTCGGGCTCCGTGACCATTCGCGCGTCCGGTTCGCGCCAGCTCCCCCTCTCCGCCGGCGGAACGCTGGATGTGTATGCCTCGAACATCGACCAGGATGGCGTCCTCCGGGCGCCCATGGGCACCATTAATCTTGGCTGGAATGGCTCGTCCGGGACAGCCCCCACCGACCCGATCACCGGCGCACCCGTGGACTCCACGCTTACCCTGACGCTCGGATCGCAGAGCGTCACTTCCGTTTCCGCAGTGGACCCCTTGACGGGCAAGGCATTGATCATCCCATACGGCTCCAACCCAACCGGCACCGCGTGGATTGATCCGGCGGGCAACAATATTACCGCCGGCGGCATCCCGGAGAAGACCATCAATATCGGCGCGGCCTCCATCGATGATCAGGCCGGTTCCGTCGTCGATCTCAAGGGCGGAGGCGATCTTTCCTCTTACCGTTTTGTCGCTGGGGAAGGTGGTTCGACGGATTTCTTGAGCCCCGGCGTTGCATGGAGCGGGGCATCCTATACGGCGGGACAACTGGTTAGTTACAAGGGCGCGACATGGGTCGCCCTCCAGCAGACCACAACCGCACCGCCCGCTATCAACGGGTACTGGAGCCAGGTCCCCGCGAGTTACGCGGTGGTCCCCGGCTATACGGCACTCTATGCCCCGTACGCGCCGTTCAACTCGATCACGGGCGATCCAGGTTATACCAGTGCGGGGCTGCAGGTGGGCGAGCAGGTTTACCTCGGATCCGGTAGCGGTCTTACCCCCGGCATCTATACCCTGCTCCCCGCCCGGTACGCACTGTTGCCCGGCGCGTACCTCGTCACCCCGGAGACTGGCACGCCGGTGTCGCGAGTGACGTTACCGGATGGCTCGAACATTGTCTCCGGCTACCTCTTCAACGGCTTAAGCAATTCAGGCGGTCTCTCTGGCGCGCGGATATCCCAATTCCAGGTGGATTCGCAATCGGTCATTCTCTCCCGCGGGCAGTACGACACTTATGTCGCAGGAGATTTTTTGCGCCAGGGGGCTGAGCAGAGCAAGGTGGCCGTCCCTCTCCTTCCAGTCGACGCGGGAGTCCTGAACTTTGACGCGAGCACCAACCTCGTGCTCCAGGGAATGGTGGAAGCGGAAGCGCTGGCCGGCGGCATCACCGGTTTCGTCGATATCAATAGCACTTCCGATATTACCATCACCTCGGGAGCAACCGGTCCGGCGGGGACGTTGACGCTCGATTCCTCGGAACTCAGCTCGTTCGGCGCGGGAACCTTGTTGATTGGCGGGATCCTCAACGCGGATGGGACCACCATCGACGTGGAGACCAATAACATCGAGGTCAACAATGCCGGTTCGCCGCTTACCGGAGCCGATGTCATCCTGGTGGCCAATAATAAGCTGACCCTCGACTCCGGTGCCGAGATCGCTTCCGCCGGTGCTTCAACCGGCCAGCCGAAGGCGCTCGCCATCCAGGACACCACCGATCTTGACGCGCCGGGAGCGACGCTCGCCTTTGCGCAGGGCGGGGTTCCGATTGCCTTCCCGCAAGGCACCCCGGGGAATGACACCCTCACCGCCACCGTAGGCGGGACCATCACCCTGGCCAATGGTGAGACGACCACATTCTCGGCTGGGAACCCATTCACTTTGGCGGCGGGCAGCTCGATCACGCTAAACCCAGGCGGCGGAACGATCAGCTTCAGCGGCGGGACCGCCGGCTCGATCCCCGTCTCGCTCGGCGATGGCGCATTGGTACGCGTCAGCAGCGACTCCGCCGCAACCATTTCGAGGTATGGCGTGGCGTCATCGGAAGCGCCCGACCTTACTGTTGGCGCCGGCGCCAGGATCATCGGCGCGGGCGTCATCCTGAATTCGACTTACGCCGCCTCACTTGATCCAAGCGCCGTGATCCTCGGGCATTCGGTCACCCTCGGCAGCGGACAAATCAGCATTGAACTCAACAATCCAGGCATCGTGCAGTCTTCACAGGGGTTCGTGCTCGGTGAGGGCGAGTTGGGCAAGTTGAGCGGGGCTCAATCGCTCTCGCTGCTGAGTTACTCATCGATCGACATCTACGGTTCCGGCCAGGTCGGCTTAGCCACTTTGGCAAACCTCTCGCTGGACGCCGCCGAGATCGAAGGCTTCAACAACGGAGGCAATCCAGCCTCATTCGATGCCAGGAATATTCTGCTGGATAACAGCGCGGGGGGCACCGCTGCATCCGCCACGACGCCGGTCGCGGGCACGACCCTTGAATTCAACGCCGGCACCATTGATCTGGGTTCCAACCAGATCGATATCAATCAATTCGCCACTGTGGATTTGAACGCCACCGGCGGCATTCTCTCGGAGGATACGAGTGGGATCACGGTAGCCGGCGCGCTCAATATTGCGGCGCCGGTGATTACGGGAGCCGCGGGCTCCAATGAAACGATCTCGGCTGGCGGGGCGCTCAATATCGCGGGAATCGCCGGGGGACATTCGACGGTCACTGGCGGGCTGGGGGCTGCAATCACGTTATCGGGAGCGAGTGTGACGGATAACAGCGGCATTTCCGCGCAGAGCGGACATATAACCCTGAATGCCACGACTGGCGATGTGAACGTGGGGAATCTTGTCGCAACCACGCTCGATGCCGGCGGCGCGTCCCGGTCGTTCTTCGACCTCACAAAATACACAAGTGGCGGTGAGCTCACCCTCATCTCCGATCAGGGCAACGTCGATATCGGCAAGGACGCAACCCTCGACGTCGCCGCGCAGGCAGGCGGCGGCAACGCGGGGACGCTGTCGGTCACCGCGTCACATGGGAGTTTCAAATTAGCGGGAACCCTCAGCGGCAAGGGTGGCACCGGCGGGGAGTACGGCACGTTCTCGCTGGATGCTGGCACGATCCCCGGTGGCGATCTATCCCTGCTGGACGACGCCCTGGCCGCCGGCGGTTTTACCCACTCGGTTTCCATCCGGGATCGCGATGATTCGAATATCACGGTCAGCGGCATTGCGAAGGCTCAGGCGTTCACGCTCTCTGCGGATATAGGTTCGATCACCGTGACCGGGGAGATCGACGCCTCGGGCGCAACCGGCGGCACGATCGATCTCATTGCGGCTGGCAGCTTGACCCTCGATTCCGGCGCCCTCCTCACGGTTGCCGGTCAGAATTTCAACAGCGCCGGACAGGGCGGCTCCGTTTCACTCGAGGCTGACGCATACACGGGAGGCAGTTTCACCAATGTCGCGCTCGGAACCGGGCCGCAGCTCAATATCGCCGCCGGCTCGACCATCGATCTCTCAGTCGCCGCGAACACTACCGCGGCGGCGACTGCGGCCAATGCAGCTCTGGGGCTATGCAATGGCACGCTGCTGATCGCCGCCCCGCAGGCGCTTGGCAACACCGACCTCCAGGTGGCGCCAATTGACGGAAACATCAAAAACGCATCGAGCATTATCGTGGAAGGCGTGCAGGTGTTCGACGCGACCGATGGCTCCGTTGACAACCAGGAAGGCAATGTCTTCGCCAACGGGCAGACCTTTGTCGGAGCCGCGGGCAGCCCCGCCACCGCCTCCTACACCGCGATGATTAATCGCCTGTTCGCTAATAACATGAGCGTGGTCACGCCGGGCAATGGGACGCCCGCGGTCGCCGTCATCGAGCCCGGCGCGGAGATCGTCAATCCCAGCGGGGATCTGACCCTTGCCAGTGACTGGGACCTCGCGAATTCTTATCTCGGAGCCTTCCGCTTTGGCCCCAATAGCGCCCCCGGCGTCCTCACACTCCGGGCATCCGGCAATCTAATTTTTAATGGCGCATTGAGCGATGGCTTCAATGCTTCTCCCGGCAGCCTCTGGGAAGCAACGTTAATGATACAGAATACCGCCCTGCCCGTCAACGCGCAGGATTGGTCTTACAATCTGACAGCCGGTGCCGATTTCAGCGGGGCAAATGTCGCGGATGTGCTGCCGGTTTCCAATCTTGATGGCAGTGGCTCGGTCGAACTCGGCATCAATGATCCCTACCCCTACGCGAGCCAGTCCGGCCCCAATGGGACCACTTCAAGCGCCGTCTCCGGCTATTACCAAGTCATCAGGACCGGCGCGGGCAACATCAACGTCGCGGCGGGTAGCAATGTCGAGTTGCTCAACCAATTCGCGACCATCTACACCGCCGGCACGCAGGTCGTGGATCCCACCATGGGCGGTACGTTCAGCGTGCCGATCCTCGATGAATCGCAAAACCCGTCAAATCTCGGTACCGGCCCGTTTTTCGGCACGGGCTATCCCGCCCAGTACAGCGAGGCGGGAGGCAATGTGACCATCTACGCCCAGCAGGACATCGAGCACCTCACCCAGGATGTGAACGGCAACCTGGTCATGGATTCCGAAAGCGAGTTGCCGGACAACTGGCTCTATCGCCGGGGCGACGTCGCCGCCACAGGGCTCTTCGATAGCAACCCGAATATCAACTTCAGCCCCACCGGCGAAGGCGACCCGTCGGAGTCCACGACATGGTGGGTCGACTTCAGCAATTTCTTTGAAGGCGTCGGGGCACTCGGCGGCGGCAACGTAACCATGGTGGCCGGAGGGGATATCGCCAATGTGGATGCCGTCGTACCCACCAACGCGCGCATGCCGGGGATTGGCTCCACGGGCAACCTCGCTCCCAACGCGGCGAGCCTCGTCCAGCTCGGCGGCGGCGATCTCCTGGTTCAGGCCGGCAATGACATCAACGCCGGCGTTTATTACGTCGGGAACGGCGAGGGCACTCTGATCGCCGGCAATCAAATCCTGACCAACAGCACCAGGGCGCCGGTCGGTGGCATGAGCTCCACATCGGGCGATATTCCCGTCTCCCCGGACGGGTGGCTCCCTACTACCCTCTTTGCTGGCGATGCCAGTTTCAATGTCACCGCCGGCCAGGATCTCCTCCTTGGCCCCGTAGCCAATCCCTTCCTTCTGCCCGAAGGCTTTAACAACAGCGTCTGGTACAAGACTTACTTCTCGACCTATGGAACCGGCGATTCGGTCGATGTCACCTCCGTCGGGGGCAGCATCACCCTCAGGGAATATGCTTCGTCGAGTCTGTCAGGTCCCATCCTTCAGGTCTGGCTCGATAACATGGATCTCATGGGCGGCGTTGCGGATTCCCGCGCCTACTATCAGCCATGGCTGACCCTCAACGAGGAGAGCGTGGTCCCCTTCGGAACCGTGTCCGCCCTGATGCCGCCAACCCTGAACGCGACCTCCTTCTCCGGGGACATCAACGTGGTCGGCAGCCTCTTGCTCTCCCCCTCCCCTACCGGCACCCTCGACCTCACCGCGGCAGGGTCAATCAACGGCTTCCAGTCCCTGGGCCAGGTCTCTACCGTCGTCAATTACACCGAGGCGACCATCGACCTGTCTGACAGCGATCCTGCATCGATCCCCGCCATCACCTCCCCCTTCGGATACCAGGAGGTTGCCGGGGTCGGCACCAGCGGGTACGAAGCCGGAACCACCGGTGCCAGCACGTTCCTTGCCGTTTTCAGCGACCTCTTCGACGCTACCACCACCGGCGTCCCCGGCGTAATCGAGACCGAGCAGGCCCTTCACGACTCCTCCATCCTCCACGCCGCCGATTCAACCCCCGTCTACCTCTACGCTGCCACCGGCGCAATCTCGGGTGTCGACCTATATTCCCCCACCGCCACCCGGATAGCTGCTGCCGGGGATATAACCGATTTCAACGCATTTCTTCAAAACACAGCCCCCACCGCCCTAAGCGTGATCTCCGCCGGCGCCGACATCGTCCCCTACGATCCGACCTCTCCTGAACGCGAGGCTGCCCTGGCGAACCCTGAGGCTGCCCTGCCTGTCAGTCTTGCCGGTGACATACAAGTCGCCGGGCCCGGCACCCTCGAGGTATTGGCCGGCGGTAATCTGAATCTCGGTGGCCAGGGCCCCGGCGGTGCATCGAACACAACAGGCGACGGCATCTCCAGCATTGGCAATGCGCTGAACCCGGCCCTTCCTTTCGCTGGGGCGGACATCGTGGCGGCGGCAGGCATCGGCGGGTCGGTGGGCCTCGGGCAAAGCGAACTCAATTTCCCGGCGTTCATCTCCCAATTCATCGATTCGCCCGCCGGCGCCACCTACCTCGGTGAGCTAAATCAAATCGCCTCATTCTCCGCCATTCTCACTCCCGC
>Ga0302319_10021486_pt1 | contig 11626 bp, 8 predicted proteins | sample Bog_T0_2_FD_203319 | JGI IMG/M metagenome (GOLD analysis project Ga0302319, IMG submission 203319) | Peat permafrost microbial communities from Stordalen Mire near Abisko, Sweden - Bog_T0_2 | ecosystem: Environmental > Terrestrial > Soil > Wetlands > Peat | place: Sweden: Abisko, Stordalen Mire...
ACGTGCGCGCGTCCGCGTGCGCCCCGTGGCGGCGCATGAAATCCACGTACTTGTCGGCCTCCTCCTTCACGTGCTCCTGGAGGGCCTCCAGTTCCTCCTCTCCTTTGAAGTTCCCGGCGTCCACCACGCCCACGTGCACGAAAACCCAATTCTGGTACACCCCGGAGAACATCCTCTGGATGTTCAGGAGCGTGTGCATGCCGAGTCCGTTGTAGCCGTTCACCAGAAGGACCGCCGTCTTCCCTTTGGGGTCGTATTCCACGGAGGTCGTCGAGTCCTCCGGCACGGGGAGCTCCGAGACGCGCACGAGGCTGTCCAGGCGGCCCAGCAGCACCTTGGTCTGCTGGTAGTGGCGCTTGACCCAGAGGGAGGCCAGGATCAGCGCGCCCGTGACCAGCAGGGTGACCCAGCCGCCCTGGCCGAACTTGAAGACAACCACGAAGACCAGGATGAAGACCGTCAGGAAAAGGCCGATGGCCACGGTGGACAATTTCCGTCTCCAATGCGCCTCGCGCTTTCGCACCTGCCACCAGTGCCGCACCATGCCCAGCATGGAGAGCGAGAAGGTGATGAAGACGTTGATGGAGTAGAGCACCACCAGCACGCCCACCGAGCCGTGGGTCAGGAAGATGGTCCCCAGCGCCAGGAGGCTCATGACCAGGATGCCGTTCTGGCTCACCAGTCGATCGGAAAGGACCGCGAAGCGCGAGGGCAGCCAGCGGTCCAGCGCCATGTTCGAGATCACGCGCGGCCCGCCGATGAACCCCGCCTGGGCGGCGATGAACAGGATGGCGGCTTCGGAGAAGAGGGTGATCCAGACAAACGCCTTCCCGCCCGTCCCCCAGTTTCCGGTCAGCGCCTCGAAGAGGGTGGCGTTGAGCGTCTTCCCGGGCACGCTTTCGATCCCGAAGAGGAGATAGGACACGAACAGGCCCATGGCCGTCAGCGCCAGCGACCAGGCCATGTAGCGCATGGTCCGACGGCCGTTTTGCACGCGCGGTTCGCGCAGGATGTTCAGGCCGTTGGACACCGCCTCGATGCCGGTGTAGGTTCCGGCGCCCATCGAATAGGCCTTCATGATCAGGAAGAAGGTCCCGAACAGGCCCAGCTCCCGCCGCGACTGGGAGAGGTCGTGCAAGGTGCCGGTCGCCAGGGTCGACGCCTGGGACGCGTGGCTCCCCAGCGCCCAGACGATTCCGAAGGCGTGGGTGAACACGAAGACCAGGAAGATGGGCACCATGGGCCCGATGGATTCCTTGACCCCGCGCAGGTTCATCAGCGTGAGGACCAGGATGCCCGCCACCACCACCGAGAACTTGAACCCCAGCGCCGTGGCCGGAAGGAAGGAGAAGATGGCATCCGCTCCGGCGGCGATGGAAATGGAGATGGTCAGCACGTAGTCGATCAGCAGGGCGCATCCCGAGATCATGCCCCAGGTGGGGTTGAGGAGCTTGGAGGCCACCAGGTAGCCACCGCCGCCAGCGGGGAAGAGCTCGATGATCTGGCTGTAGCCCGCGGACAGCACGAAGACCGTGACCACCGTGCCCAGCGCCACGAACAGACCCAGGTGGTGGTGCCCCCCCAGCGTGATCCACGCCTCCTGGGGCCCGTAGCTGGAGCTGGACAGACCATCCGCGCCCAGGCCCACCCAGGCGAAGAACGGCAGGAGCGATATGCTCTCGAAGATGGACTTGTCGAAGGGATTGCGCGCCCCACCCAGGAACAGGAGGCGCAAACGATGCCACCATGTGAACGGCGAAGGGGGACCGAGGGTCTCGAGATCCGGTTCGTCCATGTTGCGCTTTCTCCCGATGGCCCGGATCCATCGGGGATCCGGGCTTCCAAGCTAGCTCGAGGGGGGAACAAAAAAAGGCCGCGGAGCCATTGCGCTCCGCGGCCGGAATCAAGGGGGGCCGTTTCAGTCCCGAGGTCGGCTCAATTGTTGTGCGTCGTGAAGTCGTTGTAGGCCGGGATCCCGATGTCGTGCATATCCAGGCCGTCGATCTCCACTTCCGGCGAAACCCGGATGCCCCAGATCTTGTCGCAGACCTTGAAGAAGATCCAGAACGAGCCGTAGACGAACACGAAGCAGGTGGCCACGCCGATGATCTGCACCACGAGTTGGGAAGCGTCACCGTAGAACAATCCACGCACGCCGCCCTTGACTCCGTTCCAGCCTTCGCCATAGGCGCCATCGGCAAAGAGTCCCAGGGACAAGCCGCCCCAGGCGCCGCCGGCACCGTGAACGGCGGTTGCGCCCACCGCGTCGTCGAGCTTGAGCACGTTCTCGACGAAGGAATAGGCCAGCGGACAGATGATTCCGGCGCCGATGCCCACCCACATGGAACCCCAGACGTTGACGAAAGCGCAGGGAGCGGTGATCGCCACCAAGCCGGCCAGGTAGCCGTTGCAGGCCATCGCCACGTCCCATTTGCCCGTCTTGACCTTCATGTAGATGACGGTGACGGCACCCGCCCAGCAGCTGGCGAGCATCGTGTTCACGGCGACCACGGCCAAGCGCAGGTCGGTTCCCGCCAAGGTGGAGCCGGCGTTGAACCCGAACCATCCGAAGCCCAGGACCAGCGTGCCCATCACAGCCATCGGGATGTGGTGTCCGGGAATGGCGTTGGCCTTGCCTTCCTTGGTGAACTTGCCGATGCGGGGCCCGAGGACCACGATTCCGGCCAGAGCCGCCACACCGCCCACCATGTGCACCACGGTGCTACCCGCGAAGTCGACATACCCGTGTCCGAGCCCGAAATTGGCCCCCAACTGGGAGAGCCATCCGTTGCCCCAGGCCCAGTTTCCGAAGAGGGGGTATACGATCATGGACATCACGAAGCCGAAGAAGATGAAGTTGCTGGTCTTCCAGCGCTCCGCCATGGCTCCGGTCGGGATGGTACAGGCGGCGTCCATGAACACCACGCTGAACAGGAACAACGCCCAGAATCCGACGTCGTAGAACTTGCCCGCCAGGAAGAACCCTTGGGTAGCCCACAAACCGAAGGCTTTGCCTGCAATGGGAATTGTGAATTCACCCGCAGCTACCGGGATCCCGCCCAGTTGGGTATTGCCGGCCACGTTGCCCATCTGCAGCGCGTAGCCGGTGAGCAGGTAACCCAGGACGCCGATGAAGTAGATGCTGATGTTCATGAACATCACGTGCGACGCATTCTTGGCGCGGACGAATCCGGTTTCCAACAGGGCGAAGCCGGCCTGCATGAAGAACACGAGGAATCCGCTCATGAGCATCCAGGTGAAGTTCACCGCGATCTTGGTGTGACCAAGATCGGCGGCGATCTCGTCCATGGTGGGCTTGCCGGCGACCTTGGCGGTGATGTCGTTGGCCGTGCCGGTCGTGGCACCCGTTGGGTCGCCCACCGTGGGAGCGGCCGCTGGCGCTGCCGCCGCAGTGGTGTCTTTCTTGGTCGTGTCCGTCTTGGCCGTGTCCTTGGCCATGGCGGGCATGGAGTCCTTTTTGGCCGTGGAGTCCGTCGCAGCCAGGGCTCCGACGGAAAGAACCATTGGCAGTGCGAGTGCGCCGGTGATCCAGCGTCGTTGGCGGTTGATCCAGCTGAGCATGTGGTTGCCTCCCCCAGAGGTTGTTCAATTGCCGGCCTCCCGACCCGGGAGCACCTCTGCTGGCCGAAATAGCAGGGAGCGTGCCAAACCTTGGAAGGGGAACTGATGGTCAAGCGGTCGCGACGAATTTGGGGAATTGTCTTTTACATTTCACCAGGAAGCGACATTGACAAGCCAGATTGACAAAAGGCCACTCTAAGCCATTGCCCAGAGTGGCCTTCCCACAGCCGAGGCTCACTCCCCGAAGTGGTAGCCCTGCTCGCCGTGTTCCACCAGGTCCAGGCCCTGTTCTTCATCTTCCCTGCTGGGGCGCAATCCAACCAATGCCTTGACCAGGTAGGCGATCACCACCGTGGCGACAACGGACAAGAGGATCGTTAAGCCCATTGCTTTGAGTTGCTCCAACCACAGGGTGTGCCCCACGATGCCCTTGAGGTTGGTGGTGAGGTTTCCGTTCACCTCCTGGGTCGCCAGGAATCCCGTGAGCAGGGCCCCCAGGGTCCCCCCCACGCCGTGCACGCCGAAGGTGTCCAGGGCATCGTCATACTTGAGCCAGGACTTCAGCTTGGTGCAGGCCAAGTAGGGTACCAGGCCCGCCACCACCCCGATGATCACGGCACCGGTGGCGTCGATGAACCCCGTGGCGGGTGTGACCACCACCAAACCCCCGACGGCTCCCGAACAGAAGCCCAGTACGGTGGGCCTTCCGTTGTGGATCCATTCGACCAGCGGCCAGACGGAAGCGGCGACGGCGGTGGCCAGAGTGGTGGTCATGAAGGCGTTGGCCGCGATCCCGTCCGAGGCCAGGGCCGATCCCGCGTTGAAACCATACCAGCCCACCCACAGCATTCCGGTTCCGATCGCCGTCAGCACCAGGCTGTGCGGCGTGAAATTGGTGTGGCCCCAGCCCTTGCGCTTGCCCAGGATGATCATGAGGGTCAGCGCGGACCACCCCGAGCTCATGTGCACGACGGTTCCACCCGCGAAGTCGATGGCCTTGATGGACGCCTTGGCGTTCCACACCCCGTTCATCAGCCCTGTGGAACCCCAGACCATGTGCGCCAGGGGGAAGTAGACCAGGAACATCCAGAAGAACACGAACAGGAGGACGGCCTTGAACTTCATGCGCTCGGCCACCGCGCCCAGGATCAGGGCCGGAGTGATGATGGCGAACATCAACTGGTACATGGAGAACACATTCTCGGAGACCCAGTAGGCGTAGTCGGTGTTGGGCGCGGAGGTCACCTTGTCCAGGAAGGCCTTCCCCAGACCCCCGATGAACGCGTTCCCGCCGTCGAAGACCAGGGAGTACCCAACCGCCCACCACAGGATGGACACCAATCCGGCGATCCCGAAGCACTGGGCGATGACGGAAAGGATGTTCTTGGACCGGACAAGTCCTCCATAGAAGAGGAACAGGCCGGGGAGCGTCATGAACAGCACCAAAGCCGAGCAGATCATCATGAACCCGTTGTGTCCGGGACCCGCCACGCCCACGGCGAGCGCAGGCGAGGTCTTGGAAGGATCGGCGTTCTGGATGTAGGCCTCCAGGGCCGCGACGCGATGCAGCAGCGCCGTATCGGTCGCCGGCGCCAATCGCGAGGCAATTCGTGTCGAATCCGCGATCTTGGCGGAATCCATACGGATTGCCAGGTCAGTGGATGCGCAAATCGGCTTGACCGCCGCCAGTGCAAGTGTCATCGCCAGAATCTTCGCAAAGCGCATGGCTTCACCCTTCAAAAGAAGGTTGGTGTGGTTGATGAGCGCAGCGGGCCGCTGAGCTCAACTCGCGGGTGACAAAATACTTCAATGCAAGATTTTGCTCCAACCTGTTTATTCTCCAGGCCCCTTATTTTTTCTCCATCGCTCCATGCAAGGATTCTGATGCGACAATTCAGTCACAGTTGTTAACAATCATCGATTTTATCAAGTCAATTTGCTTCGGTTTCCGACGATGATTCAAATTTCTCCATTTTGTCAATCTCGGCCAATGACATCCACCGAATTTACCCGAGGGGAAGTTCGCCGATCCCTTCCTAGCCCAATCGCCATGGATGCGCAAGATCGTAGATCGTCTTGGCGGGAAGGAACGTGTCCAGCGGAATTTCCAGAAAGACGGTCCACCATCCCGACATGGACCCATTCCAAAGTCCGGGTCGCTCCAGAATCCGAATCTCGCCCCCGGGCGTGGGCTTGGTGGACAGAAACGCGCGGGAAGAGTCCACGTAGTCGGCCAGATCGTAGGCCTCACCGGACGGTCTGCGGAAGCAGCAGGCCATTTCCACGGGATTGAAATGCGTGGATCCGTGGAGCAACGACTTCTGTTGGGGTGCGACCTCGGATTGTTCGATGATCTCCAACCGCAGCTCGTCCGGTTTTCGCACCCAGAACGGCCCGCCACCTGGTTCACCCGCGTTGGGCACCATCCCCGCGACGCGCAAAGGCCTGTCCACCGCGGCATGCAGGTGGGAAATGTCGGGCAGACCGATCCCCAGACTTTCCGCCAGGCGCTGCAAGGATCCAGGATCTCCCGTGGTCAGGAAATCGTCGGCGGCGCTGCGCAGCGCCCAGGCGAGGGCGCCCAGGCGGCGTCGCCAGGGCACCACCAGATGGCGGCGGTGGTCGGGCTGGATGTTGTCGATGTTCTTGACCAGGACCACCATCCCCGGGGTGGCCGCAAGGTTCTCCAACAGGGATCCGTGCCCGCCCGCCCGCAACGCCGGGTTCCCGCCGGCATCTCGGACCAGCTCCCCGGCGCTGGTCACGGAGAGGGTGTCCGTGGACGGGGACTGGAGGGAAGCTCCGGCGACGACGTCTCCGCCATGCCGACGGCCCAGCACCCTGCACAGCTCGTTGAAGTGCGGGGGAAGGGGCCAATCTTCCGGCAGGGTGAAGTGGATGGTGCCGCGCGTTCCCGGCCCCACCACCTCCGCCGATTCGGCCACCTGCTCCACCAACGGGGTCCGCAGCGGGAAGGTCTCCTCGGGGTCCTGGTGGAAGGGCACGAAGGCCTTGGGTCGCGAAGACCACCCGAATCCCTCCGGGGCGTCCGCGACCAGCAGTCGGGCCACGCCCTGGGCGTCGCTGGCGGACACGCCCCGATTCCAGAGGTTGCGCGCCACCACCGGAGCCTCCGCCAGGTTGCGCAGGCGCACCGCCTCCGCGGCCGGGTCGGGATGGTTTCCGGACAGGAATTGACGCGGACCCGCGAACATCCGGCTCGCGGCGCCGCTGGCGGGAACGAAGAACCCCACCTCGCCGCGTCCGGCAAGGTCCAGGAAATCGGGGATCAAGGCGTCCAGGGAACCGGGTTCGATGCGCGAAATCCCGTCTCCCGCCGTGGCGGCGCGATCCAGCACCGGCGGGGTGGGTCCGGACAGGAGCAGCTCGCACTGCGCCTGGGCTTCCTCCCTGGCGATGCCCCGGGCGGAGAGATGCTCGATGTCGGCGTCGGACAGGAGAGAAATGGGTCGCACGGGTTCCTCCACGGCGGCCTTCCGGACCGCTCGCGGAAGGTAGCACATCAGGGCTTGGCGGTCGGGCCCCTAAGGGGCGATGCTGTCGGCCACCAGGAAATCGTCGAAGAAGATCCGATTGTCGTGGGGGGCCTCGAAGTCGGGTGTCCCCCCGCCGAAGAAAGTGGAGAAGTAGAACCGGTCGACATGCATGGAGTCCAGGTCGCGGAAGCGGAATCCGGCGGTGTCCGCGGCAAGGTGGCCGTCGTACCAGGCTTGGACGCGACCGTTGGAAGCGCCTTGCCCGCCCTTGGTCCCCGGCGTGTTGAGCATCACCCGGATGGCGAGCTCATGCCATTTTCCGGTCTCCACCCGCAGCGTGTTCCCGCTCGGGTCCTTCCAGGCGATGTCCGTTCCGTAGGTCCCCAGCTGCCCGGCGTGGTACAGGTAGAGCACGAGCTGTGCGGATGGCCTCCACATGATGCGCGCCGACCATCCGTCCGTTCCGGAGGGCGGATGGCCACCGGTGTTGCAGCCGGAACCGCAAAGGCCCGGGAGCTTGCCTCCCTTGACCCACTCGAACCCATCGGGGAAGTACGCGTAGTAGCGCAGCATCAATGTGTCCCGCGCGCAAGGCAGCAGGGAATTCCACTGGGCCCCGCAGGACGGTGCCCCTCCGGTGCCCGTGGGGCCCAGGCAACCCGCGGGGTAGTCCACCCGCAGGGCATGTCCGGACCAGGCGGTGTCTCCTCCCTGGACCACCTGCACCCGGCTGTTCTGGGGTGAAAGTCCGTTGTTCCAGGTCACCCCGGGGAACTCGGCCTTGCAGGAGTCGTAACTGTAGGGGCCGACGGGGTCGCCGTCGAAGGACACGTGCAGGTACTGCGCGCCCGAGGAGATCCCGGCGAGAGTCCCCACGGCGAGCACCATGGCACGGCGAACTCGACCAATCCTGATGTCCATGTCCAAAGCACCTCCTCCGGGGGGGACCGGTATGTCGCCAACGGGAGCGCGAAGGTTCCAACGATACCTCCTCGCGCCCCCACTCCCGGGACGCGGATCGTCTACATTGCCGCCGTGCCCGAACCAATCCTGATCACATGGCGTCCCGCGGAACTCTGGAGGCGCCTGGCCGCCAAGGGCATCGACGCCCTCCTCTTCGTGTTCCTGCTTCCCTTGACGGGATTGGGCGTGCAAGCCGCGTTCTACCTCCACAACATCGGCCCCTTCGCCCTGGGGATCGCGCTCTTCCCCATCCTGGAAATCGTGCTCGTCAAGTTCCAGCAGGGGACCCCGGGCAAGCGGATTCTGGGACTCCGCGTGCTCCGGGTGGACACCAAGCCCCTGAGCTGGCAGGATTCCATCCAACGCGAGATCCTGCTCCTGGTCCTGGTTGTCACCCTTTCGCTGCAGATCGGATCCGTCCTTCCCACCCTTCCGGGAGACATCGACCAGATGGCGTTGGCCCAGGCGCTCCAGAACGCCCCGTCCAACTGGGCGATCGTCTCCGATTTCACCTCGGCATTGCTGCTGGGTTCCACCCTTCTGGTGCTGTTCCGTCCCGACCACCGGTCCCTCCCGGACATCTGGGCGGGGACCGTGGTGGTCCGTCCTTCCCAGGTGGCGCCCAAGGGCTAGATTTCCTCCTCCAACGCCACAGGAGAGAACATGTCCGACCAGCTGATCTACATCGACGGCGAATTCCTTCCGAAGAGCGAAGCCAAGATCTCGGTGTTCGACCATGGTTTCCTCTACGGCGACGGCGTCTTCGAGGGCATTCGCGCCTACCACGGCAAGGTGTTCCGGTTGGATCAGCACATCGCGCGCCTCTACGATTCCGCCAAGGCCATCGGGCTGACCGTTCCCGCCACCCCGCAGGAGATCTCCGGGATCGTGGTGGAGTCGTGCCGGCGCAACGGGATCGCCAACGGGTACGTCCGGCTGGTGGTGAGCCGCGGCGTGGGCGACCTGGGCCTGAACCCCTACCTGTGCCCCAAGGCGAGCATCGTGTGCATCGCGGCCACCATCCAGCTCTATTCTCCCGAGCTCTACCGGAACGGGCTGGACATCGTGACGGTGCCCACGCCGCGCAACCATCCGGAAGCGCTGAACCCGCGCATCAAGAGCCTGAACTACCTGAACAACATCATGGCCAAGATGGAGGCCATCCGCGCCGGCGTCCAGGAGGCGATGATGCTGAACCTCCAGGGGTATGTGGCCGAATGCACCGGCGACAACATCTTCGTGTGGCGCAGCCGGAAACTGTTGACCCCGCCGGCCACGGAAAACGCGCTGGAAGGCATCACCCGCAACGCGGTGATCGAGCTGGCGCGCCGCAAGGGCCTGGACGTGCGCGAAGAGCGCATGTCCCGCTTCGACGTGTACACCGCCGACGAGATGTTCCTCACCGGTACCGGAGCGGAGCTCATCCCCGTGGTCAAGGTGGACGGCCGCGAGATCGGATCCGGCACCGTGGGCCCCGTCTTCCGCGGACTGCTGGAGGATTTCCAGGAATTGACCAAGGTGGACGGGGTCTCGATCCCGGGTCTTTCGTGATCCTCCCCCCGCTGTCCGGAGCCAAGGCCGCCGCGCGCCTCAAGACCATCCTGGCCCGGGGCACCTCCCCGGACGCCCAGACGGAGGCCAAGGTGCGCGAGATCCTCCGCGACGTGCGGGAAAAGGGACTTGCCGCCGTGACGGATTACGCGAGGAGCCTGGACGGATTGGGTCCACGCCAAGGTCTCCGGATCCCGCTGAAGGCCTTGGACGCCGCCGCGGAAAAATGCCCGCGTCCGGTGCAGGAAGCCATCCGGCGTTCCATCCGGCAGGTCCGCGCCTTCCACGAACGGCAGGCGGAGGAATCGTGGGTGCTGGAAGGTGCCGCCGGACAGTGGCTGGGCATGCGGATCACGGCGCTTCGCAGGGTGGGTCTGTACGTGCCCGGAGGCGCCGCTGCCTATCCGTCCACGGTGGTCATGAACGCCGTCCCCGCCCGCGTCGCGGGCGTGGAGGAGATCGCCGTGGTCACGCCCTGCCCGCGTGGCCTGGAGCCTTCCGTGGCCTACGCCCTGCGGGAACTGTCCATCGACGAGGTCTACGCCGTGGGCGGAGCCCAGGCCGTGGGACTTTTGGCCTACGGAGCCAAGGGCATCGAGCGGGTCGACAAGATCGTCGGCCCCTCCAACGTCTGGGCCTCCATCGCCAAACGAGAGGTGTTCGGCACCGTGGACATCGACAACATCGCCGGCCCCTCCGAGATCCTGGTGTTCTTCGACGGGACGGCCCATCCCGAGTGGGTGGCCGCGGATCTCCTGTCCCAGGCCGAGCACGGATCCGGATGGGAGGCGGCCGTGGGCCTCACCACCAGCCCCGCCGCCGCGAAGGCGGTCGCGGAAGCCGTACAGAGGCAGGTCGAGGCTTCTCCGCGGCGCGCCGTGCTGGAACTCGCCCTCTCCCGCCACGGCCTGCTCATGGTCTGCTCCTCCTGGGCGCAGGCGCTGGACACCGCCAACCGGATGGCTCCGGAGCACGCCGAGATCATGACGGAAAACGTCCAAGAGATCCTGGAGGGTCTGCGCAACGCGGGCGCCATCTTCGTGGGCCCCTGGACGAGCGAATCGGTGGGCGACTACCTGGCCGGACCCAACCACGTGCTTCCCACCAGCGGCACCGCGCGGTTCGCCTCGCCGCTGGGCGTCTACGATTTCCTGAAGCGCACCAGCCTCCTGCTCTACGGACCCCAGGCCCTGGCCCAGGACGGACCGCACATCGTGAACCTGGCCGAAGCGGAAGGGTTCTTCCACCACGCCCAGGCCATCCGCATGCGCCTCCCGTCCGCCCGGGCGGCCTCCCAACCGCCTTCGGCGAAGGGTCGCCGCGCCGCCCCCGCATCGCGTCCGCCGCGGAAGGCCGGCCCCCGGAGAGCGAAGTGACGGTCCTGGTGGACTACAAGGCGGGGAACCTCGCCAGCGTGTCGCTGGCGCTGTCCAGGTTGGGGGTGGAACACACCGTCAGCGGCGACCCCGCGGTGGTCCTCAAGGCCGACCGCATCGTGTTCCCCGGCGTGGGCGCGGCCGGATCCGCGATGGAGACCCTGCGGAGCACCGGGCTAGACCAGGCTTTGACGGAATCCGTCAAGAAGGGAACCCCGCTGCTGGGCATCTGCATCGGGTGCCAGATCCTGCTGGACCGCTCCGAGGAGGACGGGGGCGTCGCCTGCCTGGGCATCGTGCCCGGCGAAGTCCGCCGGTTTTCGTTCGGGAACCTCCCCGATCCGAAACCCAAGATCCCCCACATGGGCTGGAACACCGTGGATTTCCTGCGACGGCACCCCCTCCTGGAGGGGGTGCCGTCGGGAACGCACTTCTACTTCGTGCATTCCTACTACCCCGCCCCGTCGGAGGCGTCCGCCGTGCTGGGCCGCACGGACTACGCCGGGACGGAATTCGCCGCCATCCTGGAGGCGGGAAACGCGGTGGCCACCCAGTTCCACACCGAGAAGAGCGGCGAGCCGGGCTTGCGGATCCTCTCCAACTTCGCGCGCTGGAGGCCTTGAATGCTCGCGAAGCGATTGATCGTGTGCCTGGACG
>Ga0302319_10021489_pt1 | contig 11626 bp, 4 predicted proteins | sample Bog_T0_2_FD_203319 | JGI IMG/M metagenome (GOLD analysis project Ga0302319, IMG submission 203319) | Peat permafrost microbial communities from Stordalen Mire near Abisko, Sweden - Bog_T0_2 | ecosystem: Environmental > Terrestrial > Soil > Wetlands > Peat | place: Sweden: Abisko, Stordalen Mire...
CCATCAGAGCTCCTTCGTCCCGTCGCTGCCGATCGCCCAGCCAACTAATGAATCCGCCTGCAATAAGAAAGAATACGAGCCGCGGCAGTTCGTTCGATGAGAACCCTGACGCACGGATCGGCCCCGGAAAGAAAGTCCTCAAGAGGAATATCGACATGATCGTCGAACACATTCCGCTTCCAAACCCACCGAACCAACTGCTGAGCACGATCGCGCAGAAAAAAAAGGGCGTTAAAAAAAGGGCGGAGTGCAGCGAGTCCTTGAGCGCAACGGTGGTCAGCCAAACCGCCAAACTCAAAGAAACGGCGACCGCATATCGCAGCACGGGACCGGAACGCCGCCGCCAAAGCGGATCAAATCGCGCGCCCTCCGGTTTTAGGCTGGTGACTGCGTGCTTTCTCATGGCGGCACGGTTCCAACGTTCCCGTGATCTCGGGGAAACGCAATCAAAGTATCATGAGAGTGGAGGGCAAACGCTGGCAGGAAGCTAGGGCGTATCACAATGAGTCGGGCTCCTGCGCCTGGACCTTCGTTCCTTCCGCAACCGAATCCGATGGATTTACGATGATGCGGTCATGGGAGGTGACTCCGCCAAGCACTTCCAGCGAGGTTCCAAAATCGCGCCCGAGGACCACGTCCTTCAAACGCACTGCGCCATCGCGGTCCACCGCCGCAACCTGCGTCCCCTGAGCGCGGAAGAGCAGCGTGTTCCCAGGCAGGACAGTCGGCGCGTTTTGGAAATGCAAGATGAGATGCACGTTCGCAAATGCCCCCGGATACAGCCGCCCGTCTACGTTCGGAACCTGGACCTCGGTCAACAGGGTCCGCGATGCCGGATCGATCGCTCCCGCAATATGCGAGATCTTTCCCTGAAATTTCACGCCGGGAAACTCGGCCAGATCGAGATACGCCGGCGCATTGAGTTTCACTTCCGGACTGTAAACCTGCGGCACATAGACGTAGACCCGCAGGATGTCCGTCCGCGCAACGTGGAATAACTCCTGGGCGCTGGCCCCTGTCGCGTTGCTCCCTGCATTGATCAGCGCTCCCACATCGGTATTCCGGCGCGTCACCACGCCGACGAATGGCGCGGTGATCTTCTGGAATCCCTGCAGCACCTGGAGATTTTGCACGTTCGCTTCGCCGGCTTTCACTGCGGCCTCCTGCGCATCCATGGTCGTCCTGGCCACATCAAACTCCTGCGCGCTGATGACCTTTGTTTGCAGCAGATACTTTTGACGCCCGAAGGTCAGCCTGGCAATCTCCAGATTCGAGCGGGCTTGGGCGAGGCTGGCCACCGCCTGCCGGAGTTGCGCATCCACGTCGGGCGCCTCGATTTCGGCCATGAGTTCTCCCTCCTTGAGGTTCGCTCCTATGTCCGTGAACCACGCCTTCACGTAGCCGTTGGTCCGCGCGTAGATGGATGCCTCGGTGTAGGCCATCAGATTTCCAGGCAGCACGATTTCCGTTTCCGTCGGCCCCGGCTGCGGGAACACAGTCGCCACTGTCGGCGTCGCCATTTCACGCGTCTCCGAGGCCAGCTTTCGAAATGTCCGGGATCGTTGCCACGAGATCGCCGCCACCATCACCGCGCCGGCCACGACCAACGTGAAAACGACCCGCAGCGCGCCTCGGCGCCTGCCGATTTGTTTCCGTGGCAGAGGCGATTTCCGATCCAATTCATTTGGCGTCGCATCACCGGGAGATTCCTCGCGATACGCGGGCGCGGGTGGCGATGGGGTCGTTCCCACGCGATGTGTCCGCTCCGGTTCTGCTTCCACGATGGTATTGCCGTTCAGTGATGCGCTCATATTATGGGTTTGGTGTTCGTTGATTTGGTTTTTAAGCTTCCGCGCGCCGTGCGAGCGCCAGCGCCTCCTCGCCTGGCCGCTCTTGCCCGGCCTCGCGCGCCGGGTTGCCCGATTTCTCGCGGCGCTCGAGTCCGCGAATCGCTGCGAAAACCACGGGCACGAAAAGCAACGTCGCCATGGTGGCGACGATCAATCCGCCGATCACCGCGCGCCCGAGGGGCGCATTCTGTTCGCCGCCTTCGCCAAGCCCAAGGCTCATCGGCACCATGCCGATGATCATCGCCAGCGCCGTCATGATGACGGGACGCAATCGCGCCCGCCCCGCTTCCAACGCCGCCAGGACGGCGTCCTGGTGCAGCGCGAGTTGTTCCCGGGCAAACGTCACCACCAGGATCGAGTTTGCAGTCGCCACGCCGATGCACATGATCGCGCCCATCAGCGCGGGCACGCTCAGCGTCGTCCCCGTGAGGAATAGCATCCAGACGATTCCGGCCAGGGCGCCGGGCAGCGCCGTGATGATGATGAACGGATCCACCCAGGATTGGAAATTCACCACGATCAAGAGGTATGCGAACACCACTGCAAACACGAGCCCGGCCCCGAGCCCGACGAAAGACGAATGCATCGTTTGCACTTGCCCCCGGATGATCGTGAAGCTCCCGCGCGGAAGGTCCTTTTGCGCATCGTTCACGATTTTTCTCACTCCCGCCGCCACGCTTCCGAGATCCCGCCCTTGCACGCTCGCGTACACGTCCACCACCGGCTGCACGTTGTAATGCGTCAAAACCGCGGGCTCGAACGCCCGATTCAGCGATGCCAGATTCACGAGCAATTGAGGCGGTGAATGATTCGCGCTATTGATCGGGATGTCGTGCAGATCCTGCAGAGTCGTGATGCGATACTGCGGTGTTTGGACTGCAAGGTTGTAGTTCACGCCGTTCTGCGGATTCAGCCAGAAGATCGGCGTCACCTGGAAACTCGAACTCAGCGCCACCAGCATGCTATTGGCCACGTCCCGCTCGGTCAGCCCCATCTGATTCGCTTTCGTGCGGTCCACGTTGAGCTCCAGTTTCGGCTGGTTCAACAGTTGATACACATGCGTGTCCACCGCGCCCGGTATCTGTTTGATTTTCTCCGCCACCTTCTGCGCCAGCGCCACGTTTCCCTCCACGTTGTTCCCCACAAACTGCACATCGATCGGCGCCGATAATCCGAAATTCAAGATCTGGCTCACGATGTCCGCGGGCTGGAAGAAAAACTCGACCCCGGGGAATTGCCGCGGCAGCCCCTTGCGCAGCTTGCTCACGTATTCCGCCGTCGGCCCGTGATGCTCGGGGTTCAGCGACACCAGGATTTCCGCGTCCGCCGTCCCGATCGTTCCATTATTGCTGTAGGAGGTGTTCAAGGCGCTGTACGGAAGCCCGATGTTGTCCAGGATGCCCGTGAGCTCGTCCTTCGGAATGTCCTTGCGAATCGTCTGCTCCACCAGATCAGCGATGCGCGCCGTCTCCTCGATTCTCGTCGCAGTCCGCACCCGCATGTGCAGGCGGAATTGCCCGGCATCCACCGTGGGAAAAAAGTCCTGCCCAAGGAACGGCGCCAGTAGAAGCGAGGCCGCGCACAGGCCGAAGAACATTCCGATAAACTTCCAGCGCAAATTCAGGCAGGTCTCCAACCAACCGCTGTACCCTTCGCGAAATCGGTCAAAACCCCGCTCAAAACCCATCAGGAAGCGTCGGAAAAACGATTTTTTCCCGCCATCCCCGCCTGCATGATGCCTGGATTGTCCCCGCTGAAGATACAGCACCAGCGTCGGCACGAGCGTTCTGGAAAGCAAGTAGGAGGAAATCATCGCAAACACCACTGCCTCCGCCAGCGGCACGAACAGATACCGCGCCACCCCGGCCAGGAAAAACATCGGCACAAACACGATGCAGATGCACAGGGTCGAGACGAAAGCCGGCGTGGCGATCTGCGCCGCCCCGTCCATAATTCCCTGGCGCAATTCTTTCCCTTCCTCAAGGTTCCGGTCGATGTTTTCGATCGTCACAGTCGCGTCGTCCACCAGGATGCCGACCGCCAGCGCCAGGCCGCCGAGCGTCATGATATTGATCGTTTCTCCCATGGCGCTCAGGATCACGATCGAACTCAAGATAGAGAGCGGGATCGAGATCGCGATCACCAGAGTATGTCTCCAATTCCCAAGGAAGATCAGGATCATCACCGCCGTCAGGCAGGCCGCAATTACCGCCTCCTTGATCACACCCTGCACTGCCGCCCGCACGAACAGCGACTGGTCGAATAACGGTTGGATGCGCAACTCCGGGGGCAGCGACGCAGCGATTCGGGGCAGGGCTGCTTTCACTTGATTGACGACATCCAGCGTCGAAGCCGAGCCGTTTTTGTAGACCGACAGCAGCGATCCCCGCTGCCCGTCCTGCCTGACGATGTTCGTCTGCACCTCAAACCCGTCACGAATGTGGGCGACGTCGTGCATGTAGATCACCGCTCCGTTCACCGTCTTGATCGGCAGATTGTTCAGCGCCTCCACCGTCCGGGGCATGCCGTTCATGCCCACGTCGAATTCCTGCGCCCCGATTTTCACCGTTCCTGCCGGCAGCACCAGGTTCTGCAAATTCACCGCGTTGGTAATGTCGCTCGGCGAAAGCCCGTATCCGTTCAACTTGCTCTGATCGATGTCCACCATGATCTGCCGCACTTTCCCCCCGTAAGGCCACGGGATTGCCCCGCCCGGCACGGTCGAAAGCTGCGGGCGCACAAAATTCATCGCGATATCATTCAGGGCCTGTTCCGAAAGTTTCGCGCTGCTCAATCCCAGTTGCAGCACAGGCACGCTCGATGCGCTGTAGCTGATCACCAGCGGCGGCGTGATTCCCGGCGGCAGCGACTTGAGCGCCGCCTGGCCGATTGCCGTCACCTGGGCGAGGCCTTCATCCAGCGATGCTTTCGGCTGCAGAAACACTTTTACAACGCCGATGCCATCCATTGACTGGCTCTCGATGTGCTCGATGTTGTTCACCGTTGTCGTCAGCGTCCGCTCGAACGGCCACGTGATATTCCCTTCAAATTCGTGGGCCGGAAGTCCCGCATATTGCCATATGACGCTTACCACGGGGATGTTGATATTCGGAAAAATATCCGTCGGCGTCATCATGATCGCCACCGGGCTGATGATCAACAGCAGGAGAGCTGCGACGATGAACGTGTAAGGGCGGTTGAGTGCGAGCTTGACGATCCACATAGATTTTGCGGGTTAAGTTTTGGCGGCGCTATTCGGTCGGCGGGAGATGCCGTGGTTCATCGCGCTTAGCAGAGTTCATATCTCCGCGTCCCCGTCTGCGATTCAGAGGGCCGCTCTGAATATCCTCTCTCGGCGATCCCCGATATATGGACGCTCTTTGACATGCCGGTGACAGACGCGCTCTTGCGCAAGCCTCCGTCAGGTGTTGCGATGCGAAGTAGAAGGTCGAGCGTTTCACCGCGAAGCTGGTGGGCGAGTTGCTTGCGATTTCCACGGTGAAAGGCCGGCCCACAAAAGCCCCCGATCGCCCGCGTCCGCCAGCGGCCGACGATTTGCGCAAACTGGCGAAGGAATCCACCCTTATATGTAATACCCATCCGTGAGTATTCGCCGTTGCGAAGCGTGTGATAGGACACGGCGGCCCCAGTGAGTGAGCAACCGAGCTCAACGGCAGGCTGAAAAAGCGCGGAGGCGAAGGGACGCAATGTGGAGCGCCCGAGGCCGCCGCACTCAGGGAAGATGACCACAGGCAAGCGGCGCTTCAGGGCCCGTTCGATGAGGAAGTTCACTCGCGCAACGTCATTGTGCCGGCGCGGATCCACGAACAGTGTGCCACCGAGCCGCGCGAGGAGACCGATGACCGGCCACCGACGCACCTCCGCGCCGGCGACAAACACGCACGGACGCTCGGCGGCGAGGAGGATGGCGTCGAGAAAGCATGAGTAGTTCGCTGTAATGATTCCCGAAGAGGGCATCACGCCTCGCTTCTCAAACCGCACCCCGAGGACCCAGCGCGCCGCGCGACTCCACCGATGGAGCCACGCGGCGCGGGCATGGGCCATCGCGACATTCGTTGGCGCGGCTACGATCCGCATCAGAATAGCGTCGGCTACGGCGAAGACGGCGAAGACAAGAAAACCGAGCGTCCGCAGCACACCGAGAGAGAACCTCGCTGAAAGCACGCACAGGCGCATCGTTCCAGAACAAGCCGCGCGGATTGAGGCGCGCATGATGCCCGGTTTGGAACTGTTCCAGCCCGCTGGGCCGCTGCGCACCTTCCGCTGGGCTCCTTCCCTGCCAAAGGGCGGCGTCGAGAGACGATTGCGTGTTGGAAAGATGGTAGTAGTCGTTTTCATGGTTCTTAGGCGGCCCTCGTTCACCTTGCTAGTGATTTGGGACATCAAGCGCGGCGCGGATGGCGCGCAACAACGCATCTTCGTGGACGGGTTTGTTAAAAAAATCAGTTGCGCCTGCTCGCAATGCCCGGCGTTTTTCTTCCTCGGTTGCTCTGGCGCTGAGAAACACAGTTGGAATCAGCCAGCCGGTTTCTACCAGCCGGCGTTGCAACTCCAGACCGCCCATTCCCGGCATGCGCACGTCGAGGATCAAGCACGCCGTTTCATTCCTGCGTCCCCGCGCGAAAAAATCCTCCGCGGAGGCATACTCCTCCGCCCTGTAGCCCACCGATCTCACCAGGCTGCTCAGCGATTCGCGGACGCACGCCTCATCGTCCACGATCGAAATCACGGATTTCTGTGTTTGCTGCGCGGCCGCCAGTTTCATGCACCAATCGTGCATCGGACCGACTTGCGCCTCAATTATACGTTGGTATGAACACACTATACTCGCGGCGCAGCGAGCCCTCTGCCGGCCACCCAAGCCAGTGACTGTGACGCACGCACGGCTCAGAAGCTATCCGCTCAACCCCAATCCTTCGCCACCGGTTTCAGGCGCCCGCTTTTTCCTCGATCGGCAACGTAAACTGGAATGTCGCGCCTGGACCTTCGTTCGGCGTCGCCCACAGGCTTCCGCCGTGCGCTTCGACGATGGAGCGGCTGATGGATAATCCCATGCCCAACCCTTCCGTCTTGGTCGTGTAAAATGCGTCGAATAATCGCGCCGCCTGCTGCGGGTCGAGCCCCACGCCGGAATCCTCCACCGCGACAAGAACCGATCCCAGCTCCGGCGCGCTGGTCCGGATGCGGACGACGCGCGGCCGGTCGGTCAGCGCGCTCATGGCATCGAGGGCGTTGATGATCAAATTCAAGAGGACCTGCTGCAATTGCACGCGATCCCCCGTTACCGCCGGGAGGTTGGCCGCCAGATTCGTCTGGAGCGACGCCCCCCGCCGGTCCACCTCACTTTGCGTCAGCGCGAGAATCTCGCGAACGGTATTATTTACGTCCAAGCGGCCCGCGACGGATTCGCCTTTTTTAACGAGCGTCCGGATGCGCGCGATCACGTCGCTGGCCCGATTTCCGTCGCGGACGATGCGGCGAATCGCCTCGCGCGCTTCGTCAAAATTCGGAGGCTCAGCGGCGAGCCAGCGCAAGGAGGCGTTGCCATTCGTCACGACCGCCGCGAGCGGCTGATTGACCTCATGGGCAATGGACGCCGTGAGTTCGCCCATGGTGGTGATGCGAGTGATATGAGCGAGTTCAGCCTGCGACTTATTTAACGCGTTCTCCGCCCGCTTGCGTTCGGTGACGTCGATCACCGTGCCCACAAATTCAACGAAATCGCCGGATGGGCTGAGAACGGGGTGGCCTACTGCCTGAATGTCCCGGATCTCGCCGCCGGGATGAACGATTCGGAAATCCACCTCGTAATCCGTCTTTTCCCGCCATGCTCTCTCGCGCACTTCCCTGTTCCTCGCTTGATCATCCGGATGAATGCGCTGCAAGAATGTTTCGAATCGCGGGGCGCCAGCCTGCGGGTCAAAACCAAGCATCCGGTAGCATTCCTCGGACCAATAGGTGATCTCGCCCGTGCCGGGGTTCGACGCCCAACTTCCCGTGCGACTCAGCCTCCCCGCCTCCGTCAAATAGGCCTCGCTCCGCCGCAACGCCTGTTCAGCCCGTTTTCGTTCACTCAAATCCAGCACGAAAGCGACGCCCTCGGTCCCTTTTCCTTCGAAGCTCGCGCCGCCAATGAGCACGGGCACACGGCTTCCTTCTTTCCGGAAGTACTCCTTCTCGTACGGTTGGAAAGTCCCGGTTGCCTTGAGCTCGGCGATGGCCCGTTCGTCGCTGTCGCGCCATTCCGCCGGCGTCAGCTCCGTCCAGCGCACGCGGCCCGAGAAGAAATCTTCTCGGCTGTATTCCACGATGTGGAGGAACGCTTCGTTGGCCTCAATCAGCCGGCCTTCGAGGTTCCAGGTGATGATGCCAATAATGTTGGCCTCCATCAGTCGCCGGATCCTCGCCTCCCTTTCCTTGAGTTCGCCATACAAACGGGTGTTCTCCAGCGAAATCGCCGCTTCCGAAGCGAGCAATTTGAGAACCGCCATGCGCGCAGGCGTGAAAGCGTGGCTGGTCAGGTTGTTTTCGAGGTAGAGCACTCCAATCAGTTTGGCCTGCTTGAGCAATGGCAGGCAGAGCGCCGAACGGGCATGATGCTGGCGAATGTACGGATCCTCGGAAAACGGGTTCTGAGCTGAGGCATCGTCGAGAATCACGCTTTCATGGGTGCGCATCACATAATGGACGATCGAATCCGGCAGCTCCATCGCGGGCGCGCTCTCTTCTCGCAGGCGCACGACGACCCTGTCGCCGCTGGTCGTCGCTTCCGCCTCAATCCGCAGCTCGTCACCTTGCGGAAGAATCAGCAGGCCTCGCTCCGCGCCCGCGTGCTCGATCGCTGTGCGCATGAGCGTGTCGATCAGCTTCTCGAGGACGATCTCGCTCGAGACCGCTTGCGAGACTTTGATGACAGTAGCGAGATCCAGGTGTTCGACGGACGCCCCGATGGCGCCCGCCGGAGCAGGCGGCGGCTCTTCCCCCATGGCGTGCGGATATAATAACTCGTCGAGTTGCCGCACTTTTCCATCAGCTCCCCAACGGAGGTAGCAGAACCGGGCGTCCCGCAAATACACATGCGCGATTTTCGCGAAACCACGCGCCGCATAGAAGCGCGCGGCGAGTTCATTGGAAAGAGCCTCATTGTGGATAAAGCGGTTGGCGTGCGCCGAGCGAATGGCCAGTTCGTAAAGATGCTCGGCATCGATCTCGCGGCCCTGGATCCTGGCGATCTCCGCGCCGACCAGCGCCGCGCGGGTTTCAAAATTCTCCGGGCAATGCTCCGCCCATACTTCGAGCTGCGCGTGGTGGGCGGCCAGGGCCTCGAAAAGCCCGCCTCGTTGGCCGGCTGTCGCCGAATCGTGGGACGCGGCCCGGGAAAGCGCGCTGTAAAAATGATATTCCGCCGTCTCAAAAAATGACGGCGACGTCCAGAGCAGTCGCTCCGCTTTTAATGACGCCTGGATCGCCGCGGGATAGTCTCCGGCGAAGAAGCGAGCTTGCAACTTGCGGATCCAATACCAGCACTCGGGCAGCGCCAATACCGCGTCACTCGCCAAATGGCGCTCGAACTGAAACTCATCAAACTGCCCATCGTCAAAAGAGCCAAATTTTGGCGTCAAACCACGGAGGGTCCGGACCAGCCCAAGCTGCGCGGTGATGATGTCAATGACGAGACCGAACCGGGCCTTCCGCGCAAACTGCAAGCCATTCTCGACGTCACGCTGCGCCTCGGCGAGCGGATCTCCCGCGGCCAGCAGATTCGTGTTCAGGTTATTGCAGCTATAAGCCGCGAAAGTAAGGTCGCCGATTTTGTTCGCGGCGTCGAAGCCGCGATGCACCAAATCGCGGCCAGTCCGAACATGTCTCGTCCATGGCATGACGAGGTTTCCAAAAGACATATAGGTGCGGGCCTGGTAGCGGTGCAAGCCGCGCTTTTCCACGAGTTCGTAGCCCAGCCGGCCGAATCGGAATCCGGCCTCATAGTTATGGAAGTGAGGTCCGGCGATCATGCCGAACCAGACATAGGCAAAGCACGAGCCATCGCTATTGCCATGCTCCAGGCTGAGATTGACCATCCGGCAGATGACGAGCGAGAGAAGGTTCTCATCGGTGAACAACGCCGGCGTCACCATCTCGCTTAAAACATCGAGATCGTCCAGCTTGTCCGGATCCTTCATCAAGGGCAGATCGATGAATTCCTCAACCGACCGGCTGCCAAGCTGCGACAGGATTCGGTCGTATTCGCGTCCTGCTTCGTCACTGGTCGGATGCGGCGACCAATCGGCGCCGCCTCTCCGGAGGTATTCCAGACAGACCTCCACGCCGCGGTCGCTCCGGTCCAAAGTCGTGTAAAGCGTCAGCCGCAAACGCGTGACCGCGGCGACGTGGCGCACGCTTCTGGCGTGTCGCGCGAGGATCGAGAGCCGTTCTTCCGCCGCCGCCAGATTTGCGGTCAGCAGTTCGCACTCCGCGATGTGAAATTCGAGCTGGAAGATAAGCTCGTAGTTATCGATCCAGGCGTCGTTGCCGAGCATCTCCCGGCCCGCCGAGAGGTAGATCAGCCCCGCGGCGTAGGCGGTCGAATTCTTCGCGCGCCGGCCCGCGATCAAGTTCAATTCAGCCACCCGCTGACGTTCCTCAGTTGACGTGATCAGGCGCCGGCCGCGATTCAACTGGCTGACGATCTCGAAGATCTCGCCTTCGATCTCCTCTGGCGCAGTCCGGGACGCCAGGAGGCGGCCGATTCGAAGATGAGCGGCGCCGCGCGCGCCGTCAGGAATGAATGAATAAGCCGCTTCCTGGACGCGGTCGTGGAGAAACCGGTAGGCGCGATCCGAACGAAGGACGAGTCCAGTTCGGACCGCTTCCCGCAGGTCGCCGTGGATTTCTGCCTTAGAATCCTCGTAAACCATCGCGAGAAGCGCGAAATCCGCGGTGTTGCCAAGACAGGCAAGCTGCTGCAATGCCTTCTGGGTTTCGGAAGGCAGGCGTTTCAACTTCCCGACCATGAGGTCCACCACATTATCCGTGTAACCCTTGGCATGAATGCGATCCATGTCCCAGGACCATCTCCCTTCGCTATGATCGAAGATGAGCAATGTTTCCTCGGCGAGCGCGGAAATGAACTGAATCGCGAAAAATGGATTCCCGGCAGTCTTCTCGTGGATCAGTTGCGCGAGCGTCGCCACGCGCGCCGGTTCACAGTAAAGAGAATCCGCCAGCAACCGGCCCAGATCTTCGCCAGCCAGAGGCGCGAGCAGGATGTCCTGCACAGCCGCTCCGGCCCGGCGGATCGCTCCCAGCTTGCGCATCAGCGGATGAGCGGAATCCACTTCGTTGTCCCGGTAAGCGCCGATCAACATCAAGTGCCGCACATCGGGCCGGGTCAACAGATCCTCGAGCAAATCGAGCGTCGCCGCGTCGAGCCACTGCAAATCGTCGAGGAACAGCGCCAGCGGATGCTCAGCTCGGGCGAAGACCCCGATGAATCGCCGGAACACCAGTTGAAAGCGGCCTTGCGCGTCCTGGGGTGGAAGATCAGGGACCGGTGGCTGCTCTCCGATGATGTGCTTCAACTCGGGGACGAGATCCATGATGAGCAGTCCATTGGGTCCCAACGCCTCCAGAAGGGCCTCGCGCCAGTGGCGCAGCTCTGCCTCGTTTTTACCCAAAAGGGGACGGATAAGGCCCTGAAAGGCTTGCGCCAAAGTAGCGTAGGGGATGTCGCGCTTATACTGGTCGAACTGGCCCGA
>Ga0302319_10021490_pt1 | contig 11624 bp, 8 predicted proteins | sample Bog_T0_2_FD_203319 | JGI IMG/M metagenome (GOLD analysis project Ga0302319, IMG submission 203319) | Peat permafrost microbial communities from Stordalen Mire near Abisko, Sweden - Bog_T0_2 | ecosystem: Environmental > Terrestrial > Soil > Wetlands > Peat | place: Sweden: Abisko, Stordalen Mire...
CCGTAACGTCATCGGTGAGCGGGTACTGGGCTTTCCACGGGAATACGCGGCTGATCGCGGGGTGCCGTTCAATCAGGTGCGGCACGGCCAGAGCTCCTGAGGAAGGGCTGTAGTCACTCTTTGGCGAAGACGTTCTCGGCGTCGCCGCTGACAAACGGTATCTGGACCAGTGACAAGACGTGATGCGCCGGGCTTCCGGGCGGAGCGACCAGCACACACTCGCCACCCTGCCTTTGCGCGCGGTCGCGGGCCGCGGCCAGCGCGCTCACGCCGGCCGATCCAAGATGGGTGACCCCGCTCAGATCGATCGTCAAAGCTGCTATGCCGGAGCGGCTTTCGACCGCTATTTGACGGTCCAGGGTGGATGCGGTGTTTGAATCGACGTCGCCGCGGACGATGATACGACCCGCATCGCCGACAAGAGATGCGAACTCGGAATCGATTGACCGCTGGGAGGTGGATCTACTGACCAAAGTGTCGGCGACGAAGTTCGCCGGCCGGGACAGGCGATGTATCAGCGTGGCAGTCGTCCCACCGACTCCGTGTTCCACGTGCGAGTGGGACACCAGGGCTTCGGCCATCGCGAGTCCACGTCCACGCCCCCGCTCGCCTTCGCGGTAATCCTTCCACCGTCCGCGGTCGATCACCGCGGCGTGCAGCTTCCCGTCGCCGGCGAGCGACGCCTCGACGACGACACCGTCGGAAACCTCGGAGGCATACCCGTGCTCGACTGAGTTCTCGACGAATTCGGAGATCGCGTGCACGACGTCGGAGATGTCGTCCGGATCGGCGCCGATCTCCGACAGCCATTCACGGAGCCGGGCGCGGACCGCGCGCGCGGCGTGGATCGTCGCATCCACCGTCATCAGCAGCGGCGACGTCGGCGTGCGTCGTTGCGCGGCAAGCAGTGTGACGTCGTCGTTGTAGCCGGTCGACCGCAGCAGCAATTCGAGAGTCTCCGAACAGATTCGGTCGATTGGCCGCGCCGCGGCGCCCATCACGAAGCCGCCTGTGCCCCCGGCGATATTCGCCGCCAATTCAGCGAATTCTGCGGTGCTGGCTCCTAGCGGCCGGCCCGGACGTTCGATGAGGCCATCGGTGTACAGCAGGATCGCGTCGCCTACGTTCAGCACTTCGGTACGCACCGGAAATCCGGCGCCGCTTCCGAGTGGGCCCGCCCCGGATGGCTCCAAATAGCGTGAGTTCGCCTCGGCCGTCACCAGCAACGGTGGCGGGTGCCCGGCGGTGCAGTACTGGAATTCACCGGTGGCGGAATCCAGCGAGCCGACGCACAAAGTGGCCGACTTCGACCCGGGCACATGTTCACGGAAGCGATCCACCGCCTCCAGTGCCTCGACGACCGACCGGCCGGCCAGGACCTGCATCCGGAGCGCGGTGCGCAACTGCGACATCACCGTGGCGGCTTCGACGCCGTGGCCGACTACGTCGCCGACGACAAGCACCAACCGATCCTCGAGGGCGATAGCGTCGAACCAGTCGCCACCGGCCCCGGTGTCCTCCGCGGCGACGAGGTATTCCGCGGCGATATCAGCACCGGGAACGACGGGAACCGACGGGGCCAGCAGCGCCTGCTGCATGACGGTGGCCGAATCGCGGACATTGCGGTACCGCTCGGACAGTTCCTCCATCCGCGCCTCTGTGGCCAGCCGTGCCTGCACCCGGTCCGTGACCTCATCGACCACCAGCTGAACACCTTCGATCGATCCGTCCGCTGCGCGGCGCGGGGTGAGGAGAAAGTCGAAGAAATGTTCCTGAATGCCCGAACCGTCCAAATCGACCTGCAGACGCCACTCTGCCCCGGTCTGCGTGTCACCGGTTTGATACACCCGGTCGAACATCTCGTAGAAGTGCTGGCCCACTACCTCGGGGAAGACCTCACGCACAGTCCGTCCGATCGGGCTGGCCGCTGAGGCCATTGCGCGGTAGGCCGCATTGACCGCGACGAAGCGATGGTCAGGCCCTTCCAGGCCAACCAGCATCGCGGGGACATTCTCGAAGATCCGGCGCGTGTTCTCGGCCGTACCAACGAGTTTGTCCCAGTCCTTTTCGGCCACCATCTGGCCGTCCCTCCTACGGATCCTCCTTCGGACCTTTCTGGGGACCGAGTCACAAAAGCACGCCATTTCGCTGACGTATTTGGCGTGCGCCAGCAATCAGATTATCAACGGGTGTCTACCGCGCGGTGCAACAGTTTGCTAACGGCCGTGACAGGCGCGAATACGTCCGCCTTCACGCGACGTCGCCCGAAGACGGGCGCAACAACCCACAACAGGGTGTCCCGAACGCCGATCAGGCTGAGACCGGCTTGGCAACCTTCATCAGCTTCATCAAGTTGCCGCCCATGATCTTCGCGACGTCCTCCTCGCCGAAATCGGACAACTCGTCAACGAAGCTGATGGGGTCCTTCAGGCCTTCGGGGTGCGGCCAGTCGGATCCGAACAGCACCCGGTCGGTGCCCACCATTTTGACGATCTCGGTGAACCGGTCTTCCCAGAACGGGGTGATGTACACGCACCGCTTGAACGCCTCGATCGGGTCCTCGCTGAACGCCTGCGGCATTTTCTTGTAGACGCTTTTGAGGCCCCTGAACAGGTCCGGCACCCAGTCGGCGCCGTTTTCGATCGACAGGATCCGCAGCTCCGGGTTCCGGGACAGCGCGCCGTGGCAGACCAATGCCCCCATTGCGTCCTCGATCGGTCGGTGGCCGGTAGCCAGCGATCGGAAGGCGGTGGGCTTGAACGGAAGGAACTCGTCACCGGGTTCCCAGATGTTCAGGAGCTCGGCGTAGCCGCTGTCGGAGGCGTGCATCGAGACCGGGATCTCGGCCCTGATGCAGGCCTGCCAGAACGGGTCGAACTCCTCGAGGCCGAAGGACCGGCTGCCTCGGTAGCCGGGCACCGGTGCCGGGCGGACCAGCACGGTGCGGGCGCCCCGCTCCAGGCACCATTCGAGCTCTTCAAGCGCCCTGTCGACGATCGGCAGGGTGATCACCGGGGTGGCGAAGATGCGCTCCTGGTAGTTGAACGTCCATTGCTCGTACATCCATTGGTTGAGCGCGTGGATGACGTCATGGGTCATCTCCGGGTCGTCTTTCATGCGCTCTTCGACCAGGCTGGCCAGAGTCGGGAACATCAGGGCGTAGTCGATGCCGAGCTCGTCCATCACTTCCAGTCGCGCCCCCGGTTCGCGAAAAGCGGGGATCGCCTTCATCGGCTCGCCGAGAATCTCGCGGTAGGTCTTGCCTTGGGCGCCGTTGCGGAAGTAGTCCTCCTGGGCGCCGGGGCGGGCCACCTTTTCGAATGTCGGGTTGGGGATGTACTCGCTGATGTGACCGCGCACCACGATCTTGGTGCGACCGCGAACCTGGACGTAGTCGACCACGTTCTTGCGGTTTTCCGGGAGGAACTTAGTCAGCGCTTCCTGCGGTTCGTACATGTGGTTGTCGGCGTCGAACACGGGAAACGAAAGCTCGCGCGACGGCATGGCGGTCTCCTTGTGGACGTGTTGAATCTCGGTGAGCGGTAATGACGTTACCACTTTTGCGTAACAAGATATACCGGCGTTCAGGTCTCCGCTATCGCAAGTCAACCGTTGGCGTCGCCCCGTTGATGATGGCGAAATTCACGGTCGCCGTCGCGACGAGTTCGTCCTCGCCGTCGCCGTAAATATCGATCTGCATGACCATCGCCCGCCGCCCCGCCCGCAGCATCCGGGGCACCGCGTATGCCGAGCCCTGCCGGATCGGCCGCAGGTAGCGGACGAACAGGTCGGAGGTCGTCATGGTGGTGTCCGGCTGCAGATGATTCAGCCCGAAATATCCGCCCGCCACGTCGACCAGCGTGGCGATCAGGCCGCCCTGAAGCGCGCCCGACGTGTTGACCACCGCGGGACTGACCGGAAGCGTCAGCGCGAATTCGCCATCGCGGGTGCCCGGTCGCATTCCGATTTGGGCGAACACGTCGGCCAGCGTGGGCGCGGTCGGCTCGTCGTCGGTGTCCTGAATGCCGAGGGCGCGACTGCAGAAGTCATACAGCTGGCCGGCATCGATCGGTGTTCCGTTCAGTTCGCTGCCCAGCCAGTGCAATCGCTGCGCAGCGATGATCGTCTGCATGACGATCGCGGCCACGGCCCCGACGTCCAACCTCGGGTCGAAGACTCCCTCGGCGATGCCCTGCCGCACAATGTCGCAAACCAGTTGGTGTAAGGGGGAGAGCACCCGGGCGTATTCGCGGGGACGGGTCTCCGCCAGATTCTGGTTGTAGAGGCTCAGCGCCCGATTGAGGCTGTCCTGGGTGCTGGATTCCGCTTGTTGGCTGATGCGGTCGAGCACCAGCTTCAGCGCGGCGGTGCTGTCCAATCCGTCGGTCTCTGCACGCCAGATCTGTGCCGATTGCGCGATGGTCCTGTCGAATAACGCCAGCAGCAGTTCGTCCTTGCCGCTGAAATGCTGATAGAAGGCCCGCAGTGAGGTCTTGGAGCGCGCGACGACCTCTTGCACGGTGAAGTCGGTGCGTCCGGTTTCGCCCAGTATTTCAACGGCGGTCTTGATGAAGCGGTCGCCGCGGGTTACTTCAGCGTCATCCGCATCGGCCATGCCGCCTCCTTCGCAACCCGCCCATCGGGGACTGAGAATGAGGTTACCGTATTTCGCCGCGCATAAATCGTGACCGAAATATGCCTTCCGGGCCCTGGTCGGCTTGTGCGACGCTTGGGGGGACATAATTTCGGACACCAGTACGGGCACCATTTTAAAGGCGAAGGTGGTAGCGCATGTCTGCTCCAACTATGTTTCATCGACTGGCAGCGGAGTTGATCGGCACATTCTGGTTGGTCTTCGGCGGCTGCGGCAGCGCGGTTTTCGCCGCGAAGTTCCCCCCCTCCGACGGTGCCCCGTTGGGGATCGGCTTTCTCGGCGTGGCACTCGCCTTCGGCCTGACCGTGCTCACCGGCGTCTACGCATTCGGAACCATCTCCGGCGGCCACTTCAATCCCGCCGTCACCCTGGGCGCGGCGCTGGCGAGACGGGTCGAGTGGAAAGCGGTGCCGGGCTACTGGATTGTGCAGGTGATCGGCGGCTTGCTCGCCGGCCTCACGGTCTACGTCATCGCCAAGGGTAAGGAAGGCTTTACCGCGCCGGGCAACTTGGCGGCCAACGGATTCGGCGAGCATTCCCCCGGCGGCTACTCGCTGGGCGCGGTAATCGCCGCCGAGATCATCCTGACTGGGGTGTTCCTGCTCGTCATCCTGGGATCCACCGATGACCGGGCGCCCAAGGGATTCGCCGGGCTGGCCATCGGCCTCACCCTCACCCTGATCCACCTGGTCTCCATCCCGATCTCCAACACGTCGGTCAACCCGGCGCGGTCGACGGGCGTCGCGTTTTTCAATGGCAACGGCGCGCCCGAGCAACTATGGGTGTTCTGGCTGGCGCCGCTGATCGGCGCGGCCATTGCCGGCATCGCTTACCCGTATCTGTTCGGCAGGGCTGAAGAACTCGCCGACCGCCCGGTCCGTGACGAAGCGCTCGATGACTCAGCGGGCGCAGGGCGGCACGGGGCTGGCTGACCCCGTTCTTCCGGGCTCGCGTTCGAGGACCAAATCCGAAATCACCAGTTGCAGTCAACAGTTGTTGAGTTATAGTCAACAGTTGTAGACATGAGCACGCCGCATTGCGTTGCTCGACGGGTTCCCGGCGCTGCTGGAGGTATCGGATGTCGTTTGTCAGCGTGCTACCGGATGTGCTGGGGAGCTCGGCGACGGAGTTAGCCGGTATCGGAAACGCGCTCGACGAAGCCCGGGCGGCCGCCGCGTCTCGCACCACCGCGATGGTGACCGCGGCCGAAGACGAAGTGTCGATCGCGATCGCGGAGCTTTTCTCGAGTCACGCCCAAAGTTTTCAGGCGCTATCGGCGCAGGCGGCAGAGTTTCATGGCCAGCTCGTCGAGAAGATGTCAGCCAGCGCGGGATCGTATGCGCTCACCGAGGCCGCCAGCTCCAACCCGCTACAGAACATCGAGCAGGTGGTATTGGGGGTGATCAACGCGCCCTTCGTGCAGTACACCGGCCGGCCATTGTTCGGTATTGGCGCCAACGCGGCTCCTGGATCGGGGCAGAACGGCGGGCCCGGCGGCTGGCTCGGCAACGGCGGTGCCGGAGGGTCGGGAGCGCCGGGGCAGAAAGGCGGCAACGGGGGAGCGGCGGGCTTGGTCGGAGTTGGTGGGGCCGGCGGGGCCGGCGGATCGTCGTCGACCGGGTCCGGCGGCAACGGTGGGGCTGGTGGGGCCGGCGGGTTGTTGTTCGGCAACGGCGGGGTCGGCGGGGCCGGTGGCGTCGCCTGGGGCACCTCGAACCCTGGTCTCGGCGGGGCCGGTGGTGCCGGCGGGGACGGCGGCCTGTTTGGACCCGGCGGTCTCGGCGGGGTAGGCGGCGCGAGCGAAGGCGGGATCGGCGGGGTTGGTGGGGCCGGGGGCGCGGCCGGACCGTTGGCCGGGCTGACCACCGGCGGCGGAGGCCAAGGCGGCGACGGCGGAGCCGGCCACACCAATGGCGGTGCCGGCGGCGCCGGCGGCGCCGCGGGGCTGTTCGGCGGCCCCGGCGGCACCGGCGGAGCCGGCGGAACCGGGCAAAACGATGTTGGCGGCCAAGGCGGTACCGGCGGCAACGCGGGCATGCTGTTCGGTGCGGGCGGGTCCGGCGGAACCGGCGGAATCGGCATCACCGACGGCGGGGCCGGCGGCGCGGGTGGCCACGCCGGCCTGCTGTTCTCCAGCGGCGGGGCCGGGGGCGTCGGGGGATCCGGTGTGGGCGGTGACGGCGGCGCCGGCGGGGCGGGCGGCAATGCCGGCCTGCTGGGTAACGGTGGGATCGGTGCAATCGGCGGGGCCGGCCTTGTCAACGGCAACGGGGGCGCCGGCGGAGCGGGTGGCCGGGCCGGTCTGCTGATCGGCGATGGCGGCGCCGGCGGGGCCGGCGGAGACAGCGCTGCGGCGGCGGGCGGTCGCGGCGGGGCCGGCGGGAACGCTGAGTTCTTCGGCACCGCCGGCAGCGGGGGCAACGGCGGATTCTCCGCCACCACCCCGGGTGACATCGGCGCTAACGGTGCCACCGGCCCCTTGCAAGGAACCTTCAACGCCGTCAACGCCCCCGCCGAGGCCCTGCTGGGGCGCCCGTTGATCGGTAACGGCGCCAACGCGGCCGCCGGGTCGGGCCTCAACGGCGGGGCGGGCGGGATCCTGATGGGCGACGGCGGGGCCGGCGGATCGGGCGGCGCGGCCGGCCACGCCGGTGGCGCGGGCGGCGCCGCCGGCCTGCTCGGTGCAGGGGGCGCGGGCGGAACCGGCGGCTACTCAACAATGTCCAGCAACGGCGGGACCGGCGGCGCCGGCGGGGCCGGCGGCCTACTCTTCGGCAACGGTGGTGTCGGCGGCGCGGGCGGCTATTCCTACCAAGGCGTCGCGGGATCCGGCGGCGCCGGCGGGTTCGCTTGGCTGCTGGGTGCGGGTGGGGACGGCGGAGTAGGAGGCTACGGCGCGCAATACGTCGGTGGGGCCGGCGGTGCCGGCGGCAACGGCGGGCTGCTCGCCGGGTTGCTGGGCTCGGGCGCCGGCAACGGCGGCGAAGGCGGCTTCGGCACCGCCGCCGGCGCGGCCGGCGGGGTCGGCGGCAACTCCGGCGTGCTCGGCGGTCCCGGCGGGGCCGGCGGTACCGGCGGCGGAGGCACGATCGCCGGAATCGGCGGCGCCGGCGGCAATGCCGGCCTGATCTGGGGCAACGGCGGAAACGGCGGAAACGGCGGGGACGGCGTGACCAGCGGAGCCAACGGCGGAGCTGGAGGTAGTGGGGGCTTCCTCTTCTCCAGCGGCGGGTACGGCGGCACCGGTGGGTACTGCGCCGGCGACACCGCGGCAGGCGGGGCAGGCGGGACCGGAGGGGCTCCGATGTTCCTTGGCTTCGCCGGCGCCGGCGGTGCCGGCGGAGGCGGTCACTTCGCCGGGGGTGTCGGCGGCACCGGCGGCACCACCACGTTGCTTGGTCTGTCGGGCAACGGCGGCGAAGGCGGACAGGGCGAAACGCTCGGTGGCGCCGGCGGCAACGGCGGCGACGGCACGCTCGTCGGCGATGCCGGCAACGGTGGCAACGGCGGCACCGCCGCTGCCGGTGGGACACCCGGCCGCGGCGGCACCGCGGGCAGCGGGGGCCTGGTGTTCGGCCTCGACGGGATGAACGGGTTGCCCTCTTAGCGGCCAAAAAGGGCGTGGTTCGTCGCCGCCGGTGGCATCGCGACGTGCGAGATAGCAGGCCCCCCAGCATTTTCGGCTGTCTTGGCGGATCCATCGATCTGCTGAAGGCCGAGATCCACTACGAGCAACAGGGTTTGCTCGAAGTAATACGGTGGATCGCGAGGTCGAAAGACCCTTGCGCGGAGCGGCGGCGGCGACGACCCTTAAGGGGTAACAGCTTTCGTCCAAGGAGAATCGAGGTCAAACCATGCTAGCTTCGCTGCAGATGACGTGGGAGGGCCGGTTTGTGGATCAGGTGGCCGCGGCCATGAAGCGGGCGAGGGGCCGCCGGTCGGCCCGGGAACTGTCCGAAGAAACCGATGGAATCGGCTACCACCGCTCAAAGCAAGTCATCGGAAAACTCGACAGCGGAGGTCGGGATCTCCGGGTGGCCGAATTTCTGGTATTCGCGGCCGCGTTGGATGTGCCGCCCGCGTTGCTGTTGTTCGGTGGCTACCCGGACGGCGTGGTCGAATACCTGCCGGGCCGCGAGTGCACGAGTAAGCAAGCCGTTGACTGGTTTTCGGGCGCAGGCCTTCTGCCGACCGGTCCAGACGAGGAGCCGGCACGGGGTAACACCGGCACCGATCTGGTCGCGGCGGTGGCCCGCCACTCGGAAAAGACCGCCAAGTTCATAGATTTGACCGCGATGGTGCGCGCCGGTGACGTGGCCGAGGATTTGGCCGCGGAGCGCAGAGAACAGTTGATCACCGAACTCACGCAGCTGGCCATGCAGATCAACGATCTCAAATCCATATTGGAGGGTGAAAAACCCCAGCACTCAACCAATTAGACCGCTCGTCCATCATCGCGGCGTACTCATCCCGATACATTCGACTAATGCCACGACCGTACGACACGCTTAGCCGCCGCGGGCAGCGATCATCGCCGACCTGTTGACCTTGGTTGCCGCGGTGCGCGGGATCGTGTCGACGAACTCGACGGTCTTGGGGGCCTTGTACGGGGCCACTCGGCTCTTGGCGTACTCGATCACCTGCTGTTCGGTGAGCGGGTCTTGGGCATTTGGGTCGGCGGGTTGGACCACGGCGTGCACCCGGCGTCCCCACTGCGTGTCGGAAACCCCGATGACCACCACATCGGCGATGCCGGGGTGGCCGGCAAGCGCGGACTCGACCTCGGCCGGAAAGACATTGGCGCCACCACTGATGATCATGTCGGCGCGGCGGTCGACGATGTAGAGGAAACCGTCGTGGTCCAGGTGGCCGATGTCTCCCGCGGAACGAAACCCGTCCTCGGTCGACGGCAGCGGGTCCGCCCCGCCCAGGTAGCGGTACCCGGCGCTCATCGGTGCGCGCAGGTAAACGTCGCCGTCTTCGCCGGTGGGCACCGGCCGCTTCTCGGCGTCCAGAATCCGGATCTCGGTGTCGCGGAAGCCGCGACCGACGCTGCCCGGATGAGTCAGCCATTCGTCGCCGCGCAACGCGGTGAGACCGAGATTCTCCGTCATGCCGTAGGCGGTCACCATCTGCTCGGGGCTGAGCAGCTCGAACCACGTATGTAGCAGCGCGGGTGGCATCACCGCGGCGCCCTGCAGGACGAAGACGACGCTGGATAAATCTCGCTGCCGGATGTCGGGCAGGGCCGCGACGCGCGCCAGCATCGTCGGTGTGGCGGTGAAGTTGGTGATCCGATACCGCTCGATCGTGTCGACAAATAGGGTGGCGTCGAACTTCTCGAGCACCGCCAGGTGGTCGCCGGCCAACAGCATGAGCAAAGTGGCGAAGCCGTTGGTGTGATACATCGGCGCGGGCACCATGATGGTCTGCGGCTGAGCCACCGGTGTCCAGTTCGACAAGAACGGCTCGCCGTGCTGAGACGTCCAGAGCGATGGCGCAAGGTTGAGGATCACTTTGGGCACGCCCGTTGAGCCGCTGCTGCAGATTCCGTTGGCGGTGGGGGAAACGGCTGTGGGCAAGGGGCTTCGGGATTCGCCGTTCGCGCGCGCCTCCAGCTCCCACCGGCTTTTTTCGTCGACGACCACGGCGGGCTCGATCACCGCTCGCACCCGGTCTCGCTCCCATTCGGGCAGATCCCAGTGCATGGGAATGGGAACCGCACCGATCTTCCAGCAGCCCAGCGTGGCCAGCACCAGGTGCTGTGAGTTTGGGATCGGAAGTGCGACCAGGGAACCCGTTTCAGCGCCAGCGGCGGCCAGCGCCCGCCCCCACTGGTTGGCGCGGGCGTCGAGTTCACTGAAGGTCAGCGCCTGGGTGGTGCCGTCCAGCGCGATGATGGTCACGGCCGGCTTGTCAGGGTGCTGCTGTGCGAGTTCCTGCAGTTTGGTCCCGAACGGGGTCCCGTCCGCCAGGGGGTCAGGGGTCGGCGCGGCTGTGACCGATTCGGGGTGGCTCATGCCGATATGGGCCTACTGAACAGCGTCTCCAGCGAGCCGTCGGGGACGCCCGGAATCAGCCGGAGCGCGAGTGCCTCGGCGCCCAGCGGCAATCGGATCAGCGGTTGGGTGTGTCGGTCGAGCACGCTGACATCGGACTCGTCACAAAAACCCAGGGCGCCGAGCAGTTGGTGCGATGCGCGCAGCACTTGCCGTGCCGTGTCGGCGGCCTTGAATCGCAGAACGAGTGCGTCGGCCGAACGAATCTGCGCCGGCGTGCCTTCCGGTCGCGAGATGGTGTACTTGGCGAGTTCGTGCAGTCCGCGCACCGCGACGGATGCGTCCGCGACGGTGAATCGGACGGCCTGGAAGTCGGCCAGCGGCTTGCCGAACTGAATCCGGGCGCGCACGTGCTCGGTGACGATGTGCAGTGCCTGCTGCATCGCTCCCAGAATCCGCCACGATCCGAGCACGAGATGAAGGTTAACGTCGTCGGCCGAAACGGTTCCATCGGGTGCGCTCAAGGTGGCCGGCACCAGAAACGGGCCCAATTTGGCGTTCCTTCGCGACGTCAGTTCCGGTTGGTACCGGGTGCCATCCAGGTCCGCGGCGACCCAGTCACCGGGCAGATCGCCGTGGTCGATCCGCGGCGCCTCGGGATTGACCAGGGCCAGCCGGGCGCCGTCGATCGCCAGGATCTCCTCGACGAGCGGATATGGCAGCGCCGTCGCACCGGCGGCCTGGCAGAGCACCGCGGCGGCCAGGGTGTCATCGGATGATGACCGGGCATCGAGCTCGAATGCGCCGACCTCGCTCAGTGCCGCGTGCGCGGCGTCCCGAATGCTGTCGTCGGTCTCGGCGTGCAGCGCGGCCTGCGGCCCGCCGAGCCGGTTGAGCCGCTTGGTGACGACCGCGGCAAAATCGCTAATATCCTGTGGTAGTGCGGTTTTCACCGATTATCTCCCAACACG
>Ga0302319_10021491_pt1 | contig 11624 bp, 10 predicted proteins | sample Bog_T0_2_FD_203319 | JGI IMG/M metagenome (GOLD analysis project Ga0302319, IMG submission 203319) | Peat permafrost microbial communities from Stordalen Mire near Abisko, Sweden - Bog_T0_2 | ecosystem: Environmental > Terrestrial > Soil > Wetlands > Peat | place: Sweden: Abisko, Stordalen Mire...
GCATCGTTACGTTCAATAATGGGGAAGACTGTGCCGCGGGTTAACAGGCCGATTGAAGCTAGAGACAGATCGAGCTACAAACGTGCGCTAGATTTTCCAGGTGCCGCAGATTTTATGCAGTTTGGGGGGTAGGATCGTCCAAGGCGTGGGAGGCGCCGAAGACTGATCTGATCAAACATTCCAATATTTCTGAATTGAAGTCAAGCGAATTTTGGGGTGTGCTCCGACCTGGAGATCGAATTCCGCTCCGCGCAGAGCCGGAAGTCCTCTCAGCTGGAAAGGGAGGCGCTTTTTAGTTGTTCCGGATCACCCCGATGGAATGAATTGGTTCCATGGCTCTATTCTGCGGGTTTCTCGGTCAAGAAAGGCTCCGGCTTGAGGGACCCGTCGCGCTGCTTTATGAGTATCTGGACTTTGCCTTCGGCGGCGTCAAGCTCCCGCTTGCAGGCCGACGACAGGCCGACGCCCTCCTCGAAGAGTTTCAGCGACTCTTCCAGGGCGATGTCACCTTTCTCGAGCTGGTCGACGATGGTTTCGAGCTTCTTGAGCGATTCTTCAAACGACGGCATGGCATTGGCTCCGGGCAATTATTCCGTGACGGGTGCGGGCAACACGCTGGCGATGACTTCGGCGGCCAGACTGTAGCGGCCAAACGGGGCGCTCACCTGAACGCCTTGAACCATGGGCCGCACGGCTTCAAGCATCTCCTGCGCAATGCGGACACCTTCGCGGCGTGCGGCGTCGGGCGAGTCGCATTGCGCCATGCGCAGCAGGATCTCTTCCGGCATGGAGACACGCAGATCGTTCTTCATGAACTCCGCGTTGCGCAAACTGGTGAGTGGCCAGATGCCGGCGATGACCGGAATGCGGAACTCCTCGATGCGTTTGAGAAAGATCTCCAGCAGGCGCAAATCGAAGACGGGCTGGGTGATGGCATACTCGCCGCCTGCTTCCACCTTGTAGGCAAATCGGCGAATTTCCTGTTCAATGTCCGGGACGCCGGGGTTGGCGGCGACGCCGATGGTGAAGTTGGTGCTGGCGCCGATGGCGTTGGCTCCGATGTCGAGGCCATGGTTCAAGCGGCGGACGATGTTGACCAGACCGATGGAGTCCACGTCAAAGACAGCAGTGGCGTCAGGATAGTTGCCGAGCTTGGGCGGATCTCCAGTGAGGCAGAGGATATTGTGCAGGCCGATGCTGGAAGCGCCGAGCAGGTCGGACTGGATGGAGAGAATATTGCGGTCGCGGCAGGTGTAATGGAGGACCGTCTCAATGCCAGTGTGCTGCTGAATCTGGATGCAGAGGCTCTGCGCGCTCATGCGTGCGGAGGCGCGCGGCGAATCGGGCACGTTGATGGCGTGAACGCCGAGCTGCGCCAGCATGCGCGCGCCCTCGATCTCCCTGGTGCAGTCGATTCCCTTGGGGGTAACGACCTCGACCAGCGTGACGAAGGTTCCGTCGGCGACCAGGGCCCCGATTCGCGAGCGATCGCGGAGGGGGGCGGGCGGCGTCTCAGTGTTCAGCGCCGGGGCTGCGCCGGAACTGACCACGCGGGCTTGCGCATCGATGGCGCGCATGGCGGAGCGCATGGCGCGGATGTGGTTGGGGGTGGTGCCGCAACAGCCCCCGACGATCTGGGCTCCGGCGGCGATGGCCTTGCGGGCAAAGCTGGCCATGTACTCCGGGGAGCACAGGTAGATGTTGCGTCCCTCGACGGCCCTGGGCATTCCGGCGTTGGGCATGACGGCGAGGGGCAGGGTGGTGGCGGCGCGCATGGCTTCAAGCGCGGTGAGCACGGTTGCCGGCCCGGTGGAACAATTGACGCCGATGGCGTGAGCGCCCCACTCGGTGAGCAGGGCCGCAGCCTGCGCGGGCGAAGCGCCGTCGAGGCAGTTGCTGTCGTCGTCGACCGTGACCATGACCAGCACGGGCAGATGGGGAGCCGTTTCGCGGGCAGCTTGCAGTGCTTCATGGGCCTCATTGAGGGCGGGCATGGTTTCAAGGATGAGCAGATCGACGCCGGCTTCAGCGAGGGCGCCAATCTGCTCAGAAAAGGTGGCACGGGCTTCGTCGAGGCCGGTTTTGCCGAGCGGCTCAAGGCGCACGCCGAGCGGACCCACCGACCCGCCGACCCAGGCCTCGCCTGCCTGCTTGTCTTTGAGGTGCTGCACGGCCTGCTGCGCGAGCTTGACGCCGGCCGCATTGATCTCACGCACCTTGCCGGCCAGGCCATGGCGGGAAAGACGGAAGCGGTTGGCGCCAAAGGTGTTGGTTTCCAGGATTTCCGCACCGGCCTGGAGATATTCCTCGTGGATGGAGAGAATGAGGCCGGGGTCGGAGAGATTCAGCTCGTCGTAGCAGCGGTTGATGAAGATGCCGCGGGCGTAGAGGACGGTGCCCATGGCGCCGTCGGCCAGTATGGGACGGTCAGCGAAGATGTCGGCGAAGTTCGGCATTCTTTTGCCATGCTAAGCCACAGAAGCCGGAGATGCCAGCAGGTAGGCTCGCTTTGTTATACTTCGGGAGTCATAAGCTGGAAGGGAATCGGGTCCGGCAAGCTGATTTTTGCGTCTGTCCGCGGTGACGGCAGCCGCCATCCATTCGTTCACGCTGCGGCCATGGCTGCGAACATTTTTCCGCGGCTCGCTCCGCGCTTTCCGTCGAGGTAAGGGATTTTGAAGAAGAGAAGTCTTTGGATTTGCGCCGCCGCCGCCCTTATGGTGGCAGCCGCGCTGGCAGGTTGTGGCGGCACCACCTATTTTGCGGGCCGGAACCTGCCGCCGAGCAAGCTGACGAATCGCGTCCTGATCGCCATCCAGAACCCGAGCGCATTCACGCAGGGAGCGCTGCAGTTTGTGGATGCCTACTACGACATTCGCGGGGGATTCACGGGTACGCCTCCGACGTTTTCCGTATCCGGATACTCAGGTGCTCTGCCCATCACCATCCAGAACATGCCGGAGGAACAGACGGGCGCGGTCTACGGGTCGGGCGACGGCAGCTTTACGCTCATCAACTACGGCACAGAGGCGGCATCGGGCAGTGTGAGCGGTCTCAGCGGCCTGTCTTCCAGTATCTATATTTCGCGGAGCCTTGCCTGGGCCTTCGCCGCCAACCAGTCGGCCCACGTGTTCACCGTGGTGAACCGAGTAAGTGGCGCATCCTACGGGCTCAGCCTGCCCGGTGTTTACCGCGTGAGCGTGAACCCAGGCGGGACGCTGGCGCTGGCCTTCGCCGAAAACTCGAATTACGTTTATTACCCGGTGGAGTTGACGGCCGCACAGACCATCTCGTATTCGGGGGGCGCAAGCACCTGGCCCAAGGCGGCAGTGGATTGCCAGCCGCTGAATGCTCCGAACTGGTGCCTGTTTCAGGTGCAGAGCCCCGATCACGTGGACGGGACCGGCCACAACTACGGTGCACCGCTCGCCTTTGACCGGCCGGTGAAGGCGGTCTTCTCACCCGACGGCGGAACTGCCTACATCTTGAACTGCGGGCCGGAGTGCGGCGGCACCAATGCTTCAATTTCGCTGCTACCGGTGGCGCCGATGATCTTTCCCATCGGCCAGGCTTCCGGCGTGCTGCCCAAGACTGGCGCAATCACCAACATTCCCACGCCCGGCGGCGCGAGCAACGCGCTGGTGGATGTTTCAACCCTGTACGTGGTGGGCCAACAGCCCGTAAAAGTGAATGGCCTTACGCTCTTTGCCGGAAATATGACCGTCGTGAATCTCCAGAGCAATGCGGTGGTTCCCTCCACCGGCACAGCTCCCAACCCGGTCGCGATCAGCGATGGTGCGCCGGGGGCGACGAGCCGCATGTTGCTGGCTGACGACAACACGCTTTGGATTGCAATGTCAAAGTGCACCAACGGCGTGCGCGCCAACACCGGCGAGGCCTACGGTTGCCTGACCATGATCAATACCACGAACAACACGCTGACCATGCTGGAACCCTATCTGGGAGACGCCACAGGGGTTGCCGCGGTAACCGGCCTGCACAAGATTTACACCGCTGAGGGCGGGCAGGTGTACATTTACTCCACCACCGACGGCACAGCTCTCGACAACCAGTACGTGACCGTGACCGGCACAGCCTATGACGTGGCCTACATGGACGCGGAAACCGACGGCGACAATACCGTCTACTGACGCAATGGCCTCCGATCCCGTTGCCGACTCGCCTGCAATTGACGTGCTTGCCATCGCGGCCCACCGCGACGACGTGGAACAGACGTGCGGCGGGACCCTGCTGCGCATGGGCTCTCGCGGTTTGCGGACCGCCATCCTCGATCTGACCCAGGGCGAAGCCGGAACCCGTGGCACGGCCGAGGACCGCGCGAGAGAGGCGAAGGAAGCCGCACAGTTGTTGGGCGTGTGCTGGCGCGAGGCTCTCGATCTGCCCGATGGCGCGGTTGAGAATACGCTGGAAAACCGCATGAAAATCGTGCGCGTAGTGCGGCTGCTGCGGCCAAGAGTGGTGATTCTGCCTTACTGGCAGGCAAGGCATCCGGACCACGCGGTAACGGGCACGCTGGGCTATGAGGCATGCTTCCTGTCAGGACTTGGCAAGGCACCTGCGGTGCGGCCAGCCGCGCCTTCGGCGCCAGAGGGATCGGAACCCAAGGAAGTGGAAGCCCCACCGCATCGGCCGTTCAAGATTATCTACGCAAGTTTGTACGCCGACGTGCGGCCGAGCTTCATTGTGGACATTACGCCGTTCATTGAGCAGCGTCACGCTGCATTGATGGCCTACCGCTCGCAGTACGCCAACCAGGCGGCGGGCAGCGGACTGTTTGTTGAGGAGGAAGAGATACGCGAGCGCACCTTTGCCGAGGCGCGCCACTACGGGTTGCTGGCGGGCGTACGGTATGGCGAGCCATTTGTGCAGAAGGAAGTCGGGTTGGTTGACGACCTGACCCTGGTGCCGGTGCAATCCCTCTGACGCATTTGCAGAGCGCATTCCGACGAATCCTGGTCTATAACTATTGTTTATTGAAAATCAAAATATAATAACTTTGCCTTATGTTCCGATTTCCGCGACACTGGCTGTGGAGGCGGCCGATGACGCAGACATGGGATACGCAGGCGTATGAGAAAAATGGCGCATTCGTGCATGGGTTGGCTGATGGCGTGCTGGAATGGCTGGCGCCGAAGCCAGCCGAATACATCCTTGATCTGGGATGCGGCGACGGGCAGCTGACGCAGCGCATTGCGGGTACCGGCGCCAGCGTGATCGGCGTCGATGCCTCCAGTGAGATGGTGGCTGCGGCGCGGTCGCGCAGCATTGTGGCCAATGTTGCCAACGCCGAGGCCTTACCCTACATGCGGAGTGAGTTCGACGCGGTCTTTTCCAACGCGGCACTGCACTGGGTGCGCGGACAGGACGCGATGATGAGCGAGGTGCATCGGGTGCTGAAGCCTGGAGGCCGGTTTGTGGCTGAGATGGGCGGGCACGGCAACGTCGCCGCAATTCAGGTGGGGTTCATGGCGGTGCTGGCGCGGCATGGTTTCGGCGACCGCGAAGAGGGTGTCAACTACTATCCAACTCCGGCGGCTTATGCACGGCGGCTGACGCGGCACGGATTTCATGTAGAGCAGATCGCTTTGATTCCGCGTCCAACGCTGCTGGCCGAAAGCGGCATGGCGGGGTGGCTCCATACCTTTCGCCGCGGCGTGCTCGACGGTCTGCCCGAGGACCTTCGTGAAACAGTTGTGGAGGAGACGGTTGCGCTGCTTGCGCCTGCCCTTCGCGATGAAGAAGGGAACTGGACCGGCGACTACGTGCGGCTGCGGTTCATCGCTTTCGCGTGAGTTCGTTGCTCAGTTGGTGAACCACATGCGGCCGCCGACGGCAACCAGGGTGAGCGCGAAGATGCGGCGCAGCCATACTTCCGGAATGTGCTGCGCACCAACCGCGCCGAAGTATCCGCCGACGAGAAACCCCGCGGCGAGCAACGCTGCCACGCGCACATCCGCGTTGCCCCTGCGGTAATACTCCATGAAGGCGAAGATGCCCACGGGCGCGAGGAGTGCGCCGAGCGAGGTGCCCTGGGCTTTGTGCTGATCCATCCCAACCAACCAGACCAGGGCGGGGACGAACAGGATGCCGCCGCCGATGCCTACCACGCCGGAAAACAATCCCACCACGAGACCAACCAGCAACATCATCCAGGTCATGCGAGTCTCCCTGAGGGCGCGTCGATGATTGGGGACCGGGCCCGCGCATCCAGCGTAAACCATGGGGCGCGAGGGTGGGAGCAGGGTCGATTGGTCAATCGATAGGAAAAGAGGTGGATAACTCGGATTGGATGACTTACATGAATAATTTCAAGAATCTTTAGAAAACAGCTTGCATTTCACAATCGAGTTATGGCAAAGTACAAACTGCGTGGGAGAACGCCCGATGAAATACATAACGCAAATCTCGATGCGTAGGCTGGAGCCGCTTGATAAGAGCTGCACCGGTCGCCGGGCGCGAGTCATTCTCAGGTCCGTCAATTTCCAGTAACTTTACTGGTGTCTGCATCCTACGCAAAGCGCACACACATTGAGTTTTCCCCGAGTGGCGGAGAAGCCAGGTTCATCGACTGGTAATCGATTACCGTCCTGTCTTCGGTGGTTCCCTCGGGTAAATCTGGCTAAGTTATGGGCCTCCTGGTCTTTTATCGCGCGGCGATGAGTTATCGGCGCATACAGGAGAGCTTTGCCTCTAACTCAGAGTTGACGACTAAGTATCTGACCGTGTGATTTTTTGGGTTGCGATGGAGGTTCGTGGTATCGCGCCCTAGCCGTAAAAACAAAGACGCGGCGAGGATGGGGCAACCAGCCGTTTCTGGGCGCCGGCTTATTGAGAGGCTTTCTTGTAGTTAAGACTAACCACCCTGGCCGGTGGTGTAGGTCGCGGTTACTTCGCTTGACACGGCGGTGGTCGCGGGTTCGATTCCCGCCTGGGGTGCAAGCTCCAGTAGCTCAGTGGCAGAGCGCCGATGCCGCAACCGCTTGTTCCCCGGCCACTAACTTCCGGCAGGTCCGGATAGAAACCTGAATGTCATGGGCAAACTGCATGTAAAAAACGGGACACCGGTGGGCAGCACCCACCTGTGCAAGAGCTGCAGTTGGGGACAGTTCATCACCGGCTACCGCGAATCGGACTTGCTGGCGATTTGTACGAACACGAGTCCCAACATTGTGCTGCCCTTTACGGTGTACGAGTGCAGCAGCTACAGCGATAAACAAAGGCCGGACTGGGAGCAGATGCAAAAGCTGGCGATTGATATCCAGCCGGTTCGGATCTCAACCAGGACTTCGGGGTTCAGCGTTGCCGAACCGCTTCGTCCCGTTAGAAAGACCGGGGACGATGAAGACGAAGGTGAGGACGAAGGCGAGGACGAGGTAGCTCTGGTCCTGTAACTTCAACCGACAATCACTAACAACATCCTGCCGGTGGCGCAGGGCACGGGTTCATCAATGGTAGAGCGCCGCGCAAGCGGAGGTGCAGGTTCGATTCCTGCCGCCAGGCTTCGGCCTGGTGTAGCTCGCTTCACAGGTCCGCGCCCGATTTTTCCCCGGCAGGGTTTTTTTGAACGTAGAAAGGAGGCGCTCCATGCGCCTTAATATCCTGAACCACGCCCGGCCGCGCTTGCGTACCCACGAGGGTGCTCCGGCAAGAGCAATTACGCCGGAGCAGGCTCTTCGCCGCACCGTGCTTTCCTGCATGTTGTGGGAGGGTGAGTTCTACGAGGACGGCGTGCAGATTGCAGGGCGGATTTACGAACTGGTTCCGCGGGTTGCTGCAGAGAGGGTGGCCGCGCTGGCCGTGGAGGCTCGCGAGCGCATGAAGTTGCGTCATGCTCCGCTGTTGCTGGTGCGGGAGATGGCGCGGCATGCCACGCATCGCGCATTGGTGTCGGAGACTTTGGCGCGCGTGATTCAGCGTGCCGATGAGTTGAGCGAGTTCGTGGCCATCTACTGGGCAGGTGGGCGTCAGCCGCTTTCCGCGCAGGTAAAGAAGGGACTGGCCGCAGCGTTCGTGAAGTTCGACGAGTACGCGCTGGCGAAGTACGATCGTGGGGGTGCGGTGCGTCTGCGCGACGTGCTGTTCCTATCGCATGCTCGTCCTGCGGATGCGGCGCAGGCCGCGCTGTGGAAGCGGCTTGCGGAGAACGAACTGGCCACGCCGGCCACCTGGGAGGTTGCGCTCTCAGCGAACGGGCGTGCCGAGGGTTCCGCCAAGCTCGCCGACAAGCGTGCGGTATGGGAGCGTCTGTTGTCCGAGCGCAAGCTGGGCGCGTTGGCTCTGCTTCGCAACCTGCGCAATCTGCACGCGGCCGGGGTGAGCGAGGAACTGGTGCTGGCTGCGCTGGGCGCTTTGAAGACGGACCGGGTTTTGCCGTTCCGCTTTCTGGCCGCAGCGCGCAATGCTCCGCAGTGGGAGCAGGCGCTGGAGGCTGCGATGTTTCGGGCGTTGGAGGGCCGTGCCGGTGGGCTTGCGGGGCACACGGTTCTGCTGGTGGACGTTTCCGGCTCGATGGAGTCGTCTATCTCGCACCGCTCGGAGATGCGCCGCGCGGACGCTGCGGATGGTGTGGCGATTTTGCTGCGGGAGATCGCGGAGAGGGTGACGATTTACACCTTCTCGAACCAGGCGAAGCGGGTGGCGGCTCGGCGCGGCATGGCGCTGCGCGATGCGCTGGACCAGAGCCAGCCGCATGCGGGCACCTATCTGGGCGCCGCGCTGAAGCAGGTCGAAGTCGAGGTGCGCGAGGGGTACGACCGTCTCATCGTGATTACCGATGAGCAGTCGCACGACCAGGTTCCTGCGCCAGGCGGCAAGGGCTACGTGATTAACGTGGCCTCTGCGCGGAACGGTGTGGGGTACGGGGCGTGGACGCACATCGACGGCTGGAGCGAAGCGGTGATTGAATATATCGCAGAGCTCGAGGCCGGCGATCCCGTTGCGTGAGCGTGGGCCTTGGCAGAAGGATACGTTCAACCAACCAACGAACCAACAAAGAATCCGGGGAGCTGCCAGTGCGAAGGGCGACTCCCCGGATTTTTTCTGCAACGTGTTTCTCAGTCCACTTCGAGCACTTTGAAGCGGAACAGCAGTCCGGCAGCGGCGCCTCCCAGGCTGGGCACGAGCAGGAAGAGCCATACCTGATGCAATGCAATTCCGCCGACCAGGAGCGCCGGCGCCAGGCTGCGGGCCGGGTTCACGCTGACGCCGGTGATATGAATGCCGAAGATGTGGATCACGACCAGCGTGATCCCGATGGCCAGTCCCGCAAAGCCTGCCGGCGCGCTCTTTTGCGTCGAGCCCAAAATGACGACCACGAAGATCAGCGTCGCCACGAACTCAAAGATGATGGCGGAATGCATGTGATAGCTGCCCTGGTAACCGGGGCCCCAGCCATCCTGCCCCAAACCGTTTGTGGCGAGGTCGTAGCCACCCCAGGCACCGCTCACGATGGACCATAGCACCCAGGAAGCGAGAATTGCGCCGATGAACTGCCCCGCCCAGTAGCCGATCATGTCGGCGGTCCTCATGCGTCCGGCGACCCACACGCCGAGACTTACCGCCGGGTTGATATGGCAGCCGGAGATGGGGCCAATTCCATATGCTGCGCCGATGAGCGCCAGGCCGAAAGCGAAGGCAATGCCGAGGATGCCGACTTTGCCGCCTGCGACTACCGCCGTTCCAGTGCCGAAGAGCACCAGAATGAAAGTTCCCACCAATTCTGCAAAGTATTTCTTCATCGTTCCTCCAATCGATTTCCTTCAAGGACTTGCGCCCGCGCGGGCGAGAGTTGCGCGCCGGAATCCGACCGGGCAAACGAGTCCGTCGTCACAAGGGGGAAGGAACGACGGGCTGCTCGCTCGGGGACAGTGAGCCGGAAGGGTTGCCGGATGCGCGCACGAAGTTTTGCAGAGAGCGGCGCGCGAAGTCAAGAAAAAGATGGGGTTGGGTCAGGCCGGGCGGCTTTGGCGCAGAGCTGTGCTCCCGCTCAAATTCACACAACGTTTGCAATCTGTTTGCCTGATTGCATTAATCTGTTAATGGTTCCGAGCGGCCCCAGCAACCTTAATCCAACGGCCGCCGGGCGAGGGCTGAGCGTTTGAGCCAAACCGTTTTTGTTCTGGAAGACGATACCGACATTGCGCGGCTGGTGCAGCATCACCTGGAAGCAGCAGGATTTGCGGCACGCCTGTTTCACACCCCCACCAACGTGATTCCCGATGCGGAGCGCCAGCCGCCCGCATTGTTTCTGCTGGACATTATGGTTCCGGGCGGAGATGGCCTGGACGTGTGCCGCAGGCTGCGCTCGAATCCCGCGCTTTCTACTATTCCCATCATCTTTTTGACGGCGCGCGCCGGGGAAAACGATCGCGTGCTGGGGCTGGAGCTGGGCGCTGACGACTACATTACCAAGCCGTTTGCGACGCGGGAGCTGGTGGCCAGGGTGAAGGCAGTCTTGCGGCGATTTGAGCGGCCGACAACGCCTTCGATCATCAGCTTTGAAGAGGTAATTATCGACGCCAACGCCATGCAATTGCGGGTGCGTGGCGAGCTGACGACGACCACGGCCACGGAATTTCGCCTGCTGGACTACCTGGCGCGGCACCCCGGCCGGGTGTTCAGCCGCGACCACCTGCTGGATGCCGTTTGGGGCGACGCTCGCTTTGTTACTCCCCGATCGGTGGACGTTTATGTGCGCCGTATCCGTGAGAAGATCGAGGTCGACCCGGAGAATCCGCGCTACCTGAAGACGGTGCGCGGCGCCGGCTACCGCTTCGAGATTCCGAAGACCGATTAAGGGCGCCGAAGCAGGTGTTATCGCAAGAGGCCCAGTACTTTGACCGGCGATGGCCGGTCACGCGCCGGAATGTGCCGGATGGGAGCGGCGCAGCTTGACTCCAAAGATATTCACAAAACTGTTGGGACTTTTTGTCCTGCTGCTGGTCTTTCAGACCGTGGTGATGGAGCTTGTTTTCCACCGCATGGTTGAGCACGAGGCGGTGGCAACGCTGCGCCTGATGGGCCGCGAGGCGCTGTTGTCCGGGCTGATCGCGCTTGCGGTTGCGATTGTGGTAGGCGCGTGGGTGGCGGCCCGGGTGACCGTGCGGCTCGAGCGCGTGGTGGCCTTCGCGCGCCGCATTGCGTCAGGCGACTTGAGCGCGCGCCTGCAAGAGCCGGGTGGGGACGAGATTGCCTCAATGGAAACGGCGCTGAACCAAACCGCCGAACAATTGGGCCAGAGCTTCGCCGAGATCGAGAGCCGCCGGCAGGAACTTGCAACCATGCTGGATTCCATGCAGGAAGCGGTTGTGGCCATCACGCCGGAGGGCCTGGTGCGCTGGTCGAACGCAGTGATGAAGCGCATTACGGGAACGCAGATCCATACCGGCCGCCCTCTGGTTCGCTCCGTTCGCGATCCGGAGGTATTGGCGTGCGTCAACGGCGCGCTCGAGAGCAGGGAGGTCCGCTTTGGCCGCGCGAGCTCGCTGGCCCCCGGGCGCATTTTTGAGATCAACGCAGCGCCGTTGCCCAGCGGGGGCGCGCTGGTGGTGCTGCACGATGTGACGCGCATTGAGGCCGCCGAAAAATCGCGCCGTGACTTCATT
>Ga0302319_10021492_pt1 | contig 11624 bp, 11 predicted proteins | sample Bog_T0_2_FD_203319 | JGI IMG/M metagenome (GOLD analysis project Ga0302319, IMG submission 203319) | Peat permafrost microbial communities from Stordalen Mire near Abisko, Sweden - Bog_T0_2 | ecosystem: Environmental > Terrestrial > Soil > Wetlands > Peat | place: Sweden: Abisko, Stordalen Mire...
CGTCACTCCGCCCCAGCATGCGCATAATCTGCCGGCTCGTGTGCAGCGAAAACGGCCGCGGCTCGCGCAGCAGAATCATGTCGTCGATTTCGCTGAGCAGGCGATTCCCCTTTCTCCGGTTGCAGTCGTGACAGCAGGCCACGAGATTTTCCCACGTGGAATTGCCGCCGCGAGAGCGTGGCACCACGTGATCCAGAGTGAGTTCGCTGGGCGGCAGCGCTTCGGCGCAGTACTGGCAGGTGTTGCGGTCGCGCAGCAGAATGTTTTTGCGCGAGAGAGCGCGGGTCTGGTGGGGAATGCGGCGGTACTCGAGCAGTCGAATCACCGACGGCATGGCGACGATGGTGCGCTGCGCATGCAGCGAGAGGCCGTGCTCCTCTTCCGTGCGCGCGATGCCCTTCAGCACCAGCACCAGGGCGCGCCGCGCGCCGCAAATGTTGATGGGCTCATACGAAGCATTGAGCACCAGCACCGGCATCTGCAGGATGTGGACGTGCGCGTGCTGCACGTTCTCGTGACCGCCTGCCAGCACTACGGCCTTGGCAATCGCCTTCTGCTTGCGCGCGTGAATCATGGCTTTCCCCAACGACATCTCTTTTCCCCCAGGTTAAAAAGATGGTCTCCCTTGCGCCGATCCAATCGTGCTGAAACTTGCCGTGCCCAAACTTGCGTTGCCGAAGCCCGCTGCCGATGCGCCGGCGAGCAGCTCCTCTTCCTCCATATCTTCGCCCACGTCTACTTTGCCCGATGTGCCGCCAAATCGCTGCGCCCTCGCCAGCGTGGCCACCCAAACCGACGAGGCTCCAGCCTCGACCAGCGCCTGAGCCGCGGCGCGCGCCGTGGCGCCGGTGGTCAAAATGTCGTCGACCAGCAAAATGTGTTTTGCCGTCACCAGCGCGGGGTCAGAAACCAGGAAGGCGCCGCGCACATTCAGCCGCCGCTGACGCGGAGTGAGCCCGGCCTGCGTATCCGTGGCGCGCTGCCTCAGCAGAGTGCTCGACGCCAGCGTGAGCCGCCACTCCGGATGGCTCCTGCGCAGAAATTTGAGCGCCTCCCCGGCCAGCGCGCGCGACTGGTTGAATCCGCGTTGCGCGTACTTCGAGGGATGCAGCGGCACGGGAATCACCAGCATCTCCGCGGGTGCTTCGCCGGCGAGTTGGGCAATGGCCTGGGAAAGCATGCGGCCGAGCCCAGCGGATGCCGGATGCAGGCGGTCGTATTTGAGCGCGTGAATCGCCTCGCGCATGCGGCTCTGATACACGCCATAGGAGACGGCGCGGATAAAGGGCGGCGGCGCCATGCGACAGGCGCGGCACAGGCTCGAAGATCCTAAACTCGATAATCCGGATGCGGCCACAGCGGGGAGCGCATCGCCGCAGCGCTGGCAGACGGGCGAAGTCTGGAGGGGAAATTCCGTCCAGCAAACATCGCAAATGGGCACGAAAGAAAGCCGCGGCAGGGGCGAGCCGCATAGTGAGCAGGAGGCGGGGAAGAAGGTGCAACTCAAACTATCCAAAGGACTTCGAAGCACGCGAACCACGGCGCGCCAACGCGTCGTCTCGGATGGCGGAACCTCAATCACGGCTTGACGCGTGTCCCTGTGGAAGACGCACCTCGCTCAGGCGATCATGCCGTCTGCATGCTGCCCGTTGCCGCCAGTATAGCGCAATCGTGATTTTGCGGCTCCACGGCAGTCCGCCTACCATCCCTTCAGACAGCCGCATCCGTCGTTTCGCGCGAATGGGGCAGCGATCGGCTTGTCACGCCGTCCGCTGCCCCATTCGGTTTTCTCTCGAGGTTTCAGTTCTTTGCGCGTTGACGCCTTTCGTCGTATCGAATCCGGCACGCGCATGGAGCGCCGCGCTGTTTGCCGCCAGCCTTAGTGATTGTGGCCGGCGTGGGCGTGCTCGCGCTCTTCCTGGCGGCCGGCTTCCCGTTCACGCTCCAGTTCCTTTTCATGCGCCAGGCCGGTTTCGGGCGTGCCCTTCATTTTGTCGCTTGCGTCGCGTGCGGCGTCCTTCACGGTGCCCCACGCCTTCTGCGCCTTGCCCTTTGCCTGCTGCGCAGTTCCTTCCACCTGGGCATCGGTGTTGCCTGTCCACTCACCCACCTGGCGCTTGGCGCGCCCTGCGGCATCGTTGATTGCGCCTTTCACTCTGTCTTTATCCATGAGGTCACCTCGAATTTATGTGTTGGCTTGAAAATTTGGTTGTGCCGCCGGCATCTTCTCCGGGCGGCAATACGCACAATCTGCATTCTCGGTCGCACTGATTAAACCGGCCTTCGTCCCGTGATCAATTGAATGACCAGCACTACGAGAGCGATCACGAGGAGGATATGAATGAATCCTCCCAGGGTGTACGAAGAGACAACTCCCAACAGCCACAGAACAAGAAGGATGACAAAGATCGTCCAAAGCATCGTTCACCTCCGCATGGTTTCTTTCTCGCGCGTCAAGTGGCTTTGACGCCGCGCGGGCGTTCGGGGTTGTTCGCCGCGCAAGAGGAAAAAAAGATCGCCGGCGCGCGGACGGTGCATCAGGTTTTCGATCGAGATGCAAATGAGAGAAGCGTTCAATTTCAATTCATCAAAATGCGGGAAGCAGCCCGGCGCGTGACCCCGGCATCACAGTGGATGCGAGATGGGCAACACCGAGGAGGTCAGCTTGCTACTCATCATTCTCATTCTGTTGATTCTCGGATTTGGTTATGGCGGCTATCGTGTAGGACCGGGATGGGGCTACTACGGCGGAGGCGGCTTGAGCCTCGTTCTCACCGTCGTCCTGATCTTGCTGCTGCTGAAGGTGTTTTGAGCGCGAAGCTGCGATCTGGGCGCAGCAATCCCACAGCGGGAGTTGTTGCGCGCGAAGAGTGCTGCTAAAAGACCCCGGCCAGGTAAGCCTCGGCCGGGCGCAGCTTTTCTGACTTCGAGCCGCACTCGGCAAGAACCACCGGCGAAAGCGTGATAACGGGGCAGTGCGTGTGCGCCAGGGTCTTATAGACCACGCCGTGCCGCGTGATGGCGGCAAAGGCCGATGCGCCCTGCGCGCCGAGAACAATCAGGTCGGCCTGCTGCGCGTGGCTCTGATAAAGCAGCTCCTCCGTCGGATCGCCGGGAACCACGATGGTCTGGACGGCGACCTGGCGCTTGAGCCCGGCGGGAATCAGGGCGAGCATACCGGTCTCGATCTCATCCAGCGAACGGCCGGCGAGGAACTCCGCGCGTTCCTGCGGGCGAATGACATGCTGCAGGATGAGGCGGGCATTATATTGCGCGGCCAGCTCGGCGGCAAAGCCGGCCACCACGGTGCTGGCTTCGTGCAGGCTGACGGCGCAGAGAATGGTGCGCGTGGCAAAGTTGCGATTGCTGCCATCCACCACTTCCGGCCCAACAATGTAGACCGGCGAATTGGCCGTGCGCAGCACAGCCTCTGCCACCGAGCCCACCAGCAGTTTGCCGATGGGACCCGGAGAGTGAGTGCCCATCACGATGCGATCAATGGGTCGCTCGCGCGCATAGGCCAGAATTTCGTCGGCGGGAAGCCCGGGGCGCGCCACAATTTCACAATGGAGGCCGGCGTCTCGAGCGCGTTGCGCCAAAGGCTCCAGATGCTCCTTCTCACTGCGCGCCGCGGCGGCGTAGTCGTAATAGCGAATGCCGGAGGGCTCAGACGCTGCCACGACCAGCGTGTCATAAGCATGAAAAAGAATGAGATGCGAGCCGAACTCCTTGGCTTGTGCAAGCGCGAACGCGAAGGCTTTCTGGTTGGCGGGTATCTCAGAGGCAAAGAGGATGGTGGAGGGTTTGCTCCAACCTGGCTTCAACACGGCAGCCATGGGTACCTCCCTTGAGTGCGTTCAAATGATTGCAGATTTCCCAGTCTTTTGCGGTGTTCCTCCGCACGGTGTCGAGTGATCCATCTCACTCCGGCGCCATCCAGACGTCTACAGCCCGGCGATTTGCCACCTGTTCCGCAACTATAAGCTCAGATGCGCGCGAACGGGGCCACGATTGAGATGATTGTGTTCCCGATTCCCAAATTTGTCGAGTGCCGTCACAACCCGGACTGATTTGGGCATATAAAGTGATCTGAATCACAGCCCGGGGCGCCCGGATACTGCTCTTCTGGAGTGGAATCGAGGTCGTCGGAAGCGATTCTCCGGCCCTGAATCGATCTTGGCGCGCTGCAGGTTAGCGTTGACGCCCAGGAAAGATTCGAGCCCGAAACCGTCCCACCCCAGGCGCCTGAATACCGGTGCCCGACGACCACGATCTCCTTGGAGGTCTCATGCAGCCGATGCACAATATTCCCGCCCGCGGCGCAATCGATTTCGACGAATCGCCCTTTCTTGCCATCTGGGAGGTCACGCAGTCCTGTGACCTGGCCTGCAAACACTGCCGCGCCGCCGCCCAGCCCATTCCCCACCCCGACGAACTGACGCACGAGGAAGGCCGGGCACTGATCGACCAGATCGCCGACATGCACACTCCCATCTTCGTTTTCACAGGCGGCGATCCCTTGAAGCGCAAAGATGTATTCGAGCTGATCCGTTACGCCGCCGGCAAAGGCGTGCAGGTAGCCGTAACGCCCAGCGCCACGCCGCTCCTCACGCGCGAGCAGATCTTCAAAATGAAAGAGGCTGGCGTCGTGCGGCTCGGCATCTCGCTCGACGGCTCAACGCCCGAAATTCACGACACCTTCCGCGGCCTGCCCGGCGCGTATGCGCGGACGATTCAAGCCATCGAGTGGGCCGGCGAAGCTGGCATTCCCATTCAGGTTCATACCACAATCAGCCGCCACAACGCCCACGATCTCGACGACCTCTGCAATCTGTTTGAGAAGCTCGCCATCGTGATGTGGAATGTTTTCCTTCTGGTTCCGGTCGGACGTGGCCAGCTCGACGACCTCTTGAGCGGCGAGGAGTTCGAGCAGGTCTTCGGCAAGATTTACGATCTCTCGCGCCGCGCCAACTTCCAAATCAAGACCACGGAAGCGATGCACTACCGCCGCTACCTGCTGCAGCACAATTTGGAAGAGAAGAAGATGGGGCACGGCCATCCTGGCGCTGCCGTGAAAGGGCACGACTTCAGTCGTGCCGAACAGGCCACCACTAAAATTGAGGGGGCTTTAGCCCCCGCCTACGAACCCGGCGCGCCCACTGCCGACACGGCCAGCCGCAATCACGCCTGGGCCACGCGCCGCGTCAACGACGGCAAGGGTTTCGTCTTCATCTCGCACGTGGGCAACGTCTATCCCAGCGGATTCCTGCCCATCCACGCCGGCAACATCCGCGAAACGCCGCTCAGCGAAATCTACCGCAACGCCCCCATCTTCAAAGCCCTGCGCGACACCAAGCGCCTCGAGGGCAAGTGTGGTGCCTGCGAGTACAAGGAGATCTGCGGCGGCTCGCGCGCCCGCGCCTACGCCCTCACCGGCGATCCGCTCGCGCAGGAGCCTTGCTGCATCTACCAGCCCAAGAACTGGGACCCGGAGCGCGAGCAGACGGCCGAAGCATTCAAGCAGCCGCTGCCGGAGCGGACGCTGGTGACGCTGTAAGAAAATGATCGCCTGGCTGTTAGCTGTCAGCATTTCCGTGCTGGAGCGCGGATTCGCTACGGTTTGAGCGCAGGATGCGTTTTCGCGATCCAGGCTTCGACTATGGTCAGAAATGCTCTGGCGTGCAACAGAAGCTCATCCGCCTCGGTAGTGGTGGCGACTGCAGCCCCGGTGTAATCGATCTCGTTGCGCTTGCGGCGGCAGGCGTCGAAGTAATCCGTCAACTGCGCCGCGGATGGGCCCAATGCCAATTTGGCGCCGTCGAAGGTGAGCCGATGATGACCGGGCACGCTGGCTACGCGATATCCGGCACAGGCAATCGACATTTTTGCCGTTTGGAGCGCGGCATTGTAAGCGGTTGCGAAACGCCGGTCTTCCGATAGACCTTTGAGGGCCGCATCAGCCAGATCGCGCGCCACGAGCCGGCGTATCTCGCCGAGTTCCAGCACGCTGGTCTGGTGCCTGTGAACCTTTCCGTCTTGTAGGAATTTCTTCCAGCTCATCGAACGAGCCCCGAAGCGAACCCCTGAGCAGTATAGTCTTGCCCCTCAGCACCGAGCCCAGAAAGTGGTCGCCCGCAGCCAGCCTCTTGCGGAACTCTTGTTGCGAATAGAGCGTGGCGTTCACTTGGCGTCCCAACCGGTCTTCCAGCTTGCGCAGCACCGGAACCATGTCGATCTGTCTCACCGATCCCACGATCATCAGATCCACATCGCTGGCCGCGCGCTCATCCCCACGGGCAATTGAGCCGTATACGAAGGCAAGCTCGATGCCGTCTCCAAACACTTCCAGTGCGCTCGCCAGCGAGGGCACAACGCCGGCGGTCTTTTCCACCAACCCGCGCAAATCCTTAAAGACCGGCGAGGCTGCGTTAGCCCGGAAATAGACGCGGCGTCCATCTTCGCGCCGCTCCAGGATTCCCGCGCTCACCAGCGATTCAAGCTCCCGCTGCAGGCTGGAGGGCCCCGATCCCAAATGACGCGCCAGCTCGCTCATAAACCACCAGCGGCGTGGCTCGAGCAGGGCCGCCGAAAGCACGCCCGCCCGGATGGAGGGAAAGATGGCCTCGAGAGTGGCACTGGCAGTCATGTTTTCATTCTACTCTCACATTATGCAAACTGCGTAAATATTTACGCAGTTTGCATAATGTGCATTTCCCGCTTCCGCCTCAATGCCCGCCCGCCCCGGCCTCCACCTTCCCCCTGAACCGCGAATACACAAACCCCACGTACCCCACCGCCAAGATCATTCCAACAATCCACCAAGCCAGCCCCACCGCCAGCGTGTGCGGTCCGGAGATCGCGCGCGTCAGCGTGATGTCGTTCGCCGCCCCGGTAGTCGCCGGCAGCAGCACCGGATACAAGCCCCAGCACGCCCCGGCCAGCATGAAAAACAAATACGCGCACGAAGCGAGAAACGCCTTCAACGGCTCGCCCTTGCGGTTCCAGAGCCAGAGCGCCGCAAGCGAGACCACCACGCCCGCGGGAACGATAAACGTGAACGGATAATTAAAATAATTGTCGAGGCTCGCGGGCCGCACGGCGATCGTAGCGAAGAGGCTGACCACGGTGAGCGCCACAAGAATCATCCACAAGGGGGCCACCACATTGCGCGCGCGTTGCTCCAGATCTCCCGAAGTTTTCAGCACGAGCCACAGAGCTCCGTGCAGCGTGAGCGCGGTGAATGCCACCAGGCCGCCAATCACCGTGTACCAGTCCAGAATGCCGGGCGCGATGCCGGGTTGCCAGTTAGTCCACAAGGGTAGAAAGAAATATCCGTTCGCGTTAATCGGCACGCCGCGCAGCACGTTGGCCAGGGCCGCGCCGTAAAAAATCGTGAGCGCCGCGCTGGCCAATCCAAAGACGCCGTCGAGCAGAGCCCGCCACACGCCAACGTCGATGTGGTTGCGCAGCTCCAGGCTCACGCCGCGCAGGATCAGCAGCCACAGCACGATCATCAACGGCAGATAGAAGCCCGAAAAGGCCGAGGCGTAGAGCAGCGGAAAAGCGAAGTAGAGCGTGCCGCCGCCAGCCAGCAGCCACACTTCGTTGCCGTCCCACACAGGCCCGATCGAGGCCAGCATCGTCCTGCGCTCCTGCTCGGTGTGCGCCAGAAAAAGGTGCAGCACGCCCACTCCCAGGTCAAAGCCGTCGAGCACCACGTACCCAACGATCATGATCGCAACCAGCCAGAACCACAGAAAACCCATCATGATGAAGCTCCCCTGCTCAACTCACCGCGAAATGTAAGTAAACGATTCTTTTGTCCCGGTCACTGAATAATGCTCCGTGCCCCATCCTTTCGCGTCTTCTGCGAAAGGGTGGGACAGCACGAACCTCAACCCGCCACTTTCAACTCACCGCGAAAAACCGACAGACCGAAACAATTGCAACCTCACCAAAAAATCAATGCGCAGCTTTAGCCCCCGCCGCCTCCGGCCCGCTGCTGATCTCGCGATACACCAGCACCGTAAACAGCAGCCCCAGCAGCATGTAAAGCCCCATAAAGCCGAGCAGCGTAAACAATCCGTTGCTCGCGGAAACGGTGTCGGAATAGCCCTCGCTCGTCCGCATCAATCCATAAATGAGCCACGGCTGGCGGCCCAGCTCCGCCGTCATCCATCCGGCCGTGTTCGCGATGTAGGGCAACGGAAAACTCAGCAGCAGCGCCCACTGCACCCATCGCGACGTGGCAAGCCGGCCGCGCCACAGCAGAAATGCAGCCACAATCATCAGCAGCACAAACCACGTCCCCAGCCCAGCCATGATGTGGTAGGAGTAGTAGAGCAGCGGCAGCGCCGTGGGCCACTGGTCGCGCGGAAACTGATCGAGCCCCTTCACCTCGGCCTTGGTGGTGCCGTAGATGAGGAAGCTCAGCACATCGTTCACCACGATGGGATTGTCGATCTGACCGGTCTCTTCATTGGGTTGGCCCATCAGCACAATGGGCGCGCCGATTTCGCTCTTGAAAAGCCCTTCCATCGCGGCAATGGCCGCGGGCTGATTCTGCGCCACATACTTGCCGGCCAGATCGCCCGTAGGAAAGATAATGAGGATCGACGAAACTACGCCTGCAATCACGCCCACCTTGAGAAAGATGCGCCCGTACTCCTCGCACTGGCCCTCCAGCAGATAAAACGCGCCCACGGCGCTCATCACAAACGCCGCGGTCACCACTGCGCCGGTCATGTTGTGCATGTATTCGAGCAGCCCCCAGGGATTCAGCAGCAATTGCAAAAAACTGGTGACTTCGAAGTGCCCGTCGGCGCCGCGCGTGTAAGCCACGGGGTGCTGCATCCACGCGTCGGTCACGATGATAAAGAAGCCGGAGATCCACGAGCCCAGCCACACCATGAGCGCGGAGAACCAGTGCATGCGCGGAGAGATGCGCTTTTCGCCGTAAAGAAAGAGACCCAGAAATGCCGACTCAAGAAAAAAGCTGAAAACGCCTTCCATGGCCAGCGGCTGGCCGATCACGCCGCCCGAGAGCCGCGCGAAGCGTGCCCAGTTGGTGCCGAACTCAAACTCCATGGGAATGCCGGTCACCACGCCCATCACAAAGTTGATGGCGAAGATGCGGCCCCAAAAACGCGCCGCGCGGTCCCATGTTTCGCTCCCCGTGCGCAGCGCCACCGTCTTCAGCGCAACAATCAGCAGAGCAAGGCCCATCGTCAGCTGCGGAAACAAGTAGTGAAAGGTAATGGTGAAAGCAAAATGCAGCCGGTGAATGATTTCCGCGGTCATCGAAAGCCTCCTGCTGAGGGGCGCGCACCGTTGATGGGGGCAAAATGCGGCCTGTGATTCAGTACAACGATTCGTTGCCTGCAAACTCGGCTCGAGTTTCGGGAATGGCGCGTGGAGGGCTCCATCTCCGCTCCGATTTTAGCGCCTCAGGTGATTTTGATCACTTGCCGCGCGCGGCTCGCGCCCTGATTCTATTCTGAGAGTGCGGAACTTCGCGCGAGGCTGCGGGTTTCCCTTCCCGCACACGGATAAGACGCAAATTGTTGTCGGGATGGAGTGAGGTCAAGGAATGCGCATTGCAATCATCGGCGGCGGCATTGCAGGTTTGGCTGCTGCGTATGAACTTGAGAAAGCGCGCGCCCATGGAGCGACTGTCGAATACGCGCTCTTTGAAGAGCGGCCGCAGCTAGGCGGTTCGCTGGCCTCTGAGATTGTTGGCGGCGCGGTGATGGAGCGCGGACCCGATTCCTTCCTGACCGAGAAACCCGCGGCAGCAGAACTTTGCCGCGAATTGGGACTGGGTGGCGAGCTGATCCCTTCCAATGACGCAGCGCGCAAAACATTTATTGTCGTTCGCAATCGCTTGGTAGCGCTGCCCGATGGGCTGATGTTCCTGGTGCCGACCAAGCTTGTGCCGACAGCGTTGACGCGGCTCTTCAGCCTGCGCACCAAGATAAAAATGGGGCTCGAACTGCTGCATCCTCCGCGGCCCGCCGACGGTGACGAATCGGTTGCGGCCTTGGTGAAGCGGCACTTTGGGCAGGAGGCAGTCGATCGCCTCGCCGATCCGTTACTGAGCGGTATCTACGGCGGTGACGCCACGCAACTGAGCGCGCAAACCGTTCTGCCGCGACTCGTAGAGATGGAGACGAAGTACGGCTCGCTCACGCGCGGCATGTTGGCAGCGCATCGCAAGATGCGTTCGCTAGCCCAGACCTCATCCAATACTCCAAACCGCGGAGCGGCCATCTTCACGGCGCTTCGTGGCGGAATGGGTCAGTTAGTGGACGCGATCGCGGCGCGTCTTAATGCATCCAGCGTGCGTTCGGCAACGCGGGTGAGCGGAGTCGAGAAGACGGCGCAAGGCTGGCAAGTTACAGCGGGCGGAGTGAGCGAGACTTTCGATGCGCTCATCATGGCTGCTCCCGCGTGGATTGCCGGAGAGTTGCTGGCGCAGGTGGATGCAGCGCTCGCCGGCGAACTGAGCGGCATTCCGTATTCCTCGTCAATCACCGTGAACCTGATGTATGACGAGGCGAAGATTGGCGCGTTGCCCGAAGGTTTCGGTTTCCTGGTTCCAGCCGTCGAGGGCCGCGCCATGCTGGCCTGTACTTTTGTGCATCGCAAGTTCCTGGGACGCACACCGCCAGGCAAGGCGGTCTTCCGCGCGTTCCTGGGCGGTATGAAGCGCACCGATCTGCTGGCCGAGAGCGACGAGGCTCTCGTCGCAATCGTGCGGCGCGAGATGCGCGAGATTCTGGGAGCAAAGACGATCGGCGAAGCGGTTGCGCCGGAGTTCGCGCAGGTCACGCGCTGGCGGCGCGCCATGGCGCAGTACGCAGTGGGCCACAAGGAACGCATGCAACGCGTGAACGCGCGCGTGGCGGCGCTGCCGGGACTGCGGCTCGTCGGCAATGCCTACGATGGCATCGGCGTTCCCGACTGCATTCGGCTGGGGCGCAAGGCGGCGCGGGAATTGGCGGGTGTGCCCGAACCAGCGCCTGCCACAAAACGTTAACACCGCTCCTCGTATACTTTGCCCCTTTATACTTTGCCTAGAGCTTGATCTTGCGCATGTCTACACGCACCGGCACATTTCTCTCGACGATTCTGGCCACGACGCGTGCCACATTGGCTGCGGCGAAGGCCGTTGTGCCTGCAGCGGAGCTGGAGCGCCGCGCTGCCGAGCATCATCCGCGGGGATGGGCTGCTGCGCTGCGGCGCCAGGCCGCAACTGGGCCTGCGGTGATCGCGGAGATCAAGAAGGCCTCGCCTTCAAAAGGCCTGATTCGCGCGGCATTCGACCCGGCTTGGCTGGCGCGGCGTTACCGCACTGGCGGCGCCGCGGCGCTTTCCGTGCTCACCGATGAGCCGTACTTCCAGGGAAGCCTGCGCAGTCTTGAGCTTGCCTCCGCGGCGGCTCCGCTGCCTTGCCTGCGCAAGGACTTCATCGTCGACGAGTACCAGATTGTCGAGGCCAGGGCGCACCGCGCCGATGCCATACTGCTCATTGCCGCCGCGCTGAACGCCGCGGAGTTGAAGCGATTCGCCGAGACCGCGCACGGACTTGCGCTCGACGTGCTTGTCGAGGTGCACACCGCCGA
>Ga0302319_10021496_pt1 | contig 11622 bp, 3 predicted proteins | sample Bog_T0_2_FD_203319 | JGI IMG/M metagenome (GOLD analysis project Ga0302319, IMG submission 203319) | Peat permafrost microbial communities from Stordalen Mire near Abisko, Sweden - Bog_T0_2 | ecosystem: Environmental > Terrestrial > Soil > Wetlands > Peat | place: Sweden: Abisko, Stordalen Mire...
GCGCAACTCCTGTACGACACGCTGCGACAGAGTTGTGAGCCGTGGAAGGACGATCACCGCATGGGTGCCGGCGCAACCTGGACGATCGACGTTGAACGGGCGATCGACGCGACCGAAGTCCTGGTGGCGCTGGTCTCGCCGGGCTCCGTTCAATCGGATATCTGCCGCTGCGAGCGCATCCGGGCTTTCCGCAAGAAGAAGACCTTGATCCCGGTACTGGCAGTCCCCGGTACCGATCTGCCGCTCGAACTCGAGGGCAGAATTTACCGCGACCTGACCGACGCCAAGCGCTATGCCGCGGAGGTCGGTCTCCTGCTCAACGACATTCAGCATCCGGGCGCCGACGGGGTGATTCCCGAGCGCTTGCGGCGGACCTACGTCACCGCTCCCGCGCTGCCGGGCCAATACGTCGCGCGGCCCGACGCGCTCGCCGCCCTGCGGGCGAGCCTCATCAGCGACGGCACGCGACCGGGTGTGGGCTTGAGTGCCCTGCAGGGCATGGGAGGGATCGGCAAGACGGTGCTGGCATTGGCGATCGCCCATGATGACGTCGTGCAACAGGCGTTCCCCGACGGCATCGTCTGGGTCACCGTGGGCCGCGAGCCGGCGTACGACCTCACGAGCCGGCTGCGCGAAGTCGGCAAGGCATTGGGCGACTCGCCGCTGTCCTATGGCGATGAGCTCGCCGCGAAGAATGCCCTCAAGACCGTGATGCGTGACAAGGCCGTTTTGATCGTGCTCGACGACGTCTGGAGTGTGCGTGACATTGCGCCTTTTCTCCTCGACTCGCCGAATTCGCGCCTGCTGTTCACGACGCGTGACGCTTCCATCCCTGCGACGCTGCGCGCGGTGACCGTGACCGCCGAGTTTTTATCGACCGCGGATGCGCGCGAGATGCTCGCCACGTACGTCGGGCTTCCTGCCGGATCGCTGCCCACGGTCGCGGACACGCTGGTCGCAGAATGCGGTGGATTGCCGCTCGCCGTTGCCGCGATCGGGGCGATGCTGGCCGCGCATCGCGAGGATCCGAAGGCTTGGCTGCGCATTCAGAAGCTGCTGGCGGCGGCGGATCTCGAGAAGATCGCCCGGGACTTCCCGGATTATCCCTACCCCAGCCTGCTGCGCGCCTTGCAAGTCAGTGTGGATGCACTCGATCCCGTGACCCGGGAGCGCTTTCTCGCTCTCGCAATCCTGTCCGAGGATGCGACGATCCCCTCGCTCGTGCAGGAGATCCTCTGGAATGCGGACGAAGACGACGCTCTCGGGACCGCCCAGACGCTGATCGAGCGCGCCCTCGCGCAGCGCGCGGATTCAAACGGCGGACTGCGGCTGCACGATCTGCTGCTCGACTATCTGCGCGCCCAGTTCCCCGATCCCAAGGCATTGCGCACGGTGAACGAGGCCATGCGCTTATCCTCGCACGTGATCGGCCGCGACCCGGCACAGCTGCCCTCCCAGCTCGTGGGTCGCTTGGCGAATTTCCGGGGATTGCCCGCCATCCAATCGCTGCTCGATCGCCTGTCCGCATGGCAGGGTGCGCCGTGGCTGCGGCCGAGGACCGCGAGCTTGATCCCGCCGGGAACCACGCTCATCACAACCCTCGATGAGCCGAAGGGTGGGATTCGCGGCGTCGCCGTGGCGGACAATGGTCAGACGCTCGCCTTCGTGATCGCGGACGTCAGGAACAAGATTGCGCCGACCGTGCGCGTGTGGCGGTCCCGCGAAGGCGTCAGCACACTCTCGATCGAGCGCGAGGCCTCTGCCGTGGCTATGTCGCCCGACGCGACGCGACTCGCGCTGGCGATGGCGGATCCGGCGCAGGGAATTCTCATTTGGTCGCTGGCTGCGGGTGCCGAACGGCAAATCCAGGCGATCCCGGCGTCCAGCGATCCCGCCTTGAAACTCGCGTTTACGGGAAACTCGACACTCGTCGCCATCACGCGGGAGGCCGGCATCCAGTTCTGGGATCTGGCGCAGGAGACGCCCCATTTGCTGCGATCGATCGCTCTAGCGACGGGCCTCACCCACTCCACGCAAGTCGCGCTCGCGGACAAGGCAGGCTGGCTCTTCACGATCACGGGTGAAACGTTTCATAAGTCCCTGTCCGAATGGCTGCTCGAGGGCGATCAGCCGGCGCCTCGCGCAATACCCATTCCGGGCGAGCGCGTATTGATCTTCGAGGGTCGGGTTGCGGCCACGCCCGACGCCGGCACCGTCGTCGCGGGTGATTTGGGGATCGTGGTGTTGCGCCGAAGCGGCGACGCTTACCTGCTGTCGGAAACCCTGCCGGGACATGGGTTCGTACTGATCGATCTTGCGATCACTCCGAGCGCCGATACCCTGGTCTCCGCCACCTACAATCAAATCATGGTCTGGCAGCTGGGCTCGGGCCGGCCGAATCCGAAAAGTGCGCGCGCGGATGACTATATGGACCGGCTGGCCATGCGCTCCGACGGACGCGCCGCACTCGGCAGATACAAGAACGGCGCCTGGGTGTTGCTCGACGTCGTCGCTGCCACCGAAATGGCGGCCGTAACGCTGCCCGCTGCAGCCGCTTTGCTCACGGTCGCGTATGACGCCGCGCACCTCATGCTGAGCCGAGGCTCGGAACTGGTCAGCGTCGATGCCGCAAGCGGACAAGTCGGCGCCGTCCATGCCTCGCCCGTGGCGGGCGTCGTCGTCGCGATCTCCACCGATTCGACGCGGGCGCTGTCGGTGACGGCGGATCCCAATACGACGGGGGTGTCCGCCGGACGTCGCGCGACACTGTGGGACGTGGCGACGGGCGCGGTGCTGTCGAGCTGGCCCCTGGCCGGAGATGCCAACGGCTTTGCCATGTTTCCCGACGGATCACGCGTGGCCATCGCCATCGGCCAGGAAGTGCTGATTGTCGACCTGGAAAGCGGCGCGACGCGCCGAACCCTCGTCGGCCCGACCTGGTTTGTCGATTGCGTCGCGGTCGCCGGGACGCCGTCCGGCGTACGCGTGGTCGCCGGCTCGCGCGACAAATTCGTGCGCGTCTGGGATCCGGACCAGGCCGAGCCGATACTCGTGCTCACGGGCCACACCTATACGATCTCGGAGGTGCACTTTCTGCCCGGAGGCACGCAGATCATGTCGTGCGCCGGGGACAATACGCTGCGCATCTGGAACCTCGCCGACGGGCGTTGCACGGCGACGTTCTCCGCCGATGCCTGGATCCTCAGCTGCCTGCCGACGCCGGATGGCAAGGGCGCGATCGCCGCCGACATGTCCGGGAGCCTCCATTATCTGGAGTTCCGCGGCATGGGCGCCGGGGCAGCGACGTAGACGGGGTCGGTATCGCGCAGCAGGTCGCGCGCGAGCCCCAGAAACCAGGTTCCGAACGGATCGTGTTCCGGGGCACGGAAGTCTTTCGGCAGGAAGTTCCCGGCCGCGCTCTCACCGAGCTTTCGATAGGCCTCGAACTGCGCTTCGTCGAAGAACTGGTCCGCGGTGCTTTGGTGGGGGAATTGCGGATTTTCCCGTCGATAGTCGAGCACGTAGTTGGCCTCGGTTCCGAGCATCGCGAGTTTGATATAGAGCATCCATCCGAGCTGCTTGGCGGCGACCGCCTCCACGTCCGGCGTGTAGTCGATCTTGACCAGTATCCCGTAGCTGCTGCTGAAGCCGCCGGTAAGCTTGAGGTCGGCGGCGTCGAAGTGCAGACGATAGCCGAAGTCGATCGCGACGAGACGCTGCAGACGGTCGAGATCCGCGCAGTTCATGCCGGGATCCATGCCGCCGTCGACGCAGACGATGAATCGGAGCTTGCGACGTATCAGCTCGTAGGCGGCGAGATTCTCGATATGGCCCCCGTCGGAGAGATTGAGCGTGCTCGAGCGCTCGTTCAACCAGCCGAAAATCTCCCGCGACAGCTCGACGAACGCATTCGCGGCGAGCCAGCCCCGCGGGTCCTGGCGCCAACGCAGCCAATAGCCGAGGCGAATATTGAATATCGCCATCAGCGTGCGATATTCGTTCAGGGTTTGCCACCCCATGCGGGTGGACGCCGCGGCGCCGGATACGGCCATCGCGGTGGCGAGGTCGAGATCCGGGTTACTGGCGGCGAGCTGCGCGGTATCCTGATAACCGGTCAGGATCGAACCACACATCTTCTGGCTGAGCAGAAAGAAATCGCCACCGCGACCTCGCAGATCGGGATTATCGCTCGACGTCAGGTTCACGGTCGTATTGATGAGCTGGTAGGGCAATTTGGCGGCCAGCGTCTGCAGCGGCGGGGGCTCCGGGATGCCGCGCGACGGCGTCGGGGCTCTCAAATAGCAGCGCGCGAGCCGACCCCGGTAATAGCGATGCAGGCCCGTGAGGTTCAGGTTCAAGAACAAGTCCCACACGAGCCAGAGGACGAGCAAAGCCAGGACGATGAGTTCGGAACGCGTGATCGAGATCGACCCCGCGGTCAGCGTCTCCGGGGGCGGCGCGGCGGTCGCGTCCACGTGCAAGAACCTGAATAGCGCCAGGTAGACGAGGACGAACAGGACGACGCCCGACAGCATGAAGAGGCGCGAGACGGCCTTTCGGTATTTCCAGACGACGCCGATGGCCTTGATCACCGCGGCGCCGGATGCCAATGATGTCAGGCTCGTGATCGAGGCCGTGATCTTCAGGTTCACGAATTGGCCGACGAGAGAGAGCGCCACGGGGGTAAGCACGACACAGCCGAGCACTCCGGCGACGATCGCGGCCCCCGCCGCGATCGAGTCGAGTCGGCCGCGCCAATGGCGCCAGATGGCCGTGATGGGCCGCACGAGCCAGCAGGTCGTCATGGCGCCGATGGCAACCCCGGTCGCCAGCCGGAGAGGCAGCACCTCGTGACCGAAGAGCTTGATCGCGGAACGCGCATCGAGGAGCCCCACGCGATCGAACATGTGGACGAGCAAGGCACATAACACCGGCAATACGACCACGAGAAGGCTCGTCGCGAGCACCCCCGAGACCAGCAATCCGGCGAGCTTCAGCCGGTCGATCGTCCTCATCGGTAGGAGATATTTGCTCGAGTTGCGCAAATGGCGCAGCGCCGTCGAGTCCGCCGAGCCGCAGAACACCGCGTCGAATGCCCGGGGTGCGGACGCTGCGATCTGCTCGGCATAGCTCGCCAGACGCGCCTGCGCGGCGGCCTTCTCGCCCGGCGTGGCCCGCGGATCTTCGAGCAATGTGCGGTCTTTCGCCGCCGCGGCGTCCGCCGTTGCATCTTCCTCGGTAAACTGATTGCTGAGAAAGCTGCCGAGATAGCCGCCGCCGGAGACCGTCGACAGATAGTCGAAGCGGGTCAACAGCCGGGCTTCTGCCAGCACTTGGATCACCCCAAGGGAGAACGTCGCCGAGCGGATACCGCCGCCGGAGAGCGCAAGTCCGGTACCGTCCGACATCGTCGCATCGGGCACGACGGGGATGCCGCGACGGATCTGGATGTGGCTCAGCTCTTCGCGATTCATCCGCGCGAACGCGTCCTTGGCCGAGAGCGCCGGCGCGCCGCCCGCCTCGGCCGATGACTTCGATCCATCCGCCGACGCGCGGCTGGTCTTGACGAGTTCCAGGTCGATGCCCATCGGCACGGGGTCCCCCAGCGTGGGTTCCGCAGGCTTCGGTATCGGAGGAATCGGGCCGCAGTCCCCTGTTTGGCTCAGTTTCTGCAACAGCAGGGCAAAACGGGTCAGCGTGGGCTGCAGTTCCCGCAGCTCCTCCCTGAATTGGTGGCGCTGCACCGGTCCCGGGAATCGATTGTTCGCATCCTGAAGCCCATGCCAACGGGCCGTGTAGGGGCGGATGGTTTCGAGCATGGCCACGGCCAGCGCGGAGAACTGGTCGGCGTCGGGGTTCCTGCGCATCAGATCGCGAGTCGTGGCGAACAGGTCGACGATGCTCTTGACCGCAGCCTCTTCTTTTCCGGAACGGAAATGCAGATCCTGCGCGGCAATTCGCGTGGAGACCTCGACCCACAGCTCGTGCGCGGGAGCGCGCGACGGCGGCGGCTTGGGCTTATCGTTGTCGGTACTCACGCTCATGGCGGATCCTCAGCGAGCATGCCAGGCAATGGCATAGACCTTGATCGAATTCCGGGAACGAATGATCGCTCACTTTTTTTCTGTAAGCCGACGATACGCGACCGAACCGCCGCCTGCAAAATAGGCGGGTTGCGGATCCTGAATTTTCGTGATTCACTGGTTGAAGTGAGGCTGTTTCCTACAGGGAATCGCGGCAATGTCGCGATGTGGGATGAGATCGACGACGCTTGGGCGACGGGGTTGTCGTAGCGTGTCGATGCGTTCTCCCCGACGCTGACGACCACCTCGCGGGAGGACAACTCGATGAAAAAAAAGACGACGCGCGTTGCGTTCGCGTTTTGCGCTCTGGCGGCCACCGCACTCGTACAAACTCCCGGCCGCGCATTCGGCGCGGACGAGGCGAGCACCGAGGCGCGAACTCTACCCCTGCCGCGACTCACGCCGCTCATCGGTCGCACGTCGAGCGACGCCACCGATCCTCAGATGCGCTTTTCCGGCGCATATACGCGATTGATGATATTGAGCCGGGGCACTCGCGACATCGCGCACCACGACCCCGGCACGTGCGACGTGTCGGCCGACGAGACCGGCGCGGCGACCCCGCAGGCATCACAACCGACCTTCGTGCCGTACAATGATCGAGGCTGGTTTGCGAGGTTGTACAACGGCCGGCAATATACCGTGAACTTCACGATCACGATGACCGTCGGGGACTTCAAGGCGACGGTGCCTCTCGTGACGCTCGAGCACGACAGCAATACGAAGGATGGCGAAAAATTCGTGCGGCTGATCAATCATTCGGCGCAAAACTTTCCGTTGTTCCTCGTGAAGGCCGACGGCAGCAATGCGATCGCCTCGCTCAAGCCGGAGGTGCGCATCTCGAACAAGTATACGGGGCAGTCCGCGGCCGCGGCGATCAAGGTTGCGACGGATCTGCTCGGCATCGTCTCGCCGCAGTCGAAAGTGCTGACGACACTCACGACGCAAAAGACGAAAGATGCCGCGAGCGGACTTGATGCGGCATTGAATTCTCTGCTCCAGCAGGTGTCGAGCGAGGATCAGAGCTACGACAACGACGTCCGTCGCTGGGGAAGCGTTTGCGCCCAGTTCTTGCTGCCGCGCGACGAATCGAAGCTTCCCAGGCTGGATGGGGATTTGCAGATGATCGGCAACTGGATGGTGGTCTTCGAAGATCCGCGGCCCTCCATCTTCGACGACGTACAAATCTGCGATTCCAACACGAAGCGCAGGCCGACGTCTTCAGACCGATGGTGCGAAAAGACGTTCCAGGATGCCGCAAAGGTCGCAGAGAGCGCCGCGTTGCGGCGTCCCGCCGAAGTATTGGATTTCGAGTTGATCCAAGGCCAAAAGACCATAGGCACCGTCAAAGCGTTTCTCAAGCAGCAGGACTGGTGGACCAAGTCCATACAGGATCTGACCGCCAACGCGCCCAAAGCGGAGAAGCCCGCGCCGGGCAAAGCGGAGAAACCGGCGCCGAGCGAAACGGAGAAGCTCGCGGCGAGCGCCGCGGATTTTTGCCTATCGATCAAGGGCGCGATCGCGAGTCTTGGGCTCAACGAGGTCGACGAGGGTATCGTGACCGCCGCCGTGCGCGACGGGATCACGCTACCCGAGGGGGCAGCCAAGGCCATGCAATCGCAAGCGGCGTGCCGGCCGGCGATCGCGCTGTAAGAGGCCGCCCAAGCACGGTTACGCGCGAACGTGCCTCGGATCGCCGACCCGGGCGGGTTTCACTTCAAGTAGCGCACCCGCTCGGCGGGCGTGAGGTCGCGGCTCAGACGGCTGCGCGCCAGCGCAAGCAACCCCGCCTGATCGAGACACAATTCGCAGGGCAGAATGGCGACCTCTTGCGTCCGAGGGCTGCCTTTGATGGGGCCGATGCTGCTCGCAATGACCGAGCGGTTGCCCGCACTGAATTGCGGATCGTCGAAACACCCGACGTCCTCGCCGAATTCAACCACGAGGCGTCCGGAAAGGGCATCCCAGACGCGAAGCGAGCAATCGCCACCTGTCGTTGCCACAAATTTGCCGTCGGCACTGAAGGAAGCCCGTGTGACGCCCTCCTGGTGTCCACTGAGAACCGACAACCGGATGCCGGTCTTCACGCTCCAGACGTCTGCCGTCGTGTCCTCGCTGACGCTGACGGCCAATGTGCCATCCGGACTCATCACGACGTCGTGAAGGTAATCGGTATGTCCCGACAAGAGGAATACGTTCTTTCCGGTTTGGGCGTTCCAGACCGGAAATTGGTAGTCACCGCGATTTCGGATCGTCGCGTTCTGGTTGGCCGTATCGACGGAAATGACCTGCGCACCGTCCGGCGTGAATGTCGCTCGGGTCACGGCGCCGCGATGGCCGCGATAGACGAGCGACGCCGACCCTGTCGAGGTGTCCCAGATTCTCACGGTGCCGTCATCGCTGGCCGTCACGAGACGACGTCCGTCGTCGTTGAACATGAGGCTATTGACGGCCTTGGAATGTCCCCGCAGTTCCGCTTGCAGCTTCTCGGTCTCAAGGTCCCATATTCTCACGAGTCCAGTGTTCGACGCGACGGCGATCCGACGGGCGTCGCGGCTGAATGCGCCATGGGAAAGTGGCACGGTATCCGCACGAAACTCGTGGAGTAGCTTACCGTCCGCCGGATTCCATACGTGGACGGCCGCGCCCCCGTCGATCGTCATCAGCAGTGAGCCGTCCCTGCTGAAGAGCGCTTCGGAGATCTTGTCGGTCGGACCCGCGAGTTTCGCGATTGGCTGTCCGCTATCGATGTCCCAAAGGCTTGCGTCGGTGTCGCTCCAGGTCAGTACGCGGCTTCCCACCGGTGCGACGGCGGCCCGCGCTCCAGACAGCGTCCGCCGCGGCGGGGCGGAATCGAGCTGCCAGATCCGGGTCGAGCCGTCTGCGCTCGCGGTGGCCGCAAATTGGCCATCGGGGCTCACGGCCACGTCGGTCAGGGGACCTTGCTGGCCGAGCAGCTTCGAGATCAGGCGGCCTGACTTGGCGTCCCAAAGGCGGCCCGTATGGTCGTCGCTGACCGTGATGACGTACCTGCCGTCGGATGCAAAGGCCGCGGAATTCACCGAGCCCGTGTGTCCGACCAACTTCACCGTCGGGCATGGGCCTCCCCGCCTTGGAGGTTCCAGGTCCGCGACCAGGGAAACGCCATCGGTACCGGCGGTCGCAACGAGTTTGCCATTCGAACTGAAGCGAACGCCGAACACTTCGTGATCATCGTCGTGACCGATCAGTTCACACTGAACCTGTAGTCGCGTCGTTTCCAAAACTTCCGCGTAACCGCGCGTTCCGGTCGCGAGAAACTTGCCATCGGGGCTCAGCACGAGCGAATACACCTCCCCGACGTGTCCATAGTTCGCGATTGGATTCGCGGTGGCAAGATCCCACTTGATCGCGAAATCGTCGCTGCTCGCGGTAAAGACCGATCGATCGTCCAAATCAAAAGTCGCGGTGTTCACTGGCTGCGTGTGTCCGGAAAGCAGGGCCGTCTGCTCTCCCGAGAGCACACTCCAGACCCGCGCGGTCGTATCGCTGCCCGACGTCACGACCGAGTGCCCGTCGTGGCTGAATTCGGCATGCGTGACGCCGCCGGCGTGGCCCTTGAGTTCGTGAACGAGGCGCCCGGAATCCGCATTCCACACGCGCGCCACGGGATCGTCGCCGCTTGCCGTTACCAACAGCCGGCGGTCGGGACTGAACGCAACACTCCCGATCGGCGTGCGATGCGCCTCGATACGAATCAGCGGTGCGTAGTCGGCCGTGTTCCACAACTGTAGCGTCCCGCGCTCGCCGGCGGTCACGAGCCGCGTTCCGTCAGCGCTGAATGCCACTCGCGTCAAGCCGCCGGCTTGCCCCGGGAGGACGTGTCGTAACAAGTCACGCGACAAGCCGTCCCGAAGCGCCTCCTCGGCCTCGTCCGTCGGGCGGATCCGCACGGCGTCGGTGGCGAGTAGAACGGACAGCTCCGCGTCGTCGGTCAAGAAATGGCCGGAGGTGACGGCAAGCTCGCGCGAACGTGCGGTGTCGCGCTGGATGATCGCGACGATCGCGATCACGCAGAACGCGGCGGCGGCTGCGCCCATGACGATGGCTGCGGCCAAGACCTGCCGCAAGCGTCGCTCGTGCTCGCGCTGTCGCAAATCGTCGTACTTGCAACCGATGAGCCGGGCGAGCAGACGCAGCTCGGCGTCATTGCGAAAACGCCGTTTGTCGATGCGGACATCGGCGGCCAACGGCTCGATGCCGAGTTCCTTGAATACCGGCGGAAAAGCGTCCGCCGGCTCTCCTCGGACGAGGAGCGCCAGGATGTTATGAGAGCGGCCGAGAGCCGCGAATTCGCGAATTTCCTGATCGACCCACTGCGATCCTGCGGTCGCCGGGGAGCAGATCACGATCAAGTACTGCGAGTCGGCCAGCGCGGTTTTCAATTCGTCCGGCAGATCGGCGCATGCGGCCAGCTCTTCCGCATCGCGAAAGACGCGGCCCAAACGATTGTCGGCACGACCCGGCAGCAGGGCCTTCGGCAAGCGATAAGCCTCCAGCCGGGTGTGTAGCCATTTTGCCCAGCGCTGATCGGGATCGACGTGCCGGAAGCTGATGAACGCGACATATCGCACGCGCTTACCGCAGATTCGCCGCGAGCGCGTCGGACAGGTTCGGACGCTGGACTCGCGCATCCATCCATTGCCGGTCTTGGCCGCGCGCGGCCACGGCGAAGGCGAAGATGTCGAGCGGCGGCGAGTGCGCCGATGCCAGCTTGGCGAGAATGCGTTGCCTTGCTTCGTAGCCCGTCACCGGCCATTTCAGCACGGTGATGAGTTCCCGACGATCCAGGCTGTCGATGAGACCCGACATTTCCTCGTTGATCGGCACTCCTCCGGCCGCCTGATCCATGAGCATCAGGGACAGCGCCGCTAGGCGCAGTTGCGACGGATCTGCGCCGGCCGCCGCAAGCTGGCCGGCGAGCCGCCCCAAGGCCAGGGATTGTTGCGCCCCGGCATTGTCGCTGCGTCTGACTAAATCAGCAACGGCCTTGAGCAGTGCGCGGCCCGGTTCGCCGTTGCGCGCGGCCGGCGTCATGCGAGGCACGCCGGCGATCAGCGGCTCTGCGATCATCACGACGCGGCTCGACGGCGCCACCGCTACGTCGGGGGCCACGAGCTGCACGAACCGGTCGACGTCCTCGGCGGCCATCGTGCCGATCAAGGCGACCTCGACCCCCGACCGCGTCTTGGCTTGGTCCGCACTCAGCGTGTGGTCGTGCACCAGTTTGTTCATGATGTCGTCGGATAGGCGCGTGCGGTTGGCTCGATCCATACCGGCAGCGACGGCGACCGGATAGGGCATCGCTGCGGTGGCGAAGCGATCCTCGGGTACCTCATTGCCCGGCGAGTCGATCACGCTCTGCGCGAACTCCACGGCAAGGCCATTCGCGTCGGTGCTCGAGAGCACGGGCATCCAGAAGGCGAGGTTACCGAGGTCGGCGAGCGGGTACGGCGCGATCAAACCGAACGAGGTCGGCTTCGAACTCGTCGATGCAGAA
>Ga0302319_10021498_pt1 | contig 11622 bp, 10 predicted proteins | sample Bog_T0_2_FD_203319 | JGI IMG/M metagenome (GOLD analysis project Ga0302319, IMG submission 203319) | Peat permafrost microbial communities from Stordalen Mire near Abisko, Sweden - Bog_T0_2 | ecosystem: Environmental > Terrestrial > Soil > Wetlands > Peat | place: Sweden: Abisko, Stordalen Mire...
CGGGCGGCGTTTCCGGCCGGCGTCGCTTCTGGCTCTGACATCGCGATACTCTGCAACCTCGATACGACGGAACAGCGCCCGGCTCGTCGCCGCCCGCAGCCGAGCGGCGACGTTCTTTACCTGAGGCTGGCCGCGGCGCCAATGGCGGGCGACCGAGGCTCAGAGCCGCAGGCGCCGCGAGAAACCCATTATTTGCCCTCATGGCCTCAGGGTGCGATGCGGGCTCTTCGGCCCACACGGGTGATTCGCGGCCAGGCATGTACCGCAACTTCCTCTCGGTCGGCGGGTTCACCGCCCTGTCGCGGCTGACCGGCTTCGCCCGCGATCTGATGATCGGCGCGGTGATGGGCGTCGGCCCGCTCGCCGACGCCTTCGTCGTCGCGTTGAGGCTGCCCAACCAGTTTCGCGCCATCTTCGGCGAAGGCGCGTTCAACTCGGCCTATGTGCCGACGTATTCGCGCGTGCTGGTCGCACAAGGGCATGAGGCCGCCAATCGCCTCGCCAGCCGCGTCTTCACCCTGCTGCTCGTCTCGCAGATCGCGCTGCTCGTCGCCGCGCTCGTCTACACCAACGAGCTCGTCGCGCTGATCGCGCCCGGCTTCTCCCAGCACCCGGAGAAATTCGCGCTCGCCGTCGGCATGACGCGCATCACCTTCCCCTATCTCGCCTTCATCACCCTGGCGACGCTGCACAGCGGCACGCTCAACGCCAACGGCTATTTCAGCGCCGCCGCGTTCGCGCCGGTGCTGCTCAACCTGTTCGTGGCGGGATTCCTCGCTCTCGCGTTCCTCTTCCCCAACGCCGGCGTGGCGGCGTGCTGGGGGGTGTTCGTCTCCGGCATCGCGCAGCTCGCGCTGCTGATGGCCGAAGCGCGCCGGCGCGGCGTGCTCGAGCGGCTCGCCGTTCCACGCCTCGATCCCGACGTGAGGCAGTTCTTCGCCGCGCTGGGGCCGGCGGTGATCGGCTCGGCCGGCCAGCAGATCGCCATTCTCGCCGACACGATCCTCGCTTCGCTGCTGCCCGGCAACGCGAACTCGTCGATGTATTACGCCGAGCGCCTCTACCAACTGCCGCTCGGCGTGATCGGCGTCGCGGCGGGCACGGTGCTGCTGCCCGAGATGAGCCGGCGCCTTGCCGCCGGCGACGAGCGCGGCGCGGCGGCGGCGCAGAACCGCTCGATCGCGCTCACCTTCGCTCTCGCCGCGCCGTTCTTCGCCGCCTTTCTCGTCCTGCCCGAAGAGACGGTGCGCGGCGCCTTCCTGCGCGGCGCCTTCACCGCCGAGGCGGCGCGCGGGTCGGCCGCAGTGCTCGCCGCCTACGGGCTCGGGCTGGCGCCGATGGTGCTCATCCGCTCGGCCGTGGCGAGCTTCCAGTCGCGCGGCGACACGACGACGCCAATGCTGTGCTTCTTCGCCGGACTGGCGGTCAATCTCGCGCTCAAGCTCGGCCTCTACCAGCCGATGGGGCCGGCCGGCCTCGCCCTGGCGACGGCGACCGGCGCCTGGATCAATTTCGCCCTGCTGATCGCGCTCGGAATGCGGCGGCGATGGTTCGCGCCCGACAAGCGGCTGATCGAGAACGTCGCCATCGCCGCTTTCGCCGCCGGCGCCGCCGCGTTCGCCGCGCCGTTCTGCTTCCTCGCCGCCGACCATTATCTCGGCCGCCTGGCGCTGTTGCGCAACGAACTCGACATCGCCGTCGCCGGGCTGCTGGCGTTCGTCGTCTATGCGATCGTCTGCGTCCTGGGCGCGCTCGCCTTCGGCCGCTCGGCGCGAAAGCAATTGCTGTAACGAAAAACTGGACTTGCCCGCCGGTCCGATTGTGCTAGGTGGGCGCCTGATTTCCCATTGCGTCAGGGATGTTCATGTCGCGCCGCTCGATCGTCATCATCGGCGCCGGTCACGCCGGCGTCCAGGCCGCCGCCAGTCTGCGCGAGGAAGGCTCGGACGATTCGATCGTCCTGCTCTCGAGCGAGCCGGACCTGCCCTACCAGCGCCCGCCGCTGTCGAAGGCGTTCCTCAAGGGCGCGATGGACCTCGGCGGCCTGCCGCTGCGCGCCGAGCAATTCTATCGCGACAAGCAGATCGACCTCAGGCTCGGCGTCAAGGCGACGCGCATCGACCTCGCCGCGCGGCGGGTCGAGCTCGGCCCCGACGGCGCCGAACCGTTCGACCATCTCATCCTCGCTACCGGCGCGCGACCGCGACCGTTCGCCATTCCCGGCGCCGACCTCGACGGCGTGCTCGGCTTGCGCAACATCGCCGACGCGGCTTCGATCCGCGAGCGGCTCGGCCCCGGCCGGCGCGTCGTCGTCATCGGCGCCGGGTTCATCGGCCTCGAGATCGCCGCCACTGCGCTTGCGGTCGGCGGCGAAGTGACGGTGGTCGAGATCGCGCGCCCGCTCGGCCGCGCCGTGTCGCCGCCGACCTCGGACTTCTTCCTCGACGCGCACCAGGCCTTCGGCGCGCGTTTCCGCCTCGGCGTCGGCGTCGAGGCGATCGAGGGCGCGAAGGGCGCAGCCGTCGCGGTCGTGCTCGCCGACGGCGAACGCGTGCCCGCCGACCTCGTCATCATCGGCGTCGGCGTGCTCGCTGAGGATGCGCTCGCGCGCGCGGCCGGGCTCGCCTGCGACAACGGCGTCGTCGTCGACGCGCTGCTCGCCGCTTCCGACCCGGCGGTGTCGGCGATCGGCGATTGCGCGCAGTTCCCGCAGCATTCGGTCGGCCAGATGCTGCGCCTCGAATCGGTGCAGAACGCGACCGACCAGGCGCGCGCCGTCGCGCGGCGGCTGACCGGCAAACCGGCGCCCTACACGGCGCTGCCGTGGTTCTGGAGCGACCAGGGCGATCTCAAGCTGCAGATCGTCGGCCTGTCGCACGGCGTCGATCGCTGGACCCTGCGCGGCGACCCGAAGGATCGCGCCTTCGCCGCGTTCGGTTTCCGCGCCGGCGCGCTGGCGGCGGTGGAGACGGTCAATCGCGGCGCCGAGCATATGGCGGCGCGGCGCATCATCAGCGGCGGCCTGCCGATCAGCCCCGAGGAGGCCGCCGACCCCGCCTTCGATCTGCGCAAGCTGGCGCTGGGCGCCAAGGCTTGAAGCGTCAGAGCGACGTCCACTTCAGCGCATTGGCGATTTCGCCGACAATTCCGCGGCGGAACATCAGCACGCAGGCGACGAAGACGCCGCCCTGAATGACCGTCACCCATTCCCCGTACTGGGCAAGATAGTTCTGCATCGACACGACGACGACCGCGCCGACGACCGGCCCGTAGAGCGTGCCCATGCCGCCGAGCAGGGTCATCAGCACGACTTCGCCCGACATGGCGAAGCCGACGTCGGTTAGCGAAGCGTTCTGACCGACGATCGCCTTGGTCGCGCCGGCGAGGCCCGCGAGCGCCGCCGACAGGACGAAGGCGGCGAGCTTGTAGCGCTGCACGCGATAGCCGAGCGAGATCGCGCGCGGTTCGTTCTCGCGGATCGCCTTGAGGATCTCGCCGAACGGCGAATTGACCGTGCGATAGACGGTCAGAAAACCGAACAGGAACACGACCGCGACAAAAACATAGAGCAGGGCCGGCTGGCTGAGATCGATCAGTCCCAATGCGCGGCCCTGCGGCACGCCCTGGATGCCGTCCTCGCCGTGGGTGAACGGCGCCTCGACGCAGAAGAAATAGATCATCTGCGACAGCGCCACCGTGATCATCGCGAAATAGATGCCTTGGCTGCGGATCGACAGCGCGCCGGCGACGAAGCCGAGGACCGCCGAGCAGGCGACGCCGGCGAGGATCGCCAGAACCGGATCGAGCCCCCAGACCTTGGCGGCGTGGGCGCAGACGTAACTCGCCGCGCCGAGGAACATCGCGTGGCCCAGCGACAGCAGGCCGACGTAGCCGATCAGCAGGTTGAAGGCGCAGGCGAAGAGGGCGAAGCACAAGGCCTGCATGACGAAAAATGGATAGGCGACGAACGGCGCGACGGCGATCAGCCCCAACATGACGACGAACGCGACGGCGAACTGGCGCGTTTCGCGCGAGAGAGCGCCGGAGGGGGCGACGATCGGGTTCGCGCTCATCTCAGGCGACCTTGCCGAACAGACCAGCCGGCTTGATCAGCAGCACGACGGCCATGATGACGAAGACGACGGTGTTGGAGGCTTCCGGATAGAAGACCTTGGTCAGGCCTTCGACGACGCCGAGAGTGAAGCCGGTGATGATCGAGCCGAGGATCGAGCCCATGCCGCCGATCACCACCACGGCGAAGACGACGGCGATGATGTCGACGCCCATGCCCGGCCGCACCTGGGTGATCGGCGCGGCGAGCACGCCGGCGAGCGCGGCGAGACCGACGCCGAAGCCGTAGGTCAGCGTGATCATGCGCGGCACGTTGAGGCCGAAGGCGCGGGTCATCGTCGGGTTCTCGGTCGCCGCGCGCAGATAGGCGCCGATGCGCGTCTTCTCGATCAGGAACCAGGTCGCGAAGCAGACGAGGGCCGAAAAGCCGATCACCCAGGCGCGATAATTGGGCAGGTACATGAAGCCGAGGTTGTGCGCGCCGGCCAGTTGCGGCGGGATCGCATAGGGCATGCCCGAAGCGCCGAAATAGTTCTGGAACAGTCCCTGAATCATCAGCGCCGCGCCGAAGGTGAGCAGCAGGCTGTAAAGCGGATCGAGGCCGCGCAAGCGGATGAGCAACGTGCGCTCGATCAGCGCTCCGAAGGCGCCGACGATCAGCGGCGAGCCGATCAGCGCCCACCAGTAGTTGAGGCCGAATTCGTGCAGCAGGAAATAGGCGACGAACGCGCCCATCATGTAGAGCGCGCCGTGGGCGAAATTGACGATGTTGAGCATGCCGAAGATGACGGCGAGGCCAAGGCTCAGCAGGGCGTAGAACGAGCCGTTGATCAGCCCGATCAGCAATTGCCCGAAGAGCTGCTGGGCGGTGATGGCGTGACCGAAGATCATCGCTTCACGCCCCCTTGGCCGCCAGCCGGCGTTCGTCAAACGCCGAGGCGCACATGCAGCTTTTCCACGTTGTTGGCGTCGAGATCGGAATTGCCGAAATTGAGACCGATGCGGCCGTGCTCCATCACATAGTAGCGGTCCGACACCGTCGCGGCGAAGCGAAAGTTCTGCTCGACCAGGAGAATGGTGAAGCCCTCGCGCTTCAATTCGGCGATCGTGTGGCCGATCTGACGGATGATCACCGGCGCCAAGCCCTCGGTCGGCTCGTCGAGCATCAGGAAACGGGCGCCGGTGCGCAGGATGCGGGCGATCGCCAGCATCTGCTGCTCGCCGCCCGACAGCTTGCCGCCGCCGCTGGCGAGCCGCTCGGAAAGATTGGGGAAGAGCGCGAAAATGCGCTCGAGCGTCAGCCCGCCGGGCGCCACGCGCGGCGGCAGCATCAGGTTCTCGCGCACGGTGAGGCTCGAGAAGATCGCGCGCTCCTCGGGGCAGATCGCCATGCCGAGGCGGGCGATGTGGTCGGACGAGAGGCCGATCGTCTCGCGGCCGGCGAAGACGACCGAGCCGCTCCGCTTGCCGACGATGCCCATGATCGATTTCAGCGTCGTCGTCTTGCCGGCGCCGTTGCGCCCGAGCAGGGTCACGACTTCGCCCGGGCGCACCACGAAGTCGACGCCGTGGAGGACATGCGATTCGCCGTACCACGCCTGCAGCCCGGAGACGGCGAGCGTCGGCGCGACGGCCTCAGCCGTAGCCATGTCCGTCTCCCATATAGGCCTGCCTGACTTGCTGGTTGGCGGAGATGGCTTTGTAGTCGCCCTCGGCGAGCACCCGGCCGCGCGTCAACACGGTGATGCGGTCGGAGAGCTCGGCGACCACCTGGAGATTGTGCTCGACCATCAGGATGGTGCGATTGGCCGAGACGCGCCGGATCAGCCCGGCGATGCGCTCGATGTCCTCCAGGCCCAGGCCCGCCATCGGTTCGTCGAGCAGCAGCATCTCGGGGTCGAGCGCCAGCGTCGTGGCGATCTCCAGCGCGCGTTTGCGGCCGTAGGGGAACTCGACGGCGACCGAATGGGCCCAGTCGGCCAGGCCGACCTGATCGAGCAGCTCCAGTGCGCGAGCGTTAAGGGGCGTCAGCGCCTTCTTCGAGCGCCAGAAGTCGAAGCTGTCGCCGCGATGGCGCTGCAGCGCGATGCGCACGTTCTCGAGCGCGGTCAGATGGGGGAAGATCGCCGAAATCTGGAACGAGCGCGCGAGGCCCAGGCGGGCGACGTCCGCCGGCCGCGTATGGGTGATGTCGCGGCCGTTGAACAGGATGCGGCCAAAGCTCGGCGCGACGAACTTGGTCAGCATGTTGAAGCAGGTCGTCTTGCCGGCCCCGTTGGGGCCGATCAACGCGTGAATGGAGCCGCGCCTGACCTTGAGACTGACCTCGCTGACCGCCGCGAAGCCGCCAAAGGACTTGCCGAGGCCTTCGGTGACAAGGATGTCGTCCTCGCTCATCGCCGCCGACCGTCCGCCCGCATGCGTTCCGCCCCGAGTTCAGCTTTGCCTAGTCAAGGCACGGCGAGGCGGGGCTTGTAAAGCCCGACCATTGGCGGCCTGAACGGAAACGCAAGCGGCGGATCAGGCCGGATCGGGCGGCCCAACGCGGTTGTGCAGGCGCCGCTCCCAGTCGAGCGCCTGACGGACGATCGCGTCGAGATCGTCGCGCTTTGGCCGCCAGCCGAGCCGCTCACGCACGCGTTCCGCCTTGGCGACGATCGCCGCCGGATCGCCCGCCCGCCGCGGCGCGTGGTTGACCTTGAAATCGACGCCCGAGACGCGCTTGACGACCTCGATCACCTCCTTGACCGTCGCGCCATGGCCGTAGCCGCAATTGCAGGTCAGGCTGTCGCCGCCCGCCCGCAGATAGGCGAGCGCGGCGAGATGAGCGTCGATCAGGTCGGTGACCTGGATGTAGTCGCGCACACAGGTGCCGTCACGGGTCGGATAGTCCTCGCCGAAGACGTCCATGCTGGGAAACCAGCCGAGCGCCGTCTGCACGCCGCGCTTGATCAGATGGGTGGCGTTCGGGGTCGATTGGCCAAGCCGCCCCTGCGGGTCGGCGCCGGCGACGTTGAAATAGCGCAACGCGACGTAACGCAGGCCGTAGGCGCGGCTCGAGTCCTGCAGCATCCACTCGACCATCAATTTTGACCGGCCATAGGGCGAGATCGGATTGAGCGTCGCATCTTCGGCGACGGGTTCGGCCGAGGTCTCGCCGTAGACCGCCGCGGTGGAGGAAAAGATGAAATGCTTGACGCCGCCCTCGACGGCGCACCGGATCAGGCTTAACGCCTTGGCGGTATTGTTGTCGTAATACCCGAGCGGGTCGCCGAGCGATTCGGGGACGACGATCTTGGCGGCGAAATGGGCGATCGCGTCGATCTTATGTTCGCGGATCAATCGGGCGACCAGCGCCGAATCGCCGAAATCGCCGACCACGAGCTTGGCCGGCGGCTGGACCGCCCAGGCGAAGCCGGTCGACAGATTGTCGAGCACGACCACATCTTGCCCGGCGTCGATCAGACCGAGCGTCATATGGCCGCCGATGTACCCCGCCCCGCCGGTGACCAAAACCGCCATCGCATCGTCGCGGCCCTTGCGGGTCCACGTCCCCTTTTGACAAAATTACGCCAATCGGCGAGCCATGGCCTCGCCGGCCGGTCGCCAGAAGCGGAATACACTTCGCGCGACGGGTTGACCACCGTTTCCCGCGTCGCCCCGCGCCCGAGCCGCGGCGCAACGTAATCAGCGAAAGGCATTCTCCCGATGCGCAAACCCATCCGCAAGGCGGTGTTGCCGGTGGCCGGTCTCGGCACGCGATTTCTGCCGGCGACCAAGGCCGTGCCCAAGGAAATGCTGACGGTGGTCGACCGGCCGATCCTCCAGCACGTCGTCGACGAGGCGCGCGCGGCGGGCATCGAGAAATTCATCTTCGTCACCGGGCGCAACAAGGGCGTCATCGAGGACCATTTCGACATCGCCTACGAACTCGACGACACGCTGCGCCGGCGCGGCAAGCTGCAGCAGATCGAGGCGTTGAGGGCCGACATGCTGCCGGAGGGCGCGGCGATGTTCACCCGCCAGCAGGCGCCGCTCGGGCTTGGCCACGCGGTGTGGTGCGCGCGCGACCTCGTCGGCCACGAGCCGTTCGCGCTGCTGCTGCCCGACGTCGTCACGGCGGCGGGACCGCGCGGCGACCAGTGCCTCGCCCAATGCGTCGAAGTCTACCAGCGCTTCGACGGCAACGTCGTCGCCGTCGAGGAGGTCTCGCCCGACGAGACCCAGTATTACGGCATCGTCGGGATCGGCGAAGACGAAGGACACGCCTTCGAGATCAAAGGCATGGTGGAAAAGCCGCCGAAGGGCACGGCGCCGTCGAACCTGATCATTTCCGGCCGCTACATCCTACAGCCGGAAATCTTCGATTTCCTCGAGAAGGTCGAAAAGGGCGCCGGCGGCGAGATCCAGCTCACCGACGGCATGAGCGAACTCGCCAAGCGCCAGTTCTTCCATGGCGTGCGGTTCGACGGGCGCAGCTACGACTGCGGCTCCAAGCTCGGCTTTCTCAACGCCAACATCGCATTCGCGCTGATGCGCGAGGACCTCGGCCCTCAACTGCGGGCGGAACTGAAGAAGCTCGATCTATAGGCCGCGCACCTCAGCGCTGCAGCTTGAGACCGAGCATGAAGACGTCGGCGACGTAATTCGAATTCGCCGCGCTCGAATCATAGATCTGGCGGCTGGCGCTCGCCTTCAGCACCAGTTCGCGCGACACGTGGTATTCGGCGCGCAGTCCGTAGGTCGTGGTCGAATCGCGCTGCGCGACGCCGACGAAATTTTCACCCGACCAGCTCGCCGTCGCGCCGAGCGTGAAGGCGCGCGTCAGCTCGTGGGCGACGTCGAGCGAATAGCTGCGCGTCATGACGCCTGAGTCGCCGGCGGCGACGGAATCGCCGAGCGTCGTCTGCGCTTTGGCGGTGACCGTGGTCAGCGGCGTCGCCGACCAGATCAGCGACGCGTCGATCACTGGGCCGCCGAAGTTCTGCAGGCGCGGGTCGACGTAGGCGCGCGCGCCGTAGCCGAAGCTCGCTTCGCCGGTCAGTTGGCGGGTGAAGGCGAGCGTCGCGCCGGCGACCGCCTGCCAGCCGTCGGAATTGCGGTCGTAGCCGTTGTAGTCGATGGCGGAATCGTAACGGCGGGTATCGGCGCCGAGTTCGACGAAGGGCGACACCGCCTCGCTCAGCCGGTAGGAGACGCGGCCGCGCAGGCCCCAATCGTTGAAATCGTCGCTGGCGAGGTCGTCGGTCCCGGCGTTCGCATAGGTGGTGCGGTCGAGTGTCGCATGCAGCGCCAGGGTCAGGTCGCCGAATTTTTGTGCGCCGCCGAGCGTCGCGCCATAGGTCGCGACCAATGGATGCGCGGTCGTCCCTGTTCCCGAGCCGAGGCCGAGCGAGGTCAGCGTCTGCTCGCTGACGTTGAAGCGGCCTTCGGCGTCGAACGACAGGTCGCGGCTGGCGTCGTAACGCCCATCGAGCGTGCCGTTCGCGGTCGGCGTATTGGCGGCGGGATCGTCGAAATAATCGGTGTAGACGCCCTTCAGCTGGCCGTGCAGTTCGCTGCGCGACCAGTCGGATTGCAGCGCGACGCCCGCTTCGGTCGTCTCGAAGGCGCTGCCGTGTTGCGGGCCGGGAGTGAGGCTGGGGTTGGAGGCCCAGCCGCCGTCCTCCTCGACATAGGGCGTCAGCTTGAGATCGCCGACGCGGACGCCGACCGGATCGAACGGCTTGTCGTCGGCGGCCGACTTGCGGCGCTGCGGCGGCGGCTGCGCGGCGACGCTCGGCGCGGGCGTCTTGGCTTGCAGGTCGGCCGGTCCGCCGCGCAGGCCCAGCCGCTGCGCCCCTGGATAGGGCTTCAGCGGCGGCAGCCTGGTCGAATTGGCCTTGGCCGGCTTGACCTTCGCGTTGGCGTCGGCGGCGCCGTCGACAGGCGGCGCAATCGCCGGAGCGGCGGTCGCGGCGTCGGGCGTCTGAAGCGGCGCGAACGGGGCGAGTGGCGCGGCGGCGTCGGCGACCACCTCCGTCGCGCCGCGCAGGCCGAGTTGCGCGTCTTGAGCAAAGGCCGGCGCGAACGCACCGCCGAGCCCCACGGCCAGCGCGCCGAGGGCGACCCAGCGAGCGCGGCGAAGCTCGACCAGACGCGACCGCACGAAGGCTCCTTTCGCCCGCGCGTCAGCCGCTTGACGGGCGCTCCGAGGGTTAGGCCGGTATGGTTAATGGCCGCTTAAACGGACGGTCGGCGGGCCGCATGGGCGCACGGGGATGATTGGCGGCGGCGACCGTGCTAAGAGCGCGCATGACAACGAACGCCATCGACGCCGTGGCCGCCGGGCTGCGCACAATTTCTATTGAACAACAAGGTCTTACGGCGATGGCCGAGGCGCTCGGAGCGCCCGGCGACGAGGGCCTCGGGGCCGCCTTCCGCCACGCCGTGGAGACGATCGCCGCCGCGCCGGGGCGGGTGATCGTCACCGGCCTGGGCAAGTCGGGCCATGTCGGGCGCAAGATCGCCGCGACCTTCGCCTCGACCGGCCAGCCGGCGTTTTTCGTTCACGCCACCGAGGCCAGCCACGGCGACCTTGGCATGGTGCAGAACGGCGACGTCGTCATCGCCGTCTCATGGTCGGGCGAGACGCCAGAGCTGGCGGCCGTCGTCACCTACGCCAAGCGCTTCGCCATCCCGCTGATCGTCATCACCTCCAACGGCGACAGCGCGCTCGGCCGCGAGGCCGACGTTCGCCTCTGCCTGCCCAACACCCAGGAGGCGTGCCCCAACGGCCTCGCCCCGACCACTTCGACGACGATGCAACTCGTGCTCGGCGACGCGCTGGCGATGGCCCTGCTCGAAGGCAAGGGCTTCACCGCGCGCGATTTCCGCGTCTTCCATCCCGGCGGCAAGCTCGGCGCCAAGCTCGCGTTCGTGCGCGACGTCATGCACCGCGGCGACCGCATCCCGCGCATTCGCGTCGGCGCCAAGATGGCCGACGCGATCCTCGAAATGAGCGCCAAGGGGTTCGGCTGCGTGGGCGTGTTCGACGATTCGGGCAAGCTGGCCGGCATCATCACCGACGGCGACCTGCGCCGGCATCTGAAGTCGCACCGCATCGTCGACACGCCGGTCGAAGAGGTGATGACCCGCTCGCCGCGCACGGTCGCCCCCGACGCGCTGGTCGCCGAGGCGCTGGAGCTGATCAGCCGCAAGATCTCGGCGCTACTGGTGGTCGAGGCCAACGAGGTCGTCGGCATTATCCACTTCCACGACCTGCTCGGCGTCGGCGCGGCGTAGGCGAGCGGCGGCGGCCCACGCCGGCTTTCCCCACGCTGGCGGCTCCAGCCGGCCGCCGGCGCGCCCGCGGCGGCGCTTGTCCTTGCCTTGGCCGCCCCGCTATGGCAAAAGCCCGCCGTCCGCGCGGTGCGCAATCCGTGCGCTAAAGCTGCAGTAGCTCAGTGGTAGAGCACTCCCTTGGTAAGGGAGAGGTCGAGAGTTCAATCCTCTCTTGCAGCACCAGCTAAACCCATGACCTGCCGCATTAATTACTTAGTCGCTCAATTC
>Ga0302319_10021500_pt1 | contig 11621 bp, 10 predicted proteins | sample Bog_T0_2_FD_203319 | JGI IMG/M metagenome (GOLD analysis project Ga0302319, IMG submission 203319) | Peat permafrost microbial communities from Stordalen Mire near Abisko, Sweden - Bog_T0_2 | ecosystem: Environmental > Terrestrial > Soil > Wetlands > Peat | place: Sweden: Abisko, Stordalen Mire...
GGATCCGCGACGTGCGCATAGACATCGGCGAAGGCGAGCTTCAGGGCCTCGATCTGCACGTGCACGGTGTCGGCGCTGTCGACGCCGAGACGCGCGACATCGAGGCGGCTGAGAATGCCGAGCGCAACGAGCGCCGCCAGTCCCTGGCCGTTCGGCGGCAGTTCGTGCACCAGGCAGCTGCGGTAGCGCTGCTCGAGCGGCTCGACCCAAACCGGCTGGTGCGATGCCAGATCCTCGGGCGCCATCGCGCCGCCGTGCCGCGCGGCATCCGCGACCATGCGCCGCGCGAGATCCCCGCGGTAGAACGACTCGCCATGCGACTCGGCGATTTCCTCCAGCGTGCGGGCCTGCTCGGGAAATGCAAATGCATCGCCCGCCGTGGGCGCCGCGCCGCGCGGCAGGAATGCGCCCGCGAAGTCGGGATTACCGCCGAGCGCGCCGGCCTGATCGGCCCACTGGCGCGCGACAATCGGAGCCACTGGAAAGCCGTGGCGGGCATACTCGATCGCCGGCGCGAACAGCTGCGCGAAGGGGAGCCGGCCGAAGCGCTGGGAAAGCGCGCTCCAGGCAGACACCGCACCGGGAACGGTGACCGAGTCCCAGCCCGTCGACGGCATGACATCCCGGCCCGCAAAGCGCTGCGAGCTCCACGCAGCCGGCGAACGGCCCGAGCCGTTCAAGCCATGCAGGCGCGTGCCGTCCCAGACGATTGCGAAGGCGTCGCCGCCGATGCCGTTCGCGACCGGTTCGACGATGGTGGCGGCGATGGCCGCCGCCAGGGCGGCGTCGACGGCATTGCCGCCCGCGAGCAGCATGCGCAGGCCTGCCTGCGCGGCGAGCGGCTGGCTCGTGGCGACGACGTTGCGGGCCAGAATGGGCATGCGCTGGGACGCATAGGGAAATCGCCAATCGAGGGAGTTCATGCGCGCCAGGGTATCCAAGTGACCCTGAAGGCACAATGCGCCTCGCTTCAACTCGGAGCCTGTCTGACCAAGTTTCGCGGCTCACGAAACTTACCCAGACAGGCTCCCGCTCTCGAGGACCGCGCGCAGCTCCGTGAGCAGCGATGAAGCACCGATGCGAAAGGTCGCCGGCGTGGCGCTGCCCGCGCCGAAGCGCGACTCGTATCGTTCGAGCCAGGAACGTGCGCTCGAGCCGCTGCGGATACCGCCGGATACCTTCAAGCCAACCGACCGGCCGCGGCCGCGGGCCGCTTCGATCGCATCGAGCAGCACCGAAACGGCGGCTGGCGTGACGCCCGGCTGGGTTTTGCCGGTGGAGGTTTTCAGAAAATCGGCGCCGCCGTCGATCGCGAGATCTGCGGCCCGGCGTATGAGTTCGGGGGTGGCCAGCTGGCCGGTCTCCAGAATGACCTTGAGCAGGCGGGTGCCGCAAGCCGCACGGCAGAGCCGCATCAAGACGGCGCCGGCCTCGGAATCCCCGGCGAGCAGCGCGGGGTACGGGAACACCAAATCAACTTCATCGGCGCCGGCGCCCACCGCCGCAGCGGTTTCCGCGGCCGCCGCCTCGGGACCCGCGGTGCCATCCGGAAAGTTGGTGACCGCGGCGACCGGCACAGTGCAGCCGCACAGCGCGGCGCGCGCCACGCCGATGAAACGCGGCCAGATGCAGAGCGCCGCCACGCGGCCGGCCGGCGACACCGCGAGCTTCGCGAGCCGCTCCACAGCGGCCGAATCGTCCCCCTCGTTGAGGCTCGTGAGATCCATCATCGAGACCAGTCGGCGGGCGGTCGCAACATCGACGGCGGTTTCACCCGGGCTCATGCCAAGATCCTACAGGACCGGATCTTGCAGTGCATCCGGGCGCCCCGGGTGGGCCGTTGAACGAGGCGTTGACGGGCCGGCCGGATAGGCACAAATACGGGTTCACGCGTAAGATGAGGGGCGCGCAAGATGCATGCGAGTCGCCTCTTTGAGCGGGCACGCGGCGCTTCACTGGCTTCAAGGGGAATCGAAGTGAACACAACTTCCATCGCGGTCCCGGAAGAGTTTGCGGCGACCGCCCATGTGCGGCGCGCCGATTACGAGCGGTTGTACGCCGAGTCGGTCGCGGATCCGGAGCAGTTTTGGGCCCGCATCGGGCAGCGCGTCGATTGGATCAAGAAATTCTCGCGCGTCAAGGACACGAGCTTCGCCGCGGACGATTGCCATATCCGCTGGTTCGACGACGGCAAGCTCAATGTCTCGAGCAACTGCCTGGACCGGCACCTGGAGAGTCGCGGCGACAAAACCGCCATCCTCTGGGAGGGGGATGATCCGAAGCTGTCGGAGCGCATCACGTACCGCGAGCTCTACGAGCGGGTATGCCAGTGCGCGAACGCGCTGAAATCCCTGGGCGTCCAGAAGGGCGACCGCGTCACGATCTATCTGCCGATGATTCCGGAAATCGCCGTGGCCATGCTGGCGTGTGCGCGGATTGGCGCGATCCACTCCGTGGTGTTTGGGGGATTTTCTTCGGAGGCGCTCGGCGGTCGCATCGCCGACTGCGATTCCTCGGTGGTGATCACGGCCGATGAGGGGCTGCGCGGCGGCAAGCGCGTGCCGTTGAAGCAGGTCGTCGACCGTGCCTTGAGCGTTCACGGCACCGATTGCGTCAAGAATGTGCTGGTCGTGCGCCGCACCGGCGTGCGGGTGGCGATGTATGCGCCGCGCGACCGTTATTTCGAGGAGCTCGTGTCGGTCCAGCCGAAAACCTGTCCGGCCGCCGTCATGGATGCCGAGGATCCGCTGTTCATTCTCTACACGTCGGGCTCGACCGGCCAGCCGAAGGGCGTGCTGCACACCACTGGCGGCTATCTCGTCTACGCCTCCTTCACCCATCAATTGGTGTTCGACCTGCACGAGGAGGACATTTACTGGGCAACCGCCGACATCGGCTGGGTGACCGGCCACAGCTACATCGTCTATGGGCCGCTGTGCAACGGCGCGACGACTGTGCTGTTCGAGGGCGTGCCGAACTACCCCGACTCGGGCCGCTTGTGGCAGGTGGTCGACAAACACCAGGTGAGCATCCTCTATTCGTCACCGACGGCGATCCGTTCCCTCATGCGTGAAGGCGACGAGCCGGTGAAGGCATGGTCGCGCAAATCCCTGCGCCTGCTCGGCTCGGTCGGCGAGCCGATCAACCCGGAGGCGTGGGAGTGGTATTACCGCGTCGTGGGCGACGGGCGCTGCCCGGTCGTCGATACCTGGTGGCAGACCGAGACCGGCGGGATTCTCATCACGCCGCTGCCAGGCGCCACGGTCTTGAAGCCGGGATCGGCCACTCTGCCGTTCTTCGGCGTGAAACCGGCCATCGTCGACAACGAGGGCAAGATCCAGGGCGGCGCCTGCGAGGGCAACCTCGTGCTGCTCGACAGCTGGCCCGGGCAGATGCGCACGGTGTACGGTGACCATCAGCGGTTCGTCGACACGTATTTCAAGACCTTCCCCGGCACCTATTTCACTGGCGATGGCGCCCGCCGCGACGCCGACGGCTACTACTGGATCACGGGCCGGGTGGACGACGTCATCAACGTCGCCGGTCATCGGCTCGGAACCGCCGAGATCGAGAGCGCCCTGGTGGCCCACCCGCAGGTGGCGGAAGCGGCCGCCGTCGGCTTTCCGCACGACATCAAGGGCCAGGGCATCTATGTGTACGTGACGCTCATCGCCGGCGTGGAGCCGAGCGAACCGCTGCGGACGGAGCTGCGAGATTGGGTCCGGCGTGAGATCAGCCCGATTGCAACGCCCGATGTCATCCAATGGGCGCCGGGGCTGCCGAAGACGCGCTCCGGAAAAATCATGCGGCGCATTCTGCGCAAAGTGGCCGCCAATGAGCACGATCAGCTCGGCGACATCTCGACGTTGGCCGACCCCGGTGTCGTTGCCGATCTCATCAAGGAGCGGGCGGGGCGCGCCTGAGCCGCCCTCGAGCCCTGCCGGTCCGTCGCTAGTCCAGCCGCGCCCGCTACCCGCGTCCCGATGCCGCCGCCTTCGCCTCGGCCACCTGGCCGAAGCGGCGGTCGCGCCGCGAAAATTCCTCCAGTGCCTGGCTAAAGGCCTTCTCGTCGAAATCCGGCCATAGACAGTCGACGAAATGGAGCTCCGCATATGCGCATTCCCACAGCAGGAAATCGCTGAGCCGCTTCTCCCCCCCGGTGCGTATCAAAAGATCCACCTCGGGCGCGGGGATTGCCGAGTGGTCGACCTCGGCGAGCGTCTCGATGAACAGATTCTGATCGATGCTGCCCGCCGCGCGCAGCCGCCGGCAGGTTTCCATCATGCTGTGCTGCGCCGAGTAATCGACCGCGATGCGCAGCCGCATGCGGGTGCAATCGGCGGTGGCCTGTTCGCTGCGCTCGATGACTTCGAGCAGTTCCGGACTCAGGCGGTCGCGCCGGCCGATGACGTTGATCCGGATCGACTGCTCGAGGCAGCGGCGCGTCTGCGTGGTGAGGTAATGGCGCAATAGCGTGAACAGCGCGCTGACCTCGCCGTGCGGCCGTCCCCAATTGGCGGCCGAAAAAGCATACAAGGTGAGCGTCGTGACGCCGTTGCGCACCGCCGCTTCGACGATGGTATCGACCGTTTTTGCACCGGCGCGGTGCCCCGCGGAGCGCGGCAGGTGTCGGCGCGAGGCCCAGCGGCCGTTTCCATCCATGATGATCGCAATATGCATTAACGAGTACTCTAGACTACAGAGTGAATATGTAAAAAACGCTCACGACCTGCGGGTTGCCTTGATCACCGCTTCGACGTGATCCAGATACCGGTTGAGTGCTCTCTTGCCGAGCGCCGTCATGCGGTACACGCTTTTCGGACGCCGCCCTTCGAAGGACTTCGTGCAAGTCAGGTATTCCGCCTCCTCGAGCTTGCGGGCGTGGGCGCTCAAATTGCCGTCACTCACGTCGAACAGCGATTTGAGTTCCGTGAATGTCAGTTCCTCGCTCACCGCCAGCGCGCTCATTATGCCCAAGCGTACGCGCTCGTAGACCAGCCGGTCCGAGATGCTGTCGTCATTTTGGGGCGGCGCCGCGACGGGCACGGGGGCGAGCTTCGGCCGCTTGCGGGGTGCCGACTCGGCCGCGCGCTGGCCCGTGCTGCGGGGGTTCGTCCTATTCGGCATCCCCGTCCCGTCCGATGAGGAAGCCGAAGACCACGTGCAATCCGCCGAAACCGATGCCCAGCATCAGAATCTGCATGCTCTCGGGAAGCAGCAGCGCGACGATGCCGAGCTTGATGAACAGAGCGCCCATGACGCCGATCATGCGGGTGGTGGGAACGCTCGCCGCGATCAAGCCGCAGCCATAGAGCAGGAGCCACGTACCCGGAATCGCCTGCAGGATCGAATGCGACCACAGCATGCCGGTGAGGACCGTGCCCGCGAACAGCGAGGGCAGCAGGCACAGCGCAAATTTGCGAAAAGGCGTGCCCGACAGCGTGAGACCGCGCACCGGCGACGGACGCATGATGAGCGATCCACCGAGAACGGCCGCGACGATGGCGGCCACCAGCCAGATGCCGAACCAGTGCCGGTGCAGTGCGGGTGTGGAGGAGAAGAGCGCGGCCAGGAGACCGACGACCCCCATGGCGATGCCGGCCGAACCCGGCACCGCCACAGCGGTGGCGGCTTCCATGGAGTTTCGGATGTATTGCAGCGTGGTCGCCGCGTGCGAGTCGATCCGGACGGTTTCGGCGGTGTGGATCCGCTGATGCTTGGGATGGATCACGGTTTGACCCTAGCGACTGTTACTGTGCATTGTCAAGTACTCCGCGGCGTAGAGTAATTCGCTGGTGATGGTGGCGCTTGCGCTCTCCAGTGCACGAACCGGCGCCACCGGCCGCCGGATTGTGCATGGACTCGGATGAATTTGCGACCTCGTCCGTGCCGCTCGGGAGCCGCGCGCGCGGGTCATCGATCCCGGGTCGCCCGACGCACGGCGGCCAGGAGGTTGCCGGCCGCCTCCCGCCAATTGAACAGCGCGGCCTGCTGCAGGCCGCGTTCGATCCGGGCCTCCCGGGCATCGTCAGATTCGCTCAAGGCTGCGCGCAGACAACCGGCGAGCTGTTCGACATCCGTCGGCGACGTCAACCACGCCGCCGGTCCGGCCACCTCCGGCAGCGACGTGGTATTGCTGGTGATCACCGGTACGCCGCTCGCCAGCGCCTCGAGCACCGGCATACCGAAGCCTTCCGCATGGGACGGGTAGGCCATGAGCCTGGCGTGCCGGAGGAGCGCCGGCAGAGCCTCGTCGTCCACATCCTCGATGATGCGGATGCGGTCGGTCAGCTGCAGGCGCTGAATGGTCGCAAAAATCGCGGCATGTGCGAAATCACGCTGTCCGATGATGATCAAGGGTGGGGCGTCGGCCCCCAACCGGGCGTAGGCCCGCACCAAGCTGACGTGGTTCTTGCGCGGTTCCAACCGGCCGAGCATGCACAGGTATCCGCCCGGGTGCAGACCCCAGCGTCGCAGCAGTTCTTCACCGCCGGGCGCGGGATGAAACCGCGTGCGATCGACGGCGTTCGGCGTGAGGATCACGCGCTCCGGTTCAATGCCGTAGTGGGCGGCAATCTGGCGGCGCGAGTATTCGCTCACCGTCAGCGTGACCGCGGACAGCCGCACGGCGCGGCGGGCACTGACCCGGGCGATGCGCGCAAAGCTGCGGCCGAAGAATTGCGGGTGTGTTTCGAACAGGACGTCGTGCAAGGTGCACATGCAGGGGCCGGCCGGCAGCAGGGGCAGCCGGAATTGCACGTGCAGCAAGTCGAGCCGGTGGCGGCGCTGCATCGCCGCGAGCTGCCAGGACAGTCGCCAGATTCCGGGCCGGTCGGGCATGACGATGAGCCGTACGTTGGGCGATGAGAATTCCGGATGCGCCGTTCGCAGCGACGGCGGATCGGCGAGAAAAAAAAAGAACTCGATGTCGGGGGCCTGGATGATCGCCTCACGATACAAGCCGATCAAATGGCTGCGGCTGCCCTGATAGATGCCGCCGAAGGTGTGAAAATCGACACCCAGCCTCGGCGCGGGACGTGCGGCCGCGGTGACTGGCGGGTTCAAGGCGTTGTCAATTGCAGCGTGACGAGCGCGATGCTGTGCGCCGGCAGATTCACGATGGGGAGCGATGCCGCCGCCAGGGTCGAGTCGGTGCGCTGCATGGCCCCGGGTAGATCATCGGTCTGCAGGACGTCGGGGGCGGTCAACAAACTCACCTGGGCTGAACTCACCGTTGCGTTCGCGACGCGGATGCCTGCCACGTGCGCAAGCTTGTAATCCTTGTTGATGATCAGCGCACGCAGCGTCTGCGCCCCCGCGGCCGACGTCGTCTTGGTGACCAGCGTCGTGATCAGCGGCAGTCCGGTCGCGGCGGCGCCGTAGCCGAGGTTCGGTGCGTCGAAGGTGGGGGATTGCACGGATGCGGTCAGGCGCACCCCCTGCAATGCCGCGCCGTAGAGCCGGAACACCTCGTATGCCGGCCGGCCGTAGGGGCCGGAGGCGCTCGTGGCGGCGTGGATGGCGCCCCAATGGTCGTTCGCCGAAAGCGACCAGGTGTTGGCCATCAAAATGTCGTCTCTGCCCGCAAAAAAGCGCAGCGCATCAGCGACATATAGCGCCCCCATCGGCGATGCCATGGAGTCGACGTAGGCCGAACCCGGTCGCGGATTGAACAGGGCATTGTATTCGGTGATGGCGAAGGGCACCGAGCGGTACCTGGCGAAAGGCTGCAACAGCGCACGCGTGGCGGCGAGATCCGATTGGATCGATTCGGTGGCTGCCATGGCCGCCGAAAACTCTTCGGTCGCGGGATGATCCGTCTGGGCGTACGGTAGGTAGGCGTCGTGGACGCTCACGAAATCGATGGCCTGCGTCAGTGCGCCGAGCACCGTGGTCGAGAATCCCTTGCAGCCCGGCGACACGAACGCGATGCCATTGCGCACGTCGGTGGCGAGCGCGATCCCGATCTTGATGGTCGGATCGACGGCCCGCATGGCCTGCGTGAAGGCGTTGATGCGTGCGGCATAAACGGCCGGGGCGAGTTCGCAGGTGTTCGGCTGCGATCCTTCCGGATTCGGCAGGTAGGGTTCGTTGCCGATCTCCCAGTACTCGACCTTCGGCAGCAGCACTCCGGCCGCAGTGCGCAGCCCCGTCACGTTCGTCTGCCGGACCCACGCGGCCGCTTCGGCGGCCGTGCCGCCGATCACATTGACGGTGAAGAGCGGCTGCGCACCCAATGTATGGGCGAGCATCAGCAGCTCGCCGGATCCCATGTAGGTGATCTCTCGCTGATTGGTGCCGGATTGAATATTCGTACCGCGATCGGACAGCGGCCCGACTCCGGCGGTCCAATCGTAGAGGTCCGATTGATTGCCACCGGGGTAGCGCAGGACCGATGGTTGCATGTTCTGGACCAGCGCGAGCATGGCCGGATCGAAATTGGTGGACTCGGCGGTGAGCAGGTTATCGCCGCCGTACACCCACTGCACGTTGCTGCCCAACACCAGGCGATTGACCGCGGGGCCGGAAGCAGTTGCATCCACTGTGATCGTGACGTCGGTGGTGGCAGTTGTAGGGTTGGGGGTCGCGACCGTTGTCGTGGTGGTGGTGTTCGTCGTCGTGGTCGTCGACGTCGCGGCGGTGTCCGCCGTCGCTGCCGTGGGCGTCAGGGGAACTCCCTGGCCGCATGCCTGGAGCAGGCTGCCCGCGGCACATACCAGCAGTGCGGAGGCGTACGCGTGCGTTAAGTTCAATTGAACGATCCCGGGCCGTCGTGTCTTCACCGGTCGGCCGACCGCGCAATCAGCGCCGCATTCGTGCCGCCGAAGGCGAACGAGTTCGACATGACGGCGCGCAGGCGCGCACCACGGCGCGCGCCCTCGGCGACGTAGTCGAGATCACAGGCGGGGTCGGGAGAATTCAGGTGCATCGTCGGCGGCACGAGGCCGCGCTCCAGGGCGACAACGGCGATGGCGAACTCGAGCGCGCCGGCGGCTCCGAGCAGGTGACCGTGCATCGATTTGGTGGAGCTCACCGGTATCGCGTACGCGCGCGCGCCGAGTACCTGTTTGATCGCGGCGGTCTCCACTGCGTCGTTCTGCAGGGTGGCGGTGCCGTGCGCGTTGATGTAATCGACGTCCTCGGGTGCGAGCTGCGCCGAGTCGAGTGCCGCGCGCATCGCGGCCGCCTGGCCTTCGACGGTGGGGCGTGTGATGTGGGCGACGTCGCTGGTGAGGCCGTAGCCTGCGAGCTCCGCATGGATCGGCGCGCCGCGCCGGAGGGCGTGCTGCCAGTCCTCCAGCACGACGAACGCCGCGCCCTCGGCGAGCACCAGACCGCTGCGCGTGCTTGCAAACGGGCGGCACGAGGCGGACGCGTCGATGGGATCCTCGGTCGCGAGGGTGCGCATCGCATCCCACGCCGCGAGGACGCCGGCCGAGAGCGGCGCCTCGGTGCCGCCGGCGAGCATGACATCGGCCTCGCCGCCGCCGATGCGGCGGGCCGCCTCGCCGAGCGCAACCGCCGAGGAACTGCAGGCGGTGGAGAAGGTCAGGTTGGGACCGGTGAGTGAGTATTCGATCCCGATCCAGGCCGCGGGCGCACTGGTCATCGCGGTGATCACCGTGTAGGGCTTCACCCGGCCCTGCTCCGGCGCGTAGAGAACCCGGTAACCCTCGTCAGTCGATTCGACGCCGCCGAGGCTGCTGCCGACGAACACGCCGCAGCGCTCGCGCCGCTCGCTGGCAAAATCGATGCCGGCGTCGGTCACGGCCTGCGCGGCCGCAACCAACGCCATCTGACTCACGCGGTCGAGCTGGCGCAGGTGGGCGCCCGGGAAGTGGGCGGCACCGTCGAACTGCACCGTTGCCGCAATCGGCGCGCGCAGCTGCCTGGCGAGGGCCGGCGGCAGGCGGCGCACGGCGGAGCGGCCCGCTTCGAGCGCATCGAACACATCACTGATGCAGTTGCCGAGCGGCGTCACCACGCCGAGGCCGGTGACAGCGACACGCCGCCCGCTCACGGATGGGCGCGTAGCTTGGGTGCGGCCGCGTGTGCGGTCCGGCCCGCAATCAATCCATCGATGTAACCGACTACGTCGTGGACCGTCGTGAGGTCGGTGGGCGGGTCGCCGGGAATCTTGACCTGGAATTCGTCCTCGATCTTGAACATCAGCTCGAGAAAGCCGAGCGAGTCGATCCCGAGGGTCGTGAGTGCGGCATCCGGCGTGAGCTGCTCGCGCGGCACCTGGTAGTCGCGAACCAATATGTCCTGAAGTGTTGCCAGCGTCGTCATGGAGTCGCTCCGATCGGGTATTGGACAACAGAGCGGCGCGCTTTGCCAGCCATGCGCGCCGAGTGCGTCATCAGCCCCGGCCAGCGTGCGAGCAGCGCCCGGGCGGGTGCCGCCAGCGCCGGGCGCATCGCGAGATGCGCATAACCCGCGGCGAGCCGCAGCCGCGGTGCGAACGCCTCCTGCCACGCGGCCGCATAGTGCCGCGTCAGCATCGCGGCCCGTGCCGCATCGATGCTCGCGGCCGGTTGGCGGGTGAGGTGCCCGGCGAGAAGTCCCGCGGATTGCAATGCCATGCTGATCCCCTCGCCGATCAGCGGATGCGTTTCTCCCGCGGCATTGCCGACCCTGAATACGCCGTCGTGCGCGGCGACGCGCATGCCGGGCTGCAGCGGCCCCACGGTGAGCCAGGAGCCGTCGCGGCGGGCCGACCCGAGCACCTCGCGCAACCCGCGGCACGAGTCGAAAAGATAATCGGATACCACGTCACCCGCGGCCGCTCCCGGCATCCTCGCCCGATGCGCTCGCAGCGTGTCGCGCCGGATGCAGCAGGCGAGGGTGGTACGACCGCCTTCGGCGACCACGATGCCGCCGTAGCCGCCGTCCAGTGCGAGTACCGGCAAGAGCCCGGGCGTGAGGGTGGAATTTCGAAAACTGGCCTTGAAGGCGAACAAGTCAGATCCGCGGTGCGGACGCCGTACAGGTTTCGCGTCCCCGCCGAGTTGCGGCTCCGGCTCCCACGAGCCGTGCGCGTCGATCACCAGGCGTGCGCGGATGGTGCTGTGACGAGCGCCTCGCCGCGGCGCCGCGGACCCGCGAGCCTCGATGTCGCAGTCGAAGCGACCTGGCGGGCCCCGAACGGCGCGCACGCGCGCGGGTTGCCGGATGTCGACCCCGCTGGCGCGGGCACGCTCGAGCAGCAGCAAGTCGAGCTGATCGCGGCCGAGCGCCCGGCCGTAGCGATAGACATCCGCAGCGCAGGGCGGGAAGGGCGCGCTGACCGTGGCGGCGCGGCTCATCCATCCCACGCGGTCCAATTCCGGGCCGGCCAGCCGCCGAAATGCGGCGCCGATCCCGAGTTCGTCCAGCAGCGCGAGGTTGCCCGCCGAGATGCATTCGCCGCACACTTTCTGGCGGGGGAAGGCGTGCTGTTCCACGAGCGTCACGCGCCAGCCCGCCTGCGCGAGCCAGATGGCCGCAGCGCTTCCAGCCGGCCCGGCGCCGATCACCAATGCATCCGCGTCAATGCGCATGGCCGGCATTGCCGGATCGGCGGGCACCCGTCCGCACGGCGGTGAAACAATGGGTGAACGGCAGGGCGCGAAATTCGT
>Ga0302319_10021503_pt1 | contig 11620 bp, 9 predicted proteins | sample Bog_T0_2_FD_203319 | JGI IMG/M metagenome (GOLD analysis project Ga0302319, IMG submission 203319) | Peat permafrost microbial communities from Stordalen Mire near Abisko, Sweden - Bog_T0_2 | ecosystem: Environmental > Terrestrial > Soil > Wetlands > Peat | place: Sweden: Abisko, Stordalen Mire...
TAGCAGAGGACGCAATTATCGCGGCTAAACGGGCGTTCGAGCATTTTGAAACCATGTGTTCCGATCCGAGGGCGGATTTGCAAGCACCGGTCGAGGACGGCAGCAGAACCATCTCCCTTGGGGATTTGAGACAAAATGCGCGCTCCCTTTCGGAATCGCTGGATCTCCTGTTGGGCCACAGACCGTTAACCGACAACCAGGCAACATGCATCATTACGTCGTTAACCCATACCTGCCATGACCTTCGCGACGCGGCGCAACAATACTCTCACTTGGCGGGTGCTAAGGATCTTGATAAAGCGTGCGAGGGCCTCGCTCCATTGGCGACAGGCCTAAGGGATCTCTTCGACTCCCACGCCGCGGGAATAGAAGAGGGCTTGAAACGACGCCGCGCGACTCAGACGGAGTCCCGCAGTTCCGGCCCCAGGCCCACTCGTTCACACTCGGGAAGGAACTGCGAGCGGTAGTAAGCGTCGCGATCATGCCTCGCTCAAACTGCCGTCTTTGTCAATTTGGACCGACTGCACGACCCGCAAGGGAATCCCAATCGAGTAGCGGGCGTGACGGCGCTCTCCGGTGCGAATCAAAGCACCTTTCTCTGTGAGATCCGCTAAATCGCGGGTTACGGTTGCCGGTGACGCTCCGGTGATCGTTGAGTACTTCCCTGCGCTCAGGCCGCCTTTGAAACCATCCGGTCCCTCGCGCAGCATTCGCAGCAATCCCTTTTCTTGCCGAGTGTTGAGTTGACCCCGGAGACGATCCAGAAGTCTTGTCTTGTCGAGCAGAAACTCGATATGCGCCCCTGTTCGCCGCTGTGCCTCAATAGCGATCCCTGCGAACCAGATAAGCCACGGCGTCAGCGTGATGCCCTTGTTCGCAGCTTCTAGTGCCGCATAGTAGGATTTCCGCCGAATGAGAATGGTGGAGGCCACCGCGGTGAGGGTAGGTTGCCCCACCGACTGAGCAAGTGCCTTCTCGGAAATGGCACGTCCGATGCGTCCGTTGCCATCCTCGAACGGGTGGATCGATTCAAAATACATGTGCGCGATGCCCGCTCTCGTCAACGCTGGCAACGGGTCGCTCCCGGTTGGGGCGGTACGGTTAAACCACTTCACGAAGCGAGCCATTTCCTTCGGCACTTTGGACGAAGGCGGCGCTTCAAAATGCACCTTTGACGAATCGAGTGCCCCGGAAACCACCTGCATCGGCTCGGTACCGGTTCGATAGCGACCGAGGTTCTTCAGGTCGTGGCGTCCATTGGTCAGCATCGTGTGCCATCCAAACAGCATGTCGTCAGTGAGCGGATCGGAGAAGGTGCGGTAGAGGCTGACCATCATTTCCGCGATGCCTTGTTCTGCCGGTTTCACACGGCGCTGGTCCGCTGCAAGCCCGAGTTGCCTGCGGATGGAGGACTGGACGCTTGCGCGGTCCAGAATCTCGCCCTCGATTTCGGAGGTGGTGACAGCTTCTGTGCCGATGGCCTCAATGGTCAGTTGCTCGCGATCCTCGGCACCCAGATGTTTGACGGTGCCGGCGAACGTGCCACTGCCCACCAGAAAATGCTCCTCGGCCTTGCGTAGCCGGTTTGCATCCCACGTGAAGTTGGGCCAGTCGGGTAGTTGCCAGTTCCAGGTCATGAGCGATAGCCAGTTATTCTATCGCTCACAATATAGCATATAATGAGCGATAGCAAGGCATTCTATCGATCGCCTGTCCATGTGGGCAGGGCGCGTTCCTCCGCGAACCGCGCTAATGGCAACGCGTTTCCTTGAGCACCCGAAATGATTCTTGTAACAGATCCACCATGCTGACGCCGTGGAATGGCGTCACGCACACCGCTGAACTTCAGGGCTTCGGAACTGGATTCGTCGCGCCATCCATTACTGCGTATTCTGCAAAACACCATAGGAAGAGCTAACCGTCGCGATGCGTCCTTACACCTGGCCAGACAGCTGAGTTCCTGTTAGCCAGTTGTTTGTCGGCGCCCGGGAAAAACAGACGACGGTGACGAAATGCCCGGCAATTCGTCACAACGCGATCGCGGCTTCGCCGTCTTGAGCGATGGCCGTTGCTTTGCTCTCTTTGAATTGGAGTATTCTGATCTCATCGCATTGACCGCCATGCCCACAACTCACGCACCGCTCGTCATCATGACGATCGGTCACTCCACCCATCCGCTAAAGGAGTTCCTGCACCTTCTCAAATCCAACGGCGCCAGGAGACTCGTCGATGTGCGCACGATCCCGCGTTCCAGGCATAATCCGCAGTTCAACCGCGACACCTTATCGCCGGCCCTGCACTCCGCGCGGCTGCATTACACGTACATGCCCGGACTCGGCGGATTGCGGCATGCCCGCCGGGATTCCATCAATACCGGATGGCACAACGCCAGTTTCCGCGGCTTTGCCGACTATATGCAGACACCCGAATTCGAAAAGAATCTCCTGCAGCTCATCGATCTCGCAAAGCAGGAGCAGACAGCAATCATGTGCGCGGAGGCGGTGCCGTGGCGTTGTCATCGTTCTCTGATCGCGGACGCGCTGCTGGCCCGAGGCATCGAAGCGCGCGAAATCACCGGCCCCGATCGTACGAAAGTTCACACACTGACTCCCTGGGCGCGAGTGAAGGGGGTCGAGGTCACTTATCCCGCTGCAGGTGCGTGAACGCTGGCACAACAGTTGCAACTCAGACGTCATGCCCGTATCATTTCAAAAAGATATTCTGCCTCTCTTCCGCCCCATCGATATCGACCATATGCGCCCACACGTGCTGCTCGACGACTACGCGTATATGTCGAATCCCGATCGGGATCACGCGCATGCCGTCGCGGTAGGCGATTTCGTAACCGGCCGCCGCGAACCCCGTATGCCGCCCGGAGGCCCGTACTGGACCGCGGCGCAAATCGCTTTATATGAACAATGGATGACAGATGGGTACCAGCCCTGATTGCACCCGGTTCCAACTCCCCGGGCGCGCCGTCCTTGTTACACATTCTCGCGCTTTTCCAGGGTAGACTGAATACCGGCAGAAGCGTGTCCGGTCCCTCCGAACCACCCAACGACCTTTTTCCGGATACATCGATTCCCGAAGGCCGCGTGCCCGCGGAAGCGATTCTCTGCACGGAGGAACTGCGTCGTCGTCCCTCGCGCACACCCGATTACGAAAAGGAAAATCGCGCGCTGCTGGCTGTCGCCGGCGCCATGATGGCCTCGGATTCCGATATTCTGCAGACCCTGGCGGATGCGATTCTCGAGGCCGCCGATTGCGATTCCGCGGGTCTCAGTCTCCTCGCGAAAGACGGCGGGGAGAGGTTCTGCTGGACCGCAATCGCAGGCCAATGGAAGCCGTACGCCGGCCAGGGTACTCCGCGTAATTTCGGCCCCGGCGGAGATGTGCTGGCTCGGAATTGTACGCTGTTATTCCGGCGCTTCGAGCGGCGTTATTCGTATTTACTGCCTGTCTTGCCGGCCGCGGAGGAGGTCCCGTTTTATGTTGGCGGCAAGGCAGTCGGGACGATCTGGGCGATCCTGCACACCGATCGGCGCGGATTCGATGCGCCCGCGCTCAACAAGCGCGGTTTCGACTCGGAAGATGAGCGCATCATGAACGCGCTGGGCAAGTTCGCCTCCCTCGCGTATCAGACTATGGAATCCATGGCCGATCTCAGGACTCAAATAGCCGCGCGCGAAAAAGCCGAAACACTCTTGCGCGACCAGGCCACCGGCCTCGAAGCAAAGGCCACCGGCCTCGAAGCAAAGGCCACCGGCCTGGAGAAAAAGATCCGTCGTCTGGTGGACGCGAATATCATGGGGATCTTCACCTGGAATCTGGAAGGCCGGATCGACGAGGTCAACGACACATTTCTCCACATGGTGCAGATGAGCCGCGAAGACATTGCTTCCGCGGGCATGCGCTGGATTGACCTCACACCCGGGGAATGGCGCGCAGGCGACGAGCTTGCCGTGGCGAACCTCATAGCCACCGGCACCGCGCAGCCCTGCCAAAAAGAATATTTCCGCAAAGACGGCACTCGCGTGCCTGTGATGGTCGGCGCCGCGCTGTTTGAAAAAGGCGGGCACGAGGGTGTCGCCTTCGTGCTCGATTTGAGCGAGCAAAAGCGCGCCGAGGAGGCCTTCCGCAGAGCCGAGCAACAAGCCCGCTCGATTGTCGATTCCGCCCTGGACGCTGTGATCGCAATGGATGCGGATGGCGTCGTCACGAACTGGAACAAGCAGGCGGAACAGATTTTCGGATGGGCCCGGTCGGAAGCTCTGGGCCGCCGAATGTCCGATACCATCATCCCGGAGCAATATCGCGCGTCGCATGAAAGGGGACTGCGGCATTTTTTGACGACTGGTCAGGGCCCCGTGCTGAACAGGCGAATTGAAATCACCGGCGTTCGTCGCGATGGCACGGAGTTTCCTGTCGAACTGACTGTCACGCCCCTGAAATCCGGCGATACATGGACGTTTACCTCTTTTATCCGCGACATCTCCGAGCGCAAACGCTCCGAAGAACAATTGCGTGAAAGCGAACTCCACCTGCGCCGGATGACTGAGACCATTCCGGAAATGCTCTGGAGCGCCTCGCCCGATGGCGCGATCGATTACTGCAATACCCGCGTACTCGATTACACGGGCCTCCCGGCCGAACAACTCATGGGCAACGGCTGGCTGAAAATGCTTCATCCGGACGATGCCGATCAGGCGGCGCGGGCGTGGATGACCTCGGTCAAAACCGGGCAACCTTTCCGGGTCGAGGTGCGTGCGTTCCGCGCGGCCGATCGGGCGTACCGGTGGTGTGTAACGAGCGCGCTCCCTCTGCCCGGCCCGGAGGGCCGCATTCTCAAGTGGTACGGCACCATCGTCGATATGCACGACTGGAAGCAGGCTCAGGAAGAACTGCGCAACACCCAGGCTGAACTCGCGCATGTCAATCGGGTCGTGACGATGGGCGCGCTTGCGGCGTCGATTGCCCACGAAGTGAACCAGCCTCTGGCGGCCATCATCGCCAGTGGCGACAGCTTTGCGGCGTGGCTGGCGAACGATCCTCCGAATCTGGAGAGAGCCCGCGCCGCCGCCAGCCGGATGACGCAGGCCGCCACCCAGGCCAGCGGGATCGTGCAGGGGCTTCGCGCGTTGTTCAAAAAAACACCGTCCATCACCAGACTGCTCGCGATGAATGAGGTCATCACCGAAACGCTTTCTCTTGTCTTTAGCGAAGTTGAAAGAAAAGGCGTCTCGCTGAATACGGAACTCGCCCAAAATCTTCCGGCAGTGCTCGGCGACCGCGTTCAGCTGCAGCAGGTCATTCTGAACCTCGTTATCAACGGCGCCGAGGCCATGGCCAGCGCCGCGAGCCAGCCCAGACGCCTGTTGATTCAATCGAAGGTCACCGAGCCCAGCGAGATTTTAGTATCCGTCGCCGATACCGGCCCGGGAATCGATTCGCAACAGGCATCGAGGGTGTTCGCACCGTTCTTCACCACCAAGCCGGAGGGCATCGGAATGGGCTTGTCGATCAGTCGCTCCATCATCGAAGCGCACGGCGGGCGGCTCTGGGCCGAAGCGAATCAGCCGCGCGGTGCGGTATTTCATTTCGCACTGCCCGCCGGCGCGATCCATTCGATGCCGGCGGCACGCACATGAGCGGCCCGCCCTGCATGGTTTTCGTAATCGACGACGATCCTCTGGTCCGCGATTCCATTGCCGATACAATCGCTTCCGCTGGTCTCCCCGTCCAGGCCTTCGGCTCGACCACCGAATTTATGGCCTGTCCGCGTCCGGACGTTCCGGCCTGCCTGATTCTCGATGTCCAGCTCCCGGACCTGAGCGGCCTCGACTTTCAATCGGAGCTGACAAAGTCGGGCATCTCGATACCAATCGTCTTCATCACCGGCCATGGCGATATTCCCATGAGCGTGCGGGCGATCAAGGCCGGCGCCCTTGAGTTTCTGACAAAACCATTCCGCGGCCCGGAGATGATCGATGCCGTCAGAAAAGCGCTCACTCAGGATCGCGAATTCCGCGAGCACGAATCGGCGCTCACGGAACTCCGGGGCCGCCTCGCAACCCTCACTCCCCGCGAGCGTCAGGTTTTGACACTCGTGATTACCGGTCTCCTGAACAAGCAGATCGGCGGTGAATTAGGCGCCTCGGAGTTGACCATCAAAGCGCATCGGGGCCGCGTGATGCGCAAGATGCGTGCGGATTCGCTGGCTGATCTGGTCCGCATGGCGGAAAAACTGAGCATTCATCCCCACACGCCGGAGCATCCTACTAAGGTCGAATAGACGTCAATTGGAAACGCTGTTAGCATCCTAAATAAGGAAGCTCCATGGCCAGATGAGCAAGGAAGTGAAGGGCCGCATCGCAATCATCGACGATGACGCTCTGGTGCGGCAGACCTTAACAGACTGTGTGGAGTCTGCGGGATATTCGGTGGAAGACTTTGGTTCGGCGGAAGATTTTTTGACGTCGAGCTCAGCGAAAGGGGCTGTCTGCCTGATCGTCGATATCGATCTGCCCGGCATCACGGGTCTCGAACTGCAGCGCAGGCTGGCCGGAAAGGACAATCGCGCCCCCATAGTCTTCGTCACCGGACAGGCGGCGAATGGCAACAGGGAACAGGCGATCCGGCAGGGAGCGGCCGGCTTTCTGTGCAAGCCTTTCCGGCGTGAAGAATTGCTGATTGCGATCAAAGCAGCGACTCAACACTGAGTCCCGCTGCATTTTCCGAGCCGCTACCGCAACTCGTCTTCGAGCAAGGGAGCGGTAGCGAATTTGTCAGATACAGAAGACCAGGAGGAATACAATGGCCACTATAAATTTAATTGGGTCCAGTACAAAATTCCGGGCTTTACTTGCAGACATAGATACAATAGCGCCGGTAGACTCCGCCGTTCTCATTCAGGGCGAGACCGGCACGGGAAAGGAAGTAGTTGCACAGGCGATTCACGAGGCCAGTCCCCGTCGCAGAAACCGTTTCGTGGCTCTCAACTGTGCGGCGATTCCCGGCACATTGCTTGAGAGCGAACTGTTCGGCTATGAAAGAGGCGCCTTTACGGGCGCGGTGACTCAGACGCTCGGACGCTTTCAGGCCGCCGATCGCGGCACTCTGTTTCTGGATGAAATCGGAGACCTTCCTCTCGAACTACAGCCAAAACTTCTTCGGGTTCTGCAGGAAAAGCAGTTCGAGCGGCTGGGCGGCAGCCACACTTTTCAGATCGACGTGCGGGTCATCGCAGCCACCAACCAGAATCTCTGGCGCATGGTGGAAGAGCGGAAATTCCGTGCCGATCTTTACTACAGACTGAACGTGTATCCCATCATCCTGCCGCCCTTGCGGGAGCGTGCGGACGACGTCTCCCTGCTCGCGCATCACTTTGTCCGGAAGTTTGCCGAGCGGCAGAGTAAGTCGATCGATACGATCCCCGATGATGTGATGGAAGTTTTGAAACAGCATGACTGGCCGGGCAATGTGCGGGAATTACAGAATGTGATCGAGCGCGGCGTCATTATGACGACGGGCTCCGTGCTGAGTCGCCAAACCACGACGCACATCACGCGGAGTGAAAATCCCGGGCCGGTCAGGATGCTCGTCGATGCCGAGCGCGCACACATCGCGGCGACTCTTCGCGAAACCAACTGGGTTGTCGGCGGACCGCGCGGAGCCGCGGCCCAGCTGGGCCTGCCGAGGACGACCCTGATTGCCAAGATGCAGCGGCTCGGAATTTCCACCGCGACATCCGGCCCCGGCGCGACATCGGGAAACAGATCTGGCCAGCCGGAACGATCGCTGACCACAACGTCGGGCGGGCAATAAGCGTTTTTCCGACCCAAGCCGTCGAAATATTGACTTATTCCGGCTTGCGCGCGTTTCAGCGGTTTGATAGCACGTCATTTAGCTCTGGTCCCGGAATTTCCCTTTTAAGAGTCAGGCGCGGAAACAGTTCGCCTAAAAAAAAGGTTCGTCAGAAAAAATCGTGGGTAGACTCCGGTTCGGGCAGTTTTCCAAGTGAATGATAGAGCGCGAGTTCAAGACAGCGGTAGGTGCGAAAGCCGTAGGATTTTCTCATAGTGACTTTGGCCTTGTTGTTCAGGCCCTCGACAACGCCACTGGAAAGCAGCTTTTGCGCGCGGAAATAGTTCAGGATGAGTTCGCGATGATTGCGTAGCGAGCGGGCGATCTTCTTCATTGGTTCGATACGGGACCGCATGGTCTGGCGGCACCACTCGTCGAGAAACTTGCCGGCCCAGAAGGGCGAACTATATTCCCAGAGTTGCTGAAAGGCTTCCTTTAGAAGGTAGGCACGGACGGTCTTGAGGTTGTAGCGGAGGAGATCGCGCAGCCGGAAATGCTGTTCGGCGCCGAGATTCTCGCTGCGACGGAGCAGCAGCCAACGGGACTTCCTGAGGACAGGGGCGCGGCCCTCGCGTTTCATGCGGCCGGTTTCTTCGGCGCGCACGTTGTCGAGCGCCTTGTTCATATTGGCGACGATGTGGAAGCGGTCGAGGATATGGAGGGCCTCGGAGCAGTTTTCGCGGATGAGCTTCAGATAGGGTTCCCACATGTCGGAGCAGACGAAGGCGATTTTGGAAATGACTTCCCTGCCCATGGCGGTGAAGAACCCCTGGAAGGATTCGATGGTTCTTTCTTTTCCGACCCAAAGCAGGCGGGTGATGCCCAGATCGATCTGATAAACCAGCGTCAGATATTTGTGCCCTTTGGCGTACTGGATTTCATCGACCCCTATAGCATCGATCTGACCGAGCACCCGGTGTTCCAGACCGAAGGTGACGACGTGTTCGACGGCGTCGAAAACCTTTTCCCATGAAGTGCGGAACGCCTCGGCGGTTTCTTTCCACGACAGGCGGCGCGCCCAGCGGGCCAGAAACAGCATGTACGCTCGGGTCAGCGTACGCTTTCCGTCGGCCCACGGCACTTCCTCTACGACGACCGCCTGGCAGGTTCGGCAATCGACGCGCCGCATGGAGTAAAGCAGAAAAACCAGGAATCCCCAGAAAGGAATGAACTCGAAACGGCGCTCGGAGAGTTGATCGTAACCGGGCGCTGGCTGACGGCAGCGTGAACAGACCGCCGCCGAACCCTTGCGCGGACGCACGGCGATCTCAATACTCTTGTGGTCGGGACTGAAGCGGGCGTTCCGGTAAACGAATCCCGGAAAGCGGTGGCAGCGGTTTAGAATCGTGATGAGTTGCAGCATGAAGTGGAAAATGACGCCGGCGAGAACTACCAAAATAAACCGTGCCGGCCCTTCGCCACGCCACGACCTGGAACATTACTGCCGGGATCTGCATGGCTGGCCCCGCTCGTGGATGGGGCTGGAAAAGGATCTGCCGCCGGGCGAGCAGTTGCTGGACCTGTTCCGTCCCTTTCTCGAATATCTGGCCGCCTCGGATCTGTCGTCCAAAACCATTCAGAAACACGTTGACAACATATGGATGCTGGGAGGCGAGTTCATTCGCGATCTCAACGACGATCCGCCCCTGCGCAAGCGCCCGGTGGAACAACACCTCTTCAAAATGATCGAATACGGCGGCCCACTCCTCTATCACGGCGGCGAAGACCAGCAGAGATCCTTTGATTCCACCTGCCGGAAATTCCGCCGGTTCCTCACCGAGAAGGCTGGCTGAAGCTCGTCAATTACCCACAGATTCCCCTGACGAGGCTTGCGTTTTGACCGTCTGCGTTTGCGCTCGATCCATCGCTTGATATCAGTCAATATGCGCACACGGCGTGGAAGATTCGCGACGGATTTTTCAAAGGCCAGATTCTTTCTATTGCGCAAACACCAGACGGTTATCTTTGGCCAGGCACGGAATTCGGTGTGCTTCGTTTCGATGGCGTTCGAGCTGTGCCTTTGCAATTGGCGGCTGGTGAGCATCTCCCGAGCGACTTCGTTTACAGCCTGATCGCGGGGCGCGACGGGCGGCTTTGGATCGGCACGAGAAAAGGGCTGGCGAGTTGGAAAGACGGCAAGCTGACCAATTACGCGGAGCTGTCTGGACAGGTGGTTTCTTCCCTCCTGGAGGATCATGAGGGCGTCGTATGGGCTGGCACAACAACGGGTACGGCAGGGCGCCTCTGTGCGATACGCAATGGCGGCGTCGAGTGCTATGGGCAGGATGGCAATCTCGGCCGCCTCGTCCTCTCGCTGCACGAAGAGAATGGGCGCCTGTGGGTGGGAGCGGAAAGTGGTGTGTGGCAATGGAGGCCCGGCCCTCCGAAGCTGTTCACGATAGCAGGTCCTCCGGGGGACCTGGGAGGCCTGAGTGACGATCACGGCCGATTGCTGATCTCCACGCGTAGCGGGATCCAACAACTTGTGGACGGCAAGGTGGAAGCGTATCCGATTTCGGTCGTCAGCTCCCAGTTCATCCCGAGGCAGTTGCTGCGGGACCGGGATGGTGGGTTGTGGATTGGAACGGCAGACCGGGGCCTTGTGCATGTACACCAGGGGAGAACGGATCGGTTTGTTCAGTCCGATGGCCTCTCCGACGATAGCATCAATTTTCTGTCTGAGGATCGCGAAGGCAATATCTGGGTTGCCTCGGCAGGAGGACTCGACCGGTTCCGGGATTTCAGCGTCCCGACGATTTCCGCCAGGCAGGGTCTGGCCGGCGACAACGTCTTCTCTGTGCTGGCAGACAGTGACGGAAGCGTCTGGGTCGCGTCCCGCGAGGGTCTGAGCCGATGGAATACCGGGATCTTCAAGACATACGGCAAGGAAAGCGGACTGCCGTACAACCCGCATTCCCTTTTTCAGGACCATGCGGGCCGGGTCTGGGCCACCACAAGGCACGGGCTTGCCTATTTTCAGAATGGACGGTTCGTTGAAGTGGACCTGGTTCGCGGCGGAGAGGTGCATGCAATCGCCGAGGACGGCGCAGGTGGCCTCCTGCTCAGCCGCGATGACGGACTGAACCGTTTGCTCGACCGGCGCGTTGTTCAGCAAACTCCGTGGTCCGAGCCGGGAAATCAGGGAGCAGCGACCAGTCTGGTGACGGATCCCGTGCGGGGTGGGGAGTGGCTGGGGTTATTTCCATCTGGTTTTATTTACGCGGAGGGCGGAAAAGTCCGAAATTCTTATTCGGACGCTGCCGGGTTCGGAGGGGGCGAAGTTGGCGGCATTCAGGTCGATCGGGACGGAACGGTCTGGGCTTCGACAGAGGGTGGATTGAGCCGACTGAAGGATGGGCGCATCGCGACGCTCACGAGCAGGAATGGATTGCCCTGCGATAACGTTCACTGGATGATGGAGGACGACGACCATTCGGTCTGGCTTTATATGGCCTGCGGTTTGGTGCGCATTGCCCGGAGCGAGCTTGATGCGTGGGCGGCGAATCCGAAGCGGGCGATCCAGACCGTTATTTTGGATAGTTCGGATGGAATCGGTGTCCATCCCGCGCTGATTAGCGGCGGCAATCCGAGGGTCACGAAGGCTACGGATGGGAAATTGTGGTTCATCGGAGGGACCGGGGTGAGCGTTCTCGATCCGCGGCGGCTTTCTTTAAATAAGGTTCCGCCGCCGGTTCGAATCGAGCAAGTTACTGCCGACCGGAAGACCTATTGGCAAAACTCTTCGGGCGAGGCTTCG
>Ga0302319_10021506_pt1 | contig 11619 bp, 9 predicted proteins | sample Bog_T0_2_FD_203319 | JGI IMG/M metagenome (GOLD analysis project Ga0302319, IMG submission 203319) | Peat permafrost microbial communities from Stordalen Mire near Abisko, Sweden - Bog_T0_2 | ecosystem: Environmental > Terrestrial > Soil > Wetlands > Peat | place: Sweden: Abisko, Stordalen Mire...
AACTCGATGAACTGGCCGTGGGGCAATCCGTCCAGGCGCGGGCCGGTTCGTTTGTGCGCTTGAGCGTGAGCGACAACGGCGGCGGCATTCCACCGGAAATTCTGCCGCAGATTTTTGAACCGTTTTTCACCACCAAAGATGTCGGCAAAGGCACGGGCCTGGGGCTGGCGACCGTCTTCGGCATCGTCCAGCAACACCAAGGCTGGATCAATGTCTATAGCGAAGTCGGCCACGGGACTACGTTCCGCATCTATCTGCCACGACTGACCGGGAACGTCGTCGTAAAACCCGCGCCCCCGGCACTCGCGGCCATGCGCGGCGGCCATGAAACCATTTTGCTGGCGGAAGACGACCCGGCCTTGCGCGTGGCCGTGCGCAAAGCGCTGGCGCAGCTCGGCTATCGCATTCTCGAAGCGCCCACCGGCGTCAAAGCGCTGGCAGTCTGGCAGGAAAACCGGAATGAAATCAGTTTGCTGCTGACCGATCTGGTGATGCCGGACGGCATGAACGGAAAAGACCTGGCGCAACGGCTCCTGCAAGAAAATTCCAAGCTGAAAGTGATTTACATGAGCGGCTACAGCGCGGAAGTCGTCGGCAAGGATTTTCCCTTTACGGAAGATGTCAACTTTCTCACCAAACCGTTCCCGGCGCAAAAGCTGGCGCAAACCATCCGCAACTGTCTGGACGCGCGCCGCTAGCCGGAGCGCAAAAATTAAATGCCGGAAAAATTTCAACCTCTGAACCAACTGAAACAATTGCTGGCCCAATGCGAAGCGCAAATGGCGGGAATGGAAAAGGCATGTGCAAAAGCCGACGTTCACAAAATCCAGAAACCGCCGCCGAAAACACGGATGCGGAAATCCTGACGGCAAACTTTAACCCCACGAAATAAGCGGCCTCCAATGCTGGAGGCTGCTTTGCTTTTGCGGGAATTGATTTTATTTGCCTAGTATTGCGGGCGGGACGTGATGATCCGGCGGGAAGATACCCAGCTTGAATTCGGCGCGGGCGGGGGCGTTGGCCGGGTCGGTGGCCGGAAATTCCAGGTCGGTGGCGGTGGTTTGGGGTAAATAAATTCTCCGGTCAGGGTGCGAAGTTTTTGCACGATGGCTTTCGACGGAACTTCTGACTTTTACCCGTTCCCTCATCGGTTGCGGAACCACCTTCCCCAAAATGCCGGCGAGCGTCAAGAATTTTGCCGGGCAATTTTGCGGCGCGAGTTTTCACCCGCTCACACCGTCAAGATTTCTTTTTCCTTGTGGACAACCTGCGCGTCAATCTTGGCGATGTAATCGTCCGTCAGCTTCTGCAAATCCTTTTCGCACTGTTTCTCCTGGTCCTCGGACACGCCGCTGTCATGCGCGTGCTTCTTCAATAAATCCATCGCCTCGCGCCGCACATGCCGGACGGACACGCGCCCGTCCTCGGCCAGTTTCTTGATGAGCTTGACGAATTCCTGCCGCCGCTCGGTGCTCAATTCCGGGAACGCGAGCCGGATGAACTTGCCCTGGATCGCCGGCGACAGGCCGATGTTCGCCTTCTGAATGGCCTTCTCAATCGGGTGCAACGTCGTGGCGTCCCACGGCTGGATGACCAGCATGCGGGGTTCCGGCGTGGTGATGGTGGCCAGTTCGCGGATGCGCATCATGGAGCCATAGACTTCCGCCGTGATGTTCTCGACCAGCCCGGCGGACGCCTTGCCCGTGCGCACGCCGGCAAACTCGTTTATGACCACCTGCTCGGTCTTGATCATCTTCTCTTCCGCCTCCAGTAGAATGTCGTCGAGTGTCATAGGCGGCAGTTGTAACAAATCCAACCCGGCTGGTCTAATGAAAATTCCATTGAATTTCTTCTGGACACGCCGGCGTCCCGATTGGCCGCGGAGCGCGGTTTGCCCCCAATCCGCAGCAACTGGAAATGCGGACGCACGGCGAGTTGAGACAACTCGCGCTCCACTGGCATGGGCCACGACTGCTTCATTGCACCGCACTCCGCGCATGGTTAAACTGCGAGCGTGGCGGACATCGTTTTAACCACGCTCAACGCGAAGTTCATCCACGCCGCGTTCGGTCTTCGCTGTTTGCAGGCCAATCTCGGCGAACTGAAACCGCGCGCCTCCCTCGCCGAATTCGACATCAACCAGCGCCCGCTCGACATCGCGGAAGTTTTGCTCGCGCACAATCCGCAAGTCATCGGCTTCGGCATTTACATCTGGAACGTTGAACCGGCCACCGAAGTCATCGCCGCCATCAAGCGCATCCGGCCGGAAATCAAAATCATCCTCGGCGGGCCGGAGGTCAGCTATGAAACGGAGGACCAGAAAATCGTCCAGCTTGCCGACCACGTCATCACCGGCGAGGCGGATTTGAAATTCGCGGAAGTGTGCCGGGCGTTGCTGGTGGCGGCAGGCATCCTGCCTGCCGTGGAGCCGGGCTTCCAGCCCGGCGGAAACAACGCCGGAATTTCAAACCGCGCCCAAAAACTGGACATCGCTTTCGAATCCATCTTTAATCCGGGCGGCAGGATGCCGCCCTCTACGGCAGGCAAGATGCCTGCCGCCACGCTGCCCAAAATCATCCCTGCCGAACCGCCGGACTTTTCGCAGATCGCGCTGCCCTACGACCATTACACCGATGACGACATCGCGCATCGCATCATTTACGTCGAGGCATCGCGCGGCTGCCCGTTCACCTGCGAATTCTGCCTGTCGTCGCTCGACATTCCTGTGCGGCAGGCGCCGCTGGAGAAATTTCTTGGCGAGATGCAAAAGCTTTTGGATCGCGGCCTGAAACAATTCAAGTTCGTTGACCGCACGTTCAATCTCAACGTTGCCACCAGCAGAGCCATTCTCGAATTCTTTCTCGCGCGTCATCAGCCCGGCCATTTCTTCCATTTCGAGATGATTCCCGACCATTTGCCGGAATCCCTGCGCGAAATCATCGCCAAGTTTCCGCCGGGCGCGCTGCAATTCGAGGTCGGCATCCAGACCTTCAATTCCGAAGTCGCCGCGCTCATCAGCCGCCGGCAGAATTACGAGAAACTCGCGGACAATTTCCATTTCCTCCGCCGCAAAACCGGCGTTCACATCCACGCCGATTTGATTGTCGGCTTGCCCGGCGAAACCGTTGAAAGTTTTGCCGCCGGCTTTGATCGCCTCATCGCGCTCGGCCCGCAGGAAATCCAGGTCGGCATCCTGAAGCGGCTGCGCGGAACGCCGATTGTCCGGCATGACGCCGAATGGCGGATGATTTACAATCCGCAGCCGCCCTACGAAATTCTCCAGAACAAGCTCATTAACTTCGCCACGATGCAAAGGCTGCGCCGTTTTGCGCGCTACTGGGATATGGTCGGCAACAGCGGCAACTTCATCGAAACCACGCCGCTGATTTGGGGTAATAATTCTTCGCTGGTGGGGCGAGACTCCGTCAAGCCCCAATCTTCTCGCGCAGATGAAGTCAGTGCTCGAGAGACTCTCGCCCCACCACCGGCTTTTGCCGGTTTTCTCCATTTCAGCGACTGGCTGCACACGCGCACAAAACGCACCGACGGCATCGCATTGATGCGATTGATGGAATTGCTCTTTGAATTTCTCACCGTCGAACTTCATTTCGACCCGAAGCCGGTGGCCGAAACCTTGTGGCGCGATTACCGGCGTGGCGGGCGTCACGACAAACCCGGTTTCCTGAAGCAATTTCTCCCAGCGGAAAAGATTGTCCCGCTTGCCAAAACCAAAACCGCCCTGCCCAAGCGCCAGGCGCGGCGTATGGTTTGAAATCAATCCGCCAATTTCCAGGAGTTGTCGTTCAAAATGCGAGCTAATGAAATTGTCAACCGTCTGTCACACCAATAGCATTCCGACGACAGCATGACGCCGACCCAACAACTGGCCACCTTGAAAGCCGCCAACTGCGAAGTCGCCTTCGACAACCTGACGCGCCAGCTTTACGCCACGGACGCCTCGCTCTACCAAATCGAGCCGCTCGCGGTGGCCTTCCCCAAAAGCGCGAACGAGGCCAGCGCAGTCATCCTGGCGGCGGTGGCGGCGGGCGCGGCGGTGATTCCGCGCGGCGCGGGGACGGGACTTGCCGGCGGGGCCGTCGGCGACGGACTGGTGGTGGATTTCGCGCGGCACAACCGGAACATTGGCGAACTGAATTTGGAGAAACGGACCGTCCGCGTCGGCGCGGGCGTGGTGCTGGACCAGTTAAATCAATTCCTTCATCCGCAGGGTTTCCGTTTTGGGCCGGACGTGGCGACGAGTTCTCGCGCGACGCTGGGCGGGATGATTGCCAATGATTCGTCCGGCTCCCACACGCCGGTTTACGGCACGACGGCGCAACACGTCAGCGAACTGGACATTGTGCTGGCGGATGGACAGGTGGTGAAGGTCGCTCCCGGCCTCGATACGCTGGCGAGGCAGCGCGAACTGGTCGAGAACCTGACCGAATTAAATTCCCTGCAAATCGCCGGGCAGTTTCCGCCGGGGCTTTTGAAACGCTGGCCGGGCTATGCGCTGGCACGGGCCGCGCACGAACCGAAAAATCTGCTCAACATTCTGGCGGGCAGCGAAGGCACGCTGGCGGCGATTTATTCTGCGGAATTGAAAATCGTTCCGCTGCCGGAGGAACGCGGCGTGGGTCTGCTGTTCTTCGCGTCCGTGACCGAGGCGATGCAGGCGGCGAACGAACTGCTCGATTTGAATCCGGCGGCCATCGAGCACATTGACCATCCGCTGTTCGAGCAGACGCGCGGGCAGCGCGAGTTTCAGGCCGCGCGCGATTTGCTGGAACTGGACGCCAAACCGTGCGAGGCAATTTTGATCGTCGAGTTTTTTGAAGGCGCGCGCGAAAAACTGGCGTCGCTGGAGAAGCGCAATCTGGGCCTGCGCAAACGCATTTTGAAAACCAATGCCGAGGCCAGCCTCGTGTGGTCGCTGCGCAAGGCCGGGCTGTCGTTGCTGACCAGCCGCAAGGGCGACGCGAAGCCGGTGACGTGCATCGAGGATTCGGCGGTGCGGCCAAAAGATTTGCCGGCCTACGTCGGCGAACTGCAAAAGCTGATGAGCCGGCTGGAATTGGAAGCTTCATTTTACGGGCACGCGGCGGCGGGATTGCTGCACGTGCGGCCGGTGCTGGATTTGCATCGCGCGGAGGATTTGAAAAAATTCCGCCAGATCGCCGACGAGGTGGCCGCGCTGGTGGCGCAATTCAAAGGAACGCTTTCAGGCGAACACGGCGTCGGCATCGCCCGCACCGAATTTCTCAAGCGGCAGGTCGGCGACGAAATGTATTCGCTCATGCGGCAAATCAAGAAGGGCTTTGACCCGCATAATTTGTTCAATCCGGGCAAAATCATTTCCGATGGCCGCTACAAAATTGACAAGCATCTGCGGATGGGCGCGGGCTATTCCCTGAAACTGCCGTTTGAGCCGGCTCTCGCTTTCGCCGCCAGAGACGACTCGTTCACGGCCAATCTGGAACAATGCAACGGCTGCGGCGGCTGCCTCAAGCAAACGCCGGCAATGTGCCCGACGTTTCTCGTCACTGGCGAGGAAATCATGTCCACACGCGGACGCGCCAACGCCATCCGCGCGGCGCTGGAATTGCGCGGAGTCCACGGCGACGCGCTGCGTTCGACGGAACTCGAAACGGCGCTGGGCAACTGTCTTTCCTGCAGAGCCTGCACCACGGAATGTCCCTCAAATGTGAACATGACCCTGCTCAAGGCGGAATTGCTTCACGCGCGCATCCGGCGCGATGGATTGAATCTGCGCGAGCGGCTGTTGAGTTCGGTGGACCGGCTGGGGCGGCTCGGTTGCGCGATGCCGCGGACGGCCAATGCGCTCCAGAATTCCCCGTCGTTCCGGAAAATGGCACGGCGGATTCTGGGGTTCACCACGGAGCGGCCACTGCCGCAATTTGCGGCGGAGCGGTTTGACCATTGGTTCGAAAAGCGAGCGCCTTCCATCCGTCCGTGGCGCGGACGGGTGATTCTCTGGGACGACACCTTCGTGCGTTATTACGAACCGCACGTCGGCATGGCGGCGATCAAGGTGCTGGAAACCGCCGGCTTTGAAGTCGTGCTGCCGGCGCAACGTCAGTGCTGCGGTCGGCCCGCCTTCAGCCAGGGCAACCTCGATGAAGCCGCACGCCTCGGACGGCACAATCTTGCGCTGTTTGAAAAAGAAGCCGGCGACACGCTGATTATTTTTCTCGAACCGTCCTGCTACTCGATGTTCGCGGAGGATTACCGGGAATTGAAACTGCCCGGCGCGGAGCGGGTCGCGCGCCGCTGCGTGTTGTTCGAGGAATTTTTCGGGAATTTTCTGGCCAACGAGCCGCGTGCGTTGAGGTTCGACAACAAACAAGAACACCTCGTTGTCCACGCGCATTGCCACGCCAAATCGCTGGCCAGCCCGGTCGCCATGCGCCGGCTCGTTGAGCGGTTGCCGCGCCGGACGGTGGCGCTGCTCGACACGGGCTGTTGCGGCATGGCCGGCGCGTTCGGGATGATGGAATCCAAATATGAACTTTCACTGAAGGTTGCCGAGCCGCTCATTCGCGCCGTCAATAACCTGCCCGACGGAACAACCGTGATCGCGTCAGGCTCAAGCTGCCGCCAGCAAATCCAGCATCTGTCGCCCGTCCGGCTGCGGCATATCGCGGAAGTGCTGGCCGGGGCGCTGGCTTGAACGCGTTCATCCGAAAAGATTTTCCAGCGCGCCGGAAAGTTCGGGAAATTGGAATTTGAACCCGGCTTTTAGGAATCGTTGGGGCGCAACGCGACAACTGGTGAGGGCGAACGAAGGTTCGGTTTTCATCAATCGCGCGCCAATCCGCACCGCCCATTCCGGCGCGGGCGGACTCCACGGACGGTGCAGCGCTCGCCGTAATTCGCGCATGAATTCCGAGTTCATGACCGGCTCCGGCGCAACCGCGTTGAATATGCCCGACACGGTTTCACATTCGATTGCCTCAATGAACATTCGCGTCAAATCGGCGAGATGAATCCAACTGAAGTATTGCCTGCCACTGCCCGCCGTCCCGCCCAGAAACCAATTTGTCAGTCTGGCCATGACCGGCAAGCCTCCACCACTGTTGCCCAGCACAATTCCGATTCGCAAAATCACGCGGCGCGTTTCCGGCATTTCCACAGAATTGAAGGCGCTTTCCCATTGCTGACAAACCTTCGACAAATTATCCGAACCGCTCGGCGTGCTTTCGTCGCACAACTGTTCCTTGCGGTCGCCATAAAAACCGATTCCGCCCGCCTGCACCCAGATATGCGGCGGGTCTTGGACATGCTGAAACGCGGCGGCAATGGCGTGAACCGAATTGACCCGCGATTCGATTATTTTACGCAGGTTTTCCGGCGTGTGAATGCAATGCACGCTGCGCCCGGCCAGATTCACCACCGCTGCCGCGCCGTCGAGGGATTGAATCCAATCACCGGTGTGCTCGCCATCCCATTTAACTTCCCGGATGCCATCGCTGCGCTCGCGCGGCGAGCGCGTCAGCACAACAACTTCGTAATCGCGCTTGCGCAATTCCCAGGCAAGCGATTGGCCGAGAAAACCGCTGCCGCCCGCGAGAATGATCCTTTGTGGCTTCATGGTATTTCAAAAAATACTCTGGTGACATGACGGCGTGCCAATGGCTTTTGTCCTGGGCAGGCTCCATCCAAACAATGGCGGTTTGCGGCGACGCGGCGATAAATCGCTCGAAGCAAAATCATTGCGCCGGGAATTTGCGCGACCGCAAACAACGGCCATGCCCACCATATTTTCCGGGCAATTTGCGCGAACGCGTCTGCGCCGGAAAAAATTTCCCCATCGTCCGCGAGCAGTATCATTTCGACGATCTGCTCGTCAGTATTCAGACCAAGCTGCGCGCGCACCCACGGCGCTTGCAGCATGGCCAGATCAAAACCGCGCCGGCGCAGCAGGTTTTGGAAACGCCGCGCAGCCTCGGCGCAAAGCGCACATTCACCGTCGTAAATCACCAAACCTCGCACGCCTTCGGTCGTTCGTTCTGGAATTGCGGTATTCACAAAAATGAATCAATTGCCGATGCCCAGCAGCTTTTGGATTTTGCCGCCGAGTTTAACAAATTTCGTGAAGGCGCTCACCGGCCAGCGATGGACCTGCTCATACCATTCCGTGGTCGTTTCAAAAAAGGCCGCCAGCTCGCGCAGGCGCTGCTCCGTGTATTTGCCGGTGCGCGAATCTTCCCCGACCTTCGCAATGCACTCGCGCAACACCGCCAGCGTCGGGTCAATCTCGCGCTTTTTCCGCTCGTCCAGCACAATGCGAAACGTCTCCCACACGTCCGGCAGCGCCTCGAAATGATCGCGCTTGTCGCCCATCACATGGACGAGCTTCACGATGCGCCAGCCCTGCAATTCCTTGAGGCTGTTGCTGACGTTGGAGCGCGCCACGGCCAGCGTGTCGCTGATCTCCTCGGCGTTGAGCGGCTTTGGCGAAATGAAAAGCAGCGAGTGAATCTGGGCAACGGTGCGGTTGATGCCCCATTTCGCCCCCATCTCGCCCCAATGCAGGACGAACTTCTGTTCGACCGGGCTTAGTTTATTCATATTTCCTTTATTTCTGTCACAACAGAATTTACAGAATAAAAGGAATCAAGTCAAGCGGAATCTTGCGAAGTGGTTTGGAAATCATCCCGCCGGCGGAATCAGCCTGATTTCAGGCGCTTTTTCGGCAATTAGCGTGTCAGCCGTGAAATCCTGCGTCTCCAGTTGTTTCAGCCAGCGTCCAATCAATTCAATCACGGCGGCCACATCGAGATGCTCGTGGAACCGCGGGTATTTTTCCAGATTGGCCAGCGCGAGCTTGAACAGCGCCGCCGCCGGCTGCGGCCGGTTCTTTTGCAGATGCACAAACGCGCCGGCCAGTTGGATCAGCCCCTTGTAGAATGAGCCGTTCGGCCCGTGCCGGTCCTTGAGCCAGATGTGTTCGAGCACCTCGTGCGCCTCAAAAAATTTCCGCCGGTTGAACAATTCGAAAAAGCCGGTGTAATGCGGGTCAAGCTTTCCCTCGCGGAATTGCTCGGCCATCGCGGCGATGCGTATTCCTTTTTTGCTCACAGACGAAGGGTAAGTGCCGGCGTCCAAAGTCTAAAGCCCAAAGTCGTCCGTGGGGCGCGTGACACCGCCCCCGGAGCGCCGGTCTCCGACCCGGCAAGGATTGAGCATACACCCGAAACGCGCCGGATCGGAGAACGGCGCTCCGCCTGGTCGCCAAGTCGGCGGCAGAGGCAAGTTTCAGGAGGGCGCGTGAAAATGAACGGCTCAAATCCCGTCACTCGTCACACGCCACACGTCACCAGCATTGACAAGTCATCCGCCTGCCGGGGCGTTTTGGCCTTGTTTCTGAATACTGCATTCTTCATTCTGCATTTAACTTTTATGGCAAAACCTGCTTTGGGGCGCGGTTTGGGCGCTTTGCTGGGCGGCAGTCCGGCTTTGACACAATCTGCGCCCGCCGTCCAGCCCGCGATTCCGGCGACCGCGCCCGATTTGCGCGAACACGTCCAGCGCGTGCCGCTGGACCGCATCCGCCCCTGCCCGCTCCAGCCGCGCAAGGATTTCTCCGACGAGGCGCTGCGCGAACTGGCCGATTCCATCCGCGAACAGGGCATCGTCCAGCCGCTCATCGTGCGCGAGCGTGGCGGTTTTTTTGAATTGATCGCCGGCGAACGCCGCTGGCGCGCGGCGCAGCTTCTGAATCTGCCGGAGGTTCCCGTCATCACCCGCGAGGCGGACGACCGCGCGGTGCTGGAGCTGGCGCTCATCGAAAATTTGCAGCGCGAAAATCTGAACGCCGTCGAGGAGGCGCACGGCTACGCGCAACTCGCGGAACAATTCCAGCTCACGCAGGAGGACATCGCGGCCAAGGTCGGCAAAAGCCGCGCGGCGGTGGCCAATGCGCTGCGGCTGCTCAAATTGCCCGAGGCGGTCCAAAAATATCTGCGCGAAGGCAGGCTGACGGTCGGCCACGCGAAGGTGATTCTCGGCTTGACGGACGAAAAGCAGTTGCTGCTCGCCGCCGGACGCGTCATCAAGGAAGGCTTGAATGTGCGGCAGACGGAAGGGCTGGTGGCCAAGCTGCAAACGCACGGCGCAAAACGGTCCGGCATCAAACTGGAAACGGTTGCCGTGTCCGCCGGCGACCCGCACGTCGCCGACCTGGAGGCGAAGCTGCGCGAAGTGTTCGCCACGAAGGTCAAATTGAACTACGCGGAAGGCAAAGGCTCGGTGGAAATTTCGTTTTTCAGCGAGCAGGAATTGGAACGGATTCTGCAAATTCTCGGCGTTGCTGAAGGGTGACAGGTGACGAGTGACAAGTGACATGAACAGAAAGGTGACAGGTGGCAAGTGACATGTGACAGGAATCCAGACGAACCCGCAAGTTCCACGGATAGCTTGGAATCTTTTGGCATTTACCAGCTCTCTCGCCAAATCTTTGACGATTTTTGGAAGGATTCGGAAATCTTGCAGAAAGATTTTCGCGGGCGGGAACTGGCAAGACAACAGGTGCGCAGCTTGGACTCTGTTTGCGCGAACATGGAGGACGGTTTCGGACGCGGCTTCGGCAAAGAATTGCCTCAACACCTGAAAATTTCCCGTGGCGAAGCGCGTGAAAGCTGCGGCCGCTACGAGCGTTGCAACCACCTGCTTCCGCCTGAAACCATTGCCCAACGCGTCTCCGCCTTGAGCCACATCATCGGCGGCTTGACCAAAACCATCCAAACAATTGAGAGTCGTCCGAATCGTAAATCTTGATCCTGTCACCCGTCACATGACACCAGTCACTCTCCGCAATCCCGTCACCCGTCATTCTCCATGATTCTGGAAATTGTCAAATACGGCCATCCGATGCTCCGGCAGAAAGGCGCGCGGATTGAAAAAATCACGCCGGAAATCAAACGGCTCATCGCCGACATGTTTGAGACCATGCGCGAGCGTCACGGCGTCGGCCTGGCCGCGCAACAGGTCGGCCAGGCGCTGCAACTCACGGTGATTGACGTGCGCGATGTCACCGACCGCCCGTCCACGCTCGAACTCAATGGCCAGCCCGCCGATCCGGCCGAAATCATGCCGCTCGTGCTGATCAATCCGGAAATCAAGCCGTTTGGCGATCCGGTTGCCGCCGGCGAAGGCTGCTTGAGCTTCCCGGAAATTTACGGCGAAGTCTCCCGGCCCGGATCCGTGGAGGCCAAGGCATTAAATGAAAAATTGAAGCCGGTGGAATTTCGCGCCGGCGGTTTGCTGTCGCGCGTCATCCAGCATGAGATGGATCATTTGAACGGCATCCTGTTCATTGACCGGATGACCAAAAAAATCAAAACCGAAATTCGCGAGCAACTGGACGAAATGCAGGCGGCGACCAAGGCGGAATTGCAGAAGAAATGAAATTTGCAGGCTTTGTCCGCAGCGAACCGGGCGTCACAATTGGGGAACACTTATGATTGACAAATAGTTACGCCGAGACACAATTTAGTTCATGAACCAGCTAGGCCACAAAACCGATGGTTAACCTAAATGTTAGGCCTCAGACGTATGACACAGAGCGCAAGAACTAGAATCCCCGGCGTTTGGATT
>Ga0302319_10021507_pt1 | contig 11619 bp, 10 predicted proteins | sample Bog_T0_2_FD_203319 | JGI IMG/M metagenome (GOLD analysis project Ga0302319, IMG submission 203319) | Peat permafrost microbial communities from Stordalen Mire near Abisko, Sweden - Bog_T0_2 | ecosystem: Environmental > Terrestrial > Soil > Wetlands > Peat | place: Sweden: Abisko, Stordalen Mire...
CTACCAGCACCGCGGCGGGATATCGACGCTGCTGTCGGTAGGACAACGGGTTCCTTACTTCCCGATCTGGAATCTGACCGGGCAGCCCGCCGCTGCCGTGCCGTGGGACTTCGACGGCGAGGGCCTGCCGCTGTCGGTGCAACTGGTGGGACGGCCATACGAGGAAACGACGCTGTTGTCGCTCAGCGCGCAGATCGAACGTGCACGACCATGGGCGCACCGGCGACCGCCGGTGTCATGACAGTGAAATCGGCCGCCAGGCGTCGAGCTTGGCGCCCGGGCGCATGACATGAGCCGGGCTGGTTGACGGTAGCCGCTGGTACTGCACCCCCTCGGCCGGGTCCGCCAGCCTGCGATACAGGTCGGCGGCCTTGGCTCCGTTGAAGTAAACCCGCGCGACGGACGGGTAGTTCGCGAACAACTCGGCAAATTTGTTGACCACCAATCCTTTTACATCGATCGCGGCGTCGGAGCTGCCGATGCGACGGCACTTGTACAGCACATCCCACAGCGCGACACCGTGCGATCGCAGCGACGCCAGACGGCAGTCATAGGGCGCCCCCACCTCGAAGCCGAACAGGTCACTCACGATTGGCCAGAACGCATTCCGTGGATTGGCGTAGTACTGGCGCGCCGCCAGTGATTGGGCGCTCGGGAACGAGCCCAAGATCAAGACCCTGGCATCGTCATCGACGACCGGCGGGAACCCGCGGAGAAGTGGTGCGTTCATCGCTTTCCATCATGGCCTGCCGGCGTTGTACGTTGACCACGTGGACGACCAGAACCTCGACGATCTGCTCGAGGGGCTCGAGGGCACCGCCCGGGCGGAGCGTGCGGAGCTGGTGGAATGGCTGCTCACGCAGGGGATCACCGCCGACGAGATCCGGGCAACCAACCCGCCGCTGCTGTTGGCCACACGCCGGCTCATCGGCGGCGACGGCACCTACGTGTCGGCGCGCGAGATCAGCGAGCGGTACAACATCGACCTGACGCTGCTGCAGCGCGTCCAACGGGCCATTGGTCTCGCGGGAGTGGAGGATCCCGATGCGGTCGTACACATGCGCGCGGACGGCGAAGCCGCCGCATATGCCCAGCGGTTCATTGAGCTGGGGCTGAATCCCGACCAGGTGGTGCAGGTCGTGCGGGTGCTTTCCGAAGGGCTTTCACACGCCGCGGAAGTCATGCGATACACCGCGCTGGCCGCGATCATGCGCCCGGGAGCGACGGAGCTGGAAATCGCCAAGGCGTCGAAGGAGCTGGTGGGGCAAGTCGCGCCGCTGCTCGGGCCGATGATTCAGGACACGCTGTTCATGCAGTTGCGGCACATGCTGGAGACTGAAGCCGTCAACGCCGGCGAGCGGGCCGCCGGTAAACCGCTGCCCGGTGCGCGTCAAGTCACCGTCGCCTTCGCGGACCTCGTCGGCTTCACCCGCCTGGGTGAAGTGCTGCCGGCCGAAGAGCTTGGGCAACTTGCCATTCGACTGGCCGATCTCGCTCGTGACCTGACCGCCCCGCCGGTCCGCTTCATCAAGACGGTTGGCGACGCGGTCATGTTCGTCTGCCCCGAGCCGGCTCCATTGCTGGACGTCGTCCTGAAGCTGGTCGACGTTGTTGATACCGACAACGAATTTCCACGCCTGCGAGCGGGAGTGGCTTCTGGGATGGCCGTCAGCAGGGCCGGCGACTGGTTTGGCAGTCCGGTCAACATGGCCAGCCGGGTTACCGGCGTGGCTCGCCCGGGCACTGTGCTGGTCGCCGATTCTGTGTGGGAGGCCCTGAACGACCCAGTTGAATCCGGGGAATTCCAGGCCTCCTTCGCGGGTGCGCGTCGCCTCAGGGGCATCAAGAATGAAGTCAAACTCTTTCGGGTCCGGCGAGGTGACGGCTCCGGCGGCGTCCACGCTTAGCGCCGAGACTGCGGTGAGGGCGCGGTTTGGCTGATCACGCTCCGTGCGGTTTCGGCGCCACCACCGCGGGCTCGCAGCCAATCGTTCGCTCTTGGTGAACGCTGTTCCATTGTGTTTGTAACGGTGTAATTATGTAATCATGAAGGCTCACCAACACGGACACCGGTCCGGTCGCCCCGGCGGCTGGCAGCAAGCTCAACAACCCGACGCTAGTGGCGCGGCGGAATGGTTCGCCGGACGCCTACCCGAAGGCTGGTTCGACGGCGATCCGACCGTCATCGTCGACCGCGAAGAGATCACGGTCGTCGGCAAGCTGGCCGACCCCGACACTTACGGCAAAAAAGAAGGCAAAGAAGAAAGCGAAGCCCGCGCCGAAGGCCGGGTCTCACGGTTCCGCGAAGAAACCCGGTCGGAGCGGATGAACATCGCCGACGAAGCCCAGGACCGCTACGGGCGCAAGGTCTCCTGGGGCGTAGAGGTTGGCGCAAAGGTTGGTTCGGAGACCGGCACCGAGCGAATCCTGTTCACTCATATCGCCGTACCTGTGATGACGCGGTTGAAACAACCGGAACGCCAGGTGCTCGACACCCTGGTCGACTCCGGTGTCGCCAGGTCGCGCGCCGACGCACTCGCGTGGTCGGTCAAGCTGGTCGGCGAACACGCGGAGGAATGGCTGGGCAAGCTACGCAACGCCATGTCGGCGGTCGACGATCTGCGCGCCCAAGGGCCCGATGTTCCTGCCGGGTAGCGGTCCCGCTATTCGCCGTTGACCTTGGCGATGATCTTGTCGGCGAGCTGGCCGCCTTGGTCGGTGATCTTGTACCCGCACGCATTGATGTCGACGATCACATTGTTCGCCACGCTCAAGGCACGCTGGCACTCCCACCCGTCGGCGCCTTCCTGGGTGTCCAGCACCGCAATCTTCGGCGGTTCGCCGATGATTTGGGCGAACGTCCACCGATACGTCTTGCTCTTGTTCGTCACGGTCACCGTCTTGCCGGCGCAGCTCTTCCACTTGTCGTTCGCGCTCTGCAGGAAGGACTTGGCTTTGTCGACGGACGGGAAGAGCACCACGGCCTGGTTGACCCAGTGGTCGTTGTTGTCCCCGGGCTCTTGGGACACCAGTGCGCTCACTCCGGTATAGCCGGAGCCCGCGTAGACCGGTTCCTGGCTGGTGTAGAGCGCGCCCTGGCAATCGGGTGGTGACAGTGTCACCCCCGAGGTGTCCATCGACGTGATGGGCTTGCTGGGCTCGATGGTCGAGGCGCCCATGACGGAGTTGATGTCTGACGGGCTCAGCAGGAGGGCGCTGAGGCGATCGGCCGCTATCAGGTCGGGAGGAGGGGGCGCCGGTTTGGGTCGGGTGACGACCCAGATCCCGACCCCGACGACGATGAGGACAACCAGAACGGCGACGCCGGCGACGATGGGCCAGGGGTTGCGTTTGCGCGGCGGGGGCTGGTGCAGGGGCTGGTTCCAAGGCGTCGGGCCGGGGGGCTGGTGTGGCGGCGGGCCCGGTGGCGTGCCGCCCCAATTTCCGCTATTGCCTTGGTAGTACGGCGGGCTGGGGACCGGTCCGCTACTGGGAGCCCAACTCGGCGGACCGCCCTGCGCAGGAGGCGGGTAGGGGGCGGCTGATGGGGGAGGTGGTGCCATGGCGGTAGCGGCCAGGGTGGGTGGGGCCGCCGCGGTCTCTGTGGAGGCGGACGGTGCGGCTTCTTCGCTGCGGCGCAAGATGCTGTCGGCGTGGTCTTGGTCGGGGTCGCTGAGTGCTTCGTGGGCGGCCAGCGCCAGATCGCCCGCGCTGGCGTAGCGGTCTTCGGGCTTTTTGGCCATGCCGCGCGCAATGACCGCGTCCAGTGACTTGGGGATGCCTGATCGTTGCGTGCTGGCCTGCGGGACGGGCTCCATCAGGTGGGCGGTGACCAGCCCCCCGGCGCTGTCGACCTTATACGGTGGGGATCCGGTCAGGCATTCGTGGAGCACGCAGGCCAGCGCATAGATGTCGGCCCGGTAGGTCACGTCTCCGTCGGAAAAGCGTTCCGGCGCCATGTATTTCCAGGTGCCCACCGCCGTGCCGAGCTGGGTGAGTTTCTCGTCGGTGGTGGCACTGGCGATACCGAAATCCACCAGGTAGGCGAAGTCGGCGCGGGTGATCAGGATATTCGGTGGCTTGATGTCGCGGTGCATCACCCCGGCGGCATGGGCGGCGTCCAGCGCCGACGCGACCTGGCTGATGATGGCGACCGCCCGCGGCGGGGTCAACGGGCCGAATCGCTTGAGCACGCTGTCGAGGTCGATGCCCTCGATGAGGCGCATCTCCAGAAACATCTTTCCGTCGATTTCGCCGTACTCATGGATCGGGACTACGTGGGGCTCCTGCAAACGGCCCGCGATCCGCGCTTCGCGCTTCATCCGCTCGCGAAACACCGGGTCGCTGCTGAACTGGTCGGACATCAGTTTGACCGCGACCGTCCACTCCTTGACGGTGTGTTCGGCCTCGTAGACCTCGCCCATGCCACCCCGGCCGAGCAGCCGTTTCAGGTGATAGGGCCCAAACATCGTCCCCACCCGCGAAGCCTGCGCGTCGCTCATCGCTGATCCTCCAAACCAAACCCGGCCACGCCGACCATATCAACAACCTGCGGCCAAACGAGGCCGTCGCAACCCCCTGGCCTAGCAATCATGCCGGTAAGCCGCCGTCCGGGCAGCGCAGCATCAGGCCTGAGTCATCTCGTAGTACGCACCGCGCCGGGCAAGTAGCTCGGCGTGCGTGCCTTGTTCGACGATCCGGCCGGACTCCACCACCAGAATGCGGTCAGCCTCCCGAATGGTGGAAAGACGGTGCGCGATAATGAAACTCGTCCGGTCCCGGCGAAGCTCGCGCATCGCCTCCTGGATGAGGGCCTCGGTGCGGGTATCGACCGAGCTGGTCGCCTCGTCCAGGATCAGTATCTGCGGGCGGGCAAGAAAGGCGCGGGCGATGGTGATGAGTTGCTTCTCGCCGGCGCTGATGCTGCTGCCGTCGCCGGTGACGCGCGTGCGGTAGCCGGCCGGCAGTGCGCGTACAAAACGATCGACATAGGCCGCCTTGGCGGCCTGTACGAGTTCTTCGGCGCTGGCGTCTGGCCGTCCATAAGCGATGTTCTCCGCGATCGTCCCGTCGAACAGCCAGGTGTCTTGCAGCACCATGCCGATTCGCGATCGGAGTGTTTGCCTGCTCACCGTGGTGATATCGATTCCGTCGACAAGAATTCGGCCGGAATCGACGTCGTAGAACCGCATGAGCAGGTTCACCAGGGTGGTCTTGCCGGCTCCGGTTGGGCCGACGATCGCTATCGTGCTACCCGCTTCGGCCACCATCGACAGGTCTTCGATCACCGGAGTGCCCGCGCGGTAGGCGAAGTTCACCTGCTCGAACTCGACGCGACCACTCAGCCGCTGACGCTGGCCGTTGGGCGGCGGCTGTGTTTGCTCCGAAGCCGGCTCAGGACCCGGTGACTCCTCGGGTTCGTCGAGTAGCTCGAACACCCGCTCGGCGCTGGCCACCCCCGATTGCAGGGTGTTGTAGATCCCGGCCGTCTGGCTCAGCGGATTGTTGAACTGCCGAACGTATTGGATGAACGCCTGGATGTTGCCAAGCGTGATGTGTCCGGTGGCCACCTGCAGGCCACCGATCACGGCGACCGCGACGTAGCCGATGTTTCCGATGAATGTCGTGGCGGGTTGCACCAGCCCGGAGATGAACTGGGCGCCGAAACCTGCCCGGTAGACGTCGTCATTGAGGCTGCGAAACTGCTCGCGTGCCGCGGCCTGGTGCCCGAATGTCTTGACCACCGTGAACCCGCTGTAGGTCTCTTCGATATGGGCGTTCAGCCGCCCGGTGCTGGTCCACTGGGCCGTGAAAAGACGTTGCGAGCGACGGGTGATCGCGCGCGTCGCCAGCAGCAACATCGGCACCGACAGCACTGTGATCAGTGCCAATAGCGGCGAGATCGACACCATCATCGCCAGCGCCGCCAGAACGGCCAGAATCGACGTCACCAGCTGGCTGATCGTCAGCGACAGCGACGACTGGATGTTATCCACGTCGTTGGTAACCCGGCTGAGCAACTCGCCGCGCTGCCGTGCGTCGAAGTAGGAAATCGGCAGCCGGTGCAGCTTGTCCTCGACGTCGGACCGCAGCGCGGCGATGGTCTTCTGCACGGTAATGTTCAGCAGCCGGGCCTGCACCCAAAGCAACAGCGCGGCAATCAAATACAGTATCAGAGCCAGCGCCAGAGTCCGCCCCACCGCGTCGAAGTCAACGCCCCGGCCCGGCACCACCTTCATTCCGGACAGCAGCTCGGCGAAGGCGTTGTCACCACGGGTCCGGGCTTCGGTGATGGCCTGCGCCTTGGTGATTCCCGCGGGTAGCCGTCGTCCGATCACGCCGTTGAAGAGCAGATCGGTTGCGTGGCCGAGGATCCGCGGTACGACGATGCCGATTGCGGTGCCGGTGATGCCCAGCGTGATGACCGCGGCGCTCAGCCGGCGTTGTGGTGCAAGTCGTTTCACCAGGCGGGACGCCGAACCCCAGAAGTTGCGCGAGCGCACGGCTGTGGGGTGCGGGGCAGCGCCACGGGGCCGCTCGCTGATGGCTGTCACTGCACGCCCCACGCTCCGCCGCTCATCGATTGCGACGCGGCGAACTCCGCGTAGGCGGGGCAGTCGACCAGTAGCGATTCGTGGTTCCCTGTACCGACGATCTTCCCATTGTCGACAACGATCACCTGGTCGGCTCGCGCAGTAGTTGAAATACGTTGTGTGACAATGACGATGGTGGAATCCACCGCCGCCTCGCGTACCGCCTCACGGACACGAGAGTCGGTGTGCATGTCGAGCGCGGACAGTGCGTCGTCGAACAGATAGACGGCCGGCCGGCGGATGACGGCCCGGGCTATCGCCAGCCGTTGGCGCTGCCCACCGGAGAAGTTGATGCCGCCCTGGGCTACGCGCATTTGCAGCCCATCCTCGTGTCCCCGCACGAAATCCTCTGCGGCCGCAACTCGTAACGCCTCCCACATCTCGTCGTCGGTCACTACCTGGTTTGGGGCCGCGCCGTAGCGCAGGTTGTCCGCGACGGTGCCGGAGAACAGGTAGCCGCGCTGGGGCACCAGCCCGATTGCCGACCAGAGCCGCTCGGTGTCGTAGTCGCGCACGTCGATGCCGTCGATCAGCACGGTCCCGGCGGTGGCGTCGTACAACCGGCAGATCAGCGACACCAGCGTCGACTTGCCCGAACCTGTGCTGCCCACGATCGCGGTGCTGGTTCCGGGCAGCGCGGTCAATGAGATATCCAGCAGAACTGGGCATTCGGCGCCGGGATAGCTGAATGTCACGCCATCCAAGCGCACCACGCCGGTGACCCCATCTCTCGGGAACTTAGGGTTCTGTGGGCTTTCGATGGCGGCGGACGTAGCGAGCACTTCGGTGATCCGTTCGGCGCACACGGACGCGCGCGGCAGCACGACCAGCGTCATGGTCGCCATCATCACCGCCAACAGAATCTGGGCGAAATAGGACAGGAACGCGGTCAGTGAGCCGACTTGCATCTGGCCCCTGTCGATGCGCAGCCCACCGAACCAGATCAGCGCGACGCTGGAGACATTGATGGTCAGCGTGGTTACCGGCAGCATCAGCGCTTGCCAGTTGCCGGCGGTCAGCGCGGTACCGGACAGTGCGGCATTGGCCTTGGCGAACCTGTCGCGCTCAAAATGTTCGCGGGTGAACGCCCGGACCACCCGCACACCGGACAGCTGGTCGCGCATCACCCGGTTGATGCCGTCTATCAGGCTCTGCATGCCGCGGAACAGCGGCAGCAGGTGCGTCATGATCCAGTAGTTGCTCACGCCCAGAATGGGAATGCTGATCAGCAGCAACCAGGTCAGCGCGGCCTCCTGGCGGACGGCCATGATGATTCCGCCAACGCACATGATGGGCGCGGTCACGAGCACGGTGGCGGCCATCTGCACCAGGAACACGATCTGGCGGACGTCATTGGTGCTGCGGGTCAGCAAGGTCGCAGCGCCGAACCGGGCGGTCTCCGGTTCCGAGAACGTGATGACGTGTTCGAACATTGCGCCGCGCAGGTCGCGTCCGAAGCCGGTACCGGTCCGGGTGCCGAAGTAGATCACCCCGATCGAACACAGCACCTGCAGCCCGGTGACCCCGAGCATCACCACGCCGAGCCGGACGATGGTGGTGGTATCGCCCTTCGCGACGCCGTCGTCGATGATGGCGGCATTAACCGTCGGAAGGTACAACGACGCCAGGGTGCTGATCAGCTGCAGTGCCATCAGCACCGCGACCAGCCGGCGATACGGCCGGATGTACTGGCGCAATAGTGCCGACAGCATTGGGTAACTGTCGCACACTGCGCTGGCACGAGTTCGCGGCGCCACGCCCGCCGGTCGTCATGAAATGCCTGTTCAAGTGCGGTGTCGGTGGTTGGCCAGCTCGGGTGCCGCTACAGTGCATCCTGTGGACCAGCAACAGCCTTGGGCAAGGCAGGGCAGCAGTGCGGCGTAATTCGAGAGCACTGACCCTGTCGGTGTCGGCCTTGATGATCCTGCTCGCCGTGCTTACCGGATGCTCCGACTCCGGCGGCGACAAGCCGGGCGCCGCGCCATCGGCGGGGCCGGGCAGCGGGGAGGGTCACCACGGTCCGATGTTCCCGGTATGCGGCGGCGTTGGCGATCAGGCGGTGTCGGATTTGACCAAGATGAGCGGGCTGATCAACACCGCGCGGAATTCGGTGGGCTGCCAATGGCTGGCCGGCGGCGGCATTCTCGGCCCGCACTTCTCCTTTTCCTGGTATCGCGGCAGTCCGATCGGGCGCGAACGCAAGACCGAGGAGCTGTCGCGCGCCAGCGTCGAAGACATCAACATCGACGGCCACGGCGGTTTCATCGCCGTCGGCAACGAGCCGAACTTGGGCGATTCGTTGTGCGAAGTCGGGATCCAGTTTCAGGACGACTTCATCGAATGGTCGGTCAGCTTCAGCCAAAAGCCCTTCCCGCCGCCGTGCGACATAGCGAAAGAACTGGCACGTCAGTCGATTGCGAACTCGAAATGATGAAAAGGCATGTCCTGAAGGCACTGGTCGCCGTGACCAGCACGGTAGCCGTGTTGACCGGATGTTCGGAGTCCATCGGCGGTACCGCCGTGAAGGCGGGCTCGGGCGGCAGCCCGCGCAACAACAATTCCCAGCAGCAGTATCCGAATCTGCTCAAGGAATGTGAAGTCTTGACCACCGACATCCTGGCCAAGACCGTGGGGGCCGATCCGCTCGACATTCAAAGCACGTTCGTCGGCGCGATCTGCCGGTGGCAGGCGGCCAACCCGGCCGGTTTGATCGACATCACCCGGTTCTGGTTCGAGCAGGGCAGTCTGGGCAACGAGCGCAAGGTCGCCGACTTCCTGAAGTACAAGGTCGAGAGCCGCAACATCGCCGGCGTCGACTCGATTGTGATGCACGCCGATGACGCGAACGGCGCATGCGGGGTAGCCAGCGACGCGGCCGGAGTGGTCGGCTGGTGGATCAACCCGCAGGCGCCCGGCATCGACGCCTGCGGTCAGGCCATCAAGCTGATGGAGCTGACGCTGGCCACCAATTCTTAAGGGTCGGTTTCTCGCGGCACGTGGAATGCGGTCAGCGCGGCCCGGCCCGGTTCCAGGCCCGCCCAGTCGCCTGGGACGGTGAACACGGCGATGGCCGATGTCGGGTACTTGTCCGAAATACGTTCCAGGGCTGCCGTGTCGGTGCCGTCGGTGCCCGCGAGTATCAGCGACACGTCAGACATCGTCGGTTCGTGTCCTACCACCAGCAGGGTGGCGACCTCGTCCGAAACCTTGTTGATCTCCTCAATCAGCACGCCGGGCGTGGCGCCGTACAGCCGCTCTTCGTAACGGGCCGGTGCGTCGATGCCGGTGCGCTCCAGAGTCTGCCGGGTCCGCGTCGCCGTGGAGCACAACACCCCATCGATGGTGGGCACGTTGGCGCGCAGCCAGTCACCGGCCAGCGCGGCCTCCCGGATTCCACGGGGCGCCAACGGCCGGTCGTGATCGGCGACCCCGTCCGGGTACGACGACTTGGCGTGCCTTAGCAGCACCAACCGCAGCAACTTGGCTTCGTTCATCCGAACCACCCTAGGGCTAATCATCCGCTTGGAGGCATGCCGGTGCGCGTCCCCGGAGTTGTCGGTGGCCCGCCCTAGACTTCGCAGTGCCTTGATAGCCATGCAATTTCGGATGGAGGTTCACCGGGATGCGGTTCCTGCACACTGCCGACTGGCAGCTTGGCATGACCCGGCACTTCCTTGCCGGCGATGCTCAGCCGCAATATTCGGCGGCCCGCCGCGACGCGGTGGCCGGCCTAGGCGCGCTGGCGGCCGAGACGGGCGCCGAGTTCGTCGTGGTCGCCGGTGACGTCTTCGAACACAACCAGCTGGCTCCGCAGGTGATCAGCCAGTCCCTGGAGGCCATGCGCGCCATTGCTATTCCGGTCTACCTGCTGCCCGGCAACCACGACCCGCTGGACGCGTCATCGGTGTATACCGGCGCGCTGTTCACCGCCGAATGCCCGGACAACGTGGTGGTGCTTGATCAGGCCGGCGTCCATCAGGTACGGCCAGGGCTGGAGATCGTCGCTGCGCCCTGGCGGTCCAAAGCACCGACCACTGATCTTGTCGCCGAGGCGCTCGACGGGCTGGCTCCGGCTCCGACCTCTGCCAAGGTCACCCGGGTGCTTCTCGCCCACGGCGGTGTCGACATTCTTGACCCCGATCGCGATAAGCCCTCGCTAATTCGGCTCGCCGAGCTGGACGACGCGTTGGCCGGTGATGTGGTGCACTATGTGGCTCTGGGGGATAAGCATTCGCTCACCCAGGTCGGCACCAGCGGCCGGGTGTGGTACTCGGGCTCGCCGGAAGTCACCAACTTCGATGACGTCGAATCCAACCCGGGCCACGTCCTGGTCGTCGACATCGACGAAACCGACATGCGACGCGCCGTCACCGTGACGTCCCGGCATGTCGGCCGCTGGCGGTTCATTACGCTGCACCGCCAGCTGGACAACAGCCGCGACATCGCTGATCTCGACCTGAACCTGGACTTGCTGACGGCCAAGGACCGAACCGTCGTGCGGCTGGGGCTGACCGGTTCGCTGACGGTCACCGACCGCGCCCTGCTGGATGCCTGCCTGGACAAATACTCACGGCTGTTCGCCTCGCTTGAACTCTGGGAACGGCATACCGACGTCGCGGTCATACCCGCCGACGGAGAGTTCACCGGCCTCGGTATCGGGGGATTCGCCGCCGCCGCCGTCGAAGAGCTGGTCGCAACCGCGCGCGACGGCGACACCGATTCTGCCGTCGACGCCCAGGCCGCGCTGGGGTTGTTGCTGCGGCTGACCGACCGGGGAGCCGCATGAAACTGCACCGGCTGGTCCTGACGAATTACCGCGGCGTCGCGCACCGCGAGATCGAGTTCCCCGACCACGGGGTGGTGGTGGTCTACGGCGCCAACGAGATCGGCAAGTCCTCCATGATCGAGGCGTTGGACCTGCTGCTGGAATCCAGGGACCGGTCCACAAAGAAGGAAGTCAAGCAGGTCAAACCGACCAACTCCGACGTCGGCTCGGAAGTCACCGCCGAAATCAGCAGCGGTCCTT
>Ga0302319_10021513_pt1 | contig 11618 bp, 6 predicted proteins | sample Bog_T0_2_FD_203319 | JGI IMG/M metagenome (GOLD analysis project Ga0302319, IMG submission 203319) | Peat permafrost microbial communities from Stordalen Mire near Abisko, Sweden - Bog_T0_2 | ecosystem: Environmental > Terrestrial > Soil > Wetlands > Peat | place: Sweden: Abisko, Stordalen Mire...
CGGCGAGATACCAATGCCGACGTCCTCGTATCCGGTCGCAGTGGTCGGCTTCTTGTGTCGGCTGTTCAGGCAGTGCGGTCATGCTGCACGCAAGCTGGCGAAGTCGGGCCGCCGGCCTCCGAGTCGAACCGCGTTCAGCTGGTCGCAGAGGCAGTAGTTCATAGGGCAGCGGAGCGCTGACGCCAACGCGCCAGTGGTCGTTCGATCAGGTGCCAGCTGATCATCGCGATCCCGAATGTGACCGCCAGCCGTACGGCCATCGTCGGCCAGAACGCCATGCGGTCGTATCCAGGAAGAAAGATCAGATAGACGGGGAAGTGGACGATGTAGATGGCATACGACAGGTTTCCTACGTACACCAGGAACCCGCATCCGACGATTCGTGACCCGATGCTCCCGGGGCACAGGACGAAATACGTGAGGATGATCGTCGTCGCGATCGTGGCGAATGGAATCCACCAGAGAATCACGTTCCTTGAAAACAAGGGTGCCTCGAAGAGAATCCAGACGAGGAGGGTGGTCGACACGATCGCGGCCACGGGAAGCGCCGGGACGAGCCACCGTTTCCAGGCATGCAGGAAGCCATCAGATGCCAGTAGACCGAGGATGCAACCGACGAACAGGGCATCAGCCCGACTGTCGAAGGCGTTGTAGGCGCGGGAGAAGGCCGCGTCTGTCCAGACATGGGTGCGGTAGACGAGCCACAAACGATCGCCGACACTCAGGGCGATTCCGATGGCGGCGAATAAATATGCGAGTCGCCGCCGTCCGAATCCAACAGCGACCACCATCAGGATGGACCAGATCACGTAGAACTGCTCTTCCACCGAGAGCGACCAGGTCTGGGCGAAATAGCCAAGGAAAGGCTCGTGACCGAATGCCACCCGGTAGTCCTCGAAATAGAACAGCGCAGCCGCCGATTCCTCCCACACTCGTTCCTCAGCGCCGGGGACGAAGACGAACGCGGCGTAAACGAGCAGGAGGACCACCGCGAGGATGAGCGGAGGTCCGAGGCGGACGATGCGTCGGACGTAGAAGCGCTTCAGGCTGATACGACCGTGACGCTTTCCTTCGTCGGCCAGCATCGCCGTGATGAGGAATCCGCTGAGGACGAAGAAGACCTGCAGCGCGACCCACGCGCCGGGCATTGTGCTGAAGTTGGAGTGATAGACGAGCACCGTGAACAGGGCCAGAGCCCGGATGCCGGTTAAGGGAGGACGGTAGCCCAGGCGGAATCGGTAGAGGGAGGTTTGGCTCGCCTCACCTTGTGGAGATTCAAGTAAGCCGCTGGAATCTGAATCTGCCTGGGACGCTCCTCCGGAGGCAACAGGCAATGTCTGATCCTTGGTGCTGTCAACAGGGGAGTTCGGCTCGGTGACCGCCGCCTGCGGTACTACGGCCCCGCCGGAGGAACCGTCGAGATGGCGATCCGTCGGGGTTCCGTTGTCGGCGGGCGTTGGACCATCCGTCATCGTGTCAACCCAACGCCCGTCATCATCGATTCCCCTTCGCCGATACTAGTAACGCGTGCAACGAAGGCTGACCCCTGGCACATCTGCTCGCAGCGTGGGATGGAGGGGTCGTAGATGACATCCGCGCTTGCGCAAGGTCGTGCCGTCACGCGGTTGCTCAGCCGAAGCCCGGACATTTGGCGTCCCCGGTTTGACATTGCGAGGTGCTGACGGAGACGACACGGGTTCCGTCCATGGTGACGGTCACGAGCCGGTACACGGTCCCCTTCGGGATGACCAAACCTGTGTAGTTCGATTCGATGGGGTTCACCCCCGGCGCCCAGCCATCGGACTCAAGCTTCCATGCGACACCTTCGGAAATCCAAATACCGGAAAGGAGCGACTTGGGTCCATTCACGACCGTGAGAGCCACGGGACCCTCGGGCGCGACCCGCTCGACGGCCCGGGCGATGTTGATGACCGATGCGGCGTCGACTGCATCCCAGCTCACGGTCTGTTCTGTGGGGGTGAACCGTTGGAGCCCGCCGGTGTCGCTGACGACAGACACCACCCCCCAGGCCACGGTTGCCCAGATCATGATGCCGAGCGGCCAGAGGAGGTCGAGAAGGTAGAAGAGGTTGAGGTAGTTCTTGGTGGGGAAGATGGCGAACGAAATCAGGACTGCGACGCTCGCGAGTAGTGACACGCTCGCCGCAGCGGCCAGCGGAGATCGTCGGGTGATCCGACCCCACACCACTGTGGCGCCAAGGACCACGAGGACAGCTACACCGGTCGCCTGCTTGGCCGCCGTCTCGAACGTGATGAGGCCTGCCGTCGTCGTCGGCTGGTGGGCGAGCCACACCGGCGAGGGGAGTGCGACCCTGCCGAGGAGCGAGAGCGCGAAACTCACTCCGAATTTGGCCTGCCCCGATTGACTTCCTGCCAGGGCACTGAGGTTCCCACTCTTCCCGAAGAGCTGCTGGAGGATCGGGACGATCCAACAGGCGAGTGCCACACCGAGTCCGATCCACAGCCAACGCAGGCGCCGCGGTCGGGCCCCGACGGCCAGCCCGAGGAGTGGTGCGATCAGGGCGAGTGCGGCGCAGGGGATCGAGAACAACAGGTGCGCTTGGGCGGCCACAGACGCCGTAAAGACGAGCACCGGCCACCAACCGAACCGACCACTTGCCACGACCCACGCGAGCGCCAAGGTGGCGATGAAGAACGGGATCGGGAAATAGGCATTCCAGGAAATGTTCTCGAACACGGAAGGGGTGAGCCAGAACAGGTCCGCCACCGCGAACGCGATGACGCCACATCCGACCCACAGCTGGGTCGTCCACACCGCCTCGATAGCGACAGACAGCACAACACCAGCCAGCACTGCGGCACCCCAGAGCATGCCCTGTGTCGCATCGAGTCGAACGGGGACCGCGAGCAGCCAGAAAAGCAGCGGCCCGGGGTCGAAGAGTGCGCGTCCGGACCCCCCCGCGGTCGAGAGCATTCCCACGACGGGGGGATGAGCGGAAAATGTTTGGAATGCTCTGCTGGCGATGGCGGCATTGTCACCGACCGGTCGCCACCCGTCAGCTGCTTCTATGCCCGCAGACGCCAAGACGGTGACCCAAACGGCAATGTGGCTCGCGATCCTGACCGCCAATGGCGCCCAGTGGACCTTGGGCGTCGTGTCAGGTTCGGGAACTGTCGAGCGCACGTTGGTGTGAGTTCCGGTCATCAGGGTCGCCTGTGATCATTGCAGTCGCGCTCCGAGTAACGAGGCGGGGCACTGAAGAGATGGTAGAGGGCGCGACGTGAGGTAGGTCACCGTTCTCTCTGTCATGGACCGATCGTGGTCGACCGATCCGCGCTTCCGATCTTTGCCGCCTGCGAGAGAACCCAAGGCGCCACCAACCGTGCACCGGCGGTCGTGACATGGATTCCGTCGGCATACCTGACGTTCACCCCGTCGACCGTCTGCTGGAAGCGACCGCCCGGGTCCAATTTGGCACCGAGATCCATGATGACCACCTTGCCGCTGGAGGCCCTCGCTACCTCGCGGAGCAGTGCGTTGTATCGGTTGACCCGGGCCGGATCGTCTTCGGGCCACGGATTGCCGTCGGCCTGCTCCTGCTGGTGGTAGTAGGGCGCAGTCAGGAGGACGACTGGGGCGCCGGTCGAGCCCAGCACGCGTGTGGCAGTGGTCAGCGCCAGTTTCTCCTTGGCGTCGAAGTCGGACGAGAGAATGTTGGTCGTTCCGTTCCCGACGAACTGATCGCGCACTTCGTACTCGCCGTCGGCCAGGAGCACGACGTCCGGGTTGAATGCCTTGACATCGGCCTGCCAGCGGGTGAGCTGTGAGTCGCACGGTACCGGTATGTGCCCGCCGCGATAGCCGAGGTTGCCATTGACGACCGTCCCGTGGAAGCTCGTCGCGTAGGTCATCAGGCCGCAGCCGAACACGCCGTCTCCTGCGTACTGAACGTCGTACTTGCTCGATTCGGGCCCGAGGCCGAATCCGAGGAAACTCGCTTCGGAGTCGCCGACGAGGAGTACGCGGATCGGTCCGCGGGTCCCGACGGCCACCGCCGGCACGTTGGCCGCCGTACCCGGATCTTCGCCCTTGGGAATCGCGAATCCGACCCGGCCTGAGGGCGGTGTCTGGTTGACCGCCGCCGTCGCTCCAGCCGTTGAGCTCACCAGAAGAACCGCTGTCGCCCCGACTGCCAGTGGCGTGATCACCCAGCCCCGCCAGCTACGGAGCAGGCCCCGGCGGATGGGCATCTCCAGGAAGTGGAACGACACTGCCGCCACAGCCACCGAACAGGCAACCCGGAGGCCGAACAGCGCCCAGCCCGACAGGCCGGTCCGCGCGTGCGTGAGGACGACGAAGATCGGCCAGTGGTAGAGGTACAGGCCGTACGAGATGGCTCCCACGTACCGCACCGGCCGCAACGACAGGATTCGGCCCCACGGGCTCCGGGGCAGGAGGGCCACGCTGGCGATGACGGCAGCGGTCGCCAGGGCCACCAGCGTGAATCCTCCGCGATAGATCCAGGTGGACGTGCTGTCGACGGCGTAGGCCAACCAGAGCACGATCGCGAGCCCCGCACCTCCGAGCACGACAAGAGCTGCCCGAGCTGCCGGGTGGAGGTCGAACGTCCGGACCAGTGACGTCGTGGTGACGGGACCGGACCTGCGGCGGGGGAGCGGGTGGGCTAGGACGATGGCCAGTGCTGCCCCGATCAGCAGCGCCTGGGCGCGGGTGTCCGTGCCGTAGTAGGCCCGACTCTCACCAGACCCGTTGCCAAAGACGACGGCCATGTCGATGGCGCTGGCCATTGCTCCAGCGACTGTAAGCACGAGGAGTGTCCGCAGCGATCGGGACCACTTCAGGACCCCGAGGACGATGAGCGGCCAGACGACGTAGAACTGCTCCTCGATCGAGAGCGACCAGGTGTGAAGCAGGGGCTGTGGGGTGTTGAGTGCTGCGAAATAGCCCTGGCCGCCGGAGATCTGGTGCCAGTTGTTGAAGTAGAGCAACGTGGCGACGGCGTTGCTCCTAATTTCGCCCAACGTGTCGGGGGTCGCCAGGAAGAATCCGTAGAGAGCGACCCCGACCAGCATCACCAGTAGGGCCGGCACCAGGCGCCGTACCCGATGGCCCCAGAACCGCTTCAGCCCGATCCCGGAGTTCTGCCGGTATTCCGACACGAGGAGCCCGGTGATGAGGAATCCCGAGAGCACGAAGAAGACGTCGACCCCGAAGAATCCACCGCTGGCCCAGGTGAAGCCCCCGTGGAACACCAGGACGAGCACGATGGCGAGGGCACGGATCCCGTCGAGCGCCGGTATCCGTCCGAGCGAAGGCTCAGGTGCGGGCGTGTGGTCGACGGCGGAGGTCGCGTCGTCCTCGGCCCGCGGACGGGCCGCGACCTGCTCTTCCACGGCTCCTCCCACCGCCGAATGGTAGCCCTACCCTCCTCGGGCCAAACATCGGTGTCCCTGCGGATCAGCTGGCCGAGTGGGCGGCAGCAGACCTCTGGCGCCACCGCATCAGTGGCCGCTCGATCAGGAACCAACTGGCGATGGCGATGGAGAAGATGACGGCCAGCCGGGCCAGTTCGTTCGGCCAGAACGCCCAGCCCGTCTCGTTCTGTTGGATCGCCAGGTACACCGGAAAGTGGATGAGGTACACCGTGTACGACAGGTCCCCGATGAAGACCAGGAAGCCCAGCCCCACCAGCTTCGATCCGAGACTCGCCGGGCAGATCACGAAGTACGTGATGATCACCGCCGAGGCCACGGTCGTCGTCGGCAGCCACCAGACGACGAGATTCTCGGTATTGAGCGGGGCGTAGAGCAGGATCCAACAGAGGAAGACCGCCGAGACCGCGGCAGCTGTCGTGATCAGCCCCCGGGCCCAGCGGGCCCACCCGTGGAGATAGCCGTCAGCGGCCAGCATGCCGAGGAGGCACCCGAGGAAGAGCGCGTCGGCCCGGGAGTCGAAGGCGTAGTAGATCCGGTCGAACACGACGTTGTCGAAGTGGCGTGCGTGGTAGACGAGGAACAGTCGGTCGGCGGTCGACGCCAGCATGCCGACGACGGCGAACCCGTAGGCCAGACGGCGCTTGCCGACGGCCACCGCAGCCACCATGGCGAGCGACCAGAGGATGTAGAACTGCTCCTCCACCGACAGCGACCAGGTCTGGGCCAGGTAGCCGAAGAACGGTGCGTGTCCGAAGGCCTGGCGGTAGTCGGCGTAGTAGAAGAGCGCAGCGAAACTGTCGCCCCACAGTCGGGCGGCAGCGTCCGACACGTTGACGAAGTAGGCGTAGATGCCGAGGAGGATGACGGTCAGCAGCAACGGGGGGAGTAGGCGGACACCACGGCGGGCGTAGAAGGCGCCGAGGCTGATGCGCCCGTTGCGCTGTCCTTCCCCCGCCAACATCGCGGTGATCAGGAATCCGGACAGCACGAAGAACACCTGGAGCGCCACCCAGGTGCCCGGCAGCGTCTCGAAATTGGAGTGGTAGGTGAGAACAGTAAAGAGGGCGAGCGCCCGGATGCCGGTCAGTGGAGGTCGGTTCCCGAGTCGGAATCGGTAGGGCTCGGGTGACACCGGGTCCGGAGCGATCGCGCCAACTGCGGAATCGTCGTCGATGACTGCAGTCTGGGCCCGGTTCCGGGCGGCACCGGGCGAATGTGCGCCTGGGCGGCTAGGCATTGCCCGCCTCCGTCGGAGAATTGACCCATCGGCACTGGCTGCCGAGCCGCTGCGGGGCCCGTCGACCACGTGTCGCCATCGCCAGGATGGTACACCGGGGCATCCAAGGGGCTCCGGGTCGTGGACCTCCTCCACTACCATCACCGCCATCGCACACCGGGGGAACACCGAGGTCGGGACCGGGTCCGATTCCCGTGACCAAGAGACCCACACCGTCGCGTTGCCACCCCCACCCGGTCGTCGGTCGGGCGTTCCGACGTGGTGGCCGGTGCTCGTTCCGTTGGCCATCGTCCTGGTGGGGGCCTGGACCTATCGCTGGGTTGACGAGGACGCCTTCATCAACTTCCGCATCATCCACAACCTGCTGGCCGGCCATGGTCCCGTCTTCAACGTGGGGGAGCGGGTCGAGGTGGACTCCGACCCCCTGTGGATGTTCACGCTCGCCCTGGTGCACGCGGTCACCCCCTGGGCCTCGCTGGAGTGGACCTCAGTGGTGCTGGGTCTGATCTGCACGGCGGGCGGATTCGTCGCCGGCGGTGCCGCTGTGGGCCTACTGGGTGGTCGTCATGGGGAGGGGACCGTCCTGCCGATCGGCCTGCTGATGGTCTCGGTCGTCGCCGGAGTCTGGGAGTTCATGACGTCCGGGCTCGAGATGTCCATGGTGATCCTGTGGCTGGGGTGCTCGTACCTACTCCTCGTCAGGACCGCCGGCCGGCGTCGTGGCGCGGTGCCGACCGCCGTGGTGGCCGGGCTCGGAACCCTCATCCGCCCCGAACTCGCCCTCGTCTCCGTGGTGTTCGTCGTCGCGCTGGTGGCCCTCGTGGCGTCTCCTTCGTGGGGTGACGGCACTGGTCGGGTCCGCCGGTCGTTCGGCATCGTGGCGGCCGCGTTCGCCCTGCCGGTGCTCTACCAGCTGTTCCGGATGGCGTACTACGCGCTCCTGGTGCCCTCGACCGCGCTGGCGAAGGCGGCGGGTTCGTCGTGGTGGTCGCAGGGTGCCACCTACCTGTGGAACTTCGTCGCCCCCTACACCCTCTGGCTCCCGATGGTCCTCGCCGCGGGGGTCGTCACGGTCCGGATCGTCGCCTGGTGGGGGGAGGGCGACCGGACGGGAGTGCTGCTGCTGGCCACACCGGTCGTCGCCGGGGTCGTCGACCTCCTCTACGTGGTCGAGGTCGGTGGCGACTACATGCACGCCCGCCTGCTCCTTCCCGCCTTCTTCGCGCTGTGCCTTCCCGTCTACGTCGGCGTCCGTTCGCTCAAGGGCCTGCTGATCGTTCCTGTCGCCGGCATCGCGGTGTGGTCGGTGGTCTGCCTCGGGTGGCTGCGATTCGTACAGCCACCGGCGCCCCCTCATCTCGGCCTGCAGACCGTCTTCATCTCCAACGAGCGGAACAGCTGGATCACGGCCACCGGATCGCCCCACCCCGTGACGGCTGGCGACTACCGACGGGCCCTGTCGGGCAAGGCCGGTGCCGTGCTCGCTCGGTCCGCCCGTGCCGTCCCGGCCGGCCAGCAGCGGATGCTGGTCATCACGAACCCGTTTGCTCCGCTTGATCCGGCGAGCGAAGTCCCGGCCCGGTCGCCGCTGCCGTTCACCCTCGCCGTCAACCTGCCGGCCATCGGGGTCATCGGCTACCTGGCGGGGCCTGACGTCTACGTCTATGACGAGTTCTCGTTGGCCAACCCCGTCGGGAGCCACACCACCGTCACCCACCACGCCCGTCCCGGGCATGAGAAGTTGGTCGGACCGTCCTGGATGCTGGGCCGCTTCGGTGTGCCCGGAACGACGGCCGAGCCCGGTGGACCGTCGGCGGCCTCCATCGCCTCGGCGCGTGTCGCCCTGACATGCAACCCGCTGCGGGCCTATCTGTCGGCGATCACCGGACCGCTCACGGTGTCCCGTGCGTTCGCCAACATCGGCGACAGCCTCGGGTTCACGACGATGCACTTCAGCGCCGACCCGACCGCGGCCGCGGTGCAGCTGTGCGGGCCGGCAGGAGGTGGAGGGTGACGGCGACGTTCGCGACCGGCACCGAGCACGAAGACGCTGTCCGAACGCCTGCCGGCGGTGGCCGGTGGGGTCTGCCCGTGACCGGTCTCCTCTACCTGGTCCTGGGGGTCGGACTCTGGTGGAACATCTGGTCGACCCACCCGTCCACGGTCACCACCTGCGGCTGTGGCGACGCGGCGCGCTTCGTCTGGTACTTCCGATGGCCGGCATTCGCCATCACCCACGGACACAACGTCCTCTACTCCACCTATCTCTTCCATCCGGGTGGCATCAACTTGCTCGACGACACCAGCGTCGTCGCACTGGGCGTGGTGCTCGCACCGGTGACCTGGCTGGCAGGTCCGGTGGCATCGATGAACGTCGCACTGACGTTGGCCCCCGTGCTCTCGGCGTTCGCGATGTTCGTCCTGCTCCGGCGGTGGGTGCGGTGGACGCCGGCGGCGTTCGTGGGTGGTCTGGCGTACGGCTTCTCGCCGTTCGTGCTGACCGAGCTGGCGCTCAACCAACTCAACATCGCCTTCCTGGCGATTCCGCCGCTGATCGTCCTGGTGCTGGTCGACCTGCTCGTCACCCAGCGCCGCCGTCCCTGGGTGAACGGTCTCCTGGTGGCGGTCCTGGTGGTGCTCCAGTTCTTCGTCGGCACCGAGGTGCTGGTCATCACCGCGGTGGCGGTGCTCGTCGGACTGGTGTCCGTGGTCGGCTGGGCCGCGTTGCGTCGTCCGGAGGAGCTGTCCGCCCGTCTCGGTCCCGCAGCCCGAGGGATCGGCATCGGTGTCGGCGCGTCGGCGGTTCTCCTCGCCTATCCGCTCTGGTTCCTGCTCGACGGGCCTGCTCATCTCGTCGGCCCCATCTGGTCCGCAGGGGCCACCACGCGGTACGGCACGTCGCTCTCGAACTTCGTGTCGACGAGCGGCCTCGGCGGCCTCCGGGGCTCGATGCTCGCCTTCGGTGGCTACCAGGGACCGGTGCTGGTCGGTCTCGGGTACCTCGGCCTCGGTGTGCTGGTGGTGGCGGTCGCCGGAACGATCGTCTGGCGACGTGACCGGCGGATGCTCCTGTTCGCCGGCGTGGGCCTGGTGGCGGCCGTCCTCTCCCTCGGTCCCGGACACGGCTATCCGGTGCCGTGGGACGCGCTCCAACACGTGCCGTGGATCGGCGACGTCGTCGAGGTCCGGTTCACGCTGGTGATCACGTTGTGTACCGCGGTCCTGGTCGCTCTGACCCTCGACCACGCGCGCTCGGCCGTCGATGCCCGGCCGGGGTCCGGGCCGATGGCCCCTGGCCTGGCGTCGTGGCTACTGGCGCTCGTGGTGGTCGTCCCGACCGCCGTGGCGGTCTGGCCGAACCTGCCGCTGACGGCCCGGGCAGTGGTGCTGCCGACCTGGTACTCGAAGAACGGTGGCTCCCTCCCGACCGGCAAGGTGGTCCTCGCCTACCCGATCCCATCCTCGGGACTTCAGTCGTCAGAGGCATGGCAGGCGGTCAATGCGATGCAGTGGGCCCAGGCGAGTGGTGGTGGCCCGCAGGGCCAGCCGGCCCGGGCGGGAGCCGCCCGCCCGGGATTCGAGGTGCTGTCCGCCGCCTCACTCCCACTTGGACCGGCGCCGTCGCCCACGGCGGTCAACATCGCCGCCGTGCGGTCAACCCTCCGGCAGTGGCGGGTGACCACGATCGTCGTCCCTGACGAGCCGACGCTGCCCGTCTACGAGCGGGGGAGAGGCGGTGCCTATGGCGCGGCGTTCTTCACCTCGGTGCTCGGTACCCTTCCCACCTATGTCGACCGGGCCTGGGTGTGGGACGACGTCGATGCTGCAACCGCCGCAGTGCCGGTTTCCACGTCGCAGTTCGGACACTGCCTCGCCGCAGGTCCGGCCGCCGCGGGTGGGCTCGCCGTCCCGGACTGCGTGCTGAGTGTGTCGGCGGGTGGAGGTGCCTAGCTCCGCACTCGACGCCGGGCAGCAGCCGGGGGTCCTCGCTGGGAAGGCTCCGGCGGCACCGGCCGGTCCGCCGTCCCGTCGTGGCCGGGCGCTCGCCCTGGCCGCCGCCGGCTATCTGGTCCTGGCGGTCGTGGTGTGGTGGAACGTCTGGTCCCGGCATCCGACCTCGACCACGACGTGCGGCTGTGGGGACAGCGCGCTGTTCCTCTGGTTCTTCGCGTGGCCGGCCCATGCCATCAGCCATGGACTCGATCCGTTCTTCTCCACCGCCATGTCCCACCCGACGGGAGTGAACCTGCTCGACAACACGTCGGAGCTCGCACTCGGTGTCGTGCTGGCCCCCGTCACCTGGGTCTTCGGCCCGGTGGCGTCGATGAACGTGGCGCTGACCCTGGCCCCGGCGTTGTCCGCGCTGGCCATGTTCCTGCTCCTGCGCCGGTGGGTCCGCTGGGCCCCCGCCGCATTCGCCGGTGGCCTCCTCTACGGGTTCTCACCTCTGGTGCTGGTCAGCCTCTCCGACGCCCATCTGATGCTCGGCTGGGCCGTGGTCCCCCCGCTCGTCGTGGCGTGCGTCGACGAACTCGTCTTCCGTCGGCGGCGTGGGCCGGTGGCGGTCGGACTGGTCCTGGGCCTGCTGCTCGTGGTCCAGTTCTTCGTCGGCACCGAGGTACTGCTGATCATGGGCATCGCCGCCGTGCCTGCGGCACTCCTGCTCGGTGGCTACGGCCTCACCCGCCTCGACGCGGTGCGGACCCATGCCCGCCACGCCCTGGTCGGCCTGGCCACGGCGGCGGCCACCGCCGGGGTGCTCCTGGTGTGGCCGACGTGGTTCGCGCTGGACGGACCGGTCCACGTGTCGGGCCGGGTGTGGCCCTCGCTCTACCTCGGGTTCGAGGGGACGACGGCCAAGGCCTACCTGTGGCCGACGCCCGTGTCGGCCGGGTACACGCTGTTCTCCCACCGGGTGGGCGGCTACCAGGGTCCGACCCTCT
>Ga0302319_10021516_pt1 | contig 11616 bp, 10 predicted proteins | sample Bog_T0_2_FD_203319 | JGI IMG/M metagenome (GOLD analysis project Ga0302319, IMG submission 203319) | Peat permafrost microbial communities from Stordalen Mire near Abisko, Sweden - Bog_T0_2 | ecosystem: Environmental > Terrestrial > Soil > Wetlands > Peat | place: Sweden: Abisko, Stordalen Mire...
CACTACGCGCTGGCCATTGTAAAGCAGCACAGAACCCGTTAAGCCGGCGGCTAAAACGTTTGAGCTTACATTAGTGCTTGATTTATTGTTTGCAGGGTTAGCATATTGTTGTTTTATACTGGTGAGCTGTTCATTATCAGAACCTGAAGCCAGCACGAGTGGAAGGCCTCCTGCAATGCCATAATTGTTATTGATTGCCGCAATATCAACATTATTTTTAGCGATTTGAATATTGAAGCTGTTCTTCAATGCGATACTAACTGCATCGTGTAACGGAAGTTCCTGAGCAATCAGTGTTTTTACAAATAACAGGGGTAATATAAAAAGGAATTCTTTTTTCATCCATTTGCTTTTAATAAAAACAGCCACAAATTAGTTTTGCCATTTTATGATCCATTATTCAGTTACTTCTGTCTGATGCTTTTTGTGTTTGCCTGACAGGAAAGTGTACACTGCAGGTATCACAAACAAAGTCAGGATCAGCGAGAACATAATGCCACCAACCACTACAACGCCCAAAGGTATCCTGCTGGTAGCTGCAGCACCGAGACTAACGGCAATGGGCAATGCGCCCAACGATGTCGCAAGACTCGTCATAAGGATCGGGCGCAGGCGCTGTGACGCAGCTTCCACAACAGCTTCCATTTTCCCAAGGCCATGCTCTCTTTTCTGATTTGCAAACTCTACGATCAGAATTCCGTTTTTTGTCACAAGCCCAATCAGCATGATCATTCCAATCTCAGAAAATATATTAAGCGTCATCCCAAAAATCCAAAGGCTCAGTAAGGCCCCCGACAAGGCAAGCGGCACTGTGAGCATGATGCCAAGCGGATCCACAAAACTTTCGAACTGCGCTGAAAGAACCAGATAAATCAATACCAAAGCAAGCACAAAAGCAAACATGATGTTTGATGAGCTTTCTGTATAATCGCGGGCAGATCCCGCCAATGCGGTTTGAAAGCTTGCATCCAGCGTCCTTGCTGCAATTGCATTCATTGCTTTTACGCCATCGCCAATGGTTTTGCCTTCGGCAAGAGAAGCCGAAATAGTAGCTGACTTAAACCGATTGAAGTGAAAAAGCGTTGACGGGCTGCTGTTCTGTTGAATATTGATCACTGCATCTAATGGAATATTGATGCCCTTATTATTTCTTACATAAAGATTTTTGATATCAGCCGGGTTGTCTCTGGAATTACGGTCAACCTGTGCAACAACAAAATACTGATACCCGTTCATGTAAAAATAAGCGAGCCTTCCCCCGCTGAAGGCTGCCTGCATAGCGGAAACAACATCGCTTGTTGACAAGCCCAGGTCTTTCACTTTCATCCTGTCAACTGTAATATCCAACTCTGGCTTATTGAATTTCAAATTCACATCTGAGTTGGTAAATGTTTTGTCCTTCCTCACCTCGGCTAAAAATTTGGGGATCACATCCTTGATTTTGTTAAGGTCCTGATTTTGTAAAACAAACTGAACAGGCAGGCTGGTGCGTGAACCGGATCCGACAGAAATAGTTTGCTCCTGTATTGCAAAAATCCTTGCATCATTGAACCGATTCACCTTTTGCTGCAGGTCGTTCGCGATTTCTGCTTGTGTCCTTTTTCTCAAGGTGTGATCTATCAAACCAATTCTTGGTGCGGAGGAATTCAGATTACCGTTTCCCGGAGTCCTTACAAAAACAAAATCACGCTCGGGCACTGAGTCGTAAAGATAATTTGCGATGCTGTCTGAAATAGCACTCATATAACTAAAACTTGTGCCTTCCGCAGCGGTTGCAGAGAAACGAACAGTGCCTCTGTCTTCCAGTGGCGCCAGTTCGCTTTGTATAGATCCCATAATGAACCATATAATCAACCCGCAGGCTGCTATGATCACCCAGGCAATCCACCTTACGCGCATGAAAGCACGGAGCATTTTTTTGTAACCATTCTCCATTCCCTGAAAAAATGGTTCGGTCATCTGATAGAATTTTCCATGTGATGAATTCTTGCGTGTCAGATAAACGTTTAATACAGGAGTAATAGTTAATGAAACAAATGATGAAATTAAAACTGCTGCTGCAAGTACTACACCAAATTCACGGAACAAGCGCCCGACAAAGCCCTGCAAAAAAACAACGGGCATGAACACTACCGCAAGCGTTAAAGATGTAGAGATGACTGCGAAAAATATTTCTTTGCTTCCTTCGAGTGCTGCTTTACGGATCGGGAAACCTGCTTCCAGTTTCCTGAAAATATTTTCTGTCACCACGATTCCATCATCCACCACCAGGCCTGTTGCCAGCACAATGCCAAGCAACGTAAGTATGTTGATAGTAAAACCCGCCAGGTACATCACAAAAAAAGTTGCAATCAATGAAATCGGAATGTCAATCAATGGCCTTAACGCAATAAGCCAGTTGCGGAAGAAAAAGAAAATAACAAGCACCACCAATGAAAATGCAATGATCAAAGTCTCTTTTACTTCGCTCAAAGACTGCCGGATAGTTTTTGTGTTATCAATCAAAACATTGAAATCAATATCTGCTTTATTGGATTTTTTTATTTCTTCCAGTCTTTTATTGAACTCATCTGCTATGGCAATATTGTTTGCGCCCGGCTGTGGGATGATCGCCAGCCCCACTGCATTCACACCATTATATTTCCAGCTTTGCTCGGGGGATTGCGGCCCCAACTCAATTTTGGCAACATCGCCCAGCCGCACAATACCTGAGCTATCTTCTTTGATGATCAGATCGCGGAATTGTTTTTCGCTCGTCAACCTCCCAAGCGCTTTAATGGTCAGCTCCGTATTATTACCATATACTTTTCCGGGTGGCAACTCAATATTTTCATTGTTTACGGCAGTGCTTATATCGTTGTACGCAATGTTGTACGCATTCATTTTGTCCGGTTGTAGCCAGATGCGCATAGCATAACCTTTATCGCCAAAAACAAAAACTGAGCTCACTCCATCAATGGTTTGCAATTGCTGTTGCAAAACGTTGTCAGCATAGTCACTCAACTGCATTAAACTTTTTGTGTGACTTTGTATGGCAAGCAGCAATATGAAATCACTGTTGGCATCTGCTTTTGTTACCACTGGCGGGGCATCAATATCGAGTGGAAGATTGCGTGTGGCTTGCCCTACTTTATCGCGCACATCACTCGCTGCTGCTTCAAGATCTGCGCCCAGATTGAATTCTACTGTGATATAGCTGCTTCCCAAAGAGCTGGTTGAACTGATGGTGCGTATGCCTGGAATACCATTGATCTGTTTTTCCAACGGCTCCGTGATCTGGCTTTCTATGATATCAGGATTCGCACCTGTGTAGGATGTGTTGACAGTTATTATCGGAGGGTCAATCGCAGGATAATCGCGCACCGCCAAAAAATTGTAGCCGACTACGCCAAATAAAATCAGCATCAAATTCATCACCGTAGCCAGCACCGGTCTTTTTAACGACAACTCTGATATATTCATGCCTGCGATATCTGTTGAGAAATTTTATTTTAAATATTAAAATAAAGACTTGCTATTCGGTTCCGCTGTTACCATTCAGTGCTGCAAATTGTTCCAGTGTTTTTGAGCTGCGCACCTGCAAAGGCAATCCCGGCCTCGCGAACAACACACCTGTCACAACTACTGAGTCTCCTTCTTTTATATTGCTTGTCACCTCTACATTGTTTGCCAGGCGAACGCCGGTTTTCACATTCACAAAAAAGGCCTTTCCATTCCTGACCAGGATGATCTGATTGTTTTTATCATCGGGTATCAATGAGTTAGTTGGCACCATGATGGCTCTCTTATCAACGCCTTCATTGATATGCACTTTCACAAAACCTCCGGGGTTTGCTTTTGTGTTTTGCAAAACTGCTCTTACTACTAAATTTCTTGATATTTGGTTTACCTGTGGCTCCACCGCAATAATTTGTGCCCTGCTTTTTGTTTGCTTCGAAACATCCAGTTCCACATCCACAAAAGCACCTTTTTTTATGATGGAATGGTATTCTTCCGGCACCGTGAAATCAATTTTTATTTTCTCTAATTGCTGCAGTGTAGCAATCAATGTAGTCGGAGAAACATATGCACCCAGGCTAACCTTCCGCAAGCCCATGATGCCGCTGAAAGGCGCTCTGAGCACTGTCTTCTCAAGAAGAGCCTGGTTGTAGTCTATATCGGCTTTAAAACCGTTTACAGTGTTCAGTGCTGCATCATAATCACTTTGGTTGATCCCATTCACAGCAAGCAATTGCCTGTAACGGTCTTCTGTTTTTTGAGCAAGGTCGAGCTGCACTTTGCTTTTCTCCACCTGAGCTTTAAGGTCTGCATCGTTCACGCGTGCAATAATGGTGCCTGCTGTAACATATTTTCCTTCCGGCACATTCAGATAAATAAGCCTGCCACTTGCTTCAGGATGCAGTTCTACATATTGATTGGCAACTACAGTCCCGTTTGCTATGATCTCATTGGAAATATTTTGAGCGGAGGCAATCAGCACGTCTACTACAGGCGCTGGTGTTGGTTTTGGAGCGATGGGAGAGTGAACCCTGCCTTTGCATGAAACAAATAAAAAAATGACGAAAAATACAGGTATAGTAATAGGTAAACGTCCAAAAAACATTTAGCAGGGTTTTGGTTGAAACTAAGCTTCAAATATAATGAGATTTAGTTTTTTTTGAATTTATAAATTCAGTCAATTTGATGAGTGGAAAAAGAAGCTGTTATAGTATTAAATAAAGGTTACAACAGGGGGATTGATTGTTTAAACATTAGTTTACCACGATTGTCTTTTTAAAATAAATTCTTATTAATTTTCAATATGGATAGAATCAGTTGGAAAGTGGCGGATATAGTCAGCGAAACAAATGATGCTTATCGTTTTGTATTGCAAAATGAAGCCGATGAAACCATTAACTATCAGGCAGGGCAATTCCTTACTTTTATTTTTAATAGCAAAAATGGGGAGATACGCCGCTCCTACTCTGTTTCATCCACACCTGGGGTTGATGAACAGGTATCAATCACGGTAAAGCGTATCCCAAATGGGGAAGTCTCAAGGCATTTAATTAATCATATCCACATAAATAATACGCTAACGTCGATTTATCCGTCAGGCAGGTTTACTATAGAAACATATCCTGAAAAACAAAGACAGTTTGTTTTCATCGCCGCAGGCAGCGGCATCATACCGGTATTTTCATTGATAAAAAAAATACTTCATACAGAGCCGTGGAGCAGTATCTTTCTTATCTTCCAAAATCACTCTGAAACGGAAATCATTTTCAAAAAGCAATTGGATGAAACAGAGCAAAAATTTACACCGCAATTAAAATGGCTAAGCCTTTTAAGCAAGCCACTGGCAGCGAGGCATTCTCCGCAAAAATTGAATAATTTTTTATTGGAAAAATTGGTTGATGATCACGTTGACAGAAAACAAGAAAACTTATTTTATCTGTGCGGGCCACCATCCTTTATGCGAATGGCACAATTCACTTTGAAATGGATGGGTTTCCACAACGATCAGATAAAAAAAGAAAATTTTACTGTTGAGCATATCCACCCGCCGCCTTTAATATCAGATAGGTCGCCAAAAGAAATCCTGATACACTATAACAAACAAACGTTTAAAATTCAGGTTGCATATCCGCTAAGCATCCTGCAGGCGGCACTGAATGTAAATATACAATTGCCCTATAGCTGCCGCGCCGGCAGGTGCTCAAGCTGTGTTGCAAAATGCATAAAGGGGAACGTGATCATGAGCAATAATGAAGTGCTCACTGATAGAGATTTGGAAAACGGATTGGTTCTAACATGCGTTGGATTCGCAGAAACGGATGCTGAGCTTGCGTTTTGAGGTGAATGGTGAGTAGGCGATAATAATAACCGCGACTTGTGAAAATTTTAAAGCGCCATATTATTCTATTATTGACCATTCACGATTTCAGTTAAAATTTATCTCACTCAAAAAAGAGTATGGGTCAAGAGAAAAATATTTTTCTGTTTGTTCAGGAAATTCGCTGAAATCAAACTCAACAAATGAGTCTCCTTCTTTGATGCCCCACAAATATATCTTTTTTGCGTCTGCACTGCGGGCGCAAAGTTCAGGAAGCATTTCTTCCAAAAGGCCGTTCGCACAAGCTTGTTCCAGTTGCTCTATCTCTGACATGCTTTTACTGTCCGGTGAAATATTTTTTTCAATCAATTGTCTTGAAGAAAATGTAGTGCCTGTCATAATCAGCACTTCCTGTTGCGTAGTATTCGTTTCCATATAAAAAGATTTAGCGTTCTTGTAATTAAGACGCAAATCCTGATGAAAAGGAATAGTCCGGCAATAAAATATTGTGTTAAATCAGCAAGCACTATTTCAATTCATCGCCAGTGAATGCCAAAGGCATCAATACTGAAGCTTGTGGGATAATGTAAATCTTACCAGTAATCCCGCCAAGAATAAGTCGGATCGGGCGTTTCAGCCGATGCTCATACTCCTGCAAAGACTGACGGCAAATGCCACAGGGTGAAATGGGGCGACTGCTCTCGCCGTTCTTGTTATCATAACTGACTGCAATGGCCTCAATGGCAATGCCGGGATATTGCGATGAAGCAGATGACAGCAAAACCCTTTCCGCGCAAATGCCTGCAGGATAAGAAGCATTCTCCTGATTTGTTCCTGTTATTATTTCTCCATTGGAAAGCTTTGCAACTGCAGCTACACTAAACCGTGAATAGGGGGCATAGGCATTTTCAGTTTCCTTTTTTGCCTTATTCAGCAGCAGTGCATCCTCTGCTGACAGTTCATCCATCGATTCAATAATATCAAAAGAAAATCTAAATTCGGCTTTCTCCATATCCAATAATACAAAAAATCCTTCTGTAAAAAGCAGAAGGATTGAATAGTTTTTAACGCATTGGCAAATTATCGGATCAGCACATCTGCAAATTATTTAATCCTGTTGAACAGGCGGCCCCATCGTATGCCTTTTTCCCAACTCATCCATATTAGCGATGCCTGTCCTACAATATGATCTTCTGGAACAAACCCCCAATACCTTGAGTCCTGCGAGTCCTGCCGATTGTCGCCAGTCATCCAGAAATAATCCATTTTAAAAATATATTGGTTTGTTTCTTTATCATTGATAAAAAATTTATCACCGCGCACCTCCAGCTTGTTTCCTTCATATGTATGAATTACCCTTTCATACATTGCATAGTTCTCAGGGGTAAGCGTAATATTTGCTCCTTTTTTAGGCACCCATACCGGCCCGAAATTATCCCTCGTCCATTTGTGATAATTATCAAAAGGCATCACAGAACCCCCGCCTCCATTGTAGCTGTAATCTAATTCAATATTTTTTATCAGGCCTGCCTTCATCATTTTCTCTTTGCCCTTTGTAGTGAGCAACATCGAAAACTTATTTTCATTAGGGCTGCCTATTGCGCTATAATCTCCTTTATCAATCTCCAGATTGTATTCTTCTTTCATAACATCAGGGTCAAGGGATTGGCCATTTGTTGTTACTATGTAATGCAATTGCGAATTCGGAGGCGGCTCCTGTCTTACGCCTTTAATATAAATAACATCATCCTTTATCTCAATTGAATCCCCGGGCAAGCCAACGCAGCGTTTTATATAATTCTCCTGCTTGTCAACAGGGCGGATTACTAAAGGATATGAATCAGGATCTGCCATAATAATCTTTCTGCCTTCATCTATGTTCCCCCTTCCAAGTTCCCGGCATTCATCATAATAAGGGATTATAGATTGAAATTCATCTTTATTGATAACTGTGTCGCCTGCAGGGAAATTAAATACCACCACATCATTTCTTTTGACAGCGCTTGGAAACCAACGTGTGTAAGGGATTTTGATCCATTCAACATATGACTTAGCATTAGTATAAGGAAGTGTGTGATGAACAAAGGGAACAGCAAGCGGGGTATTTGGAATTCGCGGGCCATAACTGAATTTGCTGACGAATAAAAAATCATTCACCAGCAAAGTTTTTTCCATTGAACCTGTAGGAATAGTATATGCTTCAAATACAAAAGTGCGTATGATAGTAGCCGCAACAATCGCAAACACTGCAGCATCGACCCACTCGCGGGTCGGAGATTTTTTATATTTTTTTACGGTCTCAACACCAAGAAATTTATCCGCTTTATTGAAACCAATATAAATAAAATAAAACATTGGCGCAAGAGCGGCAAGCGCATGTTGATAGAATTTGAATTTCCCAAAAGGCTTTACAAACTCAATGCAGATGCCCAACGTGATAAACCATCCGATAATGGGAATAAATTGAAGGAAGAACCAGTATTTCGGCCTTTTCGCGATGTCAAGTACAATCCAAAAATTATAATAAGGCACAAGCGCTTTCCATCCAGCCACCCCAGCTTTGCGGAACATGCCATACAATCCAACTGCGGGAAGGATAACCAACAAAAAACCAATTAAAATCACTGATAACAATTCATTGTTAGTCATTGAGCCTAAGTTTTAAATAGCGGCAAAAATACCATAATAATCTTGCTGCCAAAATAATAGGTTTGAAAATTTTGCTAAATAGTTTTGAGTGGAGAGTACTGAGCCTGAAGTCAGAAGACCGACTCCTGGCTCAAAATTGTCAACTAATAACTGCAAACTATTTCTTCGGCAGCACATAACTCTCTACGTCTTCTTTGTTGATTGTTTTGCCAGAAAGAATGATAAGACGCTCAACCACATTTCTCAGTTCCCGGATATTGCCTGTCCAATTGTGATTTTGCAAAGCTTTTATCGCTTCATCATCAATTACTTTTCTTGCAATCCCGTAATCAGAGCATATATCAGTCAGAAATTTATCTACCAGCAAAGGGATATCATCTTTCCGCTCATTCAAAGATGGTATATGGATGATGATCACGCTGAGGCGATGATACAGATCGAGGCGAAAATTTTTTTCGTCTACTTCTTTCAGGAGGTCTTTGTTGGTTGCTGCGATTACCCGCACATCCACACTGATATCCTTATCGCCGCCAACACGTGTTATTTTTCCCTCCTACAATGCTCGTAAAACTTTTGCTTGTGCGCTTAGGCTCATATCGCCAATCTCATCCAAAAATAAAGTGCCACCGCTTGCCTGTTCAAATTTACCTATACGCTGTTTCAAAGCAGACGTGAATGAACCTTTCTCGTGCCCAAACAATTCGCTTTCGATCAATTCGCCCGGAATGGCTGCGCAATTTACTTCAATCAGCGCACCACCTGCACGGTTGCTTTTTTCATGTACCCATCGGGCTACCAGTTCTTTACCAACGCCATTTTCACCAGTAATCAAAATACGGGCGTCCGTTGGTGCAACTTTATCAATTGTTTCTTTAATTTTTTCTATCGGCAATGAGGCCCCCACCATCTCCTGCACTTTACTTATCCTTCTCTTCAGCACCTTTGTTTCTGCTACCAGGGTTGTTTTATCCATCGCATTTCGGATAGTTATCAGCAGCCGGTTTAAATCGGGTGGCTTTGAAATAAAATCAAAGGCACCTTTCTTCACTGCCTCTACAGCGGTATCAATATTTCCATGACCTGAAATCATGATAATCGGGATATCTGGATTGCTTTCTTTTGCTTTTTCTAAAAATTCAATACCATCAATCTTAGGCATTTTGATATCGCAAAGAACCACATCATATTCTTTGTCCTTGAATTTTTTCAGCCCCTCTTCCCCATCTCCCGCTTCGTCAATCTTATAACCCTCGTAAGACAGAATCTCTCCGAGCGTTTTGCGTATCGCTTTCTCGTCATCAATAATCAAAATGTTTGACATGCGTTTTAACAATCTTTTGTTGTGGAAAAAATACAGGATCGAATCCTACTAAATCATTCCCCAAAAATAACAATATGAAACCGAACCTGTGCATGGCAATTATTTTTCCATTCTTTATCCTGTGGAATCAAACGCAACAAGCCGGTATTGATTTTACGATGATTTCCGCCAAAGCTGTTACAGGAGAAAATCCTTATGCTTGTGTCGGAGATATTAAAATGCCAAATGGTTTTTCAAGAACTTCATCTGAAAAAAATTCATTCGCCGCATGGTTGAGAACATTGCAATTGAAAAAAAGCAAAATAGTCTATTTGTACAATGGTTTGCCAAAAAGAAATCAAACTGCTCAGTTTGCCGTACTAAACATTTCTATTGGCAACAAAGACCTGCAGCAATGCGCAGATGCTGTAATGAGGCTTCGTGCAGAATATCTGTATGCTCAAAAAAGATTCGGTGAGATTATCTTTCGGGATAACAATAGTAAGGAGTATAAATTGGGAGTACCTATTGACAGAAAGCATTTTGATAAATACCTCAACTATGTCTTTGCAAGATGCGGCACATTATCTCTTGAAAAACAGTTGAAACCTTTGAACAATCTAAGCAATCTTCATCCGGAGATGTCCTGATACAAGGCGGTTCATCTGGTCATGCAATGATAGTTGCGGATATAGCTACAAACATCTCAGGGAAAAAAATTTATTTGCTTGCGCAAAGCTATATGCCTGCGCAGGATGTCCATATAGTTATCAATCCGATGAATAAAAACATAAGCCCCTGGTATGAGTTGAATGACGAAACAGTTAACACTCCTGAATGGGTTTTCCCGAGTGGGCACTTTAAAACATGGTTATAAAATGAGACCATCCGCACAATATGCAAATCAGAAAAACCGTGCTTTTCGCCTTGACCGGACAATCATAAACATAATGATGATTAGCAATAAACCTTAGTAGATTTACGTTGTATAAAAAAATAATCCTTCGTACATTGATCTACTCAATATCCTTAAAACAAATTCAATATTCAATTCCCCTTTTTATGAAAACCAATCAGGATTCTCAAAGTCTTTCCCCACGTAAAATGTTTTTCAAGCTTACTATTTGCTGCACCGTTTTGCTCGGTTTCGTTTACACATTCCTGTTATTATTTAATTCTTTGCTACATGCTTTGCATTAAGTCTTTTGAGTATCACTTTCTCTTTTCATATTCCAGTCTATGACCTTAGTTCAGTAGTACGTTCTCATGTCAGTCTCAGATATTTACTCTCAATCCTTTAGCCTATAAATTGGCCTATTTTTGCAATCAGCTCTTTTATTCTTGCATCGCCTATCAATGAAGCTATGATTATTTATTTCGGCGAGAGCCTTTTCGTAAATTATTCAATTGTCCTTCTTGGCCCAGTGAACCATTTTTTTACTGACAGATTCCACCAAATCCAAAGCGCCAGCAAAGTAACCCCAACAAGTATTGGTGCGTAGTTGACTGCGACCCATGTAAAGTTTTCATTTCCCGGGACTGCATCTGGCTCAAATGGCAAAATGAAATAAATAGAAATCAAAATAATCTCAATCATCGCAACCAGGTTCATCCATTTATATTTATTCCCCAGCGTCCATTCACCTGCCTGAAAATTTTTTCCTGCACGCCATCGCAACCAAATTGGTATCAGGAACGCCAGATAAAGACCGATAACACCAATAGAAACGATTGCAAAAAAAGCAGTGGGTACCCCGCGTGGGCTTTTCCAAAGCGCCGGCAACGTTATAAGCGTTCCGATAACCGAGGATGCCAATACAGCATTCAGAGGCACATGATTTTTATTGATTTT
>Ga0302319_10021521_pt1 | contig 11615 bp, 10 predicted proteins | sample Bog_T0_2_FD_203319 | JGI IMG/M metagenome (GOLD analysis project Ga0302319, IMG submission 203319) | Peat permafrost microbial communities from Stordalen Mire near Abisko, Sweden - Bog_T0_2 | ecosystem: Environmental > Terrestrial > Soil > Wetlands > Peat | place: Sweden: Abisko, Stordalen Mire...
CAAAAATCAAGAATAAGCGTAAGGCAGTATCCCGTAGAAGAGAATCTTAGTAACATTATCTACCAGAGTGAAAGGCTATCAGAATTAGGATATGACATGTTATCTTGGAAAAAAGGAATTGAATTCTTTAGAAATTATTATGAGCAGCATAAGCCTGAGCTTGTGTTGTCGCATGGGGATTTTGGGCCTGGGAATATTCTTGCTAGCCACCCACTTGCTTTAGTGGATGGTGAGTATGCTGGTGAGTCTGCTCCCCGTGAGAATGATTTAGCAACTTTTCTTGTAAGATTATATCAGTCGTTTAACTATTCCAATAACAATACAAAGTTCATTATTAATGAATTATTAAGTAGTTATGAGAAGTTCTCGGGGCATTCTATAGACCCACATCTTTTGTATTTCTTTATGGCTAAGAAATTATTAGAAAGCGCCTATGATATAAGTTATTTTAGACAGGATGATCTTTCAAATCGTAAATACCTTGAGGCTGCTCGGCAATTGATTATGTTAATGCAAGAAGATCAGCTAGAAGTAAAAAATATAGATCAAATTAATCAACAGATATTGTCTGTTTTTTCAAATTCCAAAATGTATACGGATATTCTGGACCATTTAAGGCAAGGGAGATTTGATTCTGAGAGTAGTTTTAGGGATAGCAATCGCTTGTCCAATATAAAAGCTTATTTTGAGGCAGGTAAAGGTGATAGTGTTATTTCGTTATTACGTGGTTTTTTAGAAGATAGGGAATTTCAGGTAAGAGATAATGCCAAAAGAGCGATTGAAATTTTTAACCCCGCAATGAACAGTTTAAGGGAAAAGAGATTAAAGAGTACTATCGAGGGTGGCATTGATTTAACAGCTCCAAAAGTTAATTTGCAGATTCAAAATAAGGAAGGTGCAATAAGGTTTAGGATAAATGCTGCACAAATTAGAAGGTTTCAAAGTCTTTCAGGATTTATTCCTGTCATTATCAGTATTCTTCCCATGAAAAATTTAAGTTTGTTTTTGGACACCGTAGATTCTTTAAATGCTTCCTAAGGAAAAATTCGACGATGGAGCTTTCATAGTATATACTTTACAAAATCAGCGGATTTTAAATAAAAAGGAGTTTAATCTTATGTCTATGTTTGATAAAAAACAACACATGATGGGCGTCTCAGTATTGATTTTGGGGCTTTGCACGATTTTATTAACGTCCTATGCTCAGGCAGATAGTGCTGGAGCGGCGCCTACTAAAAAGTTTGAGAAATTTGTCGTTTACAAAGATAAGCCTTCACCAGGCCATTTCGTACCATCTGGGTTTATGCCTGACGGGAATTGTGTGGCGATCAATGACGCTTGGGTTGATAATTGCCAGCCGGGGGCAAGGAGTTGCATTCAGAATAAGTTTGATCGAGACTGTACGGCCACAAGCACGGGCTGGGCTGGAATTTTTTGGCTTGCACCCGCTAATAATTGGGGGGATATTAAGGGTGGGTATAATTTAACAGGAGCAACGAAATTGGTTTTTTGGGCTAAGGGAGAAAAGGGTGGTGAGACAGTGACCTTTAAAATGGGTGGTGTTGGCATGGGGCATCCCTTTCCTGACTCTGATGGGGCCAGCTCAGAACCCATTGTTCTGACCAAGGATTGGAAAGAATACTCTATTGATCTGACAGGTAAGGATCTTTCTTACATTGGGGGCGGATTTGCCTGGGTGGGCACTGCCAAAGAAAATCAGAACAATATCACTTTTTACGTAGGTGATATTTATTATATCTAGGTATCTTCATGAAACAATCGACCATCGGCCAGGGCATTTTTCCTGTCAATAAGTCGGCTATATCGACAGATGTCATTGCAGGGATTACCTTGGGCGCTCTTGCTATTCCTGAAGTCCTGGGGTATACCAAGATTTCGGGCACACCGTTGATCACTGGTTTATACACCTTATTGATTCCGATGATTTTGTATGCTTTTTTCGGATCATCCCGTCATCTGGTTGTGGGGGCTGACTCGGCGACAGCAGCCATCCTGGCAGCATCCTTGGTTGGGATTGCGGCAACCGGATCTCACGAGTATGTGGCTTTGTCTGGATTGTTGGCCATAATGTCCGCTGGTTTATTGATCCTTGCGCGAGTGGTAGGTCTTGGATTTATGGCGGATTTTTTATCAAGGACCGTGCTTATAGGATTCTTGACAGGTGTGGGCATTCATATTTCTTTAGGCCAAGTCCATGGGATGATTGCCACTCCAGGAGATTTGACCCTAGCCGTTATTGTCATCGCCATTGTTTTTGGATCAAAGAAATTCTCACCCAAAATACCAGGTGCACTGATTGCTGTTACGGGTATCATGATTGTCAGTTGGATATTTAATTTCAAGGATCACGGCTTTCGAACCTTGGGAGCGATACCACAAGGTCTTCCTTCCATTGGCTTACCTGATGTTCAATGGTCATTAGCCTTGATATTGAAATTGCTCCCCACGGCGTTCTCGATGTTTGTGGTTATTTTAGCTCAAAGTGCCGCAACATCAAGGGCCTATGCGGCTCGCTACAGTGAACCTTTTAGCGAGAATATTGACCTGGTCGGTCTTGGATTGGCGAATATTGGCGCCGCGTTATCAGGGGCATTTGTCGTCAATGGCAGCCCAACCAAGACCCAGATGGTTGATAGTGCCGGAGGAAGAAGTCAGTTAGCTCAGTTGACAACAAGTCTAATCGTTCTACTGGTGTTGCTATTTTTTACAGGGCCTTTGAGTATTTTGCCTACAGTTGTTTTATTAGCGGTTGTTTTTGTCATTGGATTAGAATTGATTGATTTTAAAGGTATGGTTAAAATTTGGCAACAACGCCGTCCGGAGTTTTGGGTGGCATTAATCACCACGTTTGTCGTCGTATTTGTAGGTGTTGAACAAGGGATAGTTATTGCAATGCTCCTTTCCTTGATTGAACATGTGCGGCGTAGTTATCGCTCTCAGAACGTCGTGCTGACGATGGATAAGGCGACCGGATCATGGCATCTTCTGCCGATTTCAGCTCCTCAACAGGTGGAACCTGGGCTTATATTATATCGATTCGCCCACACGATTTATTACGCTAACGCCCCGCAACTTTACGATCAGATTATTACTCTTGCTCAAACAGCGAATCCATCTTTGAGATGGTTTTGCATTGACGCTTCAGCCGTGGCGGATGTGGATTTTACGGCGGCAGAAACGTTAAGAGAAGTTTTTGGTATCCTTAAAGGCAAAGGTATTCGCCTTGTTTGGGTAAATCTTATTGATCCTGTCCGGCAAGAGTTTGATAGGTACGAGATCACGGAATTGATCGGGAAGGATGCATTTTATTCGAATTTCAGAGACGTCTTAAAGGCTTATCGATCAACCTTTCCTTGATGTGATTTCTAAATACTTCCACAATTTCTAGTTCTGATTTATAATATTTTCATGCCGCTTGAAAACTCTAGAGAGTTTCTCAATCAAATTATCAATAACATAGCCAGCCCTATTTTTGTCAAAGATAAAGACCATCGTTGGATTTTACTTAATGATGCGTTCTGTAAATTCATGGGATATAAAAGAGAAGAACTTATTGGAAAGTCAGATGTTGATTTTTTCCCCAAAGATGAGGCGGATGTTTTTTGGCAGAAGGACCAATTGGTCTACGACAGCGGTCAAATCAATGTCAATGAGGAGAGTTTTACGGATGCTAGTGGAAAGCGCAATATTATTTTGACCAAGAAGGTATTATTTGTCCAGGGTAATGGGGAAAAGGTCTTGGTTGGCATTATCAATGATATTACAGATTTGAAGGAAAATGAGCGCCGGATATTGCAGCTTAATGAAGAGCTTCAAGATTCGAATACAAAATTAAAACAGGCATACAATGAGCTTCAAGAAACTCAGGACAAGCTGGTGCGTTCAGAGAGACTTGCGGCTTTGGGTGAAATGGCCGCGATGGTAGGCCATGAGTTGCGTAATTCCTTGGGAGTGATCCGTAATTTTGTTTATTTTCTGAGATTGAAATTACCTGAACAAACCAAGGAACAGAAAATCCTGCGCTATCTTGATATTTTGGATGAAGAGGTTAGGGTTTCAGACAGGGTCATCTCCGATATCCTGACATTTAATCGTATCAAGCAACCTAGACTGCACAAAGACAATATTAATGCCATTAATAAATTTTCCTAAGGGAATCCGCAAGGAACTGGATTTGGATAAATCGTTGCCTGAGATTGAAGTAGACACCGATCAGCTAAGGCACGTTATTACGAATATCGTGGGCAATGCCATTGACGCTATGCCTGAGGGTGGAGAAATATTGGTAAGGACCTTTTTACAAGATCCATGGATTGTTCTAACATTTACCGACACTGGCATCGGAATACCTCCCGAGAATTCAGAAAATATTTTTAAACCGGGATTTACCACCAAGCGTCATGGTTCAGGCCTAGGGCTTGCCATTTGTATGGGGATTTTGGTGATGCATAATGGTAAAATAGAGGTAAATTCCGAAGTTGGCAACGGAACCATCATTAACGTTTATTTGCCCTATTTTTCATCAAAAGGACAATAAGATGAATTTAAATGTTAAGATCCTGGTTGTTGATGATTATGAGGAATTTGCTGAAAGTCTCAAGGATCTTCTTGAGGCGCAAGGGTATGATGCGAAGCTGGTGTATAGCGGTCAAAAAGCCTTGGAGATGGTTAAGGCTTCAAAGTTTGATATTGTTTTGATGGATATAAGAATGTCTGGGATGGATGGGGTGGAAACTCTTCAAGAAATAAAGAAAATAAATCCCGCGATTGTTGTTATTCTAATGACTGGATATTCGGTCGAAAATGTCATCAATAATGCTATCAAAGAAGGAGCGTTGGCGGTTTTAAATAAGCCTTTGGATATTCCTAAGTTACTGCAGCATTTTGAAAGCGTTGGGAATGATTGTTAAGGGAGGTATTAGCCATGAATGACGAATTGCCCGTAAGAGGCGATGCGACAATCTTGATTGTGGATGATAATCTTCAGATGAGTGAATCGCTTGGCGAAATCCTAAAAGAAGACGGGCATATTATTACAAAAGTGGCATCGGTTGTTGAGGCCAAGGCAAAGATAGCAGAGAATTTTTATAATATTGTTCTAACAGATTTGAAATTAGGTGATGGTTTAGGACTAGATGTTTTAAAGGCTGTTAAGGCGACAAATCCAGACACACCTGTCATTATTTTTACAGCATTTTCGTCGGTAGATACAGCTATTATGGCTTTAAATGAAGGAGCTTTTGCTTATTTACAAAAACCGCTCAATATTAATGAATTCAAATTGACTGTTCAAAGGGCTCTCAAAATGCAGGCCTTGATTCTTGAGAATCGGCATTTATTAAGGGAGTTTAAAGAATTTAGCCTCATCGATCCGCACACCGGTCTTTATAATTATCGTTATTTAAAAGTACGCCTTTCCAAGGAATTAATCCGATCCAAGCGCTACGCTCAGCCGATTTCATTGATCATGATGGATATTGATTTTTTTAAATCAATCAATGATGTTTACGGACATCCCTACGGAGATTTTATACTAAACAGTCTAGCTCAATTTATGTTGCGCCTGACCCGAGGCAGTGACGTGGTGGTGCGTTTTGGCGGGGAAGAATTTGTTTTGCTGATGCTGGATGCTAACAAAGAGGGGGCATTGTTTTTCGCCCGCCGGCTCCTTCAGAAGATTAATGCGCATACTTTCGACGAAAAAGGGCACAAGATCAACCTGAAGGTCAGCATGGGCATCGCCAGTTTTCCTGAAGATCCACAAACGGATACGGAAGATGGCCTGATTGATGTGGCTGACAAAGCCTTATCCTGTGCCAAGGAGTCCGGAGGCAACAGGGTGTACACTTCTCAAGAAGTGAATCAGAAGGAAAGTAACCAAGAGATAAATAAAGGGCACAAACACAGCGTGGAGTTATTGAAAAATAAACTTTTAAAAATGTCCCAACGGATAAACAACTCACTCATAGAAACTGTTTATGCTTTTAGCAAAACAAGTGAAGCCAGGGATTTTTATACGAAGGAGCACTCGAACAAGTTAATCTCCCTGGTCAAGAAGTTAGGTAAAAGTTTGGGGGTTACAGATCGAGAAATCGAGGATTTGGAACATGCCGCTGTATTGCATGATTTGGGGAAGATAGGGATTCCGGATCAAATTTTGCAGAAAAAAGAAAAACTCACTGAAAGTGAGTTTAAAGAAATTCAAAAGCACCCCCAGCTTGGAGCAGAGATCATTGCTCCGGTTAATACCTTAAGCGGGGTCATTCCTATCATTCTCTACCATCACGAGCGGTTTGATGGTCAAGGGTATTGTGCGGGGTTAAAGGGGACAAGCATCCCATTGGGAGCCAGGATTTTATCAGTGGCCGTAGTTTATCAAGCCTTGGTCTCAGATCGGCCGTACCGCAAAGCTTTAAGTCATAAAAAAGCTTTAGAAATTATCCGTCAAGGCCGAGGCACGGAATTTGACCCTCAGGTCGTTGATGTTTTTATGAAAATCATCAAAGACGCAGACTTTTAAAGTTTATTGCTATGATGGGCCTCCTGCATAACTGGGAAATGATATAAAATGATAACTTTCTCGTTTTCTTCCCAGACTTTAAACGAGTTTGAGCACCGATCATCCCCTTCAGAGCTCCAATGACCTGTTTCGAAGTTAAATGTATGCCCAAATAACGGGCATTCTAATTTACACTCGTCAATGGGGCCTTCAACCAGGGTTTGGCCGTGATTCGGGCATGAATTCCCAAAAGCAAAAAGGCGACCATCCGTTGTGCGGAATATTAGGATTTCATGAATCCCAATCATGAAACGATGCCCTTTTCCAAGCGGAATTTCGCTGATGTTCCCTAAATGGATACGAAAGTATTCCATATTTTTAATGCTCCGTTCAATCTTGAATTTAAAAAAATAAAACCTCAGTATTTCCCCAATCGTGGGTGAATGCTGAGGCATCAATGTCCAAGTAGAGACGACAACTATGCCAATCTCTAATGATTTAAGTATATACCAAATATTATGTCTGTCAAGAGCACTGACGAGAAAAAAGGCATATTCCTATTTTTCTTTAGTCACAAAAGCTTCGCTGACTTTTTTTCTTCTAAGTTTTCTCACGGTAATTTGAATGCCGTTGCCTGTGATGATTTCTCCGCCATTGAGAGAACCTTTGGATTGCCTTTGACACCAGTCGGCTAGTTTTAAATCAATTTCATTGCCTAAAGGCAACGGCCAGTTGATCCCTAGGGTCTTAGCGAGTTCCTGCATGGATGTCGCTCCACCGACAAGCCATTGAGAACCGTAGGGATGGATATAATTGGGCAGGCGGTCAAACTCATCTTCTATCTCTCCGACTAATTCTTCAATAATATCTTCTTGGGTGATCATACCGATGACCTTCCCCTGGGCATTTTCAACAAGGCCAATGTGCAATTTTTCCTGGATCATCCGCTCGAGTACTTTAGAAATAGGGGTGGATTCCACAAATTTCTTAATGGGGCGGATGGTTCCTTTAATGGTAGGATCGTCAGGATTAATTTTAAGTGCCGCAATGATGTCTTTAAAATTGATATATCCTTCTATAGTTTGAGGATTATTAATCTCTTCACAAATGGGAAAGCGCGTGTGCATATCCAAATGAGCCCGTATTAAAGCATCTGATAGTGAACAATTTTTAGGAATCATGCAAATATCTGCTGCTGGGATCGTAATCTCACTGATAGGCCTAAGGGATAATTGAGCGGCAGACATAACGATTTTTTCTTGCTGGGCATCAATGAGTCGAGAAGTCCTGGCGAGCGAAAGGGCTGCTGTAAGCTCATGCAGGCTGCTTTGGGTATCAGGCTTAGAACTGTTAATAGGCCTGTTTTTATCAATGAATTTAATGGCTGATTTAACAATATTTTCCATGAATGAAACCACAGGATTGGCGACGTAAGAGAAATAGACCATCATTTTCGATAATTTCAGGATGACCCACTCACTATTTTTAATGGCGAATATTTTTGGAATAAGTTCGGCAAATATAATGGTAAAACCGCTTAAGGGGATGATCAGGGTTATCAGGCTTAAAGATTCCGCCAGGTTTTTTGATAAACCAAAAACTTTTTCATAATAAGGGTTAAGGGCTTCGGTGATGCCAGCGCCACCAATAGCCGCAGCAATGGATCCGACGAGAGTAACGCCTAATTGCACTACTGCTAGGCTTGCTTCCATGCGGTCTTTCATGAACAGGGCTTCTGCGGCCCCATTTTTTTTAATCTGGACTAAATAGGTAAGCTTACTGCGTGATATAGAAGCCAGGGCCATTTCATACGCGGAAAAAACAGCGTTGAGGATAATCATGGTGAAAATGATGATAAATTCATTGATGTAAAACATTATCTATCTCCCACTTGGTAAATTTTAAAATATTATATCAGAATGTTTGATTAATTTGGTATCCTTAATCAATGATATTTAAATTATGCTCCATTATTATTATTTCATGTTTGGGGTTTTTAATATATTCAAACACCTTCGCTGTTTCATTTCATTTGGATGATGTCCCCTCAATAGTAGATAATTTCTTGATTAGAAATATTAATCACTTGTCTAGCGTTTGGAATTTTCTTCCCCGTCGTTTTATGCTTTATCTTTCCTTGGCCTTAAATTACCGTTTCAATGGCCTGGAGGTATTTGGTTATCACGTATTTAATCTGGGAGTTCATTTGATTTCGGCAATTTTGGTCTGGTGGTTGATGATTTTAACTCTGTCAACACCAGCATTGAAAGATGATAAAATTACCCGTCACGCTAATAGTATTGCTTTGTTTGCAGGGCTTATTTTTGTGGCGCATCCGATCCAGACCCAAGCGGTAAGCTATATTGTGCAACGTGCCGCGTCGATGGCGGCCATGTTTTATTTGGCATCACTGTGCCTTTATGTAAAGGCAAGATTGCAAGAGACACTGCTGGGCTTTAATGTGTATTATTGGGGGGCATTACTAACAGCTGTAATAGCCATGTTTACCAAGGAGACAGCCATCACCTTGCCCTTAATGATAATTCTTTATGAATACACTTTTTTCAGAATCAAAGAGAAAGTTAAATTGACCTATCTGATCCCTTTTTTGATCACTTTATTTATTATTCCTGTGACAATGGCCTTGACTGAAGCAGGCCCGGGAAGGATTCAACAATTACGCAGTGAACCTGGGATTTCATCCATCCATTATTTGCTGACCCAATTTAGGGTTATGATCACTTATATTAGATTGGTTTTCCTGCCATTTAATCAAAACCTTGATTATGATTATCCTATATCTAAAAGTATTTTTGAAGTTCCTACAATTATGAGCCTGTCATTCTTAATATTGATTTTATGGGGTGCCAAGAGACTTTTTTTAAGATACAGACTAGTTTCTTTTGCTATTTTTTGGTTCTTTCTAACTTTAATTCCTGAATCCAGCATTTTGCCTATCAAGGATGTCATTTTTGAACACCGTCTTTATTTGCCGATGGTGGGGGGGAGTTTATTTTTAGTGAGTATTTTTTATTATTTCTTTGAGAACCATAATTACAAGCTTGTAGTTGCTATTTTATTAGTTATTGTCAGTTTTTATTCTTTCCAAGCGTATCAGCGTAATAAAGTTTGGAAGAATGAAATAACGTTGTGGCAAGATACGGTTGAGAAATCGCCGCATAAAGCTAGGCCGTATAATAATCTGGGCGTTGCTTATGCCCAGGAAGGCAAACTTGATCAAGCGTGGGATAATTTTAACAAAGCATTAAAGATGGATCCTCAGTATATGGAAGTTAATTATAATATTGGTTTTTTTTATGAAAAGCGGGGTGATTTTACAAAAGCAATCCCTTGTTTTACTAAGGTCATTGATGTTAACCCCCGTTTCGCGAAGGCATATTATCAACGTGCTTTTAGCTATGATAAGCAAGGGAATATTACCCAAGCGATGGCAGATTTTACCAAGGCCATTAATGTTAATCAATATGATGCAAATTCCTACAGTGAACGGGGCTTGATTTACATGAAACAAGGGTTGTTCAGGAAAGCCTTTTATGACTTTAGCAAAGCAGTTGAAATAAATCCTGAAGCGGTGGTGGCATTAAATAATTTAGGGGTTATTTACGATTCTCAAGGGGTTTTAAATCAAGCCATACTATGTTTGAACCGGGCTTTGAAAATAAACACTCGGTATGCGCAAGCGTACTGTAATCGTGCTATTACTTACTATCATCTTAAAGAGTACAACAAATCCTGGGAAGATGTTCGTCAAGCACAAGGTTTAGGATTTACTGTTAATGCCCAATTTGTTAATGCTCTTAAGCAGGCATCGGGGGAAAAATAAAGGGACAAATAATTTTGTGTAAATATAGATACAATACTTCTTGAATATATACCTCGTCGGTGTATACTTTCGATATATTGAAAAATAGAGCGTATACTATCCTTGAGTTGGTGATTACCATTGCCTTAAAATAACGTATTCGTAGGCATTGTGCGAGAAGTTTATACCAGTGTCGAGAAGGGGGAAGGGATCCATACGGCACTCCTTTCCAGGCCAGAATTTCCTAAAGATGTGACTTATATGATTTCGGTAGGGGAAAAAAGCGGAAGTACAGGCATGATGCTCAATAAAATTGCTGATTTTTATGAGAATAAGATTCAATTTCAAGTCAAAGAATTAATGGTGCTCATTGAGCCCCTTTTTATAACGATCATGGGAGGCGTAGTTGGCCTTATTATGGCTTCAATTATTTTGCCGTTATTCGATATGATAAAAACGGTTCATACTTAAAAGGTTTTAAACAAAAGGAGAATAAAATGAGAGAAAAGAAAAACTTGAAACAAGGTTTTACTATTATTGAGCTGGTGATTGTTATATCGGTTTTGATTATTCTAATCGGTATTGCCATACCGCACATGGCTGGTATGCAGCAATCTGGAAATATTGTAAAAGTTAAGGGTGAGTTGCAGACCCTGCAGGCTGCCATGGAATCTTATTACAGTAATTCCAGCCCGCAATCATATATTCCAAGCAGCACTACGCCCAGTGCTTCCTACTTTACTACAGCAACGCCACAAATTATTACATCTGCTTTGTATGATCCATTTGCGCCAACTGGAACAGAGTACGTTGCGAAGGTAAATGGCTCCTGGTATGCCTTTGGATCTGTTGGGGCCGTCGCAGGTGCAAATTTGAGCGGATTTACCATTAGCACTACAGGCTTGGTAACCGGGCTAACGGCCGGGAATATTTGCGTTACCAACGGCGCGGGATGCTAGATATTTTAGTATAACTGTAATGGAAAAAGTTGTCCTTAGCCCTTCAACGCTTGAACTTCAAAAGACATTAGCTCACGGTAAAACTGTGATTGGTATTGATATTGGGCTCACGTCGGTGTATATCGCTCAATCAGCTGTATACCAAGGGAAAACCACGATCATTAAAGTCGTGGTTGAACCTATTACGATTTCTGAGGGGCAAGATCGTCAAGAAGTTACCAGACTCGCCCTTTCCAGAGCCTTGGATTATTTTGATGCTCAAAATGCGGATGTTGTCTGCACTATTTCAAATCAAAAGGTTATTGTGGATTAT
>Ga0302319_10021523_pt1 | contig 11614 bp, 9 predicted proteins | sample Bog_T0_2_FD_203319 | JGI IMG/M metagenome (GOLD analysis project Ga0302319, IMG submission 203319) | Peat permafrost microbial communities from Stordalen Mire near Abisko, Sweden - Bog_T0_2 | ecosystem: Environmental > Terrestrial > Soil > Wetlands > Peat | place: Sweden: Abisko, Stordalen Mire...
GAATTATTTCCATTATAAATCAACGATATACAACTTACTGGCCAGCTTTACGTGCTGCCATGTGTAAACATTTGTATACAGTGCAAGTGGGCCGGCCTGACCTTGTTTACAGAGCGCGCGAGAGAATTTCCAAAAATGTGGAGGGCTGGCAGGGATCGGATGGAAATAGGGTGGACGCCTTTGTTCCTGCGATTGCCGATGGCCTATGACCCAACAAGAAGCTAATCCACGATACAATCTATATAGAGTCGGGGCGTAGCGCAGCCTGGTAGCGCATCTGCTTTGGGAGCAGAGGGCCGGGGGTTCGAATCCCTCCGCCCCGACCAATGTTTTCTATAGTCTACAGCCATTCTGGCGTCCTCCGAAAACGTCACTGTAGTCAAATTTGTAGCAGCGATTGCCTCCAAGTTCCACACACTTCAATTCCTGTCAGCAACTCCGCTTGAAATTCCTGAATAACTTTCAGTCTCAGGAAGCCTGGTGTTGCGCCGGAAAATTGAGGCCAAGAGCGCCGAGGGGCTGCTTCAACGAACACGGACCACACGGCGAGGACAACTGAGGAGTTGTTCGTACGTGAGATGAGGCGCTGGAAATTCAACCTGCTCGCTCGTCAGCAGTCCGTCATGGCGCGGACAGTGGTAGACACCATCTTCTACACCTACGCGTACCCAGCGGAAGTCACGGTATTTCAGGGCTACCGGCCCCAAAATCATCTGATCGCGCACCCGCGCAATCCGGCCCATCGGAATCAATACGCCTTTGCAATCCCAAAAGTGCGGCGTCCGTCTTCCGGCTGGAAGAAGAAAAAGCGAAGTCGGAATGGTCGTGGTCTCCGATTCGTGCCGCGCACCGTAGACGAACATCGCTTCCGCAGAGTCATTACGAACAGTGCAATACATCCACCGAGGATGGAACCGCCGAGGCGGCCCCGCTTGAAAACCAACTGCGGGATTCGGTAGAACAACAAGCTCAAGCACTACATCAACGCTTTCCGAGTCTGCCGACTCTACATCCAGAGGTTGGCAGTTCAAATCCAATATCCATAACCACTATTATCAATAGTATACAAGTATACAAACATTTTTACGTCCGTCTAAAACGCCACTCTAGGTAAATTTGTAGCAGCCAAAGCATCCAGAAGCCTTCCAAAACCACAAGAACCAGAACCAAGCCCGCAACTCATTCATTCCATATCAGTTAAAAACAGCGATTTTCAACAAATTTCATAAAAGTGCGTGACCTGTTTTGGGAGCAGAGGGTCGGGGGTTCGAATCCCTCCGCCCGCCGCGACGGCCTTCCGCTTCGCTTTTTGACGGATACCCTGAATGCGGAGTCTTCGATCTGCTCGCCGGACGGAAAGAGCCTGCATCTCCGTCCCGGCGCATATAATTGACCTTCAGAATCCTCGCTTGCCATAGGCGTTCAATGTCTCATGCGACTCTCAGAAATGGCTACCTGGCGCTGTCCGAACGGCTCAACCTTTTCCCGCAAGGCGCGCCTCCTTCCGAACTTCTCTTCCGCATACTGGAGGTCTTGTTTACCAGAGACGAAGCGGCTCTGGTGGCGCTGCTTCCCATCAAACCCTTCAACGCGGCCGCATCGGCAAGAGTATGGAGGAAGCCGATTGCCGAATCGCGGAAGATTCTTGAGGGGCTCGCATCCAAGGGGATGCTTCTTGACATGGAGATGCAGGGGGAGCAGATCTTTGTTTTGCCTCCGCCCATGGCTGGATTCTTCGAATTCTCAATGATGCGCCTGGGCAACGGATACGATCAGAAGCTGCTGGCCGAGCTGTTCTACCAGTATCTGAATGTGGAAGAGGAGTTTGTGAGGAACCTCTTTGCAGGGGGCGAGACACAACTGGGCCGCGCGTTTGTCAACGAGAAGGCTCTTGCGGCGGATCAAATGCTGACGGTGATGGATTACGAAAGAGCCAGCGAAGTGATCCATACGGCCTCGCATATGGGCGTTGGGGCCTGCTACTGCCGTCACAAGATGCAACACCTGGGGAAATCCTGCAATGCCCCCATGGACATCTGTATGACCTTCAGTGGTACGGCCCAGTCGCTGATTAAGCACGGCATCGCGCGCAAGGTCGATGCAAAGGAAGGCATGGATCTGCTGGACGAGGCCCTGCAGCACAACCTCGTGCAGTTCGGGGAGAACGTACAGCAGAAGGTGGCGTTCATCTGCAACTGCTGCGGATGCTGCTGTGAGGCCATGCTGGCCGCCAAACGCTTCGCCTTCCTGAACCCCATTGCAACCACCAACTTCCAGCCGGAAGTGAGTTTGGAGTCGTGCAACGGTTGCGGCAAATGCGTGACGGCCTGTCCCGTGGAGGCTATGGGACTGGTCTCCGCAGGTGACCCTCATAAGCCGAGGCGCAGGAAGGCGCGTCTCGACGAGTCGCTGTGCCTGGGTTGCGGCGTTTGCGTACGGGCGTGTCCCAACCGCGGGATACGACTAAGATCCCGCAAGATGCGTGTGATCACCCCGGTCACCACTGCCCATCGCGCCGTGCTCATGGCCATTGAGCGGGGCCAGCTTCAGAACCTCATCTTCGACAATCAGGCACATTGGAACCATCGCGCCATGGCCGCCATTCTGGGGGTGATTCTGAAGCTCCCCCCGATCAAACAAATGATGGCGAGCAAGCAAATGAAGTCCCGGTACCTTGAACAACTGATGCGACCCAGGGATTATGTCCATCGGGAGCATTGAGAGAGAAGGATAGAAAACCCCGGTCCGGCATCTGCTCAGCAACCGGCGGGGTGCCAGTTTGACCTTATCTCCTGGATTCACTGGTAAACCGTCTCCGACCCGGCTTTTGTCTTTCCATGATCTCCGGCAGGCTCAAACCGGGGTTGGGGATGGTTGGGCGACCAACCGACCGGAACGGCAAAATATAGTTTTCAATTCCACCGCAATCTTGCATTCCCTGTGACCGACCCGATTATCTTGCACGGTTAAATTGAAGGAATCACACAGCGTTTAAAACGCGAGGGAGAGGACCGGTGTCCTCTCCCTTCTATATCCAGCGGATAGTGCGTTCGACGATCAATGAGCCTGGGGAATCAGGGCCTTCAGGATCGGTTCGTTCCACTTGTTGGTGTTTACGTCATAGACCACGAAGTCAGAGTCGAACTGCCAGTAAGCCCAACTGAAACCGCGATCCTCGGCAATCTTGCGGATGAAGGCATCCCAGCGGACGCGGCTCTGCATGGGGGCCTTGTCATAGGAGCCGAATTCGCCCAGCAAGATGGGGCGATGATGCTCCTGGCTCCATTGCGCGACGCCATCGAAGTCGCGCTCGACAATAAGCTGCTCTTCTGTCTTGCCCCAGGCGATGTCATGCCCGCCGCGGATCTCTTCGCCGGCCCACTGTGCGCCCTGATGGGTGAATGGGAAGGGTTCATAGTAATGGAAGGTCACAAGGATATGGCCGTCGTCGCCCGGCAGTGCGAGATCTTTCAGCGCGCCGCGGCTGTTCCAGACACCGGGTCCTATGATGACGTTGCGGGTGGGGTTGGTCTTGCGGATAACGGCGAGCACATCGAGAAACAGGCCGTTCCACGTCTGGTTGGAGATGAGGCCGTGCGGTTCGTTGAGGAGTTCAAAGGTGACGCTGGCGGGCGTGTCCTTATAGCGGGGCGCCACCTGCTGCCAGAAGGAGAGCAGCTTGGGCTTGCATTCGACAAAGCTCGTGTCACCGCAGTAGTTGAAGTCGTGCTCGTCGAGGATGACCTGAAGATCTTCTTCGGTTGCGCTGGCGACGATCCAGTCGAGCATGCGAAACCACGAATCGGGCAGTTTGTTCTCTGCCGTCATGTATCGAAATGCCTGCAGGTTGACGCGCACGGTGGTGAATCCGGCGTCATGAATCTTGCTGAAGTACTCCTTCTTGAAACGGCCCTTGGAGAAATCCGCCCAAATGGGGTCATAGCCGAGCACATTCACTCCACGCGCCATCAATTTGGATTGCGCATAGGGGTCGATGGTGGCAAAGCCCGCGGGCAAACTGACCGCGGGGGCAAGAGTTTGTGCGTGGACGGCCGCAGCCAGCCCAACAAGAAGAGACAAAGCAAAAAACGGCCGCGCCAAGCGGGCCAGACAGATGCGAGTCAACATGATCGTTCCACTCCAAAGCCTTTGGTGAGTGCGGAAAGGCGTAGCCCTATTGTAATGGCTGTGCGATGCTCTTCGTTGCGATTTCAAATGTACGGCGCCTGAAAACGAAGCCGCGGAGGCGCACCTTGTGGCCGGCAAATCTCCCACGGCGCCTCCTTGACGCGAACATCCCGTATTACTTACTTGGGATCAATTCGAGCAAGGAAAACGGGAGATAGCTGGATTAGGAATGAATTTTGCCTATTGCTCCAGAATGAATTCTGGATTGCCGAAAAATTGCCTAGAAGCCATCTCATAAATGCCTGCTCAGCATGAGCAGGCAAGCCAGTTGCACAATGCCGAGGAAGTTATCGATGCGGTATTCCCATCGCGTGACCAGCCGGCGGTAGTTCTGCATCCACGCAAAGATGCGCTCCACCTTCCAGCGGCGGCGATAGCGGCGATGGCAGGTCTGGAACGGCGGATACTTCGTCGGCATCTCGGCTCACGCCGCGCCGGACCCAATACCGGCTCCACTACATTCCACTGTTCGTCTGTCAGTTCCCAACGGCCTGCCATCCAGATTTGCGAAGACGCCTTCAGCAATTCCGGTTTCGCAGATTCTAAGCCCCAAAATGTTTATGAGATATGTTCTAGTGAAAATCATGGCTGGAAACAGGGACGTCGGAAATTTTGAGCGGTTCCAGGTGTTGCGCTATGACGTGAATCACGCCGCCGGCGTTTTGCACGATGCCTGCAATGAGCAGAAACCGGTTGCGTGTAACAATCAAGCGGTCTCGCTCGAATACGTCAGGCGTCAGAATGATGTTGGCGATGCCTGTCTCGTCTTCCAAGGATAGGAATACGAATCCCTTGGCGGTGCCGGGGCGCTGGCGCGCAATGACGCAGCCGGCGATGCGAATCGAAGCATTGGAACGGCGGTTGAAGAGATCCGTTGCAGAGAGAATATTGCTAGCGCGCAATGCTGCGCGGTGATAGGCCATCGGGTGCGGTCCAGTGGTGAGGCCAGCACCCGAGTAATCAGCAATGAGTCGTTCATCTATGGTCATCGCGGCTAGTGGGGAACTCTTTTCTTGCGCAGAAGAAATGCCGCGCAGCAGTGGGCCAACTGGGCGGCCAGCTTCTTCTACTTGCCAGAGCGCGTCGCGGCGATGCTCGACGTGATCGAGCGGGTTCAGCGCGCCGATGCGAGCCAGCAGCACCAATTCCTTGCGGTTGAGCGCGGGCACACGCAGCGCAAGATCGCCGACCGATGCGAATGACCCTCGTAACTCACGTTCGGCAAGCAATGCGTCAATCGATGTGCCGCGCATTCCGTGCGCATAGTTGAGGCCGATGCGCAGCGAAAGCGAGTGATCGGCCTCTAGTTCCAGGGAACAAATGGCTTCAGATCGCTGGATGTCGATGGGGCGAACGCGCAGGCCGTGGCGCTGCGCATCCTTGATGAGCACGGCGGGCGAGTAAAAGCCCATCGGCTGATTGTTGAGAAGCGCGCAAGTGAAGGCGGCTAGATAATGCACCTTCAGATAGGCGGAGGCATAGGCGATCAGCGCGAAGCTGGCGGCGTGCGACTCGGGAAATCCATACATGGCGAACGATGAGATGCTGTGCACAATATTATCTTGCGCTTCAGGGGTGACTCCGTTGCGGGTCATGCCGGCGCGCAAGCGGCCTTCGAGATTTTTCATGCGCTCCATCGAGCGGCGCATTCCGACGGCGCGGCGCAGTTCGTCTGCCTCTGCTCCGCTGAAGTTTGCAATGGCCATGGCCATGCGCAGCAGTTGCTCCTGAAAGATCGGTATGCCGAGCGTGCGCTTGAGCACCGGCTCCAGTGCGGGATGCGGATAAGTGACCTCTTCTTTGCCCTGGCGGCGGCGCATATAGGGATGCATCATTTTGCCGGCGATAGGACCGGGGCGAATAATGGCCACCTGCACCACGAGATCGTAGAAGCGCGTGGGCGCGTTGTGCGGAATCGAGGCCATCTGCGCGCGGCTCTCCACTTGAAACATTCCGACGGTGTCGGCCTTGCGCAGCGTATCGTATACCAGCGGATCTTCAGGCAGCGCGGCCAGGTCCACTTGAGTTTGATAGTGGCGCGGAATCAGTTCAATGGTCTCTTTGAGCGCGGCCATCATGCCCAGGCCGAGCAGGTCCACCTTGATGAGGCCAAGGTCGGCGCAGTCTTCCTTGTCCCATTGAATGACGGTGCGCCCAGGCATCGACGCACGCTCGATGGGGACGACGCAATTCAACATTCCAGCGCAGACGACCATGCCGCCTGAGTGCTGGCCGAGATGGCGCGGCAGGCTCTTCATGCGCTGGCAGAGATTGAGATAGTGCGCTATGCGCAGATGCTTCAGATCGAAGCCGGCCTGCATAAAGCGGCGCTCAATGGTATCGTTTTCGCCGCGCCACTCCCAGTTGCCCATCAGGCTGCTTAGGCGCTCGATCTGTTCTTCTTCAAAGCCAAGCGCCTTGCCCACCTCGCGCGCCGCCGAGCGGCCGCGATAGGTGATGACGTTGGCGGTCATCGCCGCGCCCAACGATCCGTAGCGCTCGTAAACGTACTGAATCACGCTTTCTCGCTCGTTGCCGGAGGGAAGATCGAGATCGATGTCGGGCCACTCGTTGCGGCTCTCGTTGAGGAATCGCTCGAATAAAAGCTCCATGCCGACCGGATCGACGGCAGTAATTTCCAGCGCGTAACATACTGCGGAGTTGGCCGCCGAGCCGCGTCCCTGCACTAGAAAACCGCTGCGCTGGCAGTATTTCACGATGTCCCAGACGATGAGGAAGTAGCCGGCAAAGCCGAGCTTGGCAATCAGCGCCAATTCGCGCGCGACCTGCGCACGAGCCTTCTGAAGAAGATGCCTCTTGCATGGAATCTCATAGCGCTTGCGAACGCCTTCATCGACGCGCTTGGCCAAAAAACTGTCCATGGTTTCGCCTTCAGGCACGGGGTAGTGCGGAAACTCGTAGCCAAGTTTGTCGAGCGTAAAGTCGAGACGTTCACTAACGATGCTGGTGTTGGCGATAGCTTCGGGAAGATCGCAAAAGAGAGCGCGCATCTCACCGGCGCTGCGCAGGCTGCGCGCGGCGTTTACAGTGAGCAGGCGGCCAGCGCAATCAAGCGGCGTGTGGTGGAGAATTGCGGTGAGCACATCGAGAATCTCGCGGTCTGCTTCGGTTGCCGCGCGTACGCCGTTGGTCGCAACGATGGGCAAATGAAGTTTTTCCGCCAGCTGCAACAGCGCCTGATTACGCGCCTCTTCGTCGCGCTGCTGATGACGCTGCAGCTCGATATAGAGATTGCCGCGGCCATAGATAGAGGCAAGCTGTTCGACGATGAGTGCTGCGCGCTGAGTGCCTTCTACGCCTAGCACCGCGGCCAGCGGGCCTTCATCACCACCAGTCAAACAGACGAGTCCAGCAGAGAACTCGGCGAGATCGTCGAGCGTTGCAGCGCCCTCGGCCTTGGTGGATTCGCGCATCTTGTAGCGCGTGATCAGCTGGCAGAGATTCTGATAGCCCACTTGCGAAGCGCATAGCAAAAGAATACGCGCGGGTTCGTTGAGAGGCGTGTGTGGTACCCACGACGCCTGCTGCAAGCGCAGACCGAATGAAGAGACGGCAATCTCCGCGCCGATGTGCGCGCGTACGCCACTGCGCCGTGCGGCAGTATGAAAGCGCGCCACTCCGTAGAGACCGTTGCGATCGGCCAGCGCGAGCGCAGGCATTTCGAGTTCCGCCGCGCGTTCGATCAGCGCATCGGGTTGCGAAGCGGCGGCCAGAAAGCTGAATGCGCTGGCGGCGTGCAATTCCACGTAATCAGTCAAGCAGCGCCTCCAACTGCCACACACCGCGCAGCCGGTCGTGTACCAGCAGGCAGCTTAGCGCAACGCCATCGCGGTCGGCGGTCAGCACATCCCACTCCTCCGTATCCCAGGCATCGACCGACCACCAGCAGCCATTCGAGCGCCACGGCCCGTAAGCCACGGCAATCTGAAAGCTCTCGCAGGCATCGCGAAAGGCCGCAGGCTTGTTCTCGCGCAGCATGACGTGAATCGCGCGCGGCGGACGCACGCGGCGCAGCGCCATCCGCGCGGGTTGCGGATCATAGGTTGCGGTCTTCGCATCCACGCGGAAGTCTTCGGTGTGAAAGCTCGCCGAATGATGCGTATCTTCAAGCACCGGCGTTCCCACGCGCTCTTCGCCGACGATGGCCTTGATGCGCGCCAGAGTCACATCGAGGCGCGATGGCTCCGGCATCTGCGGCGCAAAGAGGCCGAGTTGCACCTTGCTCGACCTGCCCGGTTCGGCAATCAGCGTAAGCGCCAACACCGCGGCCGGCGGCGGATGCGCGGCTAATTCCAGATGCAGCAGCTTGAGCATAAACTTGCGTTCCACAGTGGGCAGAGCGGGACGGAGGTTTAGTTGATGCAGTGCGCCGCCTTCCAGAGACAATTCCACACTGAGCGAGGCCAGCGAGAATGCGTGATTTGTAGCGCGCTCCGTGAGGCAATCAATCATGCGCGCGGCGATGAACAACAAGCCTTCCATTTGCTCGACAGGCGAATCAAATTCGTAGAACTCGCGCAGCGTGAAGGCAGCTTCCATCGGTTGGAATGTGTGCCGCGCTGCACCATGCGCCAGAGCCTGCCACTCGCGCGCCTCTGCGCCCAAGCGTGTGACCAACTCAACCTCCGGCAGCGCGGCCAGTTCGTTGAGCGTACGAATGCCCCAGACGGCGAAAGTATCGCGCGGGTTCTCCGCGAGGCCAAGCGCGCTGAGTGGGAGCTTTGCCAGAAATGCGGCTTCTTCTCCCGTAGGCACAATCGTGATTCCGCGCGCATCCGCGGCCTTCATGCGCGCAACATGAAAGTTTGCGCTGATGGCAATCGAGACGCGAAAGCCCGCGGCGGCCATTGCCTCACGTATTCTCGCAGCCATTAGATCGGCTGGGCCAAAGAGCAGTTCGCAGCCCGCAACATCGAGCACGAACAAACAGGCGTTCGCCGCGCTCACTTCTTCAATGCGCGGCGAGAATTGCGCAGCGGCCTCTAGCAGCACCGCGCGCGCTGCCTGCTCGACGGCGAGCGAGCGCATGAGCAACTGCAAGCCCGCCACGCTCTCGGCCTCCATACGCGAGAGGCCATGCACCACGCCCCGCTGGCTGGCGAGCCGGTTCAAGGCGCAGACACTCTGGTCGTGCGCCGGACCGTCGAGCACAGCGACAGGTTGCGACTTCCAATCAGAACGCAGACGCAGCAATGCCTGCGCCGGAAACTCGGCGGCATACACACAGGCATAGAGTTCGCGGCTCATGCGCTCCTCACCGTACTCGAAGCGGCCTCTGCGGCCCATGCAGCTTGCGCGGACCACGCAGCCAGAGCCGCCGATGCTGAGGCGGGCGGCTTGCGCAAGCCCTCGATTTGCGGCGTAAATCGCTGCCTGCGACGGCTGTACTCAAAGTTGCATGCGGCCAGTACGGTTCCGCCCCAGCTCTGCACACGCGCAGCTGAGCAATCCACCACCACCGCAGCGCTAGATTGCGCGAAGGATGCTCGGCCCAGAACCACCAAGCTGCAACGAGCGCGATCCGCAGCCTGACGAAAGCGGAACCACGAGGTCAGCGGAATTCGCACTCCGTGCGCTGGGTCCATGCCGCCCAGGTCCAGCACAATCGCTGCAAATCCGCCCGCCTGCAAGAGCAGGTCCGTCCCGCGCAGAGCCTGATCGAGCTGCGCCCAGTCTTTTTCTCGTTGATTCGCGCTGCCGCAGCGCACCCAGAGCAGTTGCCTGAGCCTCACACCGCTGGCCGCGGCTGACTCCGGATCGAAGGCGTCGCCGGCATCAATCCAGGCGCAGACCCGCCCCTCCGCCGTCCTCTTCGCTACAAATGCCAGCGCCAAACTGGTCCGCCCTGAGCACTCCGGCCCCACCAGCTCGCTGATCGCGCCCACCGGCAATCCACCGTCGAGCAGCGTGTCGACGGCAGGGATTCCCGTTGCGGCAACCTCGCGGATCGTGCGCACAGCAGGGGTCAGCGCCGCTGGAAAGCGGCTTGCGAGGGCGTCTTCGATCTGGATGCGGAGCGCGGCGGCAGAGGACATCGTATTCGCCTTATATTCGCCTATCATTCACCTGTTTTCGTCGTTTGTCAATCCCCCAATTACGATTTCCAGCTATTCTGGAGCCATCATGTGTGGCCGCTATGCCCGAAAATCCGCGCAAGAACTGTTGGCCGAATGGTTTGAGATGGACCTCGAACAGATGCGCTGGGCGCCAACCTGGAACGCCGCGCCGCAGAGCTATCAGCCGGTGGTGCGTCTCAGTAGCGACGGCAGCCAGCGCGAGGCGGCTCTGCTGCGCTGGGAGCTGGTGCCCTCCTGGGCCAATGACGCCCGCATCGGCCTCAACACCATCAACGCCCGCGCCGAGGATGTGGATACAAAGCCGGCATTCCGCGCCGCGCTTAAAAAGCGCCGCTGCCTGGTCCCCGCCGACGCATTTTATGAGTGGCAGCGCACCGGCGAAAAGACTCGGCGCCCCTTCGCGATTGCGCTCCAGAGCGGCGAACCGTACGCCTTCGCCGGTTTATGGGAGAGCTGGCAACCGCCGGAAGGCGCGCCGCTTGAAAGCTTCACCATTCTGACTACAGTCCCTAACCCGTTGATGGAGCCTATCCACAATCGGATGCCGGTGATCGTAGCGCCGCGAGATTACAGCCGCTGGCTGGACCCCTCCGTCCCGCCGCCGCTCGATCTGCTTCGGCCCTATCCCGCCGAACAGATGCGTGCCTGGCAGGTCAGCGACCTAGTCGGCAAAGTGCGCAACAACACACCCAGCCTGCTGGACGAGCTTCAAGACCCACAGCAATCGCTCTTTGCGTAATCCCGCGGGAAGAATAGGTGTTCCAACGCTGATGAGGCAAGCCGGAGAGCAGGCTGGGACCGATCATGAGATTCCAGTCGCGATGGCGACTGGGCAGTACCGATTCGTAAATTAGACGAGTAACACAGTCGTTCACAGATTTACCAAATGACATCCTTCAGGCGATTGACCTAATGGCAAAGAAAGTCATGGGTGCGTCTCCGACCGAAGCGCGTGGTGAACATGATGTAGACAAGTTGGACTTTCTGACAGTTTCAAAAAAGGTCTCTCCGAAGAAAGGTAGCTACCAGGAACGGAGCACAAAGAAGATTATCCTGACCATTGTGCATGGAACGAACCAAAAGGCGGACGAAAAACCACACGATGGCCTTAAACGAACCGCAACTTGATGATCTTGGAGGCTCCTATAGCTACATCTTCGTCTGCATTAGCTCATTTTGCAAGCCGGAAAGACAGTCGTAGACTATTGATAAATGATGAATATCAAGTCAGCTCCGGCATGGCGACAAGCTGTTTGTAAGTGATGGTTTGTGTGCAGATGCAAGCGCGCAGCAATCGAACCATCAAGTCTGGCTCCATGGTGCGGCGG
>Ga0302319_10021525_pt1 | contig 11614 bp, 10 predicted proteins | sample Bog_T0_2_FD_203319 | JGI IMG/M metagenome (GOLD analysis project Ga0302319, IMG submission 203319) | Peat permafrost microbial communities from Stordalen Mire near Abisko, Sweden - Bog_T0_2 | ecosystem: Environmental > Terrestrial > Soil > Wetlands > Peat | place: Sweden: Abisko, Stordalen Mire...
CACCTCGCGCCATTTGCGTTCGATTTCGTATTCCCGAGCGTAGGAGAATCCGCCGAAGGTTTGCATGGCGGTGTCGGCGGCTTTCCAGGCGGCTTCGGAGGCCAGCAGCTTGGCGATATTCGCGTCCGCCCCGCAATCCTTGCCATTGTCGAACAGCGCGGCCGCTCGGCGGCACACCATATCGGCCGCTTCCAGCTCCGCCCAGGCGCGGGCGATCGGGAATTGGACTGCCTGATTCTTGCCGATCGGCGCGCCGAACACGATCCGATCCTTGGCGTACTGGGTGGCTTTTTTCACAAACCAGCGTCCGTCGCCGACCGCCTCGCTGGCAACCAGAATACGTTCGGCATTCATCCCGTCCAGGATGTAGCGGAACCCCTTGCCTTCCTCGCCGATCAGGCTGTCAGCCGGAATCCGGAAATTGTCGAAAAACACCTCGGTCGTGTTGTGGTTGATCATCGCCTTGATCGGGCGGATCTCCAGGCCCTTGCCGGTGTTCCGCCCAGTGATGTCGATCAGGAACACTGACAGCCCGTCGCTGCGCTTCTTCACCTGATCGGCCGATGTCGTTCGCGCCAGCAGCAGCATCATGTCGGAATGCAGCGCCCGCGACGTCCAGACCTTCTGGCCGGTGATCAGGTAGGAATCGCCGTCGCGCACCGCCCGAGCCTTCAACTGCGTCGTATCCGACCCCGTCGTCGGCTCCGTCACGCCGAATGCCTGCAATCGGATGCGCCCGGCCGCGATCTCCGGCAGATAGCGGCGCTTCTGCGCCTCATTCCCGTGCCGCAGCAGCGTGCCCATGATGTACATCTGCGCGTGGCCCTGGCTGGCGACGCAGCCCGAGGCATTGATTTCCTCCAGGATCACCGCCGCCGCCCGCAGAGGCAGGCCCGATCCGCCATATTCCTCCGGGATCAGAGCGCCGAGGAAGCCGGCCTCGGTCAGTTCGCTGACGAATTCGGTCGGGTAGGCTTCCTCTTCCTCCAGCCCGCTCCAGTAGGTGCCGGGATAGCGCGCGCAGATCTTGCGGACGGTTTCACGAAGCTCCGGGTAATCTTCGCCAAGGGCGACAAGGGTTTCCTCGGACATGCTGCGTCTCCATTGCTGCGGTTGGCGGGCACGCTGCCGAACGATGGCCTCCGGGTCAAACGCCTGCTAACTGCGGGCGCAGATGAAAATCCTGTTCGTGACATCCAACCGGTTGGGCGACGCGATCCTATCCACCGGCCTGCTCGACCACCTGATCCGCTCCCACCCGGACGCTCGGATTACAGTGGTATGTGGCCCTGTGGCCGAGGGCGTATTCACGCGCATGCCGAACCGCAAGCGCACGATCGTGCTGCGCAAACGCTCCTGGGGCCGGCACTGGCTGCCGCTGTGGGTTCGCGTCGCGCCGCATGTCTGGGATCTGGTGGTGGATATCCGCGGATCGGCGCTGTCCTGGCTGGTGCCGACCCGCCGCCGAGCGGTGTTTCGTCGAATCACGGGACCAAAAATCGCACAGCTCGGCGCTATTCTGGGCCTGTCACCGCCGCCGCTGCCAGTGACCTGGGCGAGCGAATCGGACCGGCGAACTTCTCGTAATTGGCTGCCATCAGACAGACCAATTATCGTACTGGCTCCGACCGCAAACTGGGCCCCCAAGGTCTGGCCGGCGGATCGCTTCGCTGCGCTGTTCCGGACATTGGTGGAATCGCTGCTGCCCGGCGCGCAAGCGGTGATCCTGGGCGGCCCAGGTTCGGCCGAACGCGCCATGGCCGCGCCGTTGCTGGCAGCCCTGCCCGGCGCCATCGACCTGGTTGGCGCCGTCTCGCTGCCGGAAGCGGCGGCGGTGCTGCAACAGGCCGCGCTGTTCATCGGCAACGATTCCGGCCTGATGCATCTGGCAGCCGCCGCCGGCGCTCCCACAATCGGATTGTTCGGACCGACCGACGCCGCGACCTACCGGCCGGCCGGCCGCTGCACGACGGCAGTGGTGGCTGCGTCGATGGATGCGATCGGCGTCGATGCCGTCGTCGAGGCCGCGACGGCCCTACTGGCGTGAAACGCCGGCTGATCAGCCCCGCGCGAGCCATTGATTATCCTGCACTATATCGCATGTTAGCGGGCCCACCGGCAACATTGCGGCAGGTTTCATGATCGAGGACTTTCGCACCCCATCAACCAATCGATACTTCGAAGACTATACCGTGGGCGCCACTTACATCTGCGGATCATTCACCCTGACCGAGGACCAGATCACCGCCTTTGCCACGCAGTATGATCCCCAGATGATGCATATCGACCGCGATCTGGCCGCCAGAGGCCCGTTCGGCGGGATCATCGCCAGCGGCTGGCACACCGTCGCGGCAACCATGCGCCTGCTGGTCGATCATTTTCTCCCGCATGACGGCCTCGCCGCCCCCGGAATCGACGAACTCCGCTGGCCGAATCCGGTCCGCCCCGGCGACACACTCACATTGCACGCCACGATCCAGCAGGCGCGCCGGTCAGCCTCCAGACCGGATCGCGGCTTGATCCATGTCCTGCTGGAGGTGTTCAACCAGGACGGCGAACCGGTCCTCACCATGAAGCCGACAAACTTCGTCCGGGTGCGGAACCCCGCCTGACCCCCGGGCCAGCTACCCCTGCACCAGCGAACAACCGCCTTTGTCGATCGGGCGGAACGCCTGCTCTGCCGGCACCACACGTTTTGGAATGTAGTAGTCCCAGGGCGCTTTCGATTGGTCCGGAGATTTCACCTCGAACAGATGCATATCGTGGATCACCCGCCCATCCTTCCTCACCGCGCCCTTGCCAAACAACGGATCGTCGGTCGGAGTCGCCTTCATCTCGTCGATCACCGCCCGCCCGCTCGCCTGGGCCCGCTCCGGCCCCAGCGCCACGCACGCCTTCAGGTAATGCATCACAGCGGAATACTGCGCGGCATGGACTGATCCGGGCACGTTCCCCGGCATGATCTGACCAAACCGCTTGGCGAACGCCCGCGTACCGTCGCTCAGGTCCCAGTAGAACGGCTCCGTCAGCAGCACGCCTTGCGCCGCTTGCAGCCCGACGCCATGCACATCGTGAATTAGGAACATCAGGCCAGCGATCTTCTGCCCGCCCTGCTGTATGCCGAACTCGGCCGACTGCTTGATGCAGTTCACCGTGTCGCCGCCGCCGTTGGCGAACCCGATCACCTTGGCGCCGCTCGCCTTCGCCTGCACCAGATACGACGAAAAGTCCGTCGTCCCCGGAAACGGAGCCATCGCCTGCCCCAGAACCTTCCCGCCGGCCCCAATCACGAAGCTCGAAGCATCGCTTTCCAGCGAATGCCCGAATGCATAATCCGCGGTGATGAAGAACCAGGAGTCGCCGCCCTCCTTCACCGTCGCATCCACCACCGCGTGCGGCATCGACCACGTGTCATACGCCCAGTGCAGATGGTTCGGCCCGCAATGCGTGCCAGTGATGTCGGCCGACGCCCCGCCGGTGAAGATCGCCGCCTTGTCCTTGGCCTTCACCATCTCCCCGATCGCAAACGCAGCCGACGACAGCGGCACATCGGTGATCAGGTCAACCCCTTGATTGTCCAGCCAGTCCCCGGCGATCGCCACCGCGACGTCCGGCTTCAGTTGCAGATCGGCGGACACCATCTCGACCCTCACATCGGGATGCAGCCTGGCAAAATCCTCGATGGCAAGCTGCGTACCGGCAACCGATCCGGGACCGGCATTGGCGGCGTACACGCCGACCATATCGGTCAGCACGCCGATGCGGATCGGTTTCGACTGTGCCCGGCCCACCCGCGGCAGCGCGGTCGCAGCGACCCCGGCGGCAAGCAGATAACGACGCGACAGAACGGCGTTCATGTGTTTCTCCCCAGCTTTTTCTTATGCCGGGCAGCGTCCTCTGGATCGAGGCATTGCGCAAGCGGCGTGCGCGTTACCCCGGAACACCTTTGCTGGTCGAGTATTCGAAGTGCAGCGCCTGATCCGGATGCACCACCGGGAAGATCGCATGCGCCGCCACCGCCGCCTCGCTGAATCCTTGCAGGATCAGCTTCAGCTTGCCCGGATAGGTCGCCACGTCGCCGATGGCGAACACGCCCGGCAGGCTGGTCTGGCAGGTCGCCGGGTCGATCCGCACATGGTTCTTCTCGCTGTCCAGCCCCCAGGCGGCGATCGGGCCCAGATCCATCGACAGGCCAAAAAACGGCAGCAGCACGTCCGCCGGCAGCGGCCTGACTGCCCCGTCCAGCGTCGCGACCTCCACCGCCGACAGCACGCCGGCCTCCCCCACCAGACCGTGTAACTGATACGGAATGACCATCTCGATCGCGCCGCTACGTGCCGCCTCGTCCAATTGTGCCGCACTTTCCGGCGCGGCGCGGAACTTAGCCCGCCGGTGCACCACCGAAACCTGCGCAATGTCCTTCAGCGCCAGCGCCCAGTCCACCGCCGAATCCCCGCCCCCCGCAATCACCACACGCTTATTTCGAAGGTCCTCCCGCCGGCGCACATAATACTGCACCGCGCCGCTCGACTCGTACGCCGCCAGCCCGTCCAGCGGCGGCCGGTTGGGACCGAACGCGCCGGCACCGGCCGCGACCACCACCGCCTTGGCATGCACCGCGTCGCCCCGGTCCGTCGTCAGCGTAAACGCCCCGCTTTCGCCGCTCAGCCCGTTCACCTGCCGGCCCAGCAGCCGAGGCACCGCAAACGGCGCAATCTGTTGTTCCAGTTGCGTGATCAGCGCCCCGGCCTCGATCGCCGGGTGCGCCGGAATGTCGTAGATCGGCTTCTCGGGATACAGCGCGGTGCATTGGCCGCCGACCTCCGCCAGCGCGTCGATCAGCACGCTGGACAGTTTCAGCATGCCAAGCTCGAAAACCGCGAACAAGCCGACCGGGCCGGCACCGACGATCGCCACGTCGGTTTCGATGTGTTGTGTCATATCAGCCCTATACGTCGCTTTTTCGTCAACACAAGCAGCATAACACCTCGGTGACAGGCGCTCGCATCCGCGACGCTGCGATCCAATTCTGCCGATACACACTTTCGTTGGCAGGAACACACCCCATGACGCGGCAAACCCGTGGCTAGAAGCACTATTGTCGCAATTCCGGTTCGGGATGAAGCCGAACGCGTCGGCATCTGCCTGAACGCACTGAACCAGCAGGTGCAGCCGCCGGATGCCGTGCTGCTGCTGCTCAACAACTGCTCCGACGCCACCGAAACGGTCGCGCGTAACATCAGCAAACACCTGCGCTTCCGCCTGGACATCATCAGCCGGGACCTGCCGCCGTCGCAGGCCAATGCCGGCCACGCTCGGCGCCTTGCAATGGCGCTGGCGGCGGAACGCATCGCGCCAAACGGCACGTTGATGACCACCGACGCCGATGCCCAAGTGCCGCCCGACTGGGTCGCGCGTAACCTGGCCAGACTGCGGCGCGGCGCCGACATCGTCTGCGGCCGCGCGGTGATCGATCCGGTCGAGGCCGCGATGATCCCGGCGCATCTGCATGCAGACGATGCTCTGGAGTGCCACCTGATCGCTCGGCTGGACGACATCGCCTGGGCGCTCGATCCCGAACCGCACGATCCGCCGCCGCGGCATACCGAAGCCTCCGGCGCCAGTCTCGCGGTGCGGGCGGACGCCTTCCGCAGCGTCGGCGGCATTCCGGCGATTGCCGCCGGCGAGGACCGAGCCTTCGTCCGCGCCCTGTGGATGATGGATGCAAGGGTGCGACACGATCCGGCGATCGCGGTGACGGTCTCCGGACGGATTTTCGGCCGGGCGCAGGGCGGCATGGCGGATACGATCCGGCGCCGGATGGTGGTGCAGGATGCGTTCACCGACGATCAGGTCGAGCCTGCTTCGGAAGCGGTGCGCCGTTATGCGTTGCGGCGGCGGGTGCGCCGCGCCTGGAGCGGGACGGTCGATGCCACCCTCGCCACCGATCTGGGGGTGCCGCAACCCCGCCTGACGCACGCTTTGGCAGGACGGTTCTTCGGCGCCACCTGGGCCGCGCTGGAAACGGTCAGCCCGGTGCTGCAACGGCGGCGAGTGCGCTTCGTTGACCTGCCCGCCGAGATCGAAGCCGCCGAGGCGGTGTTGCGCGCACTTGCCGAACCCGAAATCCTGGCGGCGGATTAAGCCATGTCCGATCTGCTTGGCGAAATCGTTCCCTGGATGCAACGCAGAGCCATCGCGCTGGACCGGGACGCCGCATTTCCCGCCGAGGAAATCGACCGCTTGCGCCAGGCCGGCCTGCTGACGCCGCCGTTGCCGGTGGCGGGCCGCGGCAGCGCCGATCAACTGGCCGCCCTGCTGACCCGCGTCGGTCAGGGAAACCTGTCGGTCGGCCGCATCCTGGAGGCGCATGTCAACGCACTGCACCTGATGGGCCGATACGGCACCGTGCCATCGGGCGACGATCTCTATGCGCTCTGGGTGACCGACCCGGCCAGCGGCGGCTTGCGGATGCGGCGATCGGACGCGCGGATCGGGCTGGACGGCGGCAAGCAGTTCTGTTCCGCCGCCGGTTACGCCACCGGCGCCCTGGTCACCGCCCGCGACGAGGACGGCTGTACCCGCATGCTGGTGCTGAAACTCGGCATCGGCGAACGCGTCACGCCCCTGCCCTCGCCGCTCCAGGGCATGCGGGCCGCCGCGACGGGCGCCGTGGATTTTACCGGTTGCGAAACGTCCGCGGATGCCCTTCTGGGTGAACCGGGCGACTACCTGCGGGAGCCGGATTTCTCCGCCGGCGCGTGGCGTGGGTCGGCGGTGGCGCTGGGCGGCCTGATCGCCCTGCTCGACCACGCAATCGCGCAGTTACGCGCATCCGGCCGCCTCGACAGCCCGCACACCCAGGCGCGTGTCGGCCAGGCCCTCATCGCCCGTGAAACCAGCCGCTTTTGGGTCGAAACCGCCGCGCGCATCGCCGAGGACAACCACGCCGACCCGGCCTATCGCGTCGCCACCGTCGGCCTCGCCCGCATCGCCGTCGAGACCGCCTGCCTGGACGCGATGCAACTGGTGCAGCGCTCGATAGGGCTGTCGGCGTTTCGCCAGGGCACCCTGATCGAACTGATCTGCCGCGATCTGGCGACCTATCTGCGGCAGCCCGCACCCGATGAGGTGCTGACCGAGGCGGCAGCCTGGTTCGCCGGCCATCCGGAGGCGCGCGCATGACTACGGCGGCGGAATTTCACCGGGCGTGGCGCGCATTGCCGGAAGCCTGTCTGCGCGACATCACCGGCAGCGGCACCGCGCTGATCCTGGCGCCGCATCCGGACGATGAGAGCCTGGGCTGCGGCGGCCTGATCGCGATGTGTGTCGCGTTCGGCCGGCCGCCCCTGGTGGCGGTGCTCACCGACGGCGCCGGATCGCACCCGAATTCCCGCGCTTTCCCGCCCGATCGCCTGCGCGCGGTGCGAGCGCAGGAGGTCCGCGACGCGGTGGCCCGCCTGGGGTTGCCGGCCGACCGGCTGATCCTGCTGGGAGAACCGGACACCGCCGCGCCGCACTCCGGCCCCGCATTCGATGCCATCGTCGACAAGTTGCTCAGTCTGGTGCGCTCGGAAAGACACTGCACCGCCATCCTGGCGCCCTGGCGGCACGACCCGCACTGCGATCATGAAGCGGCATCGCTGATCGCCGCCGCGGTCGCGCGAAACGTCGGAATCCGCCACATTGCCTATCCCGTTTGGGGCTGGACTCTGGCCGCTGACACGCCAGTGCCTGGGCCGGTGGCCATCGGCTGGCGACTCAATATCGCCCGCAACCAGGCCGCAAAACGTCAGGCGATCGAGGCACACCGAACGCAATATGGCGGCGTGATCACCGACGACCCAACCGGCTTTCAGCTTCCACCCGGCCTGCTGTCGGCCTTCGACAGCCCATTCGAAACCTACCTCGAAGGGTCGGACCAGTCATGATTGGTTCGCGTGATGCCTCGCATTTTGCCCGTTTGTATCAGTCCAATCCCGATCCCTGGGACTTCCGGGCGAATGCGTACGAACAGGCGAAGTACCACCACTCGATCGAGGCGCTGGGCGGCCAGCATTTCTCCAGCGGGTTGGAGGTCGGCTGCTCGATCGGCGTGCTGACCCGGATGCTGGCGCCTTCCTGCGACACATTGCTGGCTGTGGACATCGTGGACGCGCCTCTGGCCGCCGCCGCGGAACGCTGCGCCGACCAGCCCTGGGTCCGGTTCCAGCGCATGCAGATTCCGGACGCCTGGCCCGACGGCAGCTTCGACCTGATCGTGCTGTCCGAGGTGCTGTATTTCCTGACCCCGGCCGACATCGACCGTTGCGCGCAGCACATCGAAGCGACGTCGCTTCCCGCGCCCCAGATCTTGCTGGTCAACTGGCTGGGCCAGTCAGACGATCCGTGCTCCGGCGATCAGGCCGCGGACCGCTTCATCGCCGCATCCGCCAGGACGCTGACCGTTCGGCTGCACGAACGACGCGCCCGCTACCGCCTGGATCTGCTCACCGCTCGATAGCGGCCGGCAGCCGAACGCGAATGAACGCCACTGCCTCATCGAGAGCGCGCTTTCCCTCCGGCAGGATACCCGCGAAATACTGCCAGACATGCGGCAATCCGTGCCAGACCCGCAACGTCACATCGACGCCGGCGAGCCGGGCCTTCTCGGCGGCGCGGCGCGAATCGTCCAGCAGCACTTCGCTGTCGCTGACCTGGATCAGCAACGGCGGCAGGCCGGTCATATCGGCATAAAGCGGCGAGGCAAGCGGGTGCGTCGCCGGCGTATCGCCCAGATAGTGTCGCGCCGTCGGACCGATCCAAGGCCCGGACAGCAAGGCATCGGCCGCATCATTGCCGAGGATGCTCGTCCCGGTGGCGGCAAGATCGGTCCAGGGCGAAAACATCACCGCCGCGGCCGGCAGCGCGTCCCCGGCGTCCCGCAAAGCGACCAGAAGCGCCAGCGCGAGGCCGCCGCCGGCGGAATCGCCCGCGACCACGATGCGGTCATGCCGGATGCCCGATCTGACCAGCGCCCGGTAGGCCGCCAGCGCATCATCGAGCGCCGCCGGGAAAGGATGTTCGGGGGCGAGCCGATAATCGAGCGCAAACAGGCGCGCGTCGCTGCCGATCGCAAGGCGCGACGTGATCGGACGAACAGCCCGGGCCGACATCACGATGTAGCCGCCACCATGTAGATACAGGATGCATCGCCGCCGAACCACGTCATCGGCCGCGGCCGGCTCGACCCATTCGCCCTTGAGGCCGGCTGCATCCTCGGTGCGGAACCGCCAGCCCGGCGCCAGCTTCACGCGGAGTCCCGACCGGCTGGTCAGGCGGCGCCCGGCCTCGACACTTGGGTTGCGAATGGCCCTCGGCTTGACCCAGCGGCGCAGCGCGAAGCTCAATGCCGTGTTCTGCCAGCTCATGCGCCATCTCCGGGCGCGCGGGCGGGGCTCCGGCGAGCGAACCTGACCATAATCAGAAGCAGGCGCCCTCCAGATTGGCGATACCAAATGCGCCAATCAGCGGCATCTCCCGCGTCCTGACGTTGATATGCGAGATCGTCCGATCGAAGCGATCCACCAGGCGCCAGCCGGCGTCCGGCGTGCGGTCGAGGGTGATCCGGCAACTGCGGTACTCGCTTGTAAAGCCATTGTACAGGTAAGACGTGACAAGTTCCGACTTGCCCGGCGGCGCGGATACATGGCCGCGCAGAACAATCGCATCATGCCCCGGAACGCCGTCCAGGACCGCGCCGCGGCTGCTTTCGACCGCTTCCATCGAGAACTCCTCGATCTTGACCTGTTCGGAGTCCGGATGCCGGTCCGCGGATGCGAAACGATGCGTCTCAACGTGAAATGCCTTCACCGCGTTGCCGTCCAGGGCAACGCCCAGGCACTGGAAGCTGCTCTCGCTCGCGTTGTCGATCATGGCAAGCTGTTTGAGCGATTTGGTGGAATTCGCACAGGCTTCGTCTGGCAGGCTGGACGCGGCGGCCCGGTCCCCGAACCCGCTGCCCACGAGGGCAAAGCCGGCGGCAGCGACCGCGGCCACGGCGGTGTTCCGTCTGAACGGCATGCGAAACATGATGTCATGGCCTTTGCATGTGATTGGCGCGACGGGAGCGTCCGATCCTGGTCACAGGTGCGGGCCGGCGGCGCGAGCCGCCTGAACCGGAATTGTCCGGTCCCCTGGCGATAGCGTTCACTTTCGCGCGATCCGGCTGGTTTGACAATGCCAAACTTCGCTGCCGGCCGCGGAGCCCGGCCCGGCGCGTGCGGCGCATAGGTAGATTCCGAACCTCACACGGCGCGTCACGAAGGAATAGGTCTTGGATTCCGAAGATAGGACAGGGCTGCCGCATGATGGACTGCCGGTTCTGCAGGTTCGAACACGCCTTCAAAGCCGGCAGCGCGCGTCGCCGCTTCGCCAGGCCAAGTGGCTTCACCAGGACCGCAGCAAACCGTTCCAGCCCGCCGCACCGGGCATCGATGCGATGACGAACCAAGTCCGTTCGATCGGGAGAATGGCCGGCGCCGGCCCGGCGGCGAGCGTTGCCACGCCGGCCAGCGACACGCCGATCAGGGCCACGCCGGCCGGACATGATCCAGCCGGCAGCGACGCCGGCGCGCAAACCAGCCTGGCGCTGAGCAACATGCGCGGTCTTGTCATTGTCACCGTGCTGGCCTTCCATTCCGTACTGGCCTACCTGGGATCGCTAGGACAAGCGGCGTTTCCATTCGACGATCCCCCCTACGAATGGCGGGCCTTCCCGATCGTCGACAGCCACCGCTGGTGGGGATTCGACCTGTTCTGCGCGTGGCAGGACGTCTACTTGATGTCGCTGATGTTTTTTCTATCGGCCCTGTTCACCTGGCCGAGCCTCGCACGCAAAGGGGCGGCGAAATTTCTCAGCGACCGCTTCCTTCGGCTGGGTGTGCCGTTCCTGTTTGCCCTGATCATCATTATGCCGGTCGCGCTGTATCCGGTGTACCGGGTGACCGCACTGGATCCGAGCCTCGCAGCCTACAGGCAGCATTATCTGGTGCTGCCGTTCTGGCCGAACGGGCCAATGTGGTTCCTGTGGGAACTTCTGGCGCTGACCATCGTCGCCGCCGCGCTGCACCGCTTTGTCCCCCATTGGGTCGACATTCTCGGCCGGTGGTCGTCCTCCGCTTCGACCCGTCCCGGGCGATATTGTCTCGGTCTGATAACGGCATCGGCGCTGGCCTATATCCCGCTGGCGCTGATCTTCACGCCCTGGGCGTGGTCCAGTCACGGGCCGTTCGCCATCCAGCTCAGCCGGCCGCTGCACTACGCGGTTTATTACGTTGCCGGTCTCGGTGTCGGGGCGATCGGCCTGGAGCGCGGGCTGCTCGCGCCCGGTGCGAAGCTGGCGCAGGGCTGGGCGTCGTGGCTGGCGATCGCGCTGGCAACCCTGGCGCTGTGGATGGGGCTGACCGCCCTGGCCATGCGCTATGCGGGACTGGCGCCAATCGGTCTGCAAATCGCCGTTGATCTCGGCTTCGTGGCGGCCTGCTCGAGCGGATGCTTTTTCGCGATGGCCGGATGCCTGCGCTTCGGCGTGCGCCGCTCGCGGGTGCTGGACAGCCTGGCGAACAAATCGTTC